>ERZ1023972.417-NODE-417-length-9832-cov-9.935256_pt1 | contig 9832 bp, 25 predicted proteins | sample MGYA00380431_ERZ1023972 | MGnify/ENA primary metagenome ERZ1023972 (study PRJEB33179, sample SAMN07449053) | human gut metagenome | biome: Human-gut; feature: Human associated habitat; material: Faeces | host: Homo sapiens | place: India:Kasaragod | collected... | reverse complement strand
GCGCTTCAGTGAGATGGTAGAGCTGAAGGATAAAGCTGAATACATCAGCACCAAGAAGCAGCTGGAGAATCAGCTGGCTGCTCTCGGCGTATCGCTCGACGACTAATCATATAAGCTCACCTTCGGGTGAGCTATTTAATTTAATGCATACACATAAAACCTAAAAGCATACACACACAAAAGCATACACATAAAAGAATACACACAATACACACACCAAGCACGGAGACAGTATAGGTGCGCTACTCCGTTTCAAAACTTGTGGCAAACTTACTCTCTGGCGTATGTCAGCCTAACTCTGTACTACTTTCTGTATACAGTAAGTTACTGATAAGCCAGTCCAGATAATCTTGTTCAATTAATTTGAATATCATCATCAAATTCACTGACTAACATTCCACTTGACACAGTGTTACTATCTCACCCAATCCCTTAACACAATCCCTCACTAACCCACCCTCAGTCATCAAATAGCTATAGATCTATTCTATGTAGAATCACCAGTTATCTCCGTGCTCCCGGTTGTTGGGGCACTACGATAACCTAATCACTCATCATCCCTATATAGGAAATAGAGGGAATTGAGTGTCAACTCACTGTATTTAGTTAGTTGTTACATTATCTCTATACTCACCCTATATCCTATCATCCACCTATCTCATACCTAATCACACCTATATCCTATAGTGATTTGTACCTATAACGGCCACAGGCCAAGTAACAGAGAGATAGGACATGGTGTCCTGTCATTGATTTGGAGAACATACTATGTTCTTACTTACTGTTGTACCTGGAGATCTTTATGCAGATGCTTTCGTAGATGTCTTTGACACTCTTGAAGAAGCAGAAGCTGCCCTGCAAGAAGTTCGTAGCAGTGGTATGTTTAAAGAAATCCGTGCAGAGTCCATTGAGGCTCGTGACCAGTCTTATTACTGGCATGAGTTTTACCCAGTGGATCTGTCAGAATTCAGTGATGAGATTCCGTTTTGAAATAGAGGCAATCCGTTAGGGTTGCCTTTAAAAGATCTAATTACAGTCTCTGTAAGCCATTCTACCAATAGTGATATTACACAGGGAGTAGTACGAAGCGACAGCGACAGTACTACGACCATGTATTGCCTACAGGCAATGAATAGAAATGTCCACTTAACCTATTGGAGATATACCTATGCGTATTTCTGACATTCGTATGATTGAGAATTGCTTTAGCACTAAGCCTGTAGACATGAGTAATGTTCGTAGGGCAACTGATACCGAGTATGCAGACTTCCTGTCATTACTCGATAACTATCGTATGCAAAGTCATGTAGAGCTGCACGCTCGCTTGCACAATGAAGGTTACTTCATGGACAAGCTCGAAGCTGAAACTGGTTGCCCATTCTAATCATTCAAGCCCTGGTTTACACCAGGGTATATAACCTATTGGAGTATTAACTATGCGTGTTATTAAAACCTCCGTAATGTTCTTCCCTGCTGACCCTTTTGTAGTTAACGAGATCACTAAACGTAGTGGTTTCCCTGATGATATGGTTCAACCTGCTCAATGGTGTGTAGCTGTTGAATTGGTAGTGGATAACAATCCCATGTCCTCATCAATGCACCAGTATGCATTTACAGCCAAGCCTACAGCTAAACAAGTACGTCGTTGTAAGCGTACAGCTATCAGTGAGCATGAGCGTGAATTAACCCAGTTCATGGCTGATTACCCACATTGGTTCTAACCCTATTTAATAAGCCCTGTGAAACCAGGGCTATTAATCAATATGCCAAATTAGAGGATTAAATCATGCAAGTAATCAAATTCCACGAATTAGAAGATGGTGCTCAGTTTATGTTTGCTCAGACATGGGCATATGGTGACCGTAATGTATGGCAGAAAGCCACAGAAGATGGTGATAACCATAACTGTGTGCTCATCAAAGATAGTAATAAAGTCAGCTTTGCTGGGCATAATACTTTAGTAATCCCAGTCCATTAAACCAGAGGTAAGTATGGTAACTATCAACTATCAGTTAATCGATACCTTCGAAAACTATAAAGAGTTTGAGACTGTAGCTCAGGCTATTGAGTGGATGCAGGGTATTGGTGAAGACATGTTTCAGTATGTAGATCTTACTGATGGTAAAGAGAATTACGTAAGTGGATTCTCTGACATTATTGAAACATATAAAAAGAATAATGACCTGTGGCAAGGTAGTTCTGCCTGTATCCATCTTAATGTTGGATCAGGTCATGGTGGTGGTGCCGTATGTAAATCATGTGGTGCATGGTTCTGTTATTAAACCAGAGGTATAACTATGGATCTTGAATTAGAGCTACATCGTAAAGCTGTTAAAGAAGCATCATATCCACATATCACTCGTAGGCTAATTCAAGACCATTTAGGCCGTCAGTGGTATGTCAATCGTATTGAAATAACCATCATGGGTGAAGAGTTCTATCACGTTAAATCAGAGATTAAAGGTGAAAAAGATAAGCTGTATGTATTACTGCTTACTATGCTCAAACATATCAAAGATGGTGGTGTGCTCAACTTAGAGCACTGGAAACGTATCGAATATACCTATTAAACAAAAGCCCTCACTGGAGGGCTTAGTTTATTAACGTGTTCTCCGAACACTCTTGTGAATCGGTCTACTGGAGACAGGGGATGAAAACCAAAGAAGCAGTACTAGCTCTTAAACTAGGATGCAAAGTACGAAGGGACTCATGGAATCCAGGTGAATGGGTAGAATATGACCCCATTGATAATCTTACTATCAATGAGGATGGTACTCCTCATCTGGAACTTGAAGACTATATACCTTGCTATGGTGACATAGACGGTTGGGAGTTATTCAATGACAACAGCTGAAGCATTACTTGCAATGAAAATAGGTTGCAAGGTTACTCTGTATAATTCAAAAAGACCGGTTGATTTCTATTGTATAGAAGATACATACATTTGTTATGTACTCATAGCTTTAGGACTAAGATCAAAAGTATGTAACATAGGAGAGTTTATTAAAGACTTCTCAAAAATGGAGTGGAAATTATATGACGAATCATGAAGCCCTCTTGGCAATGAAGATCGGATGTAAAATCAGAGCTGATTGGATGAAGCCAGGCCTCTTCTATTATATCAAAGGAGATAATGTATGCTGTGATGATGCTGTCCCACCTGGACTTATTAAAGTATATGAATTCTGTTCATTCTTTGATGACTCTCATAATTGGTACATTGTATGACTGCTAAAGAAGCATTATTAATGCTAAAACTAGGGGCTAAGATAAAAAGATCAGTATGGGATAGTGGTTCTTATATAACATTATCCCAGGATAGTATAATACTTGTAAGATTCCTTGATGGCCATACTATCACAGATACTGTAGAAGGCTTCCTAGCTCAAAAATGGACAGATTGGGAGGTATATTGTCCACAGGACAATAAATGAATATGTTACTACTTGCTTATATATCTGGTTTTATCTTAATCCTCTATTTACTATGGGAACATTACTATGAGTAAAATAATCTATGTCTATGCACCAGCTGTACAAAAGTGTATTCATATCCGTGTTACTGATGCATGGCTCAAGAAAGTAAAAATGGCCTTAGCCATTGGCTGTACCCTTGATGGGTACTGTATTGATGGTTCACGTATTAAACGTAAGAACCAGAGAAATATAGCCAGTGATCGTAATGATACTGATGCTATGTTTAAAGGGTTCGATGTATTCCTTAATAAACATGGTGTATGGGAATTTAAGAAGTACGTGCCTAAACCTTCTTATATCCGTCAGTTAGGTAAAACAACTACTATCGGTAGTCGTTATAACAACTTCCAAAACTTACCTAAGGTGTAACTATGTTAATAGAATTAAGTACATTAAATACCCCTGCTAAACGCTTCTGGGAAACTGTAGATAAGCAACCACCTATCTATTCAATATCAGAGGGTGAACTCAAGAAAGCTCGTGTTCAACATAGTATTGGCATTACTGAACCAAGAGTTAATGTATCTAAACTACGTAGTAAATTGGGTATAAAATTATCCATGGGTATTCAAAATGTAGTATTCCTCAATGGTAATAAAGCTATGAAGCTTTATAAAGACGATCAAGGTTTCTACCTTAAGGAGATAGACTGGTGAAATACTTTGCAATCATCTCATTCTTCTGTAATGAGAACTTCAACAATGCACTCAATGTAATTGAGCAATATAAACCTGTATTAACCCAGGAGGAGTATGACTGGTTAATATCAGTATGGGGGTAACATGAGCTACTATGCTGTATTTGGGGATATTCATCCCTCACTAATGGTTAGGATAGATAAAGCTGAAATTAAAGCTATTCAAACTAAACTAGCCATTGGTATTAAACCAGAGGACATAAGACTACAGAACAAAATGCGTGATGGTAGCAGAAATCTGGGGACTCAAGACTATCTAATTCTTAATGATACTGAGTACGCTATTATAAGCAAAGGTCAGTATCTGTGTCTGGAGAGACTGGACAATGACTACTTCTAACCAAGTATTTAAGTGGCATTCTAAGATGCTAGGTGAAGGTACTATATCTTATTACAGTGACTTTAACATTGGCATCAATGCCACTATCACTATTACCAAATTCAACGTAGCACTAGAAAAGTTCCCACGTATTGCAGTGGTAGACTTTCCAGCTTCGATAGTTGGCGTTTATAAAAAGAACTTCACTATCAAAGTAGATATGCGTGAAATTAAAGCTCTGATGGCTAAAGTAGCCATTGGAGTCCCAGTTATCCTTGAACAACGGATCTCATTCTCATGATCGATGTAAATATTACACTGGAACAATGCCAACTGGCCTATGAAGGTGGTATGGATGAGTTAGCTCTGAAGCTATTCACCCGTGCTGTAAGCCATTTGTGTGCAAATGTGGGTGAGACTGAAGCACTCAATGTAGTGGCTGAAATCCTCACTGAAGATTGTATTGATACTCTTCATGAATATCAGGCTCTCATTATCTCTGATCCGGCAGAACATGCTGCCTATGAAGATGTCATCTCGTCCATCTTTCTTATTTAAGACATTGCCCACAGGGCAATGAATGCAAAGGCAATCCTGCCTGTTCGTTCTTCATTTCATATTAACTATCGAGGTATTTATCATGGCTTATCAGAAAAACACTGCTGCAAACAACACTTCCAATTCCTCTGCTAACAATGCTGCTGCTCCTGTTGAGCGTAACATTGGTGGCTATCTGAACATCGGCGTCAAAGGCCGTGACGGTCAGGTTCGTCGCCTGGGTCAGGGTGGCCGTGGCATCGCTCTGCGTGAAGATCACCCGGTTGAAGGTGCAGTACTGGCCTTCATTCGTGAGCACGGCGTAGAGGCTCTGGGAGAGCGCTTGTCAGTCACCTTTGGTGATGCCAAAGCACTGGAAAACTTCGAACTGTAATCCATATGCCCAGCCTCGTGCTGGGCTATTTCATTAGGGACATATCATGGCTAAAGAGAAAAACTGGAATGATCGTTGGGGTAATGAAGCTAAATCACGTAGACGAGGCTCCAGATATCGTTGGAGTATTAAAGAGTTTCAGGATACTGATACCTCTACCCATATTGCCAGCAAAGGCAGTAATAGCAGTCTCTGTGTACTTATCACTAAGACTCTGGTTAAGCAGATACTCATACGTAAAGCACTGGGATTAAAAGAATTCAGGCTGAATAAGATGATCACCTGTAATGGTGAACAGCTTCCTAAATATCCTATGCCCAATGTGCTGATAAACCAGAGTATCTGGGTATCTGCCAAGTACATCAACAAAGACGTATGGGAGTTCTACCTTGAATGATTCATGGGAAGGCCTTGTAGGCAAGAGTATTACTTCTGGCTTTGATGGGCATGTTTATATCGTCCTTGAAGAAGCATGGATTAAACAGCTACGTACTCAGTATATGCTGGGTATTAAGGAACCTTTACTAAGGCTTCCGGGAGTGTTGGGTAAGTATAAAACTAACAGTGAGTACAGACTTAGTACTGCTTATTACCCTGAAGGTATATCCAGATTTAAACCAAGAATAATAGCTGACAGGATCGATGAGCCTGGCTGTGAATGGCAATTACGTCTAATACGAGGAATCTATAATGGCTACTGAACTTAAACCAGCAAAATTACATACTTACTGTAAGTTTTGCAAAGCTAATGGTGTTAAACGTGTAGCTAACTGGATGAGCAAATATGCCCCCAGATTTGGTATGCGGGACACCTACAAGCATTATGCATGTACTGAACATAAACATCTCATTGAGGATACTGATCCTAACAGGACTCGTGCAGCTGATAATGCTGAACTGGCTAAAGCCAGAAAAGAGATGGATGACCATATGACAGAAGCTGATTATCAAACATGGGGAAGATTGTAATGCAACATAAATGGTTACCAGTTGAGGAACTTCAGGCCATCAACGAACGTCAGTTCAACAAGAAACATATTGATGGTTATATCCGTAAAGAGCTGTTTGAAGACCCTGATTGCAACCTGTTAGACAAGGTAGAACAGGGTGTATCTCTGTTAAACCAGTGGCTTGAGGGTGAGTATTACGACTCTAAAGCTGTACGCCTTAACCACCTCAAATCCCTTGATCTGGAAGCTATTGTGAAAGAAGTGTTCGTGGGAATTATGTATTTCCCTGAACCTACTCCAATGGTCAACGTAGTAGGCCAGCTGGCTTCCAGACTGGGTTTCGATGATAAACGTGACAGCATTCAGACTATGGCTGAAATCGTTGCTGTCCTCACGGATACTGACGTATATGACATTAACAAACCTCATCCTAAAGCATCTTTGTATATCGTTAGCAATATTGGGTTGCCTGACCAGTTGGCTCAATTCATTGAGCGTTCGTGTTATCTACCACCACTGGTTTGCCCACCCAAGAAGCTTACCCATAACATGGATACTCCTTACCTTACTTATTCATCTGATAGCCTTATTCTAGGAGGATCATTCAATCACCATAACGAGGATATCTGTCTGGATGTAATCAACAGCCGTAATGCTGTGCCTTACTCTCTGGACGTGGAATTCCTCTGTAACTATGAGGAAGAACCTACATTTGATCTCAATGAGATCGATGAAGAGAAGCTCCAGAAACACCGTAAGAAACCTTTCACACCGTGGGAGAAGGCTGATCTGGTACGTAAACAGAAAGACAACTGGATGCGTTACAAACGTCAGTCGTACTACTTCTATAGCCTGATGGTAAACCAGGGTAACAAGTTCTACTTTGGCAACAAGGTAGACAAGCGTGGACGTATCTATACCCAAGGTTATCACATCAACCTTCAAGGCACTCCCTTCAAGAAAGCCAGTTTAAACTTTGCCAACAAAGAGCAAGTAACTGGTGTGCCTGATGAATTTAAACTTTAAATAGAGAGACTTAACTAATGGTAATCAAGCAAGAAGTATTGGAAAAAATCATAGAGATAATAGAGGGCTGGTCAGATCCCCAGATGACCAGGGAAAAGCTGGAAGCTAAAGGTAGAGAGGTAATGAAAGATCTGGGATTTGATTCCGGTATACAAAACCTTACCAAAGAACAATTAAACGTTGTTAGCGAAGCAGTACACCAAGCTAAAGCTATCTATGATGAGAGGATTTCCAATGCAAATTAATACCGCTTATGGCCCAAACTTCAAATATATGTCTGGTTGGGAATACATGTGCATCGACGTAGCTAACTACTATGGACTGGACAAGAAACTGTTCGAAGAACGTATTCAGTGGGTATACGACAACATCAAGGATCTGGAAAGCAAAGTTCAGGATGCTGAAACCCCTGAACTGTATCACAAGGCTGTCATGACTTTACGTCGTGTACAGCGTGGAGAAGCTGTAGGCAACATCACCTATTGGGATGGCTGCTGCTCTGGCATTCAGATTATGAGTGCTCTCACAGGCTGTGAGAGAGGTGCATACAACACTGGTTGTATTGATCCAGATAAGCGTATGGATGCCTACAGCAACACCACAGACGCCATGAATGGCGTTCTGAAGCGTAAAGGTCTGGATAGTGTATCTGTGCCTCGTAACCATATCAAACAAGCTGTAATGACCTCTGGTTACGGTTCTAAGGCTGTGCCTAAGAAGGTATTCGGTGAGGGCGAGATGCTGGACTACTTCTACGAAGCAGCCCACATCATCGCTCCTGGTGCGTTCAACCTCATGGATGAACTCCTGGGTTCCTGGCGTCCTTATGCTCTGGAGCACGTCCTGGAGCTGCCTGATGGCTTCATTGCTAAGATGAAAGTCATGGAAACTCTGGAAACCAGAATTGAAGTAGATGAGCTTGATCACGCTACTTTCACCATGGAATACAAAGAGAACCGGGGTACAGAGAAAGGCCGTGCTAACGTAGCCAATACCATTCACTGCTGTGATGCCTACTTGCTGCGTGAGCTGGAGCGTCTGTGCAACTATAACCCAGAGCTGGTGGCTGAAGTACTGAAGATGCTGGAAGCTCGTCTGCTGGCTCATACCATGGGTATGCAGGCTGAAGAAGCTACTGGTGATATGGTACGTCGTATCCGCCTGTGGAACGAGAATAAGCAGTCTTCTATGGTTATTCTCAACGATATCAACTGGAGCAACTACATGCAGTTACCTATCGACTTAGCTCGTGATGTAATGCGTAAAGTTAACTTCATGTTGACCTACAAACCATTCCCAGTGGCTACTGTGCATGATGCCTTCGGTTCCCATCCAAACAACTGTAATGAAGTACGGTACTGGTACAAAGAGATGCTGGCAGAATTCGCTGATAGCACCATTCTGCAATCCCTGATGAACCAGCTGTATCAAACCACTGATGGTGTATATACCAAACTATCCAATAACTTAGGAGATAAAATCCGTGGATCAAACTATGCTCTTAGTTGAGTTAACCGAAGAAGAAATCTTAGCGATTATTCATGCTATGACATTCACCGAAGGTGAAGGGCAGGATGGTGATCCCAAAGTATGGGGAAGTATCTACGAAAAATTAGATAATACACTCCAGAAGTAACAATAGCACCCTTCGGGGTGCTTTATTTTTTGAGGAATACTATGGCTACTTACAATACTCCCAGTGCTCGTTATGTACCACTGGAGCTGGTTAAGTTAATCAAAACCAGAGCAGCAATTGGGCTTAAAGAAGCACGCTATGAGCAGCGCTATGATGAAACACCTGTGCCTGTAGTACCCCAAGGAGTACCTCCAGGTACTCAGTGTAAATCACACAGGAGCATGAAAAGTAATATGATCATATGGGAGGCTAAATGGCCGTAACAGGGTATGTGTACCCACAAGTGGTGATACCAGTTGCTCTATATAGACTGGTTAAAACCAGAAGTGCTGTAGGACTCACAGAGGCTGAAATAGTCTTACCTATAGGGTGTGAGTTAGGATCCTACAACGAGGAGGATCTACCCGAAGAGTTTGCTACTTGGGAAACTTTGCAAAAGTACCAAGTAATCATGGGCGAAACAGTAGCATTTAAACAGTGGAACGCAATATGGACACGATAAAGTATATGGTGCCAAGAGGCACTGTTAAGAGAATCAAAACAGCTAATGCCATAGGCATACAAGAGCTGGAGCTGAAACCAGTTACTTTCATTGCAGTAATGTCAGATCAGTTTGAAGTCATTCATAAAAATTCCATCCCAGGAATTGAAATGGACTTAGAGTCTGCCCCATTAGGCTGGATCTACTGGAAACCAGGCAATGAGGAACAACCTACCTTTGACTCTATGAAAGATTTTCAACGTAAGATGATAGAGGAAGTGCTCAGAAGACAGGAAATAAACAACCCTAAACAATT
>ERZ1023972.411-NODE-411-length-9977-cov-6.325035_pt1 | contig 9977 bp, 5 predicted proteins | sample MGYA00380431_ERZ1023972 | MGnify/ENA primary metagenome ERZ1023972 (study PRJEB33179, sample SAMN07449053) | human gut metagenome | biome: Human-gut; feature: Human associated habitat; material: Faeces | host: Homo sapiens | place: India:Kasaragod | collected... | reverse complement strand
GCGACAACAGAGCCACACGCGGCTCAATACCAAAACGACGAACAGTTTCTGCCGCCATCAAGGTGATCTCCGCCAGCTCTTCTGCATCAGGCTCATCATTGACGTAGGTATCGGCAATAAAGGTGTTACCACTCGGCAGCAGCAGCGCGTTCATTGCACCTGCGGTGTGAACGCCATCGCGATAACCAAAGACATTTTTCACCACGCTAAAATGTTCATGATAATCGCCCACCGTACCGCAGATCATTGCATCGGCTTCCCCACGCTGAACCATGATCGCGCCGATCACTGTCGGGTTACTGATCAGCGCCCGCTGCGCCTGTTCCTGAGTGACACCGCGACGCTTCATGATCTGGAAGTATTCGGTCCAGTACTCTTTAAAGCGCGGATCGGATTCGTTATTGACGATCTCAAAATCAACGCCCGCTTTGATCTGCAAGCCCAGTTTCTGAATGCGCATTTCGATCACGTTCGGACGACCGATAAGGATCGGTTTCGCCAGGCCCAGCGGTACCAGTTCCTGAGGGGCATGCAGAACGCGCGCCTCTTCCCCTTCTGGCAGAACAACGCGCTTCGGCGCTTTGCGAGCCTGGGAGAAAATCGGCTTCATAAACAGGTTGGTTTTGTAAACGAACTCAGTCAGCTTGTCGATGTAGACGTCGAAATCAGCAATCGGACGCGTCGCCACGCCCGACTCCATCGCGGCTTTAGCGACCGCAGGAGCGATCTTAACGATCAAGCGCGGATCAAACGGTTTTGGAATGATGTATTCCGGACCAAAGCTCAGATCCTGATCGCCATACGCTGAAGCCACCACTTCGCTCTGTTCGGCGTGGGCCAGTTCCGCAATCGCGCGTACCGCCGCCAGTTTCATCTCTTCATTGATAGCCGTTGCGCCAACATCCAGCGCGCCACGGAAGATAAACGGGAAGCAAAGGACGTTGTTGACCTGGTTTGGATAGTCAGAACGACCGGTGCAAATGATGGCATCCGGACGCACTTCTTTCGCCAGCGGCGGCAGAATTTCCGGTTCCGGGTTCGCCAGCGCCAGGATCATTGGCGCACGAGCCATTTTCTTCACCATTTCCTGGGTCAGCACTTTCGGGCCGGAACATCCAAGGAAAATATCCGCGCCTTCAATCACATCATCGAGGGTACGTTTGCCGTCATCCACCACCGCATATGCGGCTTTGGTTTCCGCCATGTTTGGCTCACGGCCCTGATAGATAACGCCTTTTGAATCGCAAACCACGATGTTATGTTTTTGCAGACCCAGCGCTACCAGCAGGTTCATACAGGCGATTGCTGCGGCACCCGCGCCGGAAACCACCATCCGCACGTCGGAGATGTTTTTCTCCACCACGCGCAAGCCGTTGAGGATGGCGGCAGTGCTGATGATTGCCGTGCCGTGCTGATCGTCGTGGAATACCGGAATATTCATCCGCTCGCGCAGTTTCTGTTCAATATAGAAACATTCTGGCGCTTTAATGTCTTCGAGGTTGATTCCGCCGAAGGTCGGTTCGAGCGCAGCGACAACTTCAATAAATTTGTCCGGGTCGAGTTCATCAACTTCAATGTCAAATACATCAATCCCGGCGAATTTCTTAAACAGAACGCCCTTGCCTTCCATCACCGGTTTGCCAGCCAGCGCGCCAATGTTGCCTAACCCCAGCACCGCCGTACCGTTAGAGATCACCGCCACCAGGTTACCGCGCGCGGTATATTTGTAGGCTTTTAACGGGTCTTTTTCGATTTCAAGACAAGGTGCGGCAACGCCTGGTGAGTAGGCCAGCGCCAGATCGCGCTGCGTTGCCAGAGGCTTGGTTGGAGAAACCTGGATTTTCCCTGGAACTGGAAATTCATGGAAATCAAGTGCACTTTGTTTTAACTGGTCATCCATTTGGTTGTTCCTTTCACGTAACGTTCACAAATAAAGTGTGTGGGCAACAGCCCCTGCCCACAACGTGGCGCACATTATTACCCTGCCGGAGTCTTCAGACTTTGAGCAAGTCCAAACTCTCACCATTAATATAATGTTTTGGTAATAATCCTATAACACTGATGTTACCTGCTTAATCCAGCAATACCATGCCTGTCTGCTATGCTTTTTTGATGCGTTTAGCGAAATTTCTCAGAAGTGTGAATTAACGCACTCATCTAACACTTTACTTTTCAAGGAGTATTTCCTATGAACGAGTTAGACGGCATCAAACAGTTCACCACTGTCGTGGCAGACAGCGGCGATATTGAGTCCATTCGCCATTATCATCCCCAGGATGCCACCACCAATCCTTCGCTGTTACTCAAGGCTGCCGGATTATCACAATATGAGCATTTAATAGACGATGCTATCGCCTGGGGTAAAAAAAATGGCAAGACCCAGGAACAACAGGTGGTCGCAGCGTGTGACAAACTGGCGGTCAATTTCGGTGCTGAAATCCTCAAAATCGTACCCGGTCGCGTGTCAACAGAAGTTGATGCACGCCTCTCTTTTGATAAAGAAAAGAGTATTGAGAAGGCGCGCCATCTGGTGGACTTGTATCAGCAACAAGGCGTTGAGAAATCACGCATTTTGATCAAACTGGCTTCGACCTGGGAAGGCATTCGCGCGGCCGAAGAGCTGGAAAAAGAAGGTATTAACTGCAACCTGACGCTGCTGTTTTCTTTTGCCCAGGCGCGGGCCTGTGCAGAAGCGGGCGTTTTTCTGATTTCGCCGTTTGTCGGGCGTATTTATGACTGGTATCAGGCACGCAAGCCGATGGACCCGTATGTGGTGGAAGAAGATCCGGGCGTTAAATCGGTGCGCAATATCTACGACTACTATAAGCAACACCACTATGAAACCATTGTGATGGGCGCGAGCTTCCGTCGCACCGAACAAATCCTCGCCTTAACCGGCTGCGATCGACTGACTATCGCACCGAATTTGCTGAAGGAGCTGCAGGAAAAAGTTTCGCCAGTGGTACGTAAATTAATCCCGCCTTCTCAGACGTTCCCACGCCCAGCACCCATGAGCGAAGCGGAGTTCCGTTGGGAGCACAATCAGGATGCGATGGCGGTAGAAAAACTGTCTGAAGGCATTCGTCTGTTCGCCGTTGATCAACGCAAACTGGAAGATCTTCTTGCCGCCAAACTATAAACCAGCCACGGAGTGTTATATGTCCCGAAAAGACCTTGCCAATGCGATTCGCGCACTCAGTATGGATGCGGTACAAAAAGCCAATTCTGGTCATCCCGGCGCGCCGATGGGCATGGCTGATATTGCCGAAGTGCTGTGGAACGATTTTCTTAAACATAACCCTACCGACCCAACCTGGTATGATCGCGACCGCTTTATTCTTTCCAACGGTCACGCGTCGATGCTGCTCTACAGTTTGCTACATCTGACCGGTTACGACCTGCCGCTGGAAGAACTGAAGAACTTCCGTCAGTTGCATTCGAAAACCCCAGGCCACCCGGAGATTGGCTATACGCCAGGCGTTGAAACCACCACCGGCCCGCTTGGACAAGGTTTGGCGAACGCCGTCGGGCTGGCGATAGCGGAACGTACATTGGCGGCGCAGTTTAACCAGCCAGACCATGAGATCGTCGATCACTTCACCTATGTGTTTATGGGCGACGGCTGCCTGATGGAAGGTATTTCCCACGAAGTCTGTTCGCTGGCAGGCACGCTGGGACTGGGCAAGCTGATTGGTTTTTACGATCACAACGGTATTTCCATCGACGGTGAAACAGAAGGCTGGTTTACCGACGATACGGCAAAACGTTTTGAAGCCTATCACTGGCATGTGATCCATGAAATCGACGGTCACGATCCGCAGGCGGTGAAGGAAGCGATCCTTGAAGCGCAAAGCGTGAAAGATAAGCCGTCGCTGATTATCTGCCGTACGGTGATTGGCTTTGGTTCGCCGAATAAAGCAGGTAAGGAAGAGGCGCACGGCGCACCACTGGGGGAAGAAGAAGTGGCGCTGGCACGGCAAAAACTGGGCTGGCACCATCCGCCATTTGAGATCCCTAAAAAGATTTATCACGCCTGGGATGCCCGTGAAAAAGGCGAAAAAGCGCAGCAGAGCTGGAATGAGAAGTTTGCCGCCTATAAAAAGGCTCATCCGCAACTGGCAGAAGAGTTTACCCGACGGATGAGCGGTGGTTTACCGAAGGACTGGGAGAAAACGACTCAGAAATATATCAATGAGTTACAGGCAAATCCGGCGAAATCGCTACCCGTAAGGCTTCGCAAAATACGCTTAACGCTTACGGGCCGATGCTGCCTGAGTTGCTCGGCGGTTCGGCGGATCTGGCTCCCAGCAACCTGACCATCTGGAAAGGTTCTGTTTCGCTGAAGGAAGATCCAGCGGGCAACTACATTCACTACGGGGTGCGTGAATTTGGCATGACCGCTATCGCCAACGGCATCGCGCACCACGGCGGCTTTGTGCCGTATACCGCGACGTTCCTGATGTTTGTTGAATACGCCCGTAACGCCGCGCGGATGGCGGCACTGATGAAAGCGCGGCAGATTATGGTTTATACCCACGACTCAATTGGCCTGGGCGAAGATGGTCCGACGCACCAGGCTGTTGAGCAACTGGCCAGCCTGCGCTTAACGCCAAATTTCAGCACCTGGCGACCGTGCGATCAGGTGGAAGCGGCGGTGGGCTGGAAGCTGGCGGTTGAGCGCCACAACGGACCGACGGCACTGATCCTCTCAAGGCAGAATCTGGCCCAGGTGGAACGTACGCCGGATCAGGTTAAAGAGATTGCTCGTGGCGGTTATGTGCTGAAAGACAGCGGCGGTAAGCCAGATATTATTTTGATTGCCACCGGTTCAGAGATGGAAATCACCCTGCAAGCGGCAGAGAAATTAGCGGGAGAAGGTCGCAATGTTCGCGTAGTTTCCCTGCCCTCGACCGATATTTTCGACGCCCAGGATGAGGAATATCGGGAGTCGGTGTTGCCTTCTAACGTTGCGGCTCGCGTGGCGGTGGAAGCAGGTATTGCCGATTACTGGTACAAGTATGTTGGTCTGAAAGGGGCAATTGTCGGGATGACGGGTTACGGGGAATCTGCTCCGGCGGATAAGCTGTTCCCGTTCTTTGGCTTTACCGCCGAGAATATTGTGGCAAAAGCGCATAAGGTGCTGGGAGTGAAAGGTGCCTGATGGTGATCGCCGGATGCTGATTGCCGGATGCGACGCTGACGCGTCTTATCCGGCCTACAGCGTCTTATCCGGCCTACATGTCCCCGCAATTTTGTTTAACGGGTGATCCACAACGTGGGCCAGGCGTCTGGCCCATGCCAGTTATCGCAGGTGGGTTCTGCGGCATAACGCACCAGGCGAAAACGCTGACCGTCAAAGCGCCAGCGCGCCTGAATGCCACAATCGCTTAATCCGCGCCCTTTCGCTAAGGTCACCAGTTCACGCGATTTCTCATCAAATGTTGCGTTCATCAGTTCCAGTTCATTCGTCTCCTGACCGTTGTTGAACGGCAAACGCAACCGAACCGGGCGCGAGGCTAGTGGCTTTTTACGCGACACAATCCATGCCAAATCAATGGTGTTATAGGCCCCTGCCTCACAGCTAATCATCATCAGCGCTTTATCATCAGTCAGCGCAGTGACATTCACCTCACGACGTAACGGATCAAGCGAGCAGCGCAGACCATTCATCCGCCAGTTTCCATAATCCAGCAAATCGTTGCGTTCTTCGAGTGAGAGTGGCGTCGGCGTTGGGTTAACCACCGCGACCTCTTTCAGCGCAGGCGCGGGCGGTACGCTGAGCGGCGGTTCGTCCCCTTTCTTGATCCACGCGGTTTCACTGCCAACGCGCTTTTGCTGAGCATCAATAAACAACAACGCCGCTTTTAAGCCACTCAGAGAAATGGTCTGATTGCCGTCGCGTAAGGTGATCGCCTTCCCTTCCTGAATCATCTGCAAAAACGCGGTGATGGTTGCCGTATCATCGGTTACTAATAACCATGGTGAAATCCGCCACTTGTCACCACTTAACGCCAACGGCTCACCATCTAACAGCAGCCGTGGCGCTATCTCTCCTTCAGACGCATCCGGCGACTTCAACCCGCCGCGCTCAATACGTAAAACGGCATCGGTATGCGCCCCGGCGCTGCGGCTCAGGGTCATCCCCAGTCCATTATGATCGCCCGTATTGCGCGCCACGCAGAAGTTTTGGTTATTACAGGTGACCTGCCAGTCGGAAAACGCCCGTTGCGCTGGTGCCGCCCACACCAAAGACGTCGGCAACAAAGCGAAAAAAAAGAGAAGGAAAATGCGATAGCGCATGGACGGTACGACCCCAGAAGTTCAAACAAACAGCACAAGTCGTATCTTCGTTGCGCAGGTAGCGCGGCTCAATCAGATTTGTCGGATTGAGCCAATAATAAACAACGAAATATTATTGTTATTTTTCAGTCCATTAAATGTGACGTTTGCAAATAGTTAAGCAATAACACCGTCTTACCGTCACGTATCTCGCCGGTTTTGATCATCTCCAGCGCCTGGCTGAACGGCAGCTCGAGCACTTCAATATCTTCATCTTCAACACCGCCACCGGCGTTAGCGCGCTGATTGTCACTGTATTCGGCGATAAAAAAGTGGATTAGCTCAGTCACACCGCCAGGCGACATATACAGTTCAAATAATTTGCGCACTTCGCCCACTTCATAGCCCGTCTCTTCAATCGCTTCTTTACGAATGCACACTTCCGGTTCGTCGTTATCCAGCAGCCCGGCGCAGGTTTCAATCAGCTGCCCGCTTTCATTGCCATTAACCCAGGTAGCGACACGGAACTGACGAATCAGAACCACGGTCTTTTTCTTCGCGTTGTACAGGAGGATCGTCGCACCATTACCGCGATCGTAAACTTCACGTTTATGGCGGATAACTTCGCCATCTTTGCGCGTGAGATCGTAAGTAATGTTGTGCAGGGTGAAATAGTTATCGGAGAGAATTTTGTCTTTAATGAGGGTGATTTGTTGCGTCATACCGACTCCACAGCGCGAAATGAACAATTATATTACGCTGTGAAGTCGGGTTTGTCTGCGCAGGCTATCAGTGAGATTTGACTGATTTTACCCCCAGCCAGTCAATAATCCCCTGTGCCGCATGACGTCCTTCTGCCATTGCGGTAACCACCAGATCCGCACCACGCACGGCGTCGCCACCGGCGAAGATTTTCGGATTGGTGGTCTGGTAACGGTACTGGCTTTCCACATCCGCGATGATGCGGCCCCATTTGTCTACCGTTACACCGTGCGACTCCAGCCACGGCATCCCGTGTGGATTGAAGCCAAACGCCATAATCACCGCATCGGCTGGCATGACAAATTCACTGCCCTCAATCGGTACAGGTCGCCGACGCCCCTGGGCATCCGGCTCGCCAAGACGCGTGCGCAGGAAACGAATCCCGCAGACGTGACCTTGTTCATTCAGCTCAAGCGCCACCGGCTGGACGTTAAATTCGAAGTTGGCCCCCTCTTCGCGGGCGTTCCTCACCTCTTTCTTCGAGCCTGGCATGTTAGCTTCATCACGACGATAAGCGCAGGTGACGTTACTCGCGCCGTGGCGCAGCGCAGTACGCACACAGTCCATCGCGGTGTCGCCGCCGCCCAGTACCACGACGTTAAGTCCGGCGGTATTGATAAACGGCTCTTCCGGTAGCTCTTCGAGCCCCATCACCTGTTTAGTGTTGGCAATGAGGAACGGCAGCGCGTCATAAACGCCCGGCGCATCTTCATTGGGTAAACCCGCTTTCATGGAACGGTAAGTGCCTACGCCAACGAAGACCGCGTCGTATTGTTCCAAAAGCGAATCCAAAGAGACATCTTTACCCACTTCACAATTGAGTTCGAAGTGAATCCCCATCGCGCTGAAGATTTCCCGACGGCGTGCCAGCAGGGATTTATCCAGTTTGAAAGAAGGAATGCCGAAAGTGAGCAAGCCACCGATTTCTGGATGGCGATCGTACACCGTCACCCCCACGCCATTGCGGGTCAGAACATCCGCACAGGCCAGCCCTGCCGGACCTGCACCGATAATCGCCACCCGCTTGTCCACTTTGGTGACATGGCTTAAGTCAGGACGCCAACCTTTCGCCAACGCCTGATCTGAAATGTAGCGTTCAATGTTGCCGATAGTTACCGCGCCGTGCTCATCGCGAATAGTACAGGCACCTTCACACAAACGGTCTTGCGGACAAACGCGTCCGGTAATTTCCGGCAGGGTGTTGGTCTGGTGAGAAAGCTCGACGGCGGCGTCGATGTTTCCGGCTTTCACCAGTTCAATCCACTGCGGTATATGGTTATGCAGCGGGCAGGTCCATTCACAAACGCTGTGCTCGCCGCACTTAAGGCAGCGCGAGGCTTCCCGTTGTGCCTGGTCGGCGCGAAATGGCAGATAAATTTCATCAAAACCGGTTTTGCGCGCTTCAATCGCCAGTTTATCCGGCTCGCCACGCGCGGGCGTTGCCTGCATTTGTTCGACTTTACTCATTACCGGCATTTCTTGCGCCGCGGTACTGGCATGCCACGGTTGATGTTCCTGACGCGCGGTGCGCAAGCGGCGGGATTTCGCCATGCCGGAGAGTGCGACGTCAGTGACCAGTTGCAGCGCGTCCGCCGGGCAATTCTCAACACAGGCAGGACCGTTTTCGCGCCCCGCACAAAGGTCGCATTTATGCGCCGTGGCTTTTACTTTTCCTGCCGCGACGGGTGTCAGGACGATTTGCATCGTACCAAAAGGACAGGCCACCACGCAGGATTTACAGCCAATACACTTTTGCTGATTGACCTGAATGCTGTCATCAACGTGGCTGATTGCGCCATTAGGGCAGCTACGGGCGCAGGGCGCATCTTCACAATGGTGACAGGTCACTGCACTACGTTGCTGTTGATGTTTGATAACCGTAATTCGGGGATGAAAATGGTGTTGGCTCAGGACATGTTGCTCATCATTGTGAGCCATGACACAGGCGATTTCACAAGCATGACAACCCAGACATTGCTGACTGTTGGCCATAATAAAACGATTCATAACGACCTTCTTTTTTGGTTGTAAAAACCTTATTCTTTATATGAGTGTTGTTATTACCCGACTTACAGGGGAATCGGCAATGTTCATGTGCCCAGAATAAGTAACTATTTCGCTATAAACTGTGGCAGATCAAATAATCCCATCACTGACTAAATTGTGTTTCAGCGAACTGGAACATTAATGATTTTTTGTGGAGAAGACGCGTGTGATTGTTAAACGACCCGTCTCGGCCAGTCTGGCCCGGGCCTTTTTTTACATTGTGCTGCTGTCGATTCTTTCCACGGGTATCGCTCTGCTAACTCTGGCGAGCAGTTTGCGCGACGCTGAGGCTATCAATATTGCCGGATCGCTGCGTATGCAGAGTTACCGCCTGGGCTACGACTTGCAAAGTGGCAGTCCACAACTCAATGCACATTGCCAGTTGTTTCAGCAGGCACTGCATTCACCGGTATTAACCAATCTCAACGTCTGGTATGTGCCAGAAGCAGTAAAAACTCGCTATGCGCATCTGAATGCCAACTGGCTGGAGATGAATAATCGGCTCAGCAAGGGCGATTTGCCGTGGTATCAGGCCAATATTAATAATTATGTTAATCAGATAGACCTGTTCGTGCTGGCTTTACAGCACTACGCTGAACGCAAAATGCTGCTGGTGGTGGCGATTTCCCTGGCTGGCGGTATCGGTATTTTCACGCTGGTCTTTTTTACTTTGCGCCGCATACGCCATCAGGTGGTTGCCCCGCTGAATCAGCTGGTTACCGCCAGTCAGCGTATTGAACACGGACAGTTCGACTCGCCGCCGCTGGATACCAGTCTGCCGAATGAGCTTGGTCTGCTTGCAAAAACCTTTAACCAGATGTAGAGCGAGCTGCATAAAATGTACCTTTCGCTGGATGAGTCAGTAGAAGAAAAGACACGCGATCTCCACG
>ERZ1023972.409-NODE-409-length-10009-cov-7.432690_pt1 | contig 10009 bp, 8 predicted proteins | sample MGYA00380431_ERZ1023972 | MGnify/ENA primary metagenome ERZ1023972 (study PRJEB33179, sample SAMN07449053) | human gut metagenome | biome: Human-gut; feature: Human associated habitat; material: Faeces | host: Homo sapiens | place: India:Kasaragod | collected... | reverse complement strand
ACCAATCCTAATCGATATAAATCCCCAATCCACTTGAAATCTTTTGTATCGTCCTTGTTTCCTTTAACTGCTTTTACCCATTTATGATTAGCGATGGTGACATTGATTTCATCCTCCAAAAGGTTAAAAACAGGAGCCTAGTATTTACCGGTAGATTCCATACAGACATCACAACATTGGTTTTTGATAAGCCATTGACTGTTTCATCACACATTTAGCAGAGAAGTCAAAACAATTCTTACTGTGTGGTCTTGTAGAGCCACTTATTTGTGCTTGAAAAGATGAAACTTACATTGATTATTATGCTGTCTAAAACCGAAGAAAGTCTTTACAACTCACCTCCCCGTGCTTTGTAGCATAGCTTCTTTAAAAACTATTTTATCAATAACGTGGAGATTTGGATGACTTTCATTACTATTTGTGCCGCCAACTAAAAGGCGGCGGAATGGAGATTTCTATGAAAAAACTTAATCTGAGCCAGAAGCGGAAAAGAGAGATTGCAACAGGATATTTATTTATTTTTCCGTTATTTCTTGGTTTGGGGATATTCCATTTTTATGCGTTTTTTAACAATATCTGGATCAGCTTTACCAATAAGAAAGCACTGAAAGACGGAATATTTGTGGGGCTGGAAAATTATGCGAAAGTTATGCAGGATAATAATTTCTGGCAGTCCCTTGGCAATACAGTATGGTATGTTGTGATCTGTGTACCCTGTGTTATTGTGATTTCAACAATACTGGCGGTTATGCTCAACAGCCAGATTCGCGGAAAAGGTATTTTTCGAACCTTGATTTTCTTTCCCCTGGTAACAGCTCCTTCCGCTATTGCTATGACTTGGCGGTGGCTGCTCAATACCCGGTACGGAATGGTTAATAATATTTTACAGTCGTTGGGGCTTGAAACAGTGGCCTGGCTGACTGACGAGAAGTATACACTGATTTCCTGTGCGGTGGTTATTATATGGGGAGCAATCGGATACCAGGTGATTGTCATTCTTGCCGGGCTTCAGAATATCTCAACAACCTATTATGAAGCGGCAAGAATTGACGGTGCAAATAGCTTCAAACAATTTTTTTATATTACACTGCCATTGCTGACACCAACTTTGTATTTTGTCTTAACGCTAGCTGTAATTTCGATGTTTAAAGAATTTGAAATTGTGTATATGCTGATTCCGTCAACAACATATAATACAGCGTCGCCTGCAATTGATGCATCAAGAACAGTAGTGCGCTATTATTATGACCTGACTTTTCGCGGTGAGTTTAATGAAGGATATGGATCGGCAATTTCGGTATGTCTGTTTTTAGTTATCATGGTTGTAACTCTGATTCAGAACAAACTGCAGAAAAAGTGGGTATTTTACGGAGGTTGAGTGAATGAAAAAAGGTAAATGGTTGATTTATTTTGTGCTGATTCTTGCAGTAGCAGTGATGACGATCCCGTTTTTATGGATGCTGCTGACCTCCTTTAAGACATTCGAGGATTCAACAAAAATTCCGCTGCAGATTCTTCCGGAACAATGGATTTTGACAAATTACACGGAAATTTTGGAAGTGTTTCCTATAGCAAAATGGTTTATGAATTCTATTTTAGCGGTTGTTATTTCACTGCTCGCACAGGTGTTTCTGGGCTCGCTCGCTGCGTATGCATTTGCAAGACTTCGTTTTCCGGGAAAAAAATTTCTGTTTATGCTGATGCTTTCGATCATGATGATTCCGGAACAGATTTTTATCATTCCGCGTTATAATACGCTTGCTGCGGTGGGGCTGACGAATACACGGGTGGCTTTATGGATTGTGAGGCTTTTTTCCGTATTTGCAGTATTTATGATGAGACAGTTTATTCTTTCCGTGCCGAGAGAACTGGATGAGGCTGCTATGATTGACGGCTGCGGATATTTTCGGATTTATGCTACGATTATACTCCCGGTATTGAGGGCTCCGATCGTTTCACTTGCGATACTTTCCGGTCTGTCGACCTGGAAAGATATGATGTGGCCGCTGATCGTTATTCGTGACAGGGATAAAATGCCGGTGGTATCCGGGCTTTCCACCCTTGCCGACTATTTCGCAAATAAGTATCCTCAGTTGATGGCAGGCGGCGTACTTTGTTCCATACCGGTAATTATATTTTTCTTTGTTCTCCAGAAATATTTTGTTGCAGGAATAGCTTCTCAGGGAATTAAAGAATAGGGGAATAGCATTGACAATTTCTGGAAGTTTTTTATATACTTAAATGGTATGGTGCAATTTATGCGATGAATTAATATGGGTAATATGCAAAGAAAGAGGAATTAAAGAGCATGCTGTGTGGAACAAATATGACTGACATTAAGATATCTAATCGAAGCGCCATTTTGCGGCTGTTGCATGAAGCAGGCGCGATGTCGCGCAAACAAATTGCCGCACGTTTGAAACTGACACCGGCAACTATTACGGTTATTATCAATGAATTGATGAACGAATCTATTCTTGTGGAAGGAAACAGTGTTCCGAATGCCGGCGCAGTGGGAAGAAGAGAGGTAATGGTTGAAATCAGCCGTGAAAAATATGTGGCTTTGGGTCTTGCTCTTAGCCAGGGACTGGTAAAATTTACAGTGGTTAATCTGCATGGTGAGATAATCCATGAAGAGACTTTTAAACTCCCGGAAATTCTGACACCTGAGTATTTTGCGGAGACAATAGGCAGACAGATTCAGTTGAAGATTGCTTCTTATGGTTATTCGGAGAATTTTATTATTGGGATAGGCATTACAGTCTGCGGAGTTGTTGATTTCGCAAATGGGATTATTCTTGATAGTGATGGAATATGGGAAGAGAAAAATGTTCCAATTGTAAAGATGTTTCGGAAGCAGTTCTCTTTTCCGGTTATTGCGGCAAATAATGTACGCAGCTATGCCAATGCTTATGCTTTTTTGCAGCATGACTCCCAATTGCAGAATATGCTGTTTATACGTAACGAGGCAACCATGGGGGTCTCGCTCATTTTGAACGGGCAGTTTTATGGAGGCGACAGGAATCTTGCTGCCGGAATTGCTCATTTTACAGTCGTTCCCAATGGACGTAAGTGTCATTGCGGAAAACGTGGCTGCCTTGACACAATTGCATCACAGGATGGAATGATGGCGAGTCTCAGAACTCATTTTGGAGAAGAGACGACACCGCTGCTTTATGAAAAGGTCGGCGGAGATTTTTCGCGTGTTACTTTTTCCATGTTTGTTGATGCTGCATATGCGGGAGACAGCGGTGCGGCAGAAATAATCCGGAATGCACAGGAGATTTTTGCCAATGCAATTACATTTTCAATCCAGCTTCTGGATGTGCAGCAAATTGTTTTCTATGGTTCTATGTTTGAGAATCATCACTTTTTTGATTCTCTGCAAAAAATGCTGGTAAAAAAGATAGACGGAAATTATAAGGAGAATTTTTATAAAGTAGTTCCTTCGGATATGAATCTTGATCTGAGAGCTGCTCCGATTCTCGTAGTGAGCAGTTTTTTCGGTGAGGGAGGGCATAGAAATTATTAGAGAGATTGTAATCAAAAACAGGGGCTGTCGGGAAATAGATAGTTCTACACAGGGGCAGATGTGATCCATGCGGATCACATCTGCCCCTGAAATTTATCTTTTAAAAAGAAAAAGATGGCTAACGACAACCATCTTTTCTCCGTTCCATGTTATAATGGAACTATGCTTAAACAAGATTATTATAACGACTTTTTTGAAATTGGGCAACAAAAAATCAACTTCAGTTTCTACGAATTGAGTTTACCCGACGACGATCCAGTCTATACCCTGAAAAAAGTAATGGAGAAATTAGATTTTTCAGGTCTTCTGGCTTGTTATTCAGATAAGGGAAGAACCGGGTATAACCCAATCATGTTGTATTCTGTTGTAGTTACTTACGCAAATATGCGAGGAGTCAGGGCGGTTGACCGTATCGTGGACCTGCGCCAGAGGGATGCTTTTTATGACTTTAAAGGGAAAAACTAACGGGCGAAATCCTGGATGAATTGAACTATCAGTTTATGCGCCGCCTGCAAAAAGAAGGACTCATTACGCTGAAAGAACTCTACATCGATGGGACAAAGATTGAAGCGAACGCAAACAGATACACATTTGTCTGGCGTAGAAGCATAAACTATCATCTTGCCGGTCTGCTGGACACCATAGACGCCCTTTACGCAAAGTACAACGCATTTCTGTATGAGAACAGATATGGACCGAAATACGACCTTGGAGAAGCCCGGATGTTCGTGATTGAAGGGATGGAAAAGGTCAGGAAAGTGATAGAAGAAAACAGGCAGCGGAAGCTGACAAAGCATAAGAAGATCTCGAACGATACCATTATTGAGATCGATAACTGTTCCCCGCTTGAGATCTTAAAACTGCAGAAAAATATGATGCGGATAGCAGAAGGCGAAGGGATCGGGTTTGTCAGTGGAATGGGAAAGCATAAGCCGGAGATCCAGAAGCTTTATGAGGAATTGGAAGAATGCGGCAAGCGCCTTATGGAATATAAGGAATGTTTTGAGATTATGGGAAAAGACCGTAACAGCTATTCCAAGACGGATCTGGAAGCAACATTTATGCGGATGAAAGAGGACCATATGCTGAACGGGCAGTTAAAGCCGGCATACAATGTCCAGATCGCAGTAGAGAATTATTTTATTGTCCACAGTTATGTAAGCAGCGACCGGACGGACTATAACACATTGATCCCTGTTTTGGAAAAGCATCAGAGAGCATTCGGGGATACACTGGAGGCGCTTACTGCCGAAAGCGGCTACTGCAGTGAAAAGAACCTGCTGCATCTGAAGGAGAACGGAATCCGGAGCTATATCAAGCTCCAGGATCATGAGAAACGGAAGAGCCGTGCATACAAAGAAGATATCGGAAAGTATTACAACATGACATACGCTGTCTTTGAAGATGAGCATTACTATATCTGCCATGATGGCAGGGAGCTGCACCATATCCGGACAGAAAGCAAAGAACAGGATGGATATACCCAGACGTTTGAGGTATATGGATGTGCGGACTGCAGCGGCTGTGAGCGTAAAGCCAGGTGCCTTTATAAATACAATGCGGAAAAGAATCCTGACCGGAATAAGGTCATGAAGGTCAATGAACGATGGGAAGAATTGAAAGAAGAATCCAATGCGAACATCCAGAGCGAGACGGGAATCCTGAAACGCCAGACACGCTCGATCCAGACGGAAGGACACTTCGGGGACATTAAGGAAAACGAGGACTTCCGGTGGTTCAACTATCGGTCAGCGGAAAAAGTATATAAAGAGTTTATGCTGTATGCAATCGGCAGGAACATCATGAAATACCACCGGTTTCTGCATCATGAAATCGAAAAATATGAGGGAAAAAGGAGCAGAAAGCAGTTTAGACAAAGGAGCGCTTCTCAAAATCCAAACAAGGGGGTTTTGCGCCCTAAAACAGATAGTTATAAAAGAAGGAGGCAGTCCGTAGAAAATCAGTGCCTTGAAAAAGTCTGAATTTCTGCCGACCTGTCTCCTTCTTACACATCAGGGACCAAAACTGCTATTTCCCGACAGCCCCTTTGGTTTATACATTTTTTCTATACTCAGAAGGAGAGATGCCTTTCGTTTTTTGAAAAATACGGCTGAAGTACAAAGGATTGTCATAGCCTACAATACGAGCAATCTCATTAATGCTATAATGCTGATTTTGCAGAAGAATTTCTGCATTATATATTCTCTTTTTCATAATATATTGTTTTGGTGTAATTCCAGTATATAATCTGAAATTGCGGATCAACCAGCTTGTGCTGACAAAATTCTGTTTGGCATAATCATCGATGTTGATCTGTTCATTATAGTGTTCACTAAAGTAGGAAACAACACGGTCTATTTCAGCAGCAGTACGAGAGCTTGTGATAGTGATAGAAGAATGAAAATCGCGTTGTAGCTTTATAAAAATCTGGCGTAAATACATTTCCAGCATTTCAGGGTATCCATCCTGACACATCTGTAATTCTTTTATCATTGATTGGAAAAGAGTTTTATATTCGGAATCAAAACCACAATAAAAAACTTTTTTATCATTGGTTAATCCATAAGAATGTAGTAAATTAGTAACATTGTTACCGGTAAAGTGAACCCAGAAAACTTCGGTCTGGTCGTTGGCGTAATATTCATATTTTTGAGGTTCTTTAGGTCGATACAATACCATATGGCCAGCTGGAACAATGGTTTCTTCCGTATCGCTGCCAAAATGAAAATGTGCTTTTCCAGCAGCAATGTATAATAGCTGAAAGTCAAGCCTGCCCCGGGGACGCCATGTAGGAAGTTTTGGTTTGGTATATAATTTGTATGTACCGCACATGGTTATCACCAAGGGTTTTGATTTGTCTTTTCGGTCAACAGTAGAATTATTCAGATAAGCATTGTTTGTATACATTTTAATCCCCTCATTAAAAGTATTACTGCAACTGTAAGCACAATGATAGATAAAAACTATCTGTATTGATAATTATTATACCATAAATAATACTATTTTGTGCATGCTTTTGGTGATATGACGCAATAGATTATTGCAATTTCCATATAATAATATCATTTTGTGCATATTTTATGCGATTTGTGACATGGCTCTTTTAATGTATCTTGTTATATCATAGATATAACAAAGTTGTGGAAACAAAATGAGGGTACATTGAAAGGAGAAGTTTCACATGGAAGAAAAAAAATACCTGAAATGGTATAACAAGGTTGGTTATGGTTCGGGGGATCTGGCAGGAAATGTAGTATATGCGTTCCTCTCATCATTCGTAATGCTTTATTTGACCAATACGGTAGGTTTGAATCCCGGTATTATCGGAACACTGATCATGGTATCAAAGCTATTTGACGGAATCAGTGATATGTTCTTTGGAACGATGATCGACAAAACAAAAAGCAGACTTGGAAAAGCAAGACCTTGGATGCTTTATGCGTATATTGGTTGTGCGGTAACACTTGTAGCAAACTTTGCAATACCGGACACTCTTGGAACAACGGCACAGTATGCATGGTTCTTTGTTGCATATACACTGTTAAATGCAGTATTCTATACTGCGAACAATATTGCGTATGCATCATTGGTTACTTTCTGTACAAAAAACAGCAGAGAACGTGTTGAGATGGGGTCATGTCGTTTTATCTTTGCATTTTCGACAAGCTTACTGATTCAGTCTGTTACAGTCCAGTTTGTAAGAGCAGCAGGCGGTGGAGCAGCTGCATGGAGAACAGTTGCGGTAGTATATGCAGTTATTGGTCTGATCGTAAATACGATTTCCGTATTTTCAATCAAGGAGCTTCCGGAAGAAGAACTGAAAGCAGGTAAAGATTACACAGAAGAAAAGTATGGTCTGGTAGAGGCTGCAAAGCTTTTATTTTCCAATAAGTATTATCTTATGATCTGTGCTACTTATATTTGTCAGCAGATTTATTCAGCTATGTTAAATATGGGAATTTATTACATGATCTACATACTGAAAAATGAAGATTTATATTCTATATTCTCATGGGCAATCAATATTCCTGTCATCATTGCAATGTGTATCACACCTATGCTGGTAGAGAAGATGAAAGGTTTATATAGAATGAACCTTGCAGGTTATATTCTTGGAACAGCAGGACGTGTCGGAGTGATTTTTGCCGGCTATATGGGTAGTGTTCCGCTTATGCTTGCGTTTACAGCGATTGCAGCACTTGGAATGGCACCATGGCAGGGGGATATGGGAGCTGTAATTGCAAGCTGTTCAGAATATACATACCTTACAAAACATAAACACATTGACGGAACAATGTATTCCTGTACTTCTTTCGGAACAAAGATCGGTGGAGGAATCGGAGTTGCTCTTTGCGGATGGTTACTTGATGCAAGTGGATTTGTGAAAGAAGCAACAATCCAGCCAGAATCCTGCCTGAACATGTTGCATGTTATGTATTTGTGGATTCCGATGGTATTGTCATTGGTTATTACATTTATCATGTCAAGAATGAATGTAGAAGATGCTAATGAAAAACTTAGAAAACAGTTGGAAAGGAAGGAAAAATATGAATGCTGATATGAAATGGTTGGATAATCCGGAAGTATTTCGTGTGAATCAGTTGGAAGCACACAGTGATCATTGTTATTATTTGGATTAATCGGACAAGAAAAAAGAGAAAAACCCATTCTTTCAGTCCTTAAACGGACAGTGGGAGTTTTCTTATAGTAAAAATGTAAAAAGCAGACCGGTTAATTTTTATGAGGAAACATTTGATGCATCAGGATTCGATAAAATTATGGTTCCGGGACATATTGAACTGGCTGGATATGATAAAATCCGTTATATCAACACCATGTATCCGTGGGAAGGAAAAGAGTACCATAGAGGAGCTTACAGCATGGAGGCGACCGGAGCAGAAAAAGGAATGTTTTCAGAAGCAGAGTACAATCCGGTAGGTTCTTATATCAAATACTTTGACCTGAATAAGAGTATGTGTGGAAAAAGAATCCATATTTGCTTTGAAGGTGTAGAAGAAGCGATGTATCTGTGGCTGAATGGACAGTTTGTAGGCTATGCAGAAGATAGTTTTACGCCTTCTGAGTTTGACCTGACACCTTATATAAAAGAAAAGGGAAATGTGCTGGCAGTTCAGGTTCATAAGATGAGCACAGCAGCATTTTTAGAGGATCAGGACTTTTTCCGTTTTTTTGGAATCTTTAGAAATGTTACTCTGAAAGCGATACCGGATGTACATATGGATGATGTATGGTTCAAACCTGTGCTGAATCAGGATAATGTGAGTGGAAGCGTAACTGTCAGCATGAAAGTATCTGCACCGGATGCTCAGAATATAACTGCCAGCTTTATTTTAAAAGACAGGGAAGAAAATTTGTTGGCAGAAAAATCCGTACAGTTAAAGAAAGAAAATGAGTATTTAGAAGGTACGATCTGTGCTGATTTAGAAACTGTGGAACTGTGGGATAATCATGATCCTTATTTATATCATGCGTATGTAGAGCTTAAGGCGGAAGATGGAAGTTTAGCAGAAGTAATTCCTTATGATATTGGCTTCAGAAGAATTGAGATAATTGATAAGATCATTTATTTAAATGGAAAACGCCTGATTATCACAGGAGTAAACCGTCATGAGTGGAATCCAAAAACAGGAAGATGCATTGGCTTGGAAGATATGAAAGCAGATATCGCATGTATGCTCAGAAATAATATTAATTCTGTGCGTACCTGTCACTATCCGGATCAGATACCATGGTATTATATGTGCGACAATGCAGGAATTTATGTGATGGCAGAAACAAATCTGGAAAGTCATGGTTCCTTCCAGAAATTAGGAGCGATCGAACCATCCTGCAATGTGCCGGGATCTCTTCCACAGTGGAAAGAGGCGGTACTTGATCGTGCAAGAAATAATTTTGAAACATTTAAAAACCATACATCCATTCTATTCTGGTCATTGGGAAATGAATCCTATGCAGGTGATGACATTGAAGCAATGAACGTTTATTTTTCTGAAAAGAAAGATGGAAGATTAGTTCATTATGAAAGTGCTTATTACAACAGGGCATATGAGGATACGATTTCTGATTTGGAGACCAGAATGTATGCAAAACCGGAGGATGTAGAGGAATACTTAGATAACAGTCCAAAGAAACCGTATATTTTATGCGAATTCATGCATGATATGGGAAATTCCATGGGAGGTCTGGGAGCTTATATGAAGCTGATTGATAAATATGACATGTATCATGGTGGATTTATATGGGATTTTATCGATCAGGCAATTCTTGTAAAAGATCAGGTGACAGGAAAAGAAGTTTTACGTTATGGTGGTGACTTTGATGATAAACCGGCAGACTATGAATTCTCGGCAAATGGAATCGTATTTGCTGACAGGAAAGAGAAACCGGCAATGCAGGAAGTGAGGTATTACTATGGCTTATACAGATAAATTAAGAGTGGTCTATGGTGACTATACA
>ERZ1023972.401-NODE-401-length-10082-cov-6.568166_pt1 | contig 10082 bp, 17 predicted proteins | sample MGYA00380431_ERZ1023972 | MGnify/ENA primary metagenome ERZ1023972 (study PRJEB33179, sample SAMN07449053) | human gut metagenome | biome: Human-gut; feature: Human associated habitat; material: Faeces | host: Homo sapiens | place: India:Kasaragod | collected... | reverse complement strand
AACAGCCATAAATAGTTTTAGATAGAAAAAGTTCATATAAAAATAGAGATCTACTTCACAAATTAAATGAGAAACTAAAACTTACATCTTGAAATAATCACATTGATTAGATGAATATTTATCGCGCAGTGACATCATTTTTTAATAATAGTTCAAAAAAAAGGGCTCACGATGAAAAAATTAACAGTGGCAATTTCTGCTGTAGCTGCATCAGTACTGATGGCGATGTCTGCTCAGGCAGCTGAAATTTATAATAAAGACAGTAACAAGCTGGATCTGTACGGGAAAGTTAATGCTAAGCACTACTTCTCCTCTAATGATGCAGATGATGGTGATACTACTTATGCCCGTCTTGGCTTCAAAGGTGAAACCCAAATCAACGATCAACTGACTGGTTTCGGTCAGTGGGAATATGAATTCAAAGGCAACCGCGCTGAATCTCAAGGTTCCTCCAAAGACAAAACCCGTCTTGCATTTGCAGGCCTGAAATTCGGTGACTACGGCTCAATCGATTACGGCCGTAACTACGGTGTAGCATACGACATCGGTGCGTGGACTGACGTTCTGCCAGAATTCGGTGGCGATACCTGGACCCAAACAGATGTATTCATGACTGGTCGCACCACAGGTGTTGCAACTTATCGTAACAACGACTTCTTTGGTCTGGTTGATGGCCTGAACTTTGCAGCTCAGTATCAGGGCAAAAATGACCGAAATGAAGTAACTGAAGCTAATGGCGATGGTTTCGGTTTCTCAACTACTTATGAGTATGAAGGATTCGGCGTGGGTGCAACCTATGCTAAATCTGATCGCACTAATAATCAGGTTATCTACGGTAACAACGGTCTGAATGCTTCTGGTCAAAATGCTGAAGTATGGGCAGCTGGTCTGAAATATGATGCGAACAACATCTATCTGGCCACCACCTATTCTGAAACCCAGAACATGACTGTTTTTGGTAATAACCATATTGCCAACAAAGCACAAAACTTCGAAGCTGTTGCACAATATCAGTTCGACTTCGGCCTGCGTCCATCCGTTGCTTACCTGCATTCTAAAGGAAAAGACTTGGGTGTTTGGGGTGATCAGGACCTGGTTGAATATGTTGATGTAGGTGCAACCTATTACTTCAACAAAAATATGTCCACTTTTGTTGACTACAAAATCAACCTGATTGATAAGAGCGATTTCACGAAAGCATCTGGCGTTGCTACCGATGATATCGTTGCTGTAGGTATGGTTTACCAGTTCTAATTTGATTACTAAAAGATATGTTGTGGGAGGCTTTGCCTCCCCAACATATAAGTGGCTCCCTCAAGCCACTTCCTTTAGAAGCACAACCTTGCTTCTAACTATACAAACCTTCTGTTATATATTACCCTTTATTTTTGGGGGCGTTTCAACGCCCCATTTTTAATAACTTTTAGTAAATAATTGGCGTATTAATTAGAGTTATTAACAACGATATCCATCTCTAACCGGATATCTAATGCCATTAACATCCCTTCAATTATGCCCTCAGCCTTCTGTAACCTTTTCCCGATATAACCATCAGAGCAGCAATGCTTACCTGCCAGTGACATGAATGTCATACCGACTACATAATAATCTACTAATAAATCGTGCAAATCGCTGTTGTTCTTTTTCAGACGGGCCATGCACCCGCAAATGATCATCGCGTCATCGTCACAACATTGCGGGCGAGATTTTACTTTTGAAGTAATTAATCCCTTAAAACCGGCTGCAATGGACGACCAGGTCACATCTTCATGATTATTAGCCGCCCACGCTCCCCAACGCTCAAGAACCATCTGAATATCACGCATCAACTTACTCCACAAAAATCAGACCAGAACGCCAATTACAAGCAAAAATCAACGAAACAGTATTAGTTGATTGTTATCTCTGACTTCATACTCCTGCTCCTGTCAGGGTTTTGGCGTAATTCTTCAGTATTCGGTAATCGGTCAAAACAGAACCGGGGAAACGATATAAGCGCAGACGCCCCCAGCGGTGGCGAAGACGTTCTGCCATATAAAACTCAAACATCATTCATTCCCCATTTCGGTGATGGTCAGTTCCAGCCTCCCACCTTTGGTAACAGGCATCTTCACAACGCGGTAATCAACGACCTGCGCATCATCCAGCCAGAAACCTGCTTTAGTGAGTGCGTCAAAAGCGGCTTTTTGCAGATTATCCAGGTCACGGCGACGGCGATCCGGCATGTGGCACTCAATGCGGATTTTCACAGGCATAGCCAGGCCGATATCCAGCATTGCGTTTTTAATGATTCGGGCGACGTTATCGCGGTATGCCTGCCCCTCGCGCTGACGTGCGTGCGCCCGCGATTATGGCGGTAATAGCGATTATTGCTCGGAGGCCAGGGTAATGTGATGCTGTAGGTATTCACGCCTTAATAACCCCCTCTTTCAGCCAGATAACCTGTGTTCTCGCCATACCTTCCAGCGCGCATTCTTTTGCATATGCAGCATCGACAAAATGTGTGCGGCGGTCGATTTCGTCGTGGCAGGCAGAACATGCAATGGTGGCAATCAGGTCTGGCGGTTTGGTACCGGTGCCGCACAATCCAGTCAGCCGGATATGTGCCAGTACAGACGTTTCAGGGTTGCCATTACATACGCCAGGGATTCTTACCTGGCATTCCCGACTACGCGCTGCTTTTCTCAAATCAGCCATGATTCCTCCTTGCTGCCAGTCGCAACCATTTTTTATCAACCAGGCTGGCGGTATATCCGAGCAGTGTTGGTATTTCGGAAGGCTTCAGCTCCGGTTTACGCTTACGACGATCTGGTACTCTGTAGATGTGTCCGTTCATGACACGAATAAGCGGTGTAGCCATTACGCCTCCTGCTTGTCGCGGAGCAGCTGGAACTCGCAGCTCTGCGGAATAGTCAGGTGGCAGCCAATATTCACCGCCCAGGCTTCAACCTTACACAGGAAGACATACATCTCTCCGGTATCAAGATCGGAGGTATGGCGTAACGACTGGATAGTGGTGATATCACCGGTTACGACATCAACCAGGTCTTTGGTTTCATAACCGAGATATGTGTGTTTGAGAGCATCTTTTACCCAAGCTGGAGTAGCGAACGTTTTACCCCTGCTGATGAGGTATTCACTGATTTCGCTGTACCACATGTGGCTGAGTGCATTCTGGGAAAGACTGCGTTTCTCACGCCACGGTTTAAGCACCATGCGAAAGCATTTGCCCTCCTCCAGATAAGGCTGGATCTGCCGACCGATAGCGGTGAAGTTACCGCGATGTAATTTGATGCCATCTTGTGGGAGATTCACGCTTCACCTCCGCAGAGGTCAAACGCTGGATACAATATATCGCAGGTGCATTTCTGCATCTGTGAATGGAGAAGATAGGTTGGTTTGTATGTGCGCATAAACGTCCCCGTTTAGCGCAGAAGTCACCGGAGTTGTTCAGGCTCCAATGGCATGATTATGGCTGGTTGATTATTGGAAATCAAATGTGCTGAAAATTAGTCTGCCAAGTCTCCTCAGTCGCAACTGGGTAATTCCAAATATCAAAAAAAGCTATAGCCTCCTGCCATTTGCTCCATAAGTTATCAAGTACTTGTGTAGGTTCCGTACTTTTAAAAACAGAATCAGCCGCATCACCGTTATGAACTTCCTCGTACAGTTCCATTATTAGCAGATTAACAAAGTACTGTTTCAACATTAATGCCTGATTACCTTCTTTCTGCTGGCTATCCTGCTTGATGATCTCCATCGCCCGTACTAGGCACCTGATGATATCCGCTGCATCATTAACGCTCCATTCAGATCCGCGCTTATCTTTAGCTGATGAATTGGCTCTCTCAGCGCAAGCCTTTAAAGACTCATAAAGGTAAACTCTATTTTGTAGCTGCAGCGCTTTTTTTGACGTGTACCAACTTGCAAGCGCCGACCCCGCTGCGGCTAATGTGCCAAACGCAGAAATACCTGCTGCTATTGCACTTAAGTCGGCACTGTCAAAGTTCCACATCATCGTTACACCTTATATAAATACCCCTCAGTAATATCCAATAAGGTATGTGCACAATCAATATAATTTTATCCGTATCGGCACATAGCGATTTGAAGGCTACTGGTAATGGTATATTTTAGATTATATCGTCCAGTTTACAGCACCCGTATTTTATGAAATGGACTCGCATATTACCCAAAAAATGCCAGCACTTCCGTCATCGTAGAATGCTGGCAGTATTTCTAACTAGTGACTTTATTGGAACAGATTCTGACGGAAATATGGTAACACTCGACTCCACTTATCATCCAGCCACGGCTGGAATTTTACATGTGCCGTTTATCTGGCGAGGATTGCTCGCGCTCTGTTGAGTATCTGGGGATATTCATGCTCGATAGAAGTAAAGCGGCCGGCTTCGCGGTGCTCCGCAACCTGAAGTAGTGGAGTAACGTTCTGGCAGGCAGTTAACATCACATCACCTGCTCGCCATAACCAAGCACGTGCACAAAGTTTGTTATCAGTGAATTGTTTTGTGATTGGGTATTGTTGAACTGCTAGAACGAGAACGCCAGCATCCATTGGCAGTCCCTATAGTAAAACCATAGCTCAGGACGCTTCGTTCAGGATAGATAATTTTATTGTACTTACCTAACTTTCTTACTATAGCACGGTTGAAAAAGTGATTATTACTCAAAAATAAACCTCACCATCAACCATATATTTGAGAGTACTTATCGCCTGCTGGGCGGATATTGTTTTCATTAAAGGATAGTGTTTAAAAACAATGCCATTCATAAAATAGATATCACAGGTTTTATTATCTGTATTGATTATGATTTTTTCGAATGTTTTATAGGCAAGTGTACGACATAGCTCTCGCCCATTTTTACTGGTTAAGTCAATAGCATGAAAATCACCAAGTGAACTCACCGCTTTACTCTTCAAAGTTTTTAATGATACAGAAGCCCTTCGTAATTCCTTATCTAATACTCTGATTTTTTCTGCTATAGCGGTAACTTCAGGCGCAACAGATAATGCAGCAATTAAATTATTAATTTTCATCTGGAGCTCAATAATTTTCAACTCTAAAGTTTCATTAGCATCTTTCTTGTTTTCAACTGGTTGGATTTTACTACAATTAAAAAGCAACTCATTAATGATATTATAATCAACCAAATCTCTCTTTATTGATGGCCTGTCACATCGATGCAGTCTTCTCATCGGACAAACATAATAGCCATGCAAACTTCCAGATACCGCATGAACAATCATGGTATTACCACAAGCCTCGCACTTCATAACTGTTCGAAGTAGATTTATCAACATAGGATTTTTGCTACTATTGCTAATACCAAAAGGTGCCAACCGAATTTCCTGCACAGCGTAAAACAAATCATCTGATATGACTCTGGGATAATAGCCAGCGATTTCACTTATTCCTTTACCTCTTGCACGATATGAAGGTACGCATATACCAGATAGCATAAGCAATCCCTGTAGGAATATAAGCCAGCGTCTGAGCTAATAACCAGAATGATGCACAATAACAAATAATTGTACCAACAGATGGCCATAACCGTGTAAAACCTTCTGAAAACTTCATTAAGGTTGTACCAATGACCTCTGCAAGTATTGCACCACCAAGATAAATATAAGGATTCATAGCATATTCTTTCCTGTTCAAACTGGAGAGAATTGTACTACAGTTTGAACTCAACTCACCTGTTTCATCATTGTGTACCCATTGATGTTCTTTTATATACCCTCAATACCCGTTTCATCGCGGCACTCTGGCGACACTCCTTAAAAATCAAATTCGTGCTCACCTTTCCTTCCCATTCTTCTCTGGTAGCGAACCGATAATACACCGTTCGCCAGACCTTACCATCAACGACCAGGATTCCTGCCCGCGCCATTTTAGCCGCAGCCTGATTTATGCTGGTTACCGTTGCGCCTGTTACCGCGGCAACGTCCTGCGCACAGAATTTCTTATGAGTCCCCAGGTAATGAATAATTGCCTCTTTGCCCGTCATACCCTTGCTCCTTTCAGCCCAAACTTAGCTTTGATTTCTGCGATCTTCGCCAGAGCCTGTGCACGATTTAGAGGTCTACCGCCCATAACAGGAAGTTGTTTTACTGGTTCAGGTATCGTCTCACCACGGTTAATTCGCGCTGTCATACAGGTCAGTTCATCGGCAGCCTTGCGCCGTAATTCCGCGTCAGTCAGCGCATTGGCCCGCATGTTCTGGTACAAGTTGGTAACCAACCAGTAATGCGCGTTCGATTTCCACGGATAAGACTCTGCATCCGGATACAGGCCACGCTTCCGGCAATACTCGTAAACCATATCAACCAGCTCGCTGACGTTTGGCAGCCCGGCGTTAACAGATGCTTCTTCCCGGCACCAGGCGACAAACTGCCCGGGTGATGGCAGGAATGGTCGATTCTGCCGACGGGCTACGCGCATTCCAGCGTTAACCTGTTCCATTGTGGTGATCCCGTTTTCCCGGAAAGCCAGAACCCACTGGCGGCGGATTTCGTTCAGTTCATTCTGGTCACGGTTAGCCAGGCTCGCCGGGAAAGTTGCCAGTAACTGGCTGAACACACCGTTGATGATCTGCGCTACCTGCTGTACCTGTGGCTTTTCGTCGTACTGTTCCGGCATGTTGTTGGCGATCCGGCGCATCTGCTCACAGTCAAAGTTAACCATCTGTGCGGCGATGTTTTTCATAGCTCCACCCCGTAAATCCAGTCAGTGTTCGTCAGGTCGAGTTTTGGTTTGCCGGCTATCACGCCAGCCTGTTGCTTGTTTCGGTTGATTTCGAGCTGGGTCCACTTGTCGCGGAGTTTGGCCGGACTTAGCACGTTACCGGACCAGAAGTTGTCCTGGCATGCCCAGCGGAACAGCACACACATGTCGCGGTGGTTACGTCCGTCACGTTCACGCATCAGGCGGATATCGTTAGCCCACCCTGCAAAATTCGGTTTTCTGGCTGATGGCGCGATGGTCTTCACCATGTCAAACATCCACTCTGCGGCGGTCAGGTCTTCTGCTGTCCCCCACTTGCTGCCGCTCTGAATTGCAGCATCCGGTTTCACCACAGGAAGATCGTTTTCTGGTTGGTCAGAGGATTCGCCAGAATTCTCGGACGAAAAAGGTTTTATATTGTCTTTTGTTAGTTTGTCTTTTGTGTTTACCTGATTCGGGTAAACGCCTTTACCTGATGTGGGTAAACTTTTTTTACCTGATTCAGGTAAATTTACCTCTTTCAGGTAAACTTTATTTTTCTTACCTGATTCGGGTAATGTTGACCATTCACTGACCACATTATTAATGCCGGTATTCCGCCCGCTCTGAATAAAAATCCCACGCTTTACCAGAACACTTTTTGCAGCAGAACACTTGTGCGGCAATATCCCGGTTAATTCGGAAAGTTGCTCGTTGCTAACCCAATCCAGTTTTTTATTAAAGCCATATGTTTTGCGCATGACAGCCAGAAAGACCAGAAGCTGGTGCTGTGTTAATCCGGCCAGCATCACAGCTTCCAGCAACTCATTTGCAATGCGCGTATAACCATCATCGAGATCTGCCACGCGCGGCTCCTTTTGTACCGCATCCGGCACTGGAAAATTGAATATCTCAGCAGTGTTTGCCATAATTCCTCCCGCAATGAGTGTGTTACGATTTGCACCTGAAAGTCGGTTCTGTTCCAGCAGACCGGCTTTCGCCATTTCTGAACCTGTCATATCGCCCCCAGCATGGTAGTAACCATCGCCATCAATGGACCAGCCAGATCTGGGTCCACACGAAACATCGACACAATCCCATCACTAAATTCCTTCAGTTTCTGGTGGCGTGGTGCGTTGAGAATGACAGCCTGTTTTGCCTCACTGAGTTCCTTTTCCATTTCAGCCAACCTAGCCATGAAGCTATCCTGCTCAACCAGGTAACCGCGATATTCCAGCGGTAGTACCGCCAGAATTGCCGGGGTCAGTTCACGCACGTTATTTCGGTATTTTTCAGAATCGAATTTGTTATCGAGGAAGCGGAACAGCTTCTGGCGTGCACGGCTGACATCATCAGGGAAATCGATGGTGCCGCCGCCCTGCTCCCGATACTCATTCACAATGAGTGTGGCAACGACATCCTGATTATCTACAGCCGACCAGGCGCGGACGGCATCACGGATTTTTTCGTGGCCTGGCACCTGTTTTGTTTGAGAACGATTTATCACCGCAGTCGGGCTAAATCCGCTAGTCTGTTGGTATGTAAGTGGTTGCATAATTGACTCCTTTAGTTTGAATTGACTGTTAAGTTGATTGCTTATTGTTAAAGAGCGTGAAATGGAAATTTAAGCTGCGTTCTTTTCGGTGTGTGGAAACAACTTCGGAAGATCCGGGCGAATCTGGTATGCCTTCACTACTCCACCAGTAGCCGTAACAATGCTGCCGACATGTTCAGGGGATACCTTTGCTTTGTTGTGAAGCCACTTATAGACGGCCTGCTGTGAAACTTCGCAAGCAGCGCCCAGTTTCTTTTGTGAACCAACGATATTGATCGCTGTTTTGATAGCTGGGTTCATAACAACCTCCGTGGTTAATTTGAATCAAGATTAAAACTATGGTTGTTTTTTAGTCAACAACCATTTTCGTTTGATGGGATAAAACCTTGGTTGTACATTTGGACTATGAAAACAACACTCTCAGAAAGACTTAAAGAAGCCAGATTAGCGCGAGGCCTTACACAAAAGGCGCTTGGGGATTTGGTCGGGGTTAGCCAGGCTGCTATTCAGAAAATCGAAACAGGGAAAGCTAATCAAACAACTAAAATCGTGGAGATCGCGAACGCTTTGGGTGTGCGCGCAGAATGGTTATCTTCTGGCGTTGGAAATATGTCAGACAGTACAGTGCAACCAATACAATCAACTGTCAGCCATTCCAAATACTTCAAGATTGACGTTCTTGATATAGAAGTCAGTGCTGGGCCGGGAGTCATCAACCGTGAGTTTGTAGAAGTTCTACGCTCGGTTGAGTACTCGTTTGACGATGCTCGTCACATGTTCGATGGTAGGAAGGCGGAAAATATCCGCATCATTAACGTGCGTGGTGACAGCATGTCAGGAACGATCGAACCAGGTGATCTGCTGTTCGTTGATATCACAGTTAAATCTTTCGACGGTGATGGTATCTATGCGTTTCTGTACGACGACACAGCCCATGTAAAGCGCCTGCAAATGATGAAGGATAAGCTGCTGGTCATCTCTGATAACAAAAGCTACTCACCGTGGGACCCGATCGAGAAAGACGAGATGAACCGGGTGTTCATCTTCGGTAAGGTTATTGGGAGCATGCCGCAGACATATAGGAAGCATGGGTAGTACCAATTAAAAATTATCAACTGGGCATTGTGCTCATTCAGTAAAGAACTAATTCCTATCTTTGCTCTAGGTAGTAATATTAAGCCACCGCAATAATATCTTTACCTAACGGCGTAAGAATCCCGGTCACCGTGCCGGGTTTTCTTTTGCCCTCCCCTCATCACACACACACCGTTAAAAAAACCACCATAACCTCGCTTCAGTTATCGCTATGCGATTCAAGTCACAAAATAAATCCATCCTAAATACAACCAGTTATATCTAAAACAACCAATAAAACAACTTTTGTTGTTGACGATAAAACAACTATAGTTTTAAATAAGTTCATCGCAACAACACAACGATACGGCAACTACCTGATTCACCGTTGCGATGACCGCTTAGATCCGCAGTTTGAATTTCAGCAGGCTTCGGGGAGTGCGAGGGGTGAAACGGACGCGTGAACGTCGGTGTGACCAGCTGAAATTAACTCAACATTTCATACCTTAGTCGCTTCAACGAGGCGGCTTAGTTATGACAACCGGCGGCCATCCACCGCCTGAATACGCGCAGAAGTCTCTATATGTTCAGCAGCCCAGCTTACGGGCAGGAGTTTTTATGGTTCATCAACATTATGGAACGCAGACCGTTAATCGAGGTGCGGTCATGCCAGGAATGCTGGTCAAACACAAAGATGGTACCTGGACTTCATCAGCTCTCTCTCTTAA
>ERZ1023972.399-NODE-399-length-10106-cov-23.034126_pt1 | contig 10106 bp, 9 predicted proteins | sample MGYA00380431_ERZ1023972 | MGnify/ENA primary metagenome ERZ1023972 (study PRJEB33179, sample SAMN07449053) | human gut metagenome | biome: Human-gut; feature: Human associated habitat; material: Faeces | host: Homo sapiens | place: India:Kasaragod | collected... | reverse complement strand
ATATAGAGAACTCTTTCCCTCACTCCTTTTTAGTATTTTAAAATTTAAGTGAAATATAGCCATCGTGACCCCTCCCCTGCCGTTAGTCTTGCATCACTTTTTAGCCTGTTCTGCGTTGGCGTAAGCCTTCGTAGGGCTGGCGTTATTGCCCCTTTTGGGGGGCAATCTAGGCGGTAGCCCTAGCCTGCGGCGGCACCCACACATTGCGGAGCAATGTATAAGTGGGCATTTGTAGTTTTCACTCGCTTCACTCGCAAAAACAAAAATGAGATAAGACTAACTTAATAAACATTTATAAAAACTTAATAACTCAAAAAATAAACAAGTCAAACCATTGACAATATAAAAAAATATATTAATTGATGGGTATACCCAACAAAAAGAGGATTTTAATATATGAAAATAATATATGCGTATTGTCGTTTTTGCGACGAAATAACAGAACAATCACACAGCGAACATAATTGTCATTATTGTTATAGATGTGGTGAAGATCTATAAAATTAATTAAGGAGTTTAAAAATGAATCTTAGAAAAATGACACAAGCCGAAGCAATAGAGTTTTGCAAGCATTTAGATTTTTTTGAATGTGATGAAATAGAGGAGTTTGGAGATATTACTATTTATATAGATGATGATGAGGATGAGGTGAATAATGATAAAAACGAATAAAGATTTTAAAAGTGATATAGATTGTTTGGCTAATAATATTTATAACTTTTATTTAGACACACTGAAGGAAAATAATTATAGAATATTTGCCAAGGATGTTAATTTTAAATTGGATGAAGTTGATGAATATGAATTAAATGCTTTTAAAAAATGCTTTAAAGTTTATTTAAAAACAGATGCACAATTTAGGAAAACAAAACATATTAAAAGCGATTGTTTAAGTGTTTCTTTACCAGATTTTTATAATAATTATTACACTGTGAACTTTATTATTTATAAAGATCGTTATAGTGAGCATGGGAAAAAATATTTAGACGATGTTTTTAATTTGTTCGTTAAAAATATAGAGTACAGGGTTAAGAATAAAGAGAAAATAAACAAAGGAGAATAAAATGATTATAACTGTAATATTGAATGTTGTTGTTATTTCTTCTTTATCTGTTTTGTATATCAAGACCAAAAAAAAAGAAAAATCGAAATTAAAAAATATAAAATAAAGGTGGTGAATTATGACGAGATTAAGCGTAGAGCAAAAAAAAGAAAGATTGAAAAGAGAACTTGCTAAAATTGAAGCAGAAGAAAAAAAACTTAAAAGAGCAAAAGAATTAAAAGACTTAAAAATTATTAATGGTGAAATATTAAGATATACCAATAAAGACTATGATAATTTTAAAAAAATTTTAGGGCTATTGGTTTTATTTGAAACTCAAAACGATGAATTTAGAAAAGCTGTTTTTACTTCTGCTGATCGTGAAATACAAAAAAGAAACAAATAAGCGGGGGTGACATATGGCTGAGAAATTAACTTTATTAGATATGTTTAAAAATGGTACGGCTACTTGGTCATCTGTTTCATCTTTTGTCGTTGTTTTGTTTTGGTGTGTGGGGTGTTGGCTGGCATTTATAGCAATTGTTAATTATAAAAACGCCGCAGATGGAAAAAGCGGAATCGCAAGGCCAATTATTCAAACTGTGATCGCTTCTCTCATGGTCGCTATTTCTCGATTTATTCCGATTCTTTCAGACACTTTAAACAATAAAGCGGCTGAATTTTCGCCGCAGAGCTTACTTAGTGATATTCCAACCACTGATACAATGGGATTGGGGCTGGCGTTCACAAGCGTTTTATTGTTTGTTCAAATGTTAGGCACCATCGCCATTTTTCGTGGCTTTTTGATGCTGTGGGAGGCAACGAACAAGGGCGCAGGTAGTGGGCTTATAGGCAAGAGCTGGACGCACATTATCGGCGGCGTTCTTGCTGTGAACATACAGCTAACAATTGCCACGGTAGCCGCTACGTTTTACCCAGGCGTTGATCTGTCGTTTTTGGGTCTTTGAGTGTAAGCCAGTCAAGGGCAAGCCGTAGGCTTGGCGTAGCGAACCCTTTACGGGCTGGAACGACCCCACCCTGAGCAAAGGGGAAAGGCTGGCCGATAGGCTGGCCTTTCTCCTGTTAAGCTGGTTTTAATTTTTTAAAGGTTGTATGCTTTTTTATAGTTATCAATATCAGTTAAAATCTCATTGGCTGATGTTTTTATTTCTTCTATTTCATCTTCTGTTAAATCTACAATATCAATTTTATTAAAATCAATGTCTCTATTTATTAATATTGATTTTAATAAATTATGGATATTTATATTTTCTTTTTTTGTTATTTTTTCAGCTATTAAATATCTTGCTATGTCATCTTCGTAGAATGCGTTGATTGTTTTAAATTCAAAGCTCGGCATCTTTCTTTCTCCTGGTTTTTTTGCGTATCCTATCAGAAAGGGCGGCAGACGTCCGGGTGGGTTTGTTGTCGTGTCTGTCGTCCTTTTCCTATCCTAAGTATACCCGAACATCTAAAACGGCTTAGAACGCGTTACAGCGCGTTTTAGGGGCATTCCTGCGCATCTTCTTTTAGGTGGGCGGTAGCTGATAGGTTTTGACCTTCTCCCCCTTCAGGGGGCTGGGGGGATTAAACCCGTTCAGGGTTCGCTTTTGACCTTTTGCTTTTGGGGTTGAGCGAAGCGACGCCCGCTTGATTATATAGAAACAAATCGCGCGACTTGGCACCGAAAAACAGACTCATTTATATTAAAAAATTCTTTTAAAACATAAACTTAAAGCCTATTTTTAAGTAAAAAAAACAGTTAAAAAGGGTCTTTTTTTTGTCGTTTTTTTTGTATGGGATGGCACCGCCTAAAAGAGCAAAAAATAGGGTTGAAAATGGGATGCCGTTCTTCATAAAGACGCGATCACGCTCATAAGATGGGACAGCATCATTTTTTGAAGTATCACAAACATTCAGACGCGCGGAAAAAGTGGGACGACATCACGAAAAAAGCGAAAAATGGGCGTGTTTTTTGGGTTGCTGGTTTTGATAAAGGCGCGATTTAGTGTTGAAAATGGGACGGTATCGATCGGACGGTTGATTTTTGAGCGTTTTAGCGTGTTTCAATAAGTGTTTGAAGTGATTGACAAAAACAAAAAACCCCTTAACCTTCAAGTTACCACACAAGAGAAGTTAAGGGGTTCAGATGCTTTATGAAAATCATAAAGCGTTTGAGCGAATTGTCAAGGCAGTTGAAGCAGGTCAAAAGGTTAATTTTTTACCTTCAAAAAAATTTAGTGATCTGTCTAATGTTGCGAGTGCAAACGCTCATACGCTAAACCGCAGGAAAGCGGAAAATTTAAAATTATCTTCTATTTATCAGAAGATAGGACAAGCTGACAGGGCGCATCGTGTTGCGTTTTGCTGTTCATATCGTTATATGCTGGTAGACAGTGAGCAACGTGCTCATAACGTTCATACTGTGCGTTGCCGCGACCGGCACTGTGTCGAATGTACAAGAATAAAAAGCTGGATATATCAAAGTCGTTTAAAACGCACTGTTATAGAAAAAATTAAATCTGATTTTAAAACAGATGAATTTTTATTTTTAACGTTCACTTTAAAAAATCCTAAAGTCACTCAAATGAGAAAGGCAATGCGTACAATGTCGCAAGCATTCGGAATGCTTACCAGACGTAAACCTTTCTCAGATATTTTTCGTGGTGGGATCAGGTGTTTCGAAGTAACTCGAAATTATGCTGAACGTTTAAAAAATCATTGTCATCCACATGTTCACGCTATCGCACAAACGAAAGCTGATGCTTTTAATTTGTTCATTTCATATATTCAAGCAGAAGAAATAAAAGAATTAAAAAAATTATTAAGAAATAAAAGAAAAAACACTGATCTAATAGAGAAGGAAATTAATAAAATAAATAAAAAATATAGTAAATTATCAGCTAATAAAAAGGCTGAAATTGTTAAAATTTTCTTTGAAAAACAGTGGACTGAATGCCTTAAAAAATGTGCTGAAAAAGAAGGGTTAAGCTGGAACGATGAAGACTACGCGAAGACAGAAGGGCGGGCGATTGTTGACGTTAAGCAAGTGAGAGCCGGTGGTGAGCCAGGAGCGCCGATTTTGACTGGTGAAGACTTCCAAGAGCACGGCGAAAAGGTGATTAATTACGTTTTAAAATATTCATTGAAAGAAGACGATAAACGTATTTTTACAGGTGATAAATGGAGTCAAATTTTCGACAATCAAATCCGTGGAATGCGTATGATTGCGCCTTTTGGATTGTGGCGTTCTGAATTAAGCAAAGAAGAAAAAGCAGAATATAACGAAAAAGAATATTTTGAGAAGTTCGAAAGCGTGACAGATAGCAACGCTTATCTTGCTAAATTTGACTCTGAATATAAAACTGAAACTATAACAGCAGCAGAAATTAAACGCGTTAAACGTTCGCAATTATGTTTATCATTGGATTATTTAAACAGAAGATATATAGACACAGTAAAAGAATTAAAAGACAAATTAAATATAGCATTACAGAAAACATATTTATCTAAAAGATTAGAAGCTATTGCTATAAATGAAATTGTTGCTGAGATAAATAAATATAGTGAAAGAGTACGCTCTAATTTTGAAAAACTGATCCAATATGGCGAGTACGTCAAAGGTGAGCGTTTTTATATTAAAACATATGTTCAAGCAGAAAGTTTTTATAATAATATAGATCTCGAATATCAAAAAAATATTCATTTGTTTAAATACAATGATATAAATAAAAAAGATAAAAATTGGAAATTTGAAGTATTAGAATATTTAAATGAATACAGAATTGAAAAAATTGACAGCTATCAATTCGCTGAAATTGAACTTATTGACGTTGAAGAATATGCTGATATTGAAGTATGTGAAGAAGCCCCGTTTTAACCAAATATAAAGCCCCTATATGGGGCTTTTTTTAATATCCTTCTTGCCTGTATTTCATTTGTTTTTCTTCTTCTTCAACACTAAAGGCGCAATATCTAATTTTAAATATTCCGTTATTTTCTGGCGGTATATAATCAGTTGTATGTCTTACCTTTGTAAGTTTTCGCCTTGTGTCGAATGGCTCTAATAGTTCAAGATCTATTTCTTTTGTTTTTATAAATGTGATCTCTTTTTCTTCCTGTTTGTATTTTTTCTCTTTGTCATTTTTTGCTTTTGTATTTTCAGCAGGTTCTTCAATATAAATCTCTACTCTATAAAGTTTGTTTTCATATTCAAATTTTATATTTGTTGGTTGGTATGTTGTAATTTTGATCCCTTCTGATTTCGTTTTGAATTTTATCGACATAATTAATTTCCTCATTGTTTAAGTTTTCATTTTTTAATCTCTCGCGTAATTCTTCGCGTTTTTCTTCGTTCTTCTTCCATTGGTTTATGGCATCAATCTCCCTCCTTTTTCTTTCTTCAATTTCTTTTTGTTGTTTATTAGTTAATTTATTAAATACATTTTTAAAAAACGAAGTCAATTTATTTTCTTTTTTCATATCTTCTTTTTTCTTTTCTTTTCTTTTTATATCTTCCAATTGCTGATTATAGGTTTTTAATTTATTTTTATGATTTTTGCGATTAATATATGATTGTCGTGGTTTTCTTTTTTTAGGTTTTTTATTTTTAAAATCATTGTAGACGTTAAGATATTTTTCAGCATCTTCAAGATTATTTTTTTCTAATTCTTCTTTTGCTTTTTTTATTAAAATCTCGCGTTGTTTTAAAAATGATAGATGCGTGACATAGTCACTTTTTTTATTTTGACGTAAATATTTATTAACTGATACTGACCACGAACGACGCCAGATTTCGACCTTGTTTTTATTATTCCATTCTCTATTTTTTTTAGGTGAGAATTTGCTATTTTCTATTTCGCGCATCGTTAACATAACGTGAGCGTGGGGGTTGTTATTTTCTTTGTCGTTATGAATAGCATAATCAGCGCACATTCCTTTACTTATAAAATTTTTTTGAATATATTCTTCAAGCAATTTTTTATTTTCAATAAGTGAAAGTTCTCTTGGTAATGCGCAAATAAAATAACGTGACAATTGTGCGTCTTTTCTTTTTTCAATTTCTTCTATTTCATTCCATAAGATGGATCTATTTTTAAAGCGATTAGGCGCATTATGTGGAAGTAAAATATCAGTGTGCATCAAGTCTTCTTTTTTCTTTTCATAGTTAAAAATAAGCCCCGTTTTTTCGTCTTTTAATCGCATACGTGAATTATAAGCGGAAAGATATAAAGCGCTCTTTCCTTCTGAGCGTTTTAGTATTTTAAAATCAATGTGAAATATAGCCATCGCTATGCCCTCCCCTATCGTTATCTTGCGTCATTTTTGGGGCACTTTTTAACGTTGCGTAGCTTCGTTAAAACTGTGCTTATTGCTCCACTTGTGGGGCAATCTAGGCGGTAGCCAAGGCCCCGCCAGGCCCACACGTTGCCAAAGGCAATGTATAGGTGGGCATTTGTAGTTTTTACTCGTTTCACTCGCAAAAACAAAAATGAGATAAGACTAACTTAATAAACATTTATAAAAACTTAATAACTCAAAAAATAAACAAGTCAAACCATTGACAATATAAAAAAATATATTAATTGATGAGTATACCCAATAAATAAGAGGATAGGAGAATTACATGATAAAAACGAATAAAGATTTTAAAAATGATATAGATTGTTTAGCTAATAATATTTATAACTTTTATTTAGATACATTGAAAGAAAATAATTATAGGATATTTGCCAAGGATGTTGATTTTAAATTGGATGAAGTTGATGAATATGAATTAAATGCTTTTAAAAAATGCTTTAAAGTTTATTTAAAAACAGATGCACAATTTAGGAAAACAAAACATATTAAAAGCGATTGTTTAAGTGTTTCTTTACCAGATTTTTATAATAATTATTACACTGTGAACTTTATTATTTATAAAGATCGTTATAGTGAGCATGGGAAAAAATATTTAGACGATGTTTTTAATTTGTTCGTTAAAAATATAGAGTACAGGGTTAAGAATAAAGAGAAAATAAACAAAGGAGAATAAAATGATTATAACTGTAATATTGAATGTTGTTGTTATTTCTTCTTTATCTGTTTTGTATATCAAGACCAAAAAAAAAGAAAAATCGAAATTAAAAAATATAAAATAAAGGTGGTGAATTATGACGAGATTAAGCGTAGAGCAAAAAAAAGAAAGATTGAAAAGAGAACTTGCTAAAATTGAAGCAGAAGAAAAAAAACTTAAAAGAGCAAAAGAATTAAAAGACTTAAAAATTATTAATGGTGAAATATTAAGATATACCAATAAAGACTATGATAATTTTAAAAAAATTTTAGGGCTATTGGTTTTATTTGAAACTCAAAACGATGAATTTAGAAAAGCTGTTTTTACTTCTGCTGATCGTGAAATACAAAAAAGAAACAAATAAGCGGGGGTGACATATGGCTGAGAAATTAACTTTATTAGATATGTTTAAAAATGGTACGGCTACTTGGTCATCTGTTTCATCTTTTGTCGTTGTTTTGTTTTGGTGTGTGGGGTGTTGGCTGGCATTTATAGCAATTGTTAATTATAAAAACGCCGCAGATGGAAAAAGCGGAATCGCAAGGCCAATTATTCAAACTGTGATCGCTTCTCTCATGGTCGCTATTTCTCGATTTATTCCGATTCTTTCAGACACTTTAAACAATAAAGCGGCTGAATTTTCGCCGCAGAGCTTACTTAGTGATATTCCAACCACTGATACAATGGGATTGGGGCTGGCGTTCACAAGCGTTTTATTGTTTGTTCAAATGTTAGGCACCATCGCCATTTTTCGTGGCTTTTTGATGCTGTGGGAGGCAACGAACAAGGGCGCAGGTAGTGGGCTTATAGGCAAGAGCTGGACGCACATTATCGGCGGCGTTCTTGCTGTGAACATACAGCTAACAATTGCCACGGTAGCCGCTACGTTTTACCCAGGCGTTGATCTGTCGTTTTTGGGTCTTTGAGTGTAAGCCAGTCAAGGGCAAGCCGTAGGCTTGGCGTAGCGAACCCTTTACGGGCTGGAACGACCCCACCCTGAGCAAAGGGGAAAGGCTGGCCGATAGGCTGGCCTTTCTCCTGTTAAGCTGGTTTTAATTTTTTAAAGGTTGTATGCTTTTTTATAGTTATCAATATCAGTTAAAATCTCATTGGCTGATGTTTTTATTTCTTCTATTTCATCTTCTGTTAAATCTACAATATCAATTTTATTAAAATCAATGTCTCTATTTATTAATATTGATTTTAATAAATTATGGATATTTATATTTTCTTTTTTTGTTATTTTTTCAGCTATTAAATATCTTGCTATGTCATCTTCGTAGAATGCGTTGATTGTTTTAAATTCAAAGCTCGGCATCTTTCTTTCTCCTGGTTTTTTTGCGTATCCTATCAGAAAGGGCGGCAGACGTCCGGGTGGGTTTGTTGTCGTGTCTGTCGTCCTTTTCCTATCCTAAGTATACCCGAACATCTAAAACGGCTTAGAACGCGTTACAGCGCGTTTTAGGGGCATTCCTGCGCATCTTCTTTTAGGTGGGCGGTAGCTGATAGGTTTTGACCTTCTCCCCCTTCAGGGGGCTGGGGGGATTAAACCCGTTCAGGGTTCGCTTTTGACCTTTTGCTTTTGGGGTTGAGCGAAGCGACGCCCGCTTGATTATATAGAAACAAATCGCGCGACTTGGCACCGAAAAACAGACTCATTTATATTAAAAAATTCTTTTAAAACATAAACTTAAAGCCTATTTTTAAGTAAAAAAAACAGTTAAAAAGGGTCTTTTTTTTGTCGTTTTTTTTGTATGGGATGGCACCGCCTAAAAGAGCAAAAAATAGGGTTGAAAATGGGATGCCGTTCTTCATAAAGACGCGATCACGCTCATAAGATGGGACAGCATCATTTTTTGAAGTATCACAAACATTCAGACGCGCGGAAAAAGTGGGACGACATCACGAAAAAAGCGAAAAATGGGCGTGTTTTTTGGGTTGCTGGTTTTGATAAAGGCGCGATTTAGTGTTGAAAATGGGACGGTATCGATCGGACGGTTGATTTTTGAGCGTTTTAGCGTGTTTCAATAAGTGTTTGAAGTGATTGACAAAAACAAAAAACCCCTTAACCTTCAAGTTACCACACAAGAGAAGTTAAGGGGTTCAGATGCTTTATGAAAATCATAAAGCGTTTGAGCGAATTGTCAAGGCAGTTGAAGCAGGTCAAAAGGTTAATTTTTTACCTTCAAAAAAATTTAGTGATCTGTCTAATGTTGCGAGTGCAAACGCTCATACGCTAAACCGCAGGAAAGCGGAAAATTTAAAATTATCTTCTATTTATCAGAAGATAGGACAAGCTGACAGGGCGCATCGTGTTGCGTTTTGCTGTTCATATCGTTATATGCTGGTAGACAGTGAGCAACGTGCTCATAACGTTCATACTGTGCGTTGCCGCGACCGGCACTGTGTCGAATGTACAAGAATAAAAAGCTGGATATATCAAAGTCGTTTAAAACGCACTGTTATAGAAAAAATTAAATCTGATTTTAAAACAGATGAATTTTTATTTTTAACGTTCACTTTAAAAAATCCTAAAGTCACTCAAATGAGAAAGGCAATGCGTACAATGTCGCAAGCATTCGGAATGCTTACCAGACGTAAACCTTTCTCAGATATTTTTCGTGGTGGGATCAGGTGTTTCGAAGTAACTCGAAATTATGCTGAACGTTTAAAAAATCATTGTCATCCACATGTTCACGCTATCGCACAAACGAAAGCTGATGCTTTTAATTTGTTCATTTCATATATTCAAGCAGAAGAAATAAAAGAATTAAAAAAATTATTAAGAAATAAAAGAAAAAACACTGATCTAATAGAGAAGGAAATTAATAAAATAAATAAAAAATATAGTAAATTATCAGCTAATAAAAAGGCTGAAATTGTTAAAATTTTCTTTGAAAAACAGTGGACTGAATGCCTTAAAAAATGTGCTGAAAAAGAAGGGTTAAGCTGGAACGATGAAGACTACGCGAAGACAGAAGGGCGGGCGATTGTTGACGTTAAGCAAGT
>ERZ1023972.390-NODE-390-length-10200-cov-7.307442_pt1 | contig 10200 bp, 6 predicted proteins | sample MGYA00380431_ERZ1023972 | MGnify/ENA primary metagenome ERZ1023972 (study PRJEB33179, sample SAMN07449053) | human gut metagenome | biome: Human-gut; feature: Human associated habitat; material: Faeces | host: Homo sapiens | place: India:Kasaragod | collected... | reverse complement strand
GTCGATGGCTTTAGCGTGGGTATCCGTTTTGTTTTTATAGAACACCGGCAGCCCAGAAGCGGTAGTTGATTCGGTTTTGATATCCGGCAAAAAGGCTAGCGACATGGTGAGATCGTCGAATCCAGGATTGTCGTAATCGCCGATATCGGTACGGATCCAGTTTTTTCCCCACCATTTATCCCAGCCTGTTTTGTCGCTGAAATTAATGTAATCGTTAAAGCTATGCCAGGTTTGCCCGGCGGCAGGTTTCCAGTCGCTCCAGCGTTCACCCAGCGTTTTTTTCACCTCGTCACCAGAAAGATATAACGCGCCAAACTGATACTCCTGCATATCCGCCAGCGTGGCATAGCCGGTGTGGTTCATCACGACATCAAAGAGAATACGAATACCGCGCTGATGTGCGCTATCAACCAGCGTCCGTAGATCGGCTTCGTTGCCCATATTGGCATCAAGATTCGTCCAGTCCTGTGTGTAATAACCGTGGTAGGCATAATGCGGGAATCGCCTTTTGTACCGCCGCCGACCCAGCCGTGAATTTGCTCAAATGGGGCGCTTATCCATAAAGCATTAACGCCCAACTGCTGGAGGTAATCCAGTTTGTTGGTCAGGCCGCGTAAATCGCCGCCGTGAAAAGTGCCAATTTCCGCCATACCGTCTTTATGACGTCCGTAACTCTGGTCATTACTGGGATCGCCGTTTTCGAAACGATCTGTCAGCACAAAGTAAACCGTGGCGTTATGCCAGTCGAAAGGGGCAGGGGCGTCAGTTTCTGCCCGTTCCAGCAGGAGTAAACCGTTGCTGGTAGCAGCGGGTTGTAACGTTATTTGACCGTTCTTCACTATCGCAATTTGCTGGCTGTAATAATCCCGTACGGCGGCTCCTTCCGGGAAAGTGGCGCTGACATCCAGCGTGAGCGGTAATCCATCCCATTTCGGGCATTCACGGACCAGGTTTGCTACCGGTTCGGCGGCGTTCTGGATGGAAATCATCAATGTTGGCGTACCGGAGCGGGTGTCTATTTGCAGCGTATATTTGCCGTCTCTGAACAATCGCCATTGAGGCGGCGTGTTGCTACAAGGTTGCAGGGAAAGCATCTGATTGAGTTTTATCGCATCTGCAGGCTGCCAGCACTGTTGGTCAAAATTTAGCGTGAGTGGACGTGTACCTTTGGGCAACTGCGCGTGGCTGACAAATGTTCCCGTTCCCTGTTCGCTAAAGGCAGGGAACCCCGGAGAAGTCCAGCTGGCGGCAACGGCGAAGCCAGGAAGGAGTGTCAGAAAACAGGCGGCGAGTTTCATGGTGGATGAGTCCTTATTGCTGCGATTTCAGACAGTTTGCCAGCGATAAGCCAGACAAAACTCATCCCTGAGCGGTAAGTCCACAGGATGAGAAGCAAGGGTGAGCGATCTCGCGCAAAAAACGGCTGAATTTTGCGATAAACCCCACATTTTCTGCGATTTAGCGCCAATCTTAATCGTTAACACGTGACATAGTTTCAGATTTGGACTATTCCTTGGGGTGCTCTTGACAGCTATTTTTGATATGATTTGAGATTCAACTCTCAAATTTGTGAAAAATATAAGGTGTTGGAATGATTAAATCCGACCAGGAGACCTGATGATTTTGACTCCCATACGACGATATGGGGCGATGATTCTTATGTTACTCACTCTGGTGTTTTCGAGTGAGGTGTTAGCGAAGACGCACACAACAACAGCGAGTCAAAAGTCCCACTTAACTAAAGCTAGTAATAAACAGGTAAGCAGTAAACAAGAGTATTCTCGCAATAGTGCAAAGAGTAGTTCACTTCCTGATTTGCGAAAATACCCTTCCGGAACACCAAGGAAAAAGGCGTTTCTCCGGACCGTAATGCCTTACATTACCAGCCAAAATGCAGCCATTGCTGCAGAACGTAACTGGCTGATTTCAAAACAGTATCAGGGCCAATGGTCACCTGCTGAGCGTGCGCGTCTGAAAGACATCGCCAAACGCTACAAGGTGAAGTGGTCTGGTAATACGCGAAAAATCCCGTGGAATACCTTGCTTGAACGCGTAGACATTATCCCCACCAGTATGGTGGCGACGATGGCTGCAGCAGAAAGCGGTTGGGGAACGTCGAAGCTGGCGCGCAACAACAACAACCTGTTCGGCATGAAATGCATGAAAGGACGTTGTACCAATGCGCCAGGTAAAGTGAAAGGGTACTCACAGTTTAGTTCTGTCAAAGAATCGGTGAGCGCCTATGTCACTAACCTGAATACGCACCCGGCTTACTCTTCGTTCCGTAAATCGCGTGCGCAGCTGCGTAAAGCGGATCAGGAAGTGACTGCCACAGCGATGATTCACAAGCTGAAGGGCTACTCGACCAAAGGGAAGAGTTATAACAACTACCTGTTCGCAATGTACCAGGATAACCAACGGTTAATCGCGGCGCATATGTAATTGCATTTCCTTGAGCCTTATCCGACTTGTCAGTCGGATAAGGCTTTTTACTTTGTCTCAGGCAGTTGAGCTACGAGCCTGAAGCGTTGTTGGTGCGTTTTATCATGCCTGGCGGGTAGGTCGGATAAGGCGTTCACGCCGCATCCGACAACCACGCAGCGTTACCTGATGTGACGCCGACAATTCTCATCATCGCTACAACATGACCTCGCTATTTACATCGCGATACTCTTTTGGCGTCGTGTCATATGCTTTTTTAAAAACAGAGTAGAAATATTGCAGCGATGGATAACCGCACATTTGCGATATCTCATTGATCGACAAGGTGGTTGAAATCAGCAGACTGCGCGCTTTCTCCAGCTTCTCGGCATGAATCATGGCATGGATGGTTTCACCCACCTCTTCTTTAAAACGCTTCTCAAGATTGGAGCGCGAGATCCCGACCGCATCCAGTACCTGATCCACTTTAATCCCTTTACAGGCGTGATTACGAATGTAATGCATGGCCTGAATAACGGCGGGATCGGTCAGCGAGCGATAATCTGTTGAGCGCCGTTCAATGACGCGAACTGGTGGGACCAAAATTCGCTGTAGCGGCATTTCTTCTTTATCTAATAATCGATGCAACAGTTTTGCCGCCTGATAGCCCATTTGCCGCGCGCCCTGAGCGACCGAAGAAAGGGCGACACGCGACAGATAGCGGGTCAGTTCTTCGTTGTCGATGCCAATCACGCATAATTTTTCCGGTACGGGAATGTGTAGATGTTCACATACTTGCAGAATATGCCGCGCCCGGGCGTCAGTAACGGCAATAATCCCGGTTTGCGGTGGCAGCGTTTGTAGCCAGTCTGCCAGCCGATTTTGCGCGTGTTGCCAGTTCTCTGGCGCGGTTTCTAACCCCTGATAAACCACTCCGCGATACTTTTCTTCGGCGACAAGCTGACGAAATGCATATTCGCGTTCAGTGGCCCAACGTTTGCCGCTTGATTCCGGAAGACCATAAAAAGCAAAGCGGTTAACGCCTTTCTCTTTTAAATGCAAAAATGCGCTTTCAACCAGCGCATAGTTATCGGTGGCAATGTAATGAACGAGTGGGTAACTTTCTGCAAGGTGATACGAGCCGCCAACCCCAACAATGGGGACGTCGACATCAGCCAGCGCTTGCTCGATTTGTTTGTCGTCGAAGTCGGCAATGACGCCATCTCCTAACCAGTCCTTGATTTTATCAATGCGGGCGCGGAAATCTTCTTCAATGAAAATATCCCATTCCGATTGTGACGCCTGTAAATATTCCCCTACGCCTTCTACTACCTGCCGGTCATAGGCTTTATTGGCATTGAACAGTAATGTGATGCGGTGACGTTTAGTAAACATGGTTCTTTTCCTGCTGAATCATGCAAAAACTCAAAACCGGTAATACGTTACCGGCTTCGAGAAAATTTTTATCAAAATCAAGAACGGCGTTTGGTTGCGGAGTCCATCCATACTGCCAGCAACAGAATCGCACCTTTAACGATATACTGCCAGAAGGTCGGTACATCCATCATACTCATGCCGTTATCCAGTGAAGCCATGATAAATGCCCCCATTACCGCTCCAGCCACGCTCCCGACACCGCCAGCCAGGCTGGTGCCGCCAATCACGCATGCTGCAATTGCGTCCAGCTCGGCGATATTCTCCGCAGAAGGTGAACCAGCGCCAAGTCGAGAACTGAGGATTAATCCGGCGATGGCTACCATTAATCCGTTAATCGCGAACACGGCAAGTTTGGTGCGTTCAACGTTAATCCCGGAGAGACGTGCTGCTTCCAGATTGCCGCCGATGGCATAAATGCGTCGTCCAAATGCCGTCCGCGTTGCCATAAACATTCCGCCGAGTAACAGCAACGTCAGCAGCAGAACAGGAGTGGGAACTCCACGGTAATCATTCAACAGCCAGATTGCGCCTAATACGATGATAGCGGTTAAAGCCTGGCGACCGACTACTGCGGTAGAGGCCGGAGACTGCAAACCCAAAGCCTGACGGCGCATTCTTCCGCGCCATTGCCAACCAACAAAAGCCATTAAGCCAAGCGCGCCAATGATGAAGCCAGTGCTGGCAGGTAGATAGCTTTGCCCAATTTGTGACATCGCGGCGCTGGTGGGGGAAACAGTCGTGCCGTTGGTGATGCCAATGAGTATGCCGCGAAATGCCAACATGCCCGCGAGGGTGACAATAAATGAAGGGACTTTGCGGTACGCGACCCACCATCCGTTCCAGGCACCGAGAAGCAGTCCCAGAACCAACGTCACAATGATGGTAAGTGGCAAAGGCCAGCCTAACCAGACGTCACAAATCGCCGCGACGCCACCTAATAGCCCCATCATTGAGCCGACGGAAAGGTCGATTTCAGCAGAAATTATGACGAACACCATTCCTACCGCGAGGATGCCGGTAATCGCGGTCTGGCGTAACAGGTTGGAGACGTTACGGGCGCTTAAGTAGGCACCATCGGTGGTCCAGGTAAAGAACAGCATGATTGCGATGATAGCTGCAATCATCACGAAGACCTGCAAATTCAGTGATTTCAGCCCGGAAAAGCCACCGGATGTCGGTACGGCCAATTTCACTTCAGACGGATTGCTTTTCGACATGATGTTCGCTCCTCAATGCGGCTTCCATCACCTGCTCCTGAGTCAGGTTATGATTTATCAGGTTGGCTTTTAGTTTCCCTTCATGCATCAGCAGTACCCGATCGCTAAGGCCGAGCACTTCAGGTAATTCGGAAGAGATGACAATAACGGCAATACCCTGCTGGACGAGTTGGTTAATTAATTTGTAGATCTCGTATTTCGCGCCAATATCGATACCCCTGGTAGGTTCATCAAGAATGAGGATGCGCGGGTTAAGTAACAGACAGCGAGCGAGGATCGCTTTTTGCTGATTGCCGCCGCTCAAACGTCCAATAGCAAGGTCGGGGGACGACGTTTTAACTTTGAGTTGCTGAATTGATTCCAGAATACATTTTTGCTCTGCCGCGTCATCAAGCTGGCTAATGCCACCGGTAAATTTATTGAGTGCGGCGAGGGTAATATTTTTACCAACCGCCATTACCGGAACGATGCCGTCGCGCTTTCTGTCTTCGGGTACCATCGCAATCCCCTGGGCGATGGCTTGCTGACAGTTACGAATATCTACCTGTTTGCCATCAATATAAATTTTTCCTTCCCATTGTCCGGGCCACACGCCAAACAGGCACTGAATGGTCTCGGTACGTCCGGCACCAACGAGTCCGGCAATACCCAGTATTTCGCCACGTTTCAGGGAAAACGAGACATCATTAACTCGTTTAATATGACGATTGACCGGATGCCATGCCGTCAGATGTTCAATACGTAATATTTCATCTCCGGTGGTATGTGGTTCATTAGGGTAAAGCGCGGTTAACTCTCGCCCGACCATCATGGTGATAATATCGTCTTCACTCATTCCGGCAGCATCACGCGTACCAATGTGCTGTCCGTCGCGAATAACGCAAATCGTATCGGAAATCGCTTTGACTTCGTTGAGTTTGTGCGAAATATAAATACAGGCGATACCGTGCTGTTGTAGATCGCGAATAATATCCAGTAAAACCGACGTTTCCTGCTCAGTTAATGAGGCTGTCGGTTCATCGAGAATTAACAAGCGCACCTGTTTATTAAGTGCCTTGGCAATTTCAACCAGTTGTTGTTGCCCAAGCCCTAAATCGCCAACGCGGGTATCAGGTGAAATGGATAAACTGACCTGTGCGAGCAGCTTCTGACAGCGTAGCGTCATCAGGTCATAATCCATAATGCCATTGTGGGTTATTTCGTTACCCAGGAAGATATTTTCCAGCACGGTCAATTCTTTCACCAGGGCCAATTCCTGGTGAATGATGGCGATACCTTTGCGTTCGGTATCGCGGATGTGACTCGCCTGAATCTCTTCTCCCGCAAAAATAATTTCGCCTTCGTAGGAGCCATGGGGATAAATACCACACAGCACTTTCATCAGTGTTGATTTACCAGACCCATTTTCCCCACAAAGTGAGACGATTTCGCCAGCATTCAACCGCAAGCAGACGTTATCAATCGCCTTCACACTGCCGAAGGTTTTGGTAATATTCTTCATTTCAAGTAGATAAGGCATAACGACTCCACCTAAGCCAATTCATTCACGCGGCATGGAGAGAAATCACGCCCCCGCTCCGCGCCGGGGCGTAACGCTTACAGCTCGCTCTCTTTGTGGAATCCGTCTTTAACTACCGTGTCTTTGATGTTGTTTTTATTCACATCGATCGGTGTCAGGAGGCGGGAGGGCACATCTTTCAGGCCATTATTCAGTGTGGTATCTGCTTTTGGTTCCTGACCATTGCCCAACTCAACGGCAATTTCTGCGGCAGTATTTGCCAACAACGTAATAGGTTTATACACCGTCATAGTTTGCGTACCGGCAGCAATACGTTTAATACCTGCGAGATCCGCATCCTGGCCGGAAATTGCTACTTTCCCTGATAAACCTTGCGCGCTTAATGCCTGAATTGCCCCACCTGCGGTGGCATCGTTTGAGGCAACTACAGCATCAATTTTGTTATTATTGGCGGTTAGCGCGTTTTCCATAATTTTCAATGCGTTTTCCGGTAACCAGCCATCAACCCATTGGTCACCAACGACTTTAATTTTTCCGGAATCAACGTAAGGTTTTAACACTTTCATTTGTCCGGCGCGGAACAGCTTGGCGTTGTTATCTACCGGCGAGCCGCCCATCAGGAAGTAATTACCTTGCGGAACAATATCGACCAGGGCTTTTGCCTGCAGTTCACCGACTTTTTCGTTATCGAAAGAAATATAAAAATCGATATCCGCATCGTTAATCATACGATCGTAAGCTAATACTTTAATACCTTCTTGTTTGGCTTCTTTTACAACGTTACTTAATACCTGACCGTTATACGGAATAATGACAAGAACATCGACACCCCGGTTTATCATGTTTTCAATCTGCGACATTTGTGTTTCTTCATTGCCATTTGCAGACTGTACAAATACTTTCGCGCCGAGAGATTCTGCCTTTTTCACAAAAATATCTCGATCTTTTTGCCAGCGTTCAAGACGGAGATCATCAATCGCCATACCTATTTTGACTTCTTTGGCGTGTGCCGCAACGTTGGTAAGCAGAAGTGAGGTGCAAAGGGTGAGTAGAATGTTCTTTATTTTCATGGTGTAGGGCCTTCTGTAGTTAGAGGACAGCTTTAATAAGTAACAATCACCGCGATAAACGTAACCAATTTTTAGCAACTAAACAGGGGAAAACAATTACAGATTTTTATCTTTCGATTACGATTTTTGGTTTATTTCTTGATTTATGACCGAGATCTTACTTTTGTTGCGCAATTGTACTTATTGCATTTTTCTCTTCGAGGAATTACCCAGTTTCATCATTCCATTTTATTTTGCGAGCGAGCGCACACTTGTGAATTATCTCAATAGCAGTGTGAAATAACATAATTGAGCAACTGAAAGGGAGTGCCCAATATTACGACATCATCCATCACCCGCGGCATTACCTGATTATGGAGTTCAATATGCAAGCCTATTTTGACCAGCTCGATCGCGTTCGTTATGAAGGCTCAAAATCCTCAAACCCGTTAGCATTCCGTCACTACAATCCCGACGAACTGGTGTTGGGCAAGCGTATGGAAGAGCACTTGCGTTTTGCCGCCTGCTACTGGCACACATTCTGCTGGAACGGGGCGGACATGTTTGGTGTGGGGGCGTTTAATCGTCCGTGGCAGCAGCCTGGTGAGGCACTGGCGTTGGCGAAGCGTAAAGCAGATGTCGCATTTGAGTTTTTCCACAAGTTACATGTGCCATTTTATTGCTTCCACGATGTGGATGTTTCCCCTGAGGGCGCGTCGTTAAAAGAGTACATCAATAATTTTGCGCAAATGGTTGATGTCCTGGCAGGCAAGCAAGAAGAGAGCGGCGTGAAGCTGCTGTGGGGAACCGCTAACTGCTTTACAAACCCTCGCTATGGCGCGGGTGCGGCGACGAACCCAGATCCTGAAGTCTTCAGTTGGGCGGCAACGCAAGTTGTTACAGCGATGGAAGCAACCCATAAATTGGGCGGTGAAAACTATGTCCTGTGGGGCGGTCGTGAAGGTTACGAAACGCTGTTAAATACCGACTTGCGTCAGGAGCGTGAACAGCTGGGCCGCTTTATGCAGATGGTGGTTGAGCATAAACATAAAATCGGTTTCCAGGGCACGTTGCTTATCGAACCGAAACCGCAAGAACCGACCAAACATCAATATGATTACGATGCCGCGACGGTCTATGGCTTCCTGAAACAGTTTGGTCTGGAAAAAGAGATTAAACTGAACATTGAAGCTAACCACGCGACGCTGGCAGGTCACTCTTTCCATCATGAAATTGCCACCGCCATTGCGCTTGGCCTGTTCGGTTCTGTCGACGCCAACCGTGGCGATGCGCAACTGGGCTGGGACACCGACCAGTTCCCGAACAGTGTGGAAGAGAATGCGCTGGTGATGTATGAAATTCTCAAAGCAGGCGGTTTCACCACCGGTGGTCTGAACTTCGATGCCAAAGTACGTCGTCAAAGTACTGATAAATATGATCTGTTTTACGGTCATATCGGCGCGATGGATACGATGGCACTGGCGCTGAAAATTGCAGCGCGCATGATTGAAGATGGCGAGCTGGATAAACGCATCGCGCAGCGTTATTCCGGCTGGAATAGCGAATTGGGCCAGCAAATCCTGAAAGGCCAAATGTCACTGGCAGATTTAGCCAAATATGCTCAGGAACATAATTTGTCTCCGGTGCATCAGAGTGGTCGCCAGGAGCAACTGGAAAATCTGGTAAATCATTATCTGTTCGACAAATAACGGCTAACTGTGCAGTCCGTTGGCCCGGTTATCGGTAGCGATACCGGGCATTTTTTTAAGGAACGATCGATATGTATATCGGGATAGATCTTGGCACCTCGGGCGTAAAAGTTATTTTGCTCAACGAGCAGGGTGAGGTGGTTGCTTCGCAAACGGAAAAGCTGACCGTTTCGCGCCCGCATCCACTCTGGTCGGAACAAGACCCGGAACAGTGGTGGCAGGCAACTGATCGCGCAATGAAAGCTCTGGGCGATCAGCATTCTCTGCAGGACGTTAAAGCATTGGGTATTGCCGGCCAGATGCATGGAGCAACCTTACTGGATGCTCAACAACGGGTATTGCGCCCTGCCATTTTGTGGAACGACGGGCGCTGTGCGCAAGAGTGCACTTTGCTGGAAGCGAGAGTTCCGCAATCACGAGTGATTACCGGCAACCTGATGATGCCCGGATTTACTGCGCCTAAATTGCTATGGGTTCAGCGGCATGAGCCGGAGATATTCCGTCAAATCGACAAAGTATTATTACCGAAAGATTACTTGCGTCTGCGTATGACGGGGGAGTTTGCCAGCGATATGTCTGACGCAGCTGGCACCATGTGGCTGGATGTCGCAAAGCGTGACTGGAGTGACGTCATGCTGCAGGCTTGCGACTTATCTCGTGACCAGATGCCCGCATTATATGAAGGCAGCGAAATTACTGGTGCTTTGTTACCTGAAGTTGCGAAAGCGTGGGGTATGGCGACGGTGCCAGTTGTCGCAGGCGGTGGCGACAATGCAGCTGGTGCAGTTGGTGTGGGAATGGTTGATGCTAATCAGGCAATGTTATCGCTGGGGACGTCGGGGGTCTAT
>ERZ1023972.388-NODE-388-length-10214-cov-7.630771_pt1 | contig 10214 bp, 6 predicted proteins | sample MGYA00380431_ERZ1023972 | MGnify/ENA primary metagenome ERZ1023972 (study PRJEB33179, sample SAMN07449053) | human gut metagenome | biome: Human-gut; feature: Human associated habitat; material: Faeces | host: Homo sapiens | place: India:Kasaragod | collected... | reverse complement strand
ATCGCAAACGGAACGGTTGGAAAAGAAATCTCTCTGGAGCGGCTCGTGGATATTTTTCTTGAATTGCAGGAAAAAAGAGCCAATAATATCAATCTTGTGACACCGGGACATTTTGTGCCGCAGATCGTGAAGGCTCTGGATCAGGCACGAAAGGAAGGGCTTACGCTTCCGGTTGTATACAATACAAGCAGTTATGAGACGGTTGACACGATCAAAATGCTAGAGGGTTACGTCGATATTTATTTGCCGGATTTTAAATATATGAGCCCGGTTTTGAGTAAAAAGTATTCTCATGCTCCGGATTATGCAGAGGTTGCAAAGGCAGCGATCGCAGAGATGGTGCGGCAGACAGGAAAGGCTGTGTTTGTAAATGGAGATGAAGATAACCTTATTTTAAGTGGAACGATAGTAAGACATCTGACACTGCCCGGTTGTATGGCGGATTCCATGCAGATTTTAAAATATCTGCATGATACTTACGGAGATATGATTTATATCAGTATCATGAACCAGTTCACCCCGCTTTCCAATCTGGAAAAGTATCCGGAATTAAATCGCAGGATTACCGATGAGGAATATGAGACACTGGTGGATTATGCGATCGAGATCGGAATAGAAAATGGTTTTATCCAGGAGGGGAACACAGCGGAAGAGAGTTTTATCCCGGCATTTGACTGTGAGGGTGTGTAACCTTGAAAATGAGAACCATATTTTCTGGTGGAAAAAATTTCCAAAAAAATAAGGAAAATTATATTTACATAATATGGGAAAATGCTATAATTAGCTTCGTATGATTACAAAGAAGGAATAGCAGCGAAATTACTGCAGACAGATTCTTTATCATAATAGAGTGAATTACGAAAATTTACTGAAAGTAAAGGAAAATGCAGACGAGGAGGAGACGAGAATGAATTTTCTGAATTTAATTCAGGGCGCAGCCGGAAAGGTAAAAGGGGTTGCGACTTTGCTTAGCGGACTGACAAAGACACAGGCGATCATAGCAGGTGTAGCTACTGTGACAGCAGTTGGCGGTGTCGGAACAGGAGGATATTTCTTATATGACCATTTTCATCAGCCGGAACCAATTGTGGCAGATGTTGTGATAAGTACAGAGGTGGCAGAACCGACGGAAGAAGTTGTGGCAGCCGAAGAAGTTGTCACGGAAGAGACAGAGGCGGCAGAACCGGAAACCGTTACATTGGTCGGAAGTTCTATTGAGAAGGATCTGAAGATCAAGATACAGGACGAGTCCTCGAAAAATGTAAAGGGACAGCCTTTTGAGATCACGATCAAGGCAGACAAGAAGAAGGCAAAATCAACTACATATTCAGATGATGATAAAGATGGTATTATTTACATTAAAAGTATTGATGCCGGAAAATATGATGTCTCTTTGAATGAGATTGATGGATATATTTCAAAAGAAAATTCTTACAAATTAACGGTTAAGGATAAGATTGAATACACCAAGGTAGATGTCAAAGACGAGATCAAATCCGCATCAGAAGTAGCACCGGCAGAGGATGCAGAGGTAGACAATGTTGAGGTGGAGGCTGTTATTCAGGATACAGTGGAAACAGTTGACAGCACCTGTACGCCATCCAAAGTCGGAGCAGGAGATGTGGATACTTCCAATTTCCCGAAAGCTTCTGTTGGTGGATCAACAAAAGTGGACATTGCACAGGCAGCAGTGACGGCTTCCGCAAAACGTGTGGGATACCATGCTACAGGAACGGAATCATCTGGTGTGACTACATCATCCGAGACATCATCGGAAACAGCAACACCAAAATCATCAGAAACAACAACACCATCGGAAACGACAACACCGAGTGAAGGCAGTTCGGAAACTACTGGTGGTCAGGGAACTGGCAGTGGTCAGAATAATGGTTCTGGAAATAGTGGAAGTGGTGAGAGTACAGGTGGTCAGCAGGGAGCATCTGGTGGAAACAGTAGCCAGAATGGAACATCTGGAGACAAAACAGATGGTACAGAGACAAAGCCGGATGATACGAAACCAGATAAATATGAAATTACCATTGTCCATATGTTTTATAAAAACGATGGAAAAACAAAAGCAGACAAAGCAGATGAAAAAGAGACAGTAACTGTTGCAAAGGATGCGAAAACGGTGTCATCTGCAAAAACATATGACGGATATAAAGCTTCCAACGGTACAACCTTTACCATTCAGAATGGTGCAAAAGAATATAACATCATGTGGGTTGCAACAGCAGCAGATAAGGCTACTTATAAGGTAACACATAATTTCTTTCAGGTTGATGGAAAGACCAAAGCAGAAGAATCCAAAAGTGAAGATATCACAGTAGATGCTACTGCTACTGAGATACAGGCATCTTCTTATGAAGCACAGGGATATAAACTGGTAGAAGGTTCCACGAAGATCAAAGTGGCAGCAGGCACAACAGCATACACATTAAACTGGGTAAAAGCTGCAACCGCAGCCAGTGCATCCGTCACAGTACCACAGACGGCAGCTTTATATAACAGCACTATTAATAATGCAAATGCAATTGGTCTCACAGCAACATTGACAGACGCAGGCAATATTATCACAAATATTACATGGGCTAGCAGCAACGAAAAAGTTGTAAAGGTATCTAATGGAGCGAAAACAGGATGTACACTGACAGCAGTTGGAAAAGGAAGTGCAACTGTAACAGGTACGATCACATACTTATCCAAACCGGGCGATACCAAGACAACCGCAAGTGACAAGAAAATCACATGTACAGTTACAGTCAATGATTTTACTGGAAATACAACAACCCAGTTAAAAGATAAATCCGGTAGATTACTTTACAAAGATTCCGAGTGTAAAAAACCAGCAACCGTGGCAGATTACAATGCAAACGGAACTTACTATACCGAGCCGGTTTACACCGGATGGCAGACCATTGATGGAAAAGTATATTACTATACCAGCAACCATCAGCGTGTAACAGGAAGTCAGGTGATCAGCGGTATCTCTTACAACTTCGGAAGTGATGGAGCATTACAGCAGGGTTCCGGAAAGAACGGTATTGATGTATCCAGCCATCAGGGAAATATTGACTGGGCATCTGTAAAGGCAGCAGGTATCAATTTTGCAATTATCCGTGTCGGTTACCGTGGATCACAGACAGGAGCATTGGTAGAGGATTCCTGCTTCAAGAAAAATATTCAAGGTGCAACTGCAAACGGCATTAACGTTGGTGTTTACTTCTTCACACAGGCTACAACTGAGGCAGAGGCTGTTGAGGAGGCAAGTATGGCATTGACCTTATGCTCCGGCTACAATCTTTCTTACCCGATCTTTGTCGATACAGAGAACGGAAGCGGAGCAGCCCGTGCCAACGGATTAGATAAAGGCACCAGAACAGCATGCGTGGCTGCGTTCTGTAAGACCATTGCAAACGGTGGAAGAAAAGCAGGTGTTTACGCAAGCAAGAGCTGGTACAACAATAAAATTGATGCATCCGCATTCAGTAACTACTTTATCTGGGTTGCACAGTACAACACAACCTGCAATTACAAAGGAAAATATAACATGTGGCAGTACTCTTCCAAGGGAAGTGTTCCTGGAATCAAGGGAAATGTCGATGTAAATATTGCATATTAATTTATGGGTTTTAAAAGGATGACCGGTATCTGTTCAGATACCGGTTGTTTTGCGCATAACAATCAATAAGGAGAACAGGTTTGCCATATTATAATAGGAAAGAGTATCCAAAACAGATATGGGTGTCGCAGATACCGGAGCGTGAAGTTTCTTTGTTAAGAGAAAATCTTGCAGGAATAAAACAAACTACATTTGTATTAATAAAAAAAGAGGAAGCCTTTCATCAGCTGTCAGAGAAGCGGAGCAGAGATATCATTTTTCTGTCTTCGAATCAGTCTCTTTTAGACCTTGCCAGAGATGTGGACGTCCCGGCGATTGCCTATCAGAAGCCGGAAACGGATACATTTCTTCATGCCGATATGGTCGTCGAGGGGTTCGAGGAAGTCGATATGACGTTTTTACAGCGTGTGTATGAGAGACATTTCAACATTCCATGGACGATTCTGGAGACGGAACGCTGTATTGTGAGAGAACTGGAACTTTCTGATCTGGATGCTCTTTTTTCCATGTATGCAGAACCCGGAATGACCGATTATATGGAGGGGTTATATGAATATGAGGAAGAGCTGGAATATCAGAAAGCCTATATCGAAAATATGTATCGTTTTTACGGATACGGAATGTGGCTCGTTTTTGAGAAGAAAACGGGCACACTGATCGGCAGGGCTGGTGTGGAACATCGGGAAGAGTTAAATGGAGATATGGAATTGGGTTATGCGATCCGGACATCTTTTCATCATCAGGGTTATGCCTATGAAGTCTGTCAGGCGATCATGCAATATGCAAGAGAGGTGCTGCAGGTACATCTCGTACACTGTCTGATTCAAAAAGAAAATGCTCTTTCCGAAAAACTCGCCATAAAATTAGGTTTTTCTTACTGCGGTGACCGGGAAATAGACGGCGTCCTGATGTCAGATTATCAGATAGAATGGTGATGGAAGCCGGATGCAAAGTTTAAGCGTTGATTTTTGATAGAAAATAAAATATAATCATATATTATACACAAAAGCATAGATAAAAGTGGGTGATCTACATGGCAGAACTTTCGTCAGAAGAATTAGAGAAAATCGTAAAAGAAGAGGACAATAGTATCAAACCAATGAAGGAGTTTGAGAGTCCCGAAAAATTATATCAGGAATTGATCGCCAGTGTCCGTAAGTATCATCCATCTACGGATATCAGTCTGATAGAGAAGGCATACAACATTGCATACGAGGCACATAAGGGGCAGGTAAGAAAATCGGGAGAACCGTATATCATCCATCCATTGTGCGTTGCGATTATTTTAGCAGAGTTAGAGCTTGATAAGGAGACGATTGTAGCGGGACTTTTGCATGATGTGGTGGAAGATACCGTTATGACCGACGAGGAGATCAAACAGGAGTTTGGTGCAGAGGTTGCACTGTTGGTGGATGGTGTCACAAAATTAGGACAGTTGTCCTATGATGCGGATAAAGTGGAAGTTCAGGCAGAGAACTTAAGAAAAATGTTCCTTGCCATGGCAAAGGATATCCGTGTGATCCTGATCAAACTGGCAGACCGCCTACATAATATGCGGACACTGAAATACATGACGCCGGAGAAACAGAAGGAAAAAGCGCGCGAGACAATGGATATCTATGCGCCGATCGCCCAGCGCCTTGGTATTTCCAAAATTAAGATTGAATTAGACGATCTGTCTTTAAAATATTTAGAGCCGGAAGCATACTATGATCTGGTTCATCAGATCGCCCAGAGAAAAAGTGTCAGGGATGATTATGTCCAGAGCCTTGTGGAAGAGGTAAAAAAACATATCCACGAAGCCGGAATTCCGGCGCAGATCGATGGGCGGGCAAAGCACTTTTTCAGTATTTATAAGAAAATGAAGAATCAGGATAAAACGCTGGATCAGATTTATGATCTGTTTGCAATCCGTATTATCGTGGATTCCGTAAAAGACTGTTATGCGGCACTCGGCGTCATCCATGAGATGTATAAACCGATCCCTGGCCGGTTCAAAGATTACATTGCCATGCCAAAACCGAACATGTATCAGTCGCTTCACACGACACTGATAGGACCGACAGGACAGCCGTTCGAGATCCAGATCCGTACCTATGAGATGCACCGCACTGCTGAGTACGGTATCGCCGCTCACTGGAAATACAAAGAGGCAAGCAATAATGGCGGTGCTGCAGCACCAATGACCGTTACCGAGGAAGAGAAGTTAAGCTGGCTGAGACAGATTTTAGAGTGGCAGAGGGATATGTCCGATAACAAGGAGTTTATGAGCCTGTTAAAAAGTGATCTCGACCTGTTTTCGGATACGGTTTTCTGCTTCACACCGACAGGAGATGTAAAAAACCTGCCAAACGGTTCTACGCCAATTGATTTTGCGTACAGCATCCATTCGGCGGTCGGAAACAAAATGATCGGAGCCAAAGTCAACGGAAAGCTTGTTCCGATTGATTATGTGATCCAGAATGGTGACCGGATTGAGGTGTTGACTTCTCAGAATTCCAAGGGACCAAGCCGCGACTGGCTGAATATTGTAAAGAGCACGCAGGCAAAGAATAAGATCAATCAGTGGTTCCGAAGTGAGTTGAAGGAAGAAAATATCGTAAGAGGAAAAGAACTGCTTGCATCCTGTTGTAAATCAAAGGGGATCAACCTTTCCGATATCAACAGACCAGAGTATCAGGATAAAATCATGCGCAAGTATGGTTTTCACGACTGGAATTCCTGCCTTGCAACCGTTGGTCATGGCGGTTTAAAAGAAGGTCAGATCGTGAACCGCATGTACGAGGAATATAAGAAAGATCACCTTGCACGTATTACAGACGAGGAAGTTCTTGAGACGATCTCCGAAAATAAAGAAAAAGTCCCGGAGAAAAAATCAAAGAGCGGTATCATTGTAAAGGGACTTTATGACGTGGCAGTCCATTTTTCAAAATGCTGCAGTCCGGTTCCGGGGGACGAGATCGTAGGATTTGTGACAAGAGGACGCGGTGTTTCCATTCACCGGACGGATTGCATCAACATCATCAATCTTTCAGATATGGAGAGAGAACGTCTCATCGATGCGGAGTGGCAGCATGATGAAGAATCCGGCAATTCCGGTCTTTATCTGGCAGAGATCAAAGTATTCTGCAATAACCGTACCGGGCTTCTCGTGGATATCACAAGAGCCTTTACAGAGCGTGCGATTGATATCAATGCGATCCATTCCAAGACGAGTAAGCATGGAATCGCAACCATTGATATTTCATTTAACACAAAAGGAAAAGCAGAGTTGACGAGCGTGATCGACAAGCTTCGTCAGATAGACAGTATTATTGATATTGAGAGAACCACCGGCTGATCTGGCTCAGGTGGTTTCTTTCATCTTTTTATGGAGGAAGAAAAAGATGGCACCATTAAGTATACAGATATATGTAGTAGGTCCGGTACAGACCAATTGCTATTTTGCGATCAATGATGACACAAAAGAAGTACTGATCATTGATCCGGGTGCAAGTGCAAAACAACTTGCAGAGAAAGTGAAAGAGCAGGGATTGAAACCTGTGGCAATTCTTCTGACACATGGACATTTTGACCATGCGACAGGGGCAGGGGAGCTGGCGCAGCTTTTGCATATAAAAATATACGCGCAGGAAAAAGAAAAAGAGACACTGGAAAATCCGCAGTTGAATCTGAGCGGATGGCAGGGAAGCGAGCTTGTGTTCTATGCCGATGAATATTTAAAAGATGAGCAGGAAATAGATCTTGCAGGATTTCATATACGGGTATTTTTAACACCGGGACATACGGTGGGAGGCTGCTGCTATTATTTCCCATATCAGAACACTTTATTCAGCGGAGACAGCCTCTTCCAGACTTCTATTGGAAGGACTGATTTCCCGAAGGGAAGTGCTTCCCAGCTGATCCATGCGATCCGGGAAAAACTCATGCCGCTTCCTGATGAGACCGCCGTGTATACAGGGCATGGAGATATGACAACGATTGGAACAGAGCGGATGTACAATCCATATTTGTAGGAGGAAAGCATGATATTAGCAAAATTAAACCAGCCGGAATTTGAGTATGACATACATTCGCTCATCAAAGCATTTTTCCCGGAGGAAAATGTGAGTGCAACGGCAGAAGATAAAAAATATGAGGAAGAGATCACCTTACAGTTTCAGGTGGAGTATGAGCCACAGCAGATAAAAATTGAGTGGAAGGAAAAAAATCAGGAGAGTCATGACCGAAGTTTTCCGGTAGATTTTTTAGACCGCACGGAAACGAAAAACGAATTGAAACAGAATTTTTATCAGATATTATCAGAGATCACGGGCAAAAAGCTTCCGTGGGGGACTCTGACAGGAATCCGGCCAACGAAAATCCCGATGAAATTTTTAGAGGAAGGAAAAACGGAGGCAGAGATCAGAGCCTACATGCAAAAAACGTACTTTGCATCCGATGAGAAAATCGATCTTTCCATTGATATCGCAGAGCGTGAGCTTGAAATCTTAAAAAAGATCGATTACGAGAACGGATACAGTCTTTATATCGGAATCCCATTCTGTCCGACCACCTGCCTGTATTGTTCGTTTACATCCTACCCATTAGTGAGCTGGAGACAGAAAGTGGACAGCTATCTGGATGCTTTGGAAAAAGAACTGGATTATGTAGCAGTAAAATTTGGAAAAAAACATCTGAATTCCATCTATATTGGAGGGGGCACACCGACAACACTGGAGCCATATCAGCTTGACCGGCTGATCCGTAAGATCCGATGCAGCTTTGATCTGTCACACTGTCTGGAGTTTACAGTGGAAGCCGGACGTCCGGACAGCATCACAAGAGAAAAATTAGAAACGTTGAAAAAATGGGACATCACAAGAATTTCCATCAATCCGCAGACGATGAAAGATGAGACATTAAAAATCATCGGGCGCAGACATACCGTGGCACAGACCGTGGAGAGTTTTCAGCTTGCGAGAGAGCTTGGATTCGATGATATTAACATGGATCTTATCATGGGACTGCCGGAGGAAAGCCTTGAGGATGTCAGGGATACCTTAGAGCAGGTAAAAGCGTTAAAACCGGATAATCTTACTGTGCATTCACTTGCATTAAAGAGGGCGGCACGGCTTAACATGTTTAAGGAAGATTATAAAGATTACAAGATGGTCAACACCACAGAGCATATGAACCTCACCGCAGAATATGCAAAGAAGATGGGATTAGAACCATATTATCTGTATCGGCAGAAGAGCATGGCTGGCAATCTGGAAAATGTCGGTTACGCAAGTCCGGGGAAAGCAGGAATTTATAACATTCTGATCATGGAGGAGAAACAGACCATCGTGGCGTGTGGAGCGGGAGCTTCGACAAAACGTGTCTGGAATGAGCCAAATCCGGACGGCACTCATCGAATCGAAAGATGCGAGAATGTCAAGGATGTAGCGCAGTATATCGAGAGAATTGATGAGATGATTGAGCGGAAGCAGAAACTTTTTGCAGAAGAATAAAAGGGTTTTTCTTCCTGAAATAGTACATCAAGATGTATTGAAACAAGCTAATAACTGTGCCTTAAAGGACGAATTCATTTTAGAAGATGAGTTCGTCCTTTTCTCATATATTCCAAAATGACGGTAGAACTGTTCACAAGTTTTATGGTAAAATTTGAATACAAATTGAGCAACAAATCTGGGAAAACATAATCATCAATGTGTAAAATGTGATAGTCATGAGGAAAAAACGAGAATCACCGAAAGGATGTGGGAGGCATTGTGCGGGACGAGGATCAAACAACCAGCAGCCTTGGCTGTATTATTTGTTCTAATGTTTATTGGTGGATGTTTTTTTGTGAAAGCCAATCAGGCAAAGGAATTTGAGAAAAACGATTATGGGGTGTTTTTAAATGCGGACGCCTCATCTTTGGAACGATTTAAAATGTATGAAACGATTGTAATTGATGCACAGTATTTTACAAAAAGGGATATTGAATTGCTCCATCAAAATGGAACAGTCGTATATACATATCTAAATATTGGGTCGATTGAAAACTTCAGGGAGTACTATACAACCTATGCGGAACTGGCAATCGGTGAGTATGAGCATTGGGAGGAAGAACAATGGGTGGATGTAGCAAACCCAGACTGGCAGAAGTTTATAGGACAGCTTTCTCAGGAACTATATGAAAAAGGTGTTGATGGGTTCTTTATAGATAATTGTGATGTATATTATTACGCTCCACGCGAGAGTATTTTTGAAGGTCTTACAGCTATTCTGCAAATATTTGGAAGCGTGCAAAGCAGATGGAATGGAAGTATATCTGTTGGAATATACAACGAACCCAAAACTAATCCGAAAAATAAAAGAATACTGCAAGGAGCAAGACTTCCATTTTTATATTTCCAGTTCCCTTGAACTTAGATAATGAGTGTTGAGAAATACGAAAAGTATGCGGTTGCTTTTTCTGGAACGGGATAATGTTATTACTATTATTCGATTGACAAAAATTAGATAGGTTTTATAATTGATATTAAGAATCGTTCCTAATAATGAGTTGGATAGAAACAACTAAAAAATAGAAGAAAAGGGGTAAGATTATGTTTGAGATGAA
>ERZ1023972.356-NODE-356-length-10737-cov-8.305935_pt1 | contig 10737 bp, 10 predicted proteins | sample MGYA00380431_ERZ1023972 | MGnify/ENA primary metagenome ERZ1023972 (study PRJEB33179, sample SAMN07449053) | human gut metagenome | biome: Human-gut; feature: Human associated habitat; material: Faeces | host: Homo sapiens | place: India:Kasaragod | collected... | reverse complement strand
ATGGAGCTGTAGCAGATTAAAGGTTATGTGAATATTTGCGGTGCGCCTTCTTTCGATTTTGTGGCTGACATCGGCGCGGACTGTGTGCAGGTGGAAGTTCCAGCGATCAGTGACCACCTGTTTACCTATGATTACAGAAATGAAAAGAGCGGATATCTTCTGGAAATGGTAGATCAGGATACGCTCGATGCAGTGGATGCGACGCTTAAGGCTGCTTATGATAACCAGAATTCAGATGAGTTCCGCAAGAAAATGTTAAAAGTTTACGCGGATGAATACAATACGCTGGAATTTTCCAAAGTGGACGAAAAAGACTTTACCATCGACGGAACAGAGCGCAGCTGTAAGGGATATCAGACGGTTGTGACCAAAGACAACGTGAATCATGTGATCGATGGACTTGAGACACTTTACGGGGAAGATTATCAGGAACTGATGGATGCGCTTGATCTGACCGCAGCAGATTTTGTTGCATCTATGAGAGAGGCAGTGGAAGAACTTGATGACAGCACAACGCTTGTATTCTACTTATACAAAGGTCAGTATGCAGCCATTGATATCATACCGGAAAATGATGTCTCATTTGAAATCCAGTTCCTCGGCGGGGACAGGAGAACGCAGAACATGCTTATCCTTGCAGACGGAGAAAAAGTGATCGAGGTTCAGGGCAGTAACGAGGGCAGTGTCGAGACAATCATGATGACCGCAGAGGAAAACGATACCGTAAAGTTCACGTATGACAGTGACAGCGGAGACATCGCAATGGAAGCAAAATATGATGAGGAATCTTATGATTTTGCAGGAAATCTTGCAGTAGATAAGAACAGGATGGTCATTATCATTGATGATCTCGGAAATGATTCTGAAGATGTGAGCGGAAGTATCACATGGGAAAAAGGTGCTCAGTTTGAGGAAGTTTCCGGCGATGTCTTTGACCTTGGAAATGCAACTGAAGAGGAATGGCAGGATCTTCTTCATGAAATCTTTGCAGCAATGTTAGGTGGATTTTAATTCATGAGATTTTTTCTTCGATATCTGTCACTTGAGGGTAAAAAAAGCCTGATAGCGGCGAGAAAAAGCATGGTAAAGTTTATAGTGATGTTATTACTGATCGCAGGCGGATCGCTTGCGGTCAGTCTCGTTATGCGGGATGCCGGTGTGTTCCAGACGGCGGAGATTGGCGTTGTGATCCCTGAGGATGAGGCACAGACGAAGATGGTGGCGCAGTTTATCTCTGCGATGGACAGCGTGAAAAGTGTCTGCCACTTTCAGTATCTGGATCAGGGAGAAGCGATGGCATCGCTGGAAGAAGGTACTTTAGATGCGGTGCTCTCACTTCCGGAGCAGTTTTACGAGGATGTGGATTCCGGGAAAAATACACCGGCAACCATTTATTTCCCGGAAAATGCTCCGTTAAACACGAGAGTGTTCGGTGAACTTGTGACAGACGGTGTCTCTCTGCTACGGACGGCGGAGGCTGGTGTCTATGCTGCCTACGATACTGCGCAGATTTATCAGACGGAGATCTCAAGGGATCAGATCGGGGATGTGATCTCCGGGCTTTATATTTACGAGGCATTCGACCGCACTTCGGTTTTCCAGAAAAATGTGTATTCTTCGCTTGGAAAAGCAGACCTCTATCAATACTATTTTTCTGCGGCTGTACTGCTCCTCCTTCTGATGATGGGTGTCAATTACGGTTATCTGTATCAGAAGCAGAGCCGTGCTGTGGAGGAAAAAATCAGAATTTACGGTATCGGCGAAGGAAAAAATGCATTGATCAAAGTGTTTCTGATGACCGTTCCGCTGTGGCTTGTGGGAATTCTGGTGTATGCCGCAGGCTGTCTGGTATCAGGGAAACTGCATCTGTCTTTTCTGTGGTTTGATCGGGAGGTGCTGCCTGGAACACTGCTTCTTGCAGCGGTGATCGCAGCGTATTTTCAACTGATCTATACGATTTCGGGAGAGAGTACCAGAGGAACGATCGTGCTGCTTGCGGTCAATGTTTTTCAGATCATGGCTTCCGGTGTTGTGATCCCTACTGCATATCTGCCGGAACTTTTTGGAAAAATCGGAACCTTTTTTCCACTGACCTTTTGGGACAGCTATTATCTGAAATTACTGTTTTTCGGAATCAAAGGGCAGGAGACAAGGCAGCTGATCCTCATGTTTGCTGTGTTTTTTGCAGCCAGCGTGCTATGGGCAAAAGCGGCAGGAAATTTTGGAAAGGTAGAACGGGAGGAACATAAAAAAGGAGGCAGTCTGACCGTCGGAGGGTTTGGAAAATCAGCGCTTTTCAAATGGTACTTTTTACAGTTGAAAGCGTGGCTGAAACGCGGGACAAGCCTGCTGTTATTAGCGTCCATGTTTTTTGTGGTCTGGTTTGCCGGACAGATCTCAATGCCGCAGTCTGACAATGTGACCGTTGGAATCGTGGAAACTGACGGAGCGCACGGAAAAGAAGTGCTGCAACATCTGACACAGCGTGAAAGTCTTTTTTCCTTTGTGATGTATGACAGCAAAGAGGCACTGCAGGAGGACGTCATTGCAGGAAAACTGGAGTGTGGTTTTTATTTCTCCAACAATTTTGAAAAAAAATTTGAGCATGAAAAGTTAAAAAACAGTGTGTCGTATCTCTGCACACCGCTCACCACGAAGGGCGAGGTGGCGCGTGAGACCTTTTATGCGGCGCTGTTTGAGGTGTATGGAGCACAGATGCTGAGTGCAAGGACAGAGCAGCTGTTTGGTGATGATGCAAACGCAGCGCGTGATGTCCTGCTTGCCAATTATGAAAAATATCTCAAAGGAAACGAAGTTTTTCAGGTTAATGTGGAGCAGACAGAGGCAGTGGAGACGACAGAGAAAGAAAAACAGGTATTTCCACTTCACGGACTTGTGGCATTGTTTCTATTTTTGAACTTATTTGTGGAATACGGACGACGCTTTGAAGCAGGCAGTGGAAAACCATATCTGGCACTTCCGGCGCCACTTGGCCAAGGATTTCAGATGATGGGACTTCTCGCAGCGGGAACCGTTCCGGCGGTGGCTGGCTTGGTGTTACTGCTTTGTTCCAGGGAGAGCCGCGGACTCCTTCGGGAGATCAGTGCCATGATATTATTGCTGGCAGCCTGTATCATGTGGATATGGATTGTTGGAAAATGGATACAAAATCTGACAGGTTTTACATCCAGCATCTTCCTGCTGGTATTGATCAATCTGGTGTTCTGCCCGATTTTCGTGGATATTGCAGCCTACATTCCAGCTCTGAAATTCGTGCGGTACTTCTTCCCGGTGGGAATCTATCTGGAATTTATTTCATTGTAAATTTATGGAAAGGCTAACTATTGCATAGCAAAATGTGTTAAAATAAGTACGATATGGTAGATATGATGTTAGATAATTGTGAAACTCATCATAACGTAAATTCAATTGTGAAAAATCAACAAAAGATTGAGAAAATACTGGAGAGCGTGTCTTGAATGTTTTTGTTGATTTTGAACAATTTGAAATAAAGGTAAGAGGAGTTACACAATTATCGTTCATTTATTTTCACACAAGGAGATTAACGCTTTTATGAAATTTTTACGAGCGATGAAAAAATTAAAGATAAAACAGCAGATAATAGCGGCAGTTATGGCGTGTGTGCTTGGCATAGGAGGCATATACTCGGTGCATGCGTCCGTCATTAACGATGCAAAAAACAAGAAAAACGAAGCGCAGCAGGAGTTAGACAACTTAAACAGCCAGATTGATGAGATCCAGGCGGCACAGAGTGATCTTCAGGAGGAGATGGACGCTTATGATGACCAGCTCATGGCACTGCTCACAGATATGGATCTTCTGGAAAACGATATGGATGCAAAGCAGGATGAGATTGACCAGGCGAATGCTGATCTGGAAGTCGCGCAGGAGAAAGAGCAGACGCAATATAACGCGATGAAAACACGAATTCAGTATATGTATGAAAACGGTGACAGTAATTACTGGGAAGCGATGATGGGAGCAACGAGCATCACCGACCTTTTAAACCGTGTGGAATATGTATCTGAAGTGTATGATTACGACAGAAAGCAGCTTACTGCTTATCAGGAGACGGTACAGCAGGTGGCAGATCTGAAGGATCAGTTAAATGCACAGCTGGCAGAGATGGAAGAGCTAAAGATCAGTTATGAAGATCAGGCATCTTCCCTGCAGGCTTTGATCGCAGAAAAAAGCGCTGCGATGGATAATTTTGACGCCCAGCTTGCAAGCGCAAAAAGTCTTGCAAGCCAGTATGCAAATACGATCAAACAGCAGAACCAGATCATTGCAAATGAGCAGGCGCGTCAGGCTGCGGAGGAGGCAGCCGCAAGGCGGGCAGCGCAGCAACAACAGCAAAATGCAGGAAATCAGTCAAACACAACGGGCAGTGACACAAATGCGTCAGCTTCAGGTTCAGGAACCGGTTTAACATCTTCAGGTTTAAATCCTGCACATACTACAAATGTCAGTGGAAGTGATGTGGTGGCATTTGCGAGCCAGTATGTCGGTTATCCATATGTGTACGGCGGCAACAGTCTGACGGAGGGGGCTGACTGCTCTTATTTTGTCATGGCATGTTTCGGACAGTATGGAATCTCACTTCCGAGAAACTCTTATTCCATGCAGAGCTGCGGACAGGCAGTAAGCTATGACTGCGCACAGCCGGGAGATATCATCTGCTATCCGGGACATGTTGCAATCTATATGGGAAATGGAAGGATCGTGCATGCTTCCAGCCCGACAAACGGAATCTGTTACGGAAGTGCGACGTATCGTACGATCCTGACGATACGACGGGTGTTATAAAGGAATTGTAACTTTCTGGAAAAAGTGATATAATATCTTGCAGAGTTTGTCTATACTAACAGTTGGATAATTGCGAAACTTCTAACAAACGAACAGGGGATTCGCAGCTATCGGAAACTGACAATGAAAGAAGGAGAAATATTATGCAGTTTGAACAGTTACAAAAAGATATGATAGCAGCCATGAAGGCAAGAGATAAAGTTCGTAAAGATGCGATTTCTGCATTGGTATCCGCAGCAAAGAAAGTAGCCATTGATGAGGGATGCAGAGATAACATCAGCGAGGAGATTGTTGACCGTGTCATTTTAAAGGAGATCAAATCTGTAAAAGAGCAGATTGATACGTGTCCTGCAGAGAGAACAGATCTGAAGGAAGAATATCAGGCTAGATATGATATTTATCAGGAATATGCACCAAAAATGATGTCCGCAGAGGAAGTGGAAGCATTTATCACTGAGAAATTTGCAGATATCGTTGCGGGCAGGAACAAAGGAATGATCATGAAAAATGTGATGCCTGAATTAAAAGGCAAGGCAGAAGGAAGCGTGCTCAATCAGGTAGTTGCAAAACTTTGTCAGTAAGCACCATACAGAAGGGCGCGGCGATAATATGGAGAAGCGAATACGTTTTACAATCATACTTGTACTCATTTTGATCGTTGTCATAGCGTTTTCTTTCCAGTCGAAAGAGAAGAAGGAATATCTGGTTTACAATGAGGCATTAGATAAGACTGCGGTTACCGTGGATGATGTATCATTGACTTTGAAAGATATCGCATTTTATGTAGCTTATGAGGAAAAAACAGTTCAGGAACAGGCGATACTCTATAACCCGGACAATCCAAGACAGTACTGGAATGTTTATACAGACGGGCAGTTTGTGAAGCTTACTGCAAAACAGGCAGCATTGGATATGGCTGTGCATGATGAGATTTTTTATCAGATGGCTGTAGCAGAGGGCGTGAAGCTGGACGTGACGGAGCAGGAATATCTTGAAAATGATGAGAGTGATTTCTGGTCTGATCTTACAGACTGGCAGAGAGAACAATTGGGGATTTCAGAGGAAGAACTGGATTCTGAAATGGAGAAAATAGCACTGGCTGACAAATATCAGAGTATTTATGCAGAGATGAACCAAAAAGAGTACGAGGCATATAATTTTAATGGGGAAGCCTATGAGGCACTTTTGTCGGAACACAAATACAGTGTGAATGAAAAAGTATGGGACAGAGTGGATTTTGGCTCTGTCACGCTTGATAATTAGAAAGTAGAAAAGAGAAAAATTATGTCAGTAAAAATTGGAAGAAACGATCCATGCTGGTGTGGAAGTGGCAGAAAGTACAAGGCATGCCATGAAGCATTTGATGAGAAGATCGCAAGATATGCGTCACAGGGACATATCGTGCCGCAGCGTAACATTATTAAAAATGCAGAGCAGATCGCAGGCATTAAAGAGAGCTGTAAAATTAACATTGCAGTGCTTGATTACATTGAGAAAAATATCCATGAGGGTATGAATACGGCAGAGATTGATAAAATTGTTTATGATATGACAACAAGCATGGGCGGAATCCCGGCGCCACTCAACTATGAAGGATATCCATTTTCTGTGTGTACCTCTGTGAATGATCAGGTGTGCCACGGTTTTCCTTCCAAGGATGTGATCCTAAAGGCAGGGGATATTATCAATGTCGACTGCTCTACCATTTTAAACGGATATTTCTCTGATTCTTCGAGAATGTTCTGTATCGGTGAGGTCAGCCCTGAGAAGAAGAAACTTGTTCAGGTGACCAAAGAATGTGTCGAACTTGGATTAAAAGAAGTAAAACCATGGGGATTTTTAGGTGACATGGGGCAGGCAGTCCACGACCATGCATTTTCCAATGGATACACAGTTGTCCGTGAAATTGGCGGACATGGTGTAGGTCTTGAGTTCCATGAGGAGCCGTGGGTAGGATATAATTCCAGACGTGGACAGGAGATGCTGATGGTTCCTGGCATGATTTTTACGATTGAGCCGATGGTGAATATGGGACAGCCAGATATCTATGTTGATTCCGATAATGACTGGGAAGTGTATACAGATGATGGACTTCCATCCGCACAGTGGGAGATCATGGTGCTTGTGACGGAGGACGGACATGAAGTCCTGTGCTGGTAAGCTGAATAGTGTGGAGAAGAAAAAAGCAGCATAGCCGTGAGGCTATGCTGTATGTTTGAAAAGCTGTATGTGGAGCGGCTCGCCGAGGTATTTGATAAAATGCCGGTAGATCACGACCGCAGCGATCAGAAAGCTTCCAATCTGGATGGATGGAACTTTTACGGTAAACAGCACGCATAATGCAAACAGTCCAAAAGTAACGACAGACCGGAAAGAATGTGGGCTGACCACAACGATCAGGGAAAAGAAAATAAAGAAAAATGCAAGGTACACTGCCGGACGCATCTCCGGAAACAGACCGAGCAGGACTCCAAAGGAGGCGGTAATTGCTTTGCCGCCTTTTTCTTTTCGGAAAAATGGAAATGCGTGTCCGAACACCGGGGCGATGAGCACCGGAATAAAAAGCAGCGAGTGAGTATCTAAAAAGCGCTGCCCGAGAAATACCGGAACAAATCCCTTTGCCAGCTCTAAAATAAGGGAGAGCAGCCCACAGAAAAATCCGCCGTACATAAAGGCATTTGCAACACCCGGATTGTGGTCTGCGGGAAGTTCCCGGATATCAATGTGCCGTATGATTTTTGGCGTCCAGTAAGCAAACAGTGTGCTTCCGAGGGCAAATCCAAGAATCGTAAAGAAGAGATATAACATAAAAACCCCTTTCTATTCATGAGAAACAAGCTGTTCTAACAGACTTACGATCTGCATGGCAGCTTCAGGCTTGCGTTCTCTGCGCTGTGCCTCTGACATCTGTTCACGCAGGGAATCATTTTCAATCAGTGCTTTGCCAAGCTGTACCTGTTTTGCGAGATGCTTTGAGGAGACAGAGAGATGTCTTGCACCAAAAAAATGCAGGTTTGAAGTCTCACATCCCGGAATCGGAGCCGTGTGGACGATCGGGATATTTTTTACAAGAGATTCTGTCGAGGTAAGACCGCCAGGCTTTGTGTAAATGACATCGCAGGCATCCATAAAAAGGGATACATGATTGGTATACCCGATAATATGGACCCGTTTGTTAAAATGAAATTCTTTCCGCAAAATGCGTTCGATCTTTGCATTATTTCCACAGATGATCACAATGTGTTCTCCGTTCCGGCAGCGGAGTGCTAACTCAGCCGCAAAAACAGCCAGTTTTCCAAATCCCATACTTCCGCTCATGACGAGAAACATCGGAACATCCATCGGGAGGTGCAGTTTTTTTCTTGCAGCTTCCTTAGACAGATTTCTGCAGAAATCCTGCCGCACCGGAATGCCATAGGGAAGCAGTTTCTCCTCCGGAACGCCTCGTTTTACATATTCCGGGATCAGGTCTTCGTGTGGGATCACATAATAATCGAGATCTGTCTCCTCCCAGAAGGGAATACAGGTGTAGTCTGTTCCGACCGCAACTGCCGGTATATGCAAAAGTTTTTTCTTTTTCATGTAAGTCATTGTCTCCGCAGGATAAAGGTGCGGAGTGACAACGATGTCAAAATCATGTTTGGCAATATAGGAAGCTAATTTTTTCCCTAATAAGGCGTTGGCAAAATAGACGGGAGATTTCCGCCTGGAACTAGAAATCAGCATACCTACTTTATAAATGAATCCAAAAAAGAATGGAATATGTTTTACTATGCCGACATAGGCTCCGGCAACGGCATGGGAGGTGCGTTTCCCGGATAAAAGAAACATATCCATCATCTCTACTGTATGTCCCTTTAACTCGGCGGCCTCCCTGACAGCCCTTCCGGCACTGTTGTGTCCTTCTCCTGTATCACAGGATAATATCAAAATTTTCATAAATCTATAGAATCCCTTTCAAATTTCGGCTATAATCAGTGTAGCATATCGTATGTAAAATTACGAGAGAGAATTCTGGCGTAAGAATATCATTCAGGAGAGAGAGCATGAAACTATCAGGGAAAAAGGGAACAGAACAGTCAAAAAAGAAATCCGTCGGAAAAGCAAAGAAAGCATCTGAGGTAATAAAAGTTCCGGGAGACTGGCTTTATATGACACCACAGGAAATCGGTGTAAGACAGATATATGAAGCATTTGGGGAACAGGATGGCTATGAACTGGAAATCTGGGAAGATGCCGGAGTTCTTGAGATTGGAATGTCAGAGGGAGCTTCTGTAGATATCGAGACAGCACAGATCCATCCAAAAGACGAGGTTACGGCTTCTTTTGCAGCAGAACATCAGGTGAAAACGGTTTTTCTTGTGACCTTTAAACCGGAAACTTATGAGGAAGCAAAACTGGTCATGCGTAAGATCATGGAGAAAACCGGCGGATTCTTCTGCGGAGATACGGAAGACTTTACACCAATGTTTGCGTGACAGAATAGAATGGTTGTAAAACAGATAAAGTATTTTTCTACAGGAAACAGGGAATCGCAGAGTAAATAAATGAGGGGCAGGATACGGACATGAACTTTGATTACATAAAAGAGGCAGAGCCTTCTACAGATGACTTGAGACAATTATATGATTCGTTGTATCAAAATTTGGAAAAAGCAGAGGAATTATATTGGACAAAACCACAGAGATGTGGCATGATGCTGCGCAAAGCAACGGAAAAAATCTGCCGGATTTATAATGGCTACTATGAAATCAATTTTCCGGAGAGTGCCACGCTGGAAGAGTATCTCTGTTATACAGGAGATGATGATCATAATGCGATGGTCAGCCGTTTTTTAAGTGTTGTGAGAAAAGAGCAGAGAGACCGTCTGGAGTGGCTTCGCGTGTGGGGCGATGAATGTGTTTTTATGGAGGAAAATCCAGACCAGATCAGACATAATGCGGATAAACTTTATCTGAATGTCAAAAAAATGATGGTGTACATGATGGAGGCAACAAAAGAAATGTGCACGCGTATTGATCATATGGAGAATCTGCGGGGAAGAAGTTTTGCGGATGATATTTTGCCAGGTTATCAGTCAGAAGAAGAATTAGAGGCTTTGGAAGAACAGCGGCAGAAGGAACAGCGGAAGAGTTTCTGGTCATCCCTGTTTGGAAAGAAAGAAAAGTAGAAAATACAATGAAACAGTTTTGCAGGGCTGCCAATACGGAGGTGCAAATGAAAAAAATATTATCAGGTTCCTACTATATCGTATCGCTTCTGGGAGTGCTGTTTGTTGTCGGCAGTTTTCTGTTTGCAACAAATGAAACACATTTCCGGAAGGGGGAGATCGCAGGACATCAGCAGATCACGCCCCAGAGCATTACACAGGTAGATGAAATGACAAAAGAATACATTTTCTCAGGAGAGCAGTTTACAGGGAAAAATATATGTCTTGCTTTTTATTCTATCCATCTTGGCATTGAAGTGTATGAAGATGGCGAGCTGATTTATGATCTGAAACCGGTGCCGGGGATTTTTGGTACAACACCCGGGTCTGTCTGGAATTTTCTGGAGATCGAGCCGGGGTGTGGGCAGGTCATTGTGAGGACACATGCTGCATACCGGAGAGTGGGCGGCGAGACCCTGTCTTTTTATATCGGCGAGGCAGTCGATGAGGTGCTGTATCTCATACGCAATTCTGCAATAGGTGCGTGTGTGTGTCTGTTGGAACTGGCAATCGGTATATTTCTGATCATGTATTTTATCATTGGCAATAAAGGGATACGCATTGAAAACTATGTTTTGTATTTTGGATTATTTGCAGTGATGATGGGCGCATGGTCTTTGAATGAGACGGTGCTGATGGCGCTTCTGGTCAAAAATACAGTGGCAGGTTCTAATCTTGGGTATATTTTGATCATGCTTATG
>ERZ1023972.355-NODE-355-length-10791-cov-9.505309_pt1 | contig 10791 bp, 14 predicted proteins | sample MGYA00380431_ERZ1023972 | MGnify/ENA primary metagenome ERZ1023972 (study PRJEB33179, sample SAMN07449053) | human gut metagenome | biome: Human-gut; feature: Human associated habitat; material: Faeces | host: Homo sapiens | place: India:Kasaragod | collected... | reverse complement strand
GTTCGGCATTCTCCTTATCTACACCGGAAGCGCAGGGCAAAGACCTCGCAAAACAATGGGCTGAAACATTGCCGGACGCTAATTAAAATAAATAAGTTATGGGTATTGTTTTTGAAAAAGGACAAGTCAAAGGGAATTTTCCCGTTTTCTGGAGGGGAGAATGTAAAGTGCTCCCAGGAGATTTCAAACTTAAGCAGACGTTTCCCGAAGGAACAATGATTAAGAAGGGGACACCAATTGCTTTAGATTTCTCCAAAATGGAATGTAGCGTTTGTAAAGCGGTAAAGGTTATATCTGGAGGAACAACGACGAAACCACGAGTTGTAAAGGGTAGTCTTGTTCAACCTGGGGATGAATTAAAAATTGGTGAAGCGAAACAGAGTATCAACTCTATTGATAAAACCAATGCAGATTATGATGTTCTGACATTGGCTGCAGCCTTAACTGGAGCTACAGAAGGAGCTTTTGCCGTAGTTGGAGACGATGTTCCCAACGCTGTCGTAGAAACAGACTATGAATACAAGACAAACATGAGTTTTCAAACTGTTTCTGCAGGTTATGATGTGGTTATCTTGAAAGAAGTAGCTTATCCAATTCCAGATGAATGGTTGCTGGGAGGATGGTGCATGAAAAATAACCCTAGTATTAAATATGTAAGACAATAAGTTATGCCAGGATTACTTTATAGTTCTATTTTTGGCGAACTCACCAAACAGGTCCAGGTTCGCATTGATGCAGCTTCGGAATTAAGAAAACGTCTTTTCGATCAGAATATCTATGAAAGGTTTCTTGATTGGGATACTCCGACTATTGGTCTTAATTTTGAGGAACTGCTTGGTACATACAACCTAAGTGTTGCTGCTGCCACCCTTGATTCGAAAGGCAAAGAGCCTATTATGGGTACAGAGGGACTTGAAACGATCAAGCAAAAGGTGCTTACTCACCAGATGAGCTATTCTATGCCGATAGAGGAGTACCGTAAGGTCCTGCAGATTCTTGATTCTCGTGTCATTTCAGATTCAGCAAAAACACAACAGTTAATCAATCTGATGTGGAACAATGTAACAAAGGTTGTCAATTCTGTGCAATCTAAATTAGATATCATTTTCCTTGGCGCTCTTTCTAATAAAGGGGTGTTTACGTTTGATGAAACCAATAATCCAGAAGGTGGAGTAAGAGGTATTATTGACCATAAAATGCCTAAGGAAAATATTGCTACTGTTCTTACGGATTGGACGGATTCAAATAAGGATGTTGTTGATACTTTTGAGGATCTTCAAGCAATATTCGATGCTGCACAAGATAAAGTAACCTTTGATAAGATTCTGCTTTCCCAGAGAAGGCTGTCTTATATTCTTCGTAACAAGAAGATGAAACTTGTGATTTTTGGACAAGATAAGTCTTCTACTCCTCTTTTGCTATCTAATCTGAACGAATTTATGCGCCAGAACGGATGGCCGGAATTTGAGGTAATAAGACGTACGACACGCATTCAGAACAACGGAAAATTGACAGAATACAGTCCTTGGAATGATAAAAATATCGTATTCGTTCCGGCTGGGAAGCTTGGTGTCATCAAGAATGCTTATGCCGATAACGAGTTGAGACAGGAGCCTGGAGTTACTTATTCAAATGTAGGTAGAATCCGTATCTCTCAATGGGGAAAAGGTGAGACGGATAATTCAAATGGAGTAGAGTTTACTAAAGCTCAATCTTTGTCTTTGCCTATCATTACCGAGATCAATGGTATCTATTCGTTGACAGTTGAGAAATGACAGTAGGTGACTACATAAAGCAGAAGTTTCAGTCCTTCGGTAGTTTATCGAAGGCTGATCTTTTGGATATTGTACTCAATAGTGGTTTAGAAGAAGACGATGAAATCTCAACGAACAATATTGATATGATTTCTATAGCTATCGCTGAGTATATCCCTTCTCTTCTCCTCAGACCTAAAGCTATAGATGAAAATGGGTTTTCTATTTCTTGGGATTTTGATTCTCTTAAAGAATACTACGCTTATTTGTGTCGAAAGTATGATTTAGAAGATCAATTAAATGGAGTTAGTTCAATAAAAGATGTTTCTGATATTTGGTGATGATATTTACTCCACACATATTGTATGTTAGACTTGACAGTAAGGTTGAGCATGATAAAGACGGAAATCCTATTACTTTACAGGATGAAACCTGGAAAGAAGTTGGGGAATGTCGATGTGATGATAATGGTACTGCTCGGCAAATTTCTGTTGGTGGTCAATTGTTTGATTTCAGCTATCATATTGTATATACAGGAGGAAATATTGCACCGGATACTGAAGTTAAAGTCTTGGATGATGATGGTGCAATTCGTGGTAAAGGTATTGTAAAGCGATGTTCTGTTAATAACTACTTAAACTATTCACAGATATGGATATAACATATGACTTTTCAGATTTGTATAAGGGCATTGATGATTTTTTGAATGAAATCATTGCTATGCTTGTTCAGATAGGAGAGGAGTCTGTGGAAGTAGCTATAAGCAAAGGAAGATACGAGAATATCACTGGCAATCTTCGTAGTTCTATCGGATATATCATTGCCAAGAATGGAAAAATCATCAAAGAGGGAGGTTTTAAAAAGGTTGCCGGACATGGGGTAAACATGAAACGCGTATCTTTTATAACGAAAACAGGAAATTCGGTAAATTTTTGGGCAAAAGGGAGAATCGGTGACGGATCGGAGGGAAGTTATGAAGGTATGGAGTATGCGCGCAAGATCATTTCTGAAAATAACAAAGGTATTACCCTTGTGGTTGTTGCCGGAATGGAATACGCCAGCTATGTTAATGCGAAGGGGCTTGATGTGTTGGATAGTGCAAAGAAGCATGTAATTTCATTATTCAGAGAACTATGATTACTACTGGGGATATAGAAACTATTCTTTTTAGGGATCTGAAACCATATGGTTTTAAAATGTTCCGTAAAAATGCAATTACTACCGGTCCGGTAAAAGAAGAGCGTCTCGTTGTGCTATGTGGTTCTCTTGATAAGGCTACTATTTGGAAGATTGCATTCGTTAATGTGAATGTGTATGTCCCGGACATCAAAGGAGAAGCTAATACCAAAAGATTAACAGAAATAGAACGCAAATTAGCTGTGGTAAGTTCAGTGTCCGCTTATGATGGGACTGTATACCGGTATTCAGTAGATAGTGTGAGCCAAGAGAAAGACGAAGCTTTAAAATGTCATTTTGTGAATGTGAGTATATTATTTGAAGTGTTAAATGTAAAAAAATAAGTATTATGGCAGGAATTTTAATTACAGCGGTGGATATTAAGAAACTTTGGTATGCCGAAACAACAGATGTTACAGCGGATCTTACCGGAGCGCTGCTGAAGACATTGCTCGGTAAAGCGAAGGAAATTATTAATGTTCATCAGGATACCTGGTCAGTAGAGGAATCCGAGGCAAGTATTACCCGGTATAGGAATCAATTAACCGGAAACAATTACCGGCAGACAAAGGATATGGGTGATGTTGTTATGTCTTTTACAATTGGTCAGTATGATTATGAGACCAAAGCCGCTTTGATGGGTGGTACAGCGACCGAGAAAACTTGGAAACGTAGTCGAGAGGTTGTAGATATTTATAAGTGTATGATTGCATTGACTGAAGATGATCAGTACGTTGTCTTTCCCAAAGGGGCTATCTCGGCTCGCGAAGCAAATACGGACGGGGCCGTTGGTTTGGCTGTTGCCGCTACAGCGCTTGAACCAGATGTTGCGGCAGTTTCTCCGGAGTATTGGTTTGATAAGTCTGAGGTTGATACTGCTTCTTCTGATTTGTAATAGGATTAGTGTTTTAAGGTGACAGGGGTGAGGATAATGTGGGTTGTTCTCACCCCTTTTTCTAATGGAGTAATTATTGGATGAGATGAATAAAGCAGCACAACTTATATCTGAAGCAATTACCGGTAGCGACTGTAAAATAGTGGTTGTAGCCGATATTATGTACACTGTATATCCTCCTACCATACACAAGATATCAAAGGCAATAGGATATCTTTCAAGAATAGGATTGGAAGATGGTGAGAATTTAAAAGAGGTTCTGATTGCCTTAAAAGATGCTCCTGAACTTTGTTCTAAGGCCGTATCTGCTTTTATTACAGGAGATGAAAGGCTATATGAAGATTTGGCAAAAGGAACGCTTGAGGAGAATATAAACGCCCTTTCCGAGTGTATATCTTTGATATCTACAGAGGGTTTTACAACGCTGTTAGCTTTAGCCAAGAACGTAGCTCGGCTGGCAGCAACTCCGAAGTAGCCGGCAATAATACCATGCTGGGACAGATTGCAACGTTCATTGAAAATCTGCATCTGTCTTATGAAGAAGTAGTTTATAAAATTCCATATCGCAATCTGATGATAATGCAAAAGGATAAGCTCCATAACGTACACGGAGAGAAGATTGTGAAAGGATCAGGTAAGGATATGGCTAAAAGAAGGAGGAGAAATAATGGCAAAGCTTAAAATAGATGCAAGCGTCAATGATTCTAAGATCGACGCGCTTATTAAAAAGATATCAGTCCTCAAAGAGAGGATTCAGGAGTTGAGAACTGTTATGTCCACGATGGATGCGAAGGACCCGTCTATCAATATACCGTTTGAAGAGTATAAGGAAGCCAGAGTGCAGATCAAGGAGTACATGGAAGAAATCAGAAAACTCAAACAGGAACAGTATGATCAGGCAAAAGCAGCTAAGGATGTTATAAACCAGCAAGTTGAGGAAATACGTAGGTTAACTAAAGCATATCAAGAAGCTGAGGAAAAAGCCGCACGAGGAGGTAATACGGAAGGAAGAGCACTATCAGAGCAGGCGAGGACTTATGCTGAAGCCATTGATTCTATTAATAGAATCATTGGAACGAGGGAAGAAAATGCACGTGCCATTATAAAAGAATTGAATTCACTTTCTGGTTTAAAGGCTGAATATAAAAAGCTTGATGAACAAGTTAAAACTGGAAATATCTCAAAAGAAGATGCCTTAAGGATTAGAGAAAAATTGATAATTCAAGAAAATGAACACAAACAATCTCTTTCTCGATTAAATCAGATTCTTAAGAACGAAACTAAAGAGTTCTTGGCTGCATCTACCTCTATGGATGGAATGTCTCAGACTTTAGGAAGGATGCGCATGGTATATCGTTCTCTTACAGAAGAGGAACGTAATTCTGAGTTTGGTAAGAATTTGATTGTTGATATCCAAAAATTGGATGTTAAACTTAAGGAATTAGATGCAACAATTGGAAATTATCAGAGGAATGTAGGTAACTATGGATCGTCCTGGAATGTTTTACAGAACTCTTTCCAACAGGTTGTGCGTGAAATGCCTTCACTGGCCATTAGTCTTAATACGTTTTTCTTGGCCATATCAAATAACTTACCCATGCTTGCCGATGAAATAAAAAAGGCAAATGCAGAATACAAAGCGTTTAAAGCTTCTATTGCTTCTGGGAATAAAGACGTGAAAGAGGTTGCTCCTGTATGGAAACAATTGACAAAATCCTTGCTTTCATGGCAATCAGCCTTGGTTGTTGGCATTTCATTGCTTTCTATATATGGGAAAGATATTGCTGATTGGGTCGCAGGATTATTTAAAGCTAAGAACGCATTATCAGATACATTTCGAACGTCAGAAGAGTTTCAAAAAAAAGTGGGGGAAAGCTCTGTATCTTCCATAATAACATTGGAGAAGTTGTCTGAAGGATGGAAACAATTAGGTAATGATATAAATGCTCAAAAGAAATATATTTTAGATAATAAAGATGCATTTAATAGCATGGGACAATCTATAACTAATGTTTCTGATGCAGAGAATTTACTTATAAATAATAAAGAGGCCTTTATACAAGGAATGCTTGATAAAGCTAAAGCGGCGGCAACAATGGATTTAGCTTCCCAAGAATATACGAAAGCTATTCAAAAGATGTTTGATGCAGAAGTTGCTGAAAGTAAAGGTCGAAATTGGTTAGATAAAATAAAAAGCACTTTGATAAATATTCCTTTAACGATTCTTCCTCAAAGTAAAAAAGTAACGGAAGAAGAGATGTTTCAAGAAAGAATAAAAAAAATAAAATCTGAAGCTAAAGATTACGAACAGAATATGTCTAATTTAATAAAGAGCGCATTAGGATTTGAAACAGAAGGTAATAAGAAAATCATAGAGGCGGGTGGAAATATTATCAATTCTTTAATAGAAGGGTCTGTGGAAGCTATAGAGGCTTCAATAAGCCTAAAACAACAGGCATTGAAAAAGGTGACAGATCCGAAAGATTATAAGCGTATAGAGGCTGAAATAAAAGCTGAACAATCTAAATTAGACGCTATTACCGGAAAGAAAGAAAAAACTAAATACATTGATTCCTATGCTCAATCCCAAGAGATACAAAAATCTTCTCAGGTTATAAAGGACTCAATTATTAAATCAGAGTTAGAGATTCGTCAACAGCAAATAGATTTGATGAAAGAAGGCAGTGATAAACAACTGGCTCAAATTCGGCTTAATTATGATAAACGCTATCAGGAGATTCAAAAAGAAGAACGTGAACTGCTTCAAAAGTTACAAGATGAAGAGAGAAAACAATGGGAAAAGAAGAATCCGGATTATCAAAAGAAAAACTTACAGTTTATTCCTACTATCATTTCGTTGACGCCAGAACAAAGAAAGCAGTTTGACGAAGAGTATTCTTTGGCATACCAAAAGCAATCATGGGAAATTTCACAATATTATGAAGGTGTGCTATCTAAATATCAAGGATATGTAGAAAAAAGATTGGCCATACAAAAAAAATTTCAATCTGATCGGGATATCTTATCCGCATCAGGAGCAAGTAAAGAAAAACAAGATGAGCTTAGGTATCAAGAAAAAGAGGCTTTAATGTCTATTGATAAGGAATTTGCCATGCGTGAAGATTCCTTTAAATCATGGGCTGACAGTGTAACTAATCTTAGTTTAGAGCAGTTACGAGAGCTATTGGTGAAAGCGGAGCAGGAGTTGCAGAGAATGGAATTCTTAAATCCTAATTCTCCTCAATTGGCGGGACAAAGAACTAAGATTCTTACATTAATAGATGCTATTAACAAGAAATCTCAAAGAATAAAAACTTCTCCCGATAAACGTAGTAATAAAGAGTGGCAAGAGTTATATCGAACTCTTTCAAAAGTAGAAAAAGAATTTGGTGAAATTGGTGATGAAATAGGAGGCACCATGGGGAAAATAATATCGGCTGCTGGTGAAATAACCTCTTCAACTCTTCAAATGGTGGATGGAATAGTAACACTTACAGATAATTCAGCCAAAGCTATATCTGAAACATCAGAAGTGGCAAACACTTCTATCCTAAGTGTAGAACGTGCTTCAGTAATTCTTACGGTTATCGGGGGGGCATTAAAGATTGCGACTAAAATAGCAAATCTGTTTGGAGGAAATAAGGAAGAAGAGAGAAGAAGATACTTAGAATATCTAAACTCAATCAATAAGGTATATGGAGATATTATTGATAAAGCGAAAGGGGAGATCGTTTTTGGTGGTGGTTTCTCTTCTATTTCTGAGGCAACTAAAGCTATGGATGTTTTAGAGAAAAAAATACAGAATTTAAAAAACATTGTAATTGCCAGTCCTACTCGAGGATTTTACAGTAATACGTTTGGAGATTTAAGAAAAGAGTGGGTAGATGCATTCAAGGGTATTGAGCGAGAAGATTTGGCTGATTATGCTAAGACATGGCTTGCTAATACCAGTATTTTGACAAAATTAACATCTAAAGAACTTGCCGATTTAAAGGAACAAAATGTAGAATTATGGGCAACTATTCCTGAAGAGCAAAAACAAGCCTTAGAAGAGATAATAAAAGCAGCAGAAGAAGGGAAAAGTATCATAGAAAGTTTAAGTGAGGCTATTACAGGTGTCTCTTTTGATAGTTTTTACGATGGTTTTATTGACCAATTAGCGAATATGGACAATTCAGCCAGAGACTTTGCTAATAATTTTGAAGAATATTTGAGAAAATCTATTCTGGCGTCTATTGTCGCCAATAAATACAAGACTGATATTGAAAAATTATATAATGATTGGGTGGAGTATGGGAAAGATCAGAAGTATTCAGAAGAGGAAGTTGCCAAATTAAGAGAACTTCAGAACACAATAACTGAAGGTATGATTGCAGAACGTGAAAGTCTATCTAAAGTTTTTGGTTGGAATTCCGGTACTTCCACTTCACAAGATTCTACAAAAAGAGGATTTGAGACCATGTCTCAAGATACCGGAGAAGAACTGAACGGACGTTTCACCGCATTGCAGATGGCGGGGGAGGAGATCAAGAATCAAACTATAGAACAGACCAGAGCGCTTAATCTGGCAAATGCTACAGCTTCACAGATACTTGCTATTCATGTTAACGTGCGGGATATTGCGGACGAAAGCAGGAACTTTATAGTCCAATCGTATATGGAACTGCAGGGGATACATGATGATACGTCGGCTATGGTTAAGCCTATTAAGAATATGGCTAATGATATTGCAGAGATTAAACGCAATACAAGAAATCTGTAGAATCTTAAAAATAGAACCAAAATTCAGCACTTGGTCAGAAAAATCACGGGGGTTATAATTTTACTACATGAAAAATAGAACAAAAAAGGCAGCTCACCCGGCTGCCTTATCCATTTCTTCAACTATTTCCCTAAATCTGTAAAACTGATCAATGCATGGGTAGTATGTCGGGTTCTCCCACTGGGTCCCAATCATCATTGTCATAGACTCAATATAGAATTTGCAATCTACGATCTTGGAGGCTTTATCCAATTGGACTACATCAGGGTACTTTCCCGATACAAGCAATTGCTTTCCCCAGTTGATCAATTCTGTTATGTTTGAAAGGCTATATTTCTCTTCCATCTACTCTTTTACCTCTTTTATATTCTGAGCAAGTTCTTTGCCTAAATCTGTCAGATTTAAAGTCGGAAGTAATACGGTACCACATCCGGATAAGGATGTCAACATTGAAATATACCCTCGTATATAAGGAAATATAATTGCAGGAGCATTCATAGTAAAAAATGCTCCTAATCTTTCCATAGGAATACTCTCTCTAAATAGAAAATAAGCATCTATTATTAACTTTGCGTGAAAAAGTCCTTCTTTATCTTTAACCTCCAGCTCTATCGTTAAAGTAAATTTGTCTTTCCTCTTTATTCCGCTAGGATTAATACTGATAGATAAGGTATTATCTTTGCCTATTTCGCCTTTTATTTTTAATGAAGACTCTTTTATTAGATAATTGTCTAATCTAAAATCTGATTTATAAACTTCTTCCATATTCTATGCTGCTAAAACGTAACTCCCTTCTTGTACCCAGCAATCTAAAGGTATATTAAACACTTCCTTCTTATTATCTTCGTATCGTACAGGATTATCATATCCTACTTCTAAAATAGGATTGGTTACTTTGGTTAAGGATTCTTCAGAAACGAACATTATCATGTTGTCTAGATAAATACGCTCAAATTCTTCTATAAAGTCATATTCCATTTCCGCATATTCATGATTATTCTTATAATCTTCTATTGGTAATGTTTCTACAACATACATAGAAGACAATCCTTTATACTCACATCTAAATTTCATCATAGGAAACTTAGAGTTTATTTCTATTAAGAAATTGCGAATAAAATCTAAAGCATCCATTTTTATTGTTTTTTTATATTATTGGTAATTGTCTTTCTTATTTCTTTAGCTATGCGTATAGCATCAATACATTGGTCTCGATTAACATCTTCATGGGAATAGTCGGATGTTATCCTCCAATTTTTCAGGTCTTTAATCTGTGAATCAAATACTCTTGCAATCTCCTTATTAATTGATTCCTTTAGTTTTTGTCTAATAATAGTAATTATATATCTATGTGAATCTCCATGATATGTACTACTTGTATCTGTAGCTTGTTTCTCATAATCAATATCCAACTTATTTTTTATATAATACTTCATTAGTTGTAAGCAACTATAATATGCAGGATGACATACAGAACAATACATGTTTTTTTCTAACATAAATTCTGCTGCACTAATGTTTAAGTCGGATTTATCTTTCAATTTATCCATTAATCAAATTAAAATAGCTCAAAAAATTAATAGAATGATCCACCTGAAATCTCAACTAATAGATTATAGTTTCTTTCCATCTCTTCCATTTCTTTTTCTCTTAGCTGTTTTTCTTCAGGCGTGAGTGTCTTTATGAAAGATCGTAAAAGGTCCAACCTAAATCTTTTAGCATCTTCCCCCTCTAAAGTTGGAGTATTTTGTATTGGACGTGCCATTATATATTTTTTTAGGTTATGTTTTTATGCGTTTCGATGGTGCAAATATAGTAAATCAGTCAGTATCTCACACTAAATCACCACTAAATTTACCATCAAAACGAGATTTTTAACCAATACCAACATGACTATCAGCTAAATCACATCTATTATCATATAAAACAGAACTAATAAGAGGAAGGTTCAGAAAGTGCCGGAACTTCTTACGTGAACCGGCTATAAAAGCGTGTGAAGGGACATATCCTATTTATACGCTTTCTGGGAGTTGAGAGCGGACCGGCACTTAGTTATGTGAACAATAAAAAAGCCCCATTCCTTCTGGTTCGGGGTAGGAAAGGAAATTTGAAATTATTGTCTTTCTATAATATCATAATTTAAACCTTACTTATATCTTGTCGTTTTATCTGCATCAAATAAAAGCATAAATTCATTATATGGG
>ERZ1023972.347-NODE-347-length-10924-cov-10.142331_pt1 | contig 10924 bp, 7 predicted proteins | sample MGYA00380431_ERZ1023972 | MGnify/ENA primary metagenome ERZ1023972 (study PRJEB33179, sample SAMN07449053) | human gut metagenome | biome: Human-gut; feature: Human associated habitat; material: Faeces | host: Homo sapiens | place: India:Kasaragod | collected... | reverse complement strand
TTAGTCTAAAAGAGCGTGTAAAAAATGATTTCTCGTTTTTTCACACGCCCTTTTTATATAATTTATATAAGAAGCCTCATTTTCCATTCGCAATGTATGCTGCCGGGCGCACCGTATCAAAAACAGCCGCCGTACAAACACGGCAGCTGTTTTTGTTATCGCTATCTGATATTTTATTTATCGATAATGCTTGAATGGAACTCCTGCAGAGACTGCACCGGAAGCTTGCCGTCACGTTTTGCGGAACGGATGCCTTCTACAGTTGCCTTTGCAGCAGCCATGGTTGTAATATACGGAATACGGTTCTTAATGGCAGCCTTACGAATGTAGCTGTCGTCGGTTGTACCCTTCTTGCCGCGGGGAGTATTGACAATCAGCTGGATCTGGTCATTCGTAATCTTATCCAGGATGTTCGGACGTCCCTCGTTGAGCTTGCATACTTTCAGGGCAGGAATACCGGCCTGTTCGATCAGGTCGCAGGTTCTGCCGGTTGCCATAATTTCAAAGCCAAGCTGATAGAAGCCTCTTGCAACGTCAACTACCTCTGCCTTATCTCTGTCATTAACAGAAATCAGCACGCAGCCGGAAGTGGGCAGCTTGGTCTTTGTCGCTTCTTCTGCCTTGAAGAATGCATCACCAAAGTCTGTAGACAGTCCAAGAACCTCACCGGTGGAACGCATTTCAGGTCCGAGTACCGGGTCAACCTCCGGGAACATATTGAAGGGGAATACCGCTTCTTTTACACCGTAGTGAGCGAATTTCTTTTCTTTCAACTCCGGCACCGGGCTCTTGCGTCCGGTATAAGGCAGGGTAACGATATCCGTTGCAATCTGAACCATGTTGATGCCGCAGACCTTGGATACAAGCGGAACGGTTCTGGATGCACGGGGATTTGCCTCGATGACAAATACCTTGCCGTCCTCAATCGCATACTGCATATTCATCAGACCAACAACATGCAGCTCCTTTGCGATCTTTCTGGTGTAGTCTTTCAGAGTTTCGATCTGCTCTTCTGTCAGTCCTCTCGGAGGAATGATACAAGCAGAGTCGCCGGAATGGATACCAGCCAGCTCGATATGCTCCATAACAGAAGGAACGAATACATGCTCGCCATCGCTGATTGCGTCCGCTTCACACTCGGTTGCATGATGCAGGAATCGGTCAATCAGGATCGGTCTGTCCGGTGTTACACCCACTGCCTGCTGCATGTAGAAGGTCAGCGCTTCATCGTCATAAACGACCTCCATGCCGCGTCCACCAAGGACGTAGGAAGGACGTACCATAACCGGATAGCCGATTCTGTGAGCAGTTTCCAATGCTTCTTCCACATTGACAGCCATTCCTGCTTCAGGCATCGGAATCTCCAGTTTCTCCATCATTTCACGGAACTGGTCACGGTCTTCTGCAAGGTCGATGGCTTCCGGAGTGGTTCCAAGAATATTGACACCGTATTTCTTCAGGTCTGCTGCCAGATTCAGCGGAGTCTGTCCACCGAACTGTGCGATAACGCCAACCGGCTGTTCTTTTTCATAAATTGCAAGGACATCTTCCAGAGTCAGAGGCTCGAAATACAGCTTGTCGGAAGTATCGTAGTCTGTGGATACCGTCTCAGGGTTGCAGTTTACAATGATCGTGGAGAATCCGAGCTTACGCAGTGCTTTTGCAGCATGTACGCAGCAGTAATCGAATTCGATACCCTGACCGATTCTGTTAGGACCGCCGCCGAGGATCATTACCTTCTGTTTGCTGTTGTCTACCGGGCTTTCGTCCTTGATATGATAGCTGGAGTAATAGTATGCGGAATCCTCAGTAGAACTTACATGAACACCTTCCCAGCCTTCCACAACGCCAAGCTCTGTTCTGCGTGTCCGAATTGCTTCCTCGGATACACCCAGGATCTGGCTTAAATATTTATCAGAGAAGCCATCCAGCTTCGCCTGTTTCAAATCAGCATCTGCAGGAACCTGTCCGTGATAAGCAGCAACGAGCTTCTCTTCTTCCTCAACCAGCTCCTTCATCTGCTCGATAAAGTAATCCTTAACTTTGGTCAGTTTGTTGATTTCTTCTACAGATGCACCCTTACGCAGCGCTTCATACATGATGAAATAGCGCTCGCTGCTGGGAGTTGCAAGCATGGTCAAAAGCTCCTTTTTGGACTTCTGATCAAAATCCTTTACATGACCAAGACCATAACGGCTCTTTTCCAGAGAACGGATCGCTTTCTGGAATGCTTCCTTATAAGTCTTGCCGATGCTCATGACTTCGCCGACTGCTCTCATCTGAGTTCCGAGCTTATCTTCTACGCCCTTGAACTTTTCAAATGCCCAGCGCGCGAATTTCAGAACGATATAATCGCCGTCCGGAACGTATTTATCCAGTGTGCCATATTTGCCGCAAGGAATTTCATCCAGAGTCAGACCGCTTGCCAGCATTGCAGAAATAAGAGCGATCGGGAAACCGGTTGCCTTACTTGCAAGTGCAGAAGATCTGGAAGTTCTGGGGTTGATTTCAATAACAACAACACGACCGGAAATCGGATCATGTGCAAACTGTACATTCGTACCGCCGATTACCTCAATCGCATCTACGATACGGTATGCCTGATCCTGCAGCTTCTTCTGTACATCCTCAGAAATCGTCAGCATCGGAGCAGAACAGAAGGAATCCCCTGTATGCACACCAACGGGATCGATGTTTTCAATAAAGCATACGGTAATCATATTTCCTTTTGCATCGCGGACAACTTCCAGCTCCAGCTCTTCCCATCCAAGAATGGACTCTTCTACCAGCACCTGACCCACGATGCTCGCCTGCAGACCTCTTGCGCAGACTGTCTTTAATTCTTCTTTATTATAAACAAGACCGCCGCCGGCGCCGCCCATGGTGTATGCAGGACGCAGAACAACCGGATATCCCAGCTTGTCCGCAATCGCAAGTGCCTCGTCTACGGAGTAGGCGACGTCGCTTCTTGCCATCTCAACACCAAGCGCATTCATGGTATTTTTAAACTCAATACGATCTTCGCCGCGCTCAATTGCATCTACCTGAACGCCGATTACCTTTACATTGTATTTGTCCAGCACGCCTGCTGCCTGCAGCTCGGAGCAAAGATTCAGTCCGGACTGTCCGCCCAGGTTCGGAAGCAGTGCATCCGGGCGTTCCTTCTCAATAATCTGCTCGAGACGTTCCACATTCAGCGGTTCAATATATGTGATATCCGCTGTGTCCGGATCTGTCATGATCGTTGCCGGATTCGAGTTTACCAGTACGATTTCGTAGCCCAGCTTTTTCAGTGCCTTGCAAGCCTGTGTGCCGGAGTAATCGAACTCACATGCCTGTCCGATAATGATCGGTCCTGAGCCAATAATCAGTACCTTATGAATGTCTTGTCTTTTCATAAATCCACCCATATTATCCTTTCTGTAAACGTATTCCCTAAAAACCCATTGTATATTCTAGCACAATTTGCAAAAGACAACAAGATTTTTTTCGATTAGTTGAAGCCAAAGAATTTCTGGCAGATCTTGTAGCCTTCCACAGAAATCCATCTTCCGGTTTTACCGGGCAGATTCATACAGTTTCCTAAAAGACCGTAACGCAGCTTTCTGTAAACCTTCTTGTCCTTTTGTCTGATGTAGTTTAACAGCTCACGCTTTTTCTCGAGAGATTCCGGTGTGTTGATGCGGATCAGCAGGATGGAGGAGATCGTCGTTATGATGTCCAGATAGCTTAGCATATACTTTGCAAGGGGCTTATTGCCCATGATCTCGCTCTTCTTTTCCACAAAGTAGTCTGTCATGATCTGGTTGACCTTGATCTGCTGGTCGATTCGTCCGGTCATGACCTTTTCGTTGACGGACTGATCTGACCTGCCGATAAAATAGCGGTAGAAATTCACATCCAGATAGTACATGTTGCGGACATACGGCAGAGGCTCAAAGACATAAATATTGTCCACATAAAACGTATGCTCCGGAAGCTTTAAACCGCATTCCCGCAAATGCTTCGTCCGGTAAATAACGGAATGCATCAGGATATACTGACCGACATGGAAACGTCCGACATCTTCCCAGCCAAACATACGGTATTCCGGCAGGACATGTTTATAACGCATCACCTTTTTGCGGCGTTCACCCTCTTTTTCGTAAACAAAGTTGCTGATCAGAAGATCAAGTGTATCCACACCGCCGGTCAGCTCCCTCAGCTTTTCCAGAATTGTGAGATATGCATCTTCTTTTACCCAGTCGTCACTGTCTACGACTTTAAAATAAATGCCGGTCGCATTTTCAATTCCGGTGTTGACCGCTGATCCGTGTCCGCCGTTTTCCTTATGGATCGCCTTTACGATCGTAGGATATTTTGCCGCGTATTCGTCTGCGATTTTAGCGGTGTCGTCCTTCGAACCGTCGTTGACAATCAAAATTTCAACATCCTCTCCCCCCGGAAGCAGAGATTCGATGCAATGTGCCATATAATCCTGCGAATTATAGCAGGGAATTGCAATAGAAAGCAGTTTCATAGTGTTGTTCCTTTCATCTTCTGGATACCTGTCTGAATTTTCAGATAGGCGCTGTAGGCTGCAAATGCGGACGGAATCGGGTAATTTCCTTCGATTTCCTGTGTCTCAACAAAAAGGAGGGATTCATCCTGACCCATGGGCTCCAGTTCATCCACCAGAACCTGATAGCCGGTCATGTGCCACTCCTTATGGGTGAAAATATGTTTTGATTCTGGAAGCTTCTCTATCCGGACAGCTTCCACACCCTGTTTTTTCAGCCATTCCCTGACCTCTTCCAACGATGCCTTTTTGTCCATCGCCGGAAATTCATACAGTCCTGCCAGCAGTCCCTTTTTCGGACGCTTACGCAAAACGACCTGTCTACTCGTTCGAATCACGAGAATCGTCTTATCTTCGATCGTCCTTGCCTTTTTGGCTGCCTTTTGCGGATACTGCTGCCAGGTTCCGTGCAATCCAACCAGGCAGAATTCCTGCCACGGACAGTTGCTGCACTTCGGTGCACCGTTTGGCAGACAGACGGTTGCGCCAAGCTCCATCAACGCCTGATTAAAGTCACCGGGGCGATCCTTTGGCATGACAGGACGCAGATCATCCTCTACTCTTTTTTTTACCGACTGATCGGAAATATCGCTGTTATCCTCCAAAAGCCGGGCAATGACGCGCAGCACGTTTCCGTCCACTGCGGGATTGGGCTGTTTAAAGGCAATCGAAGAAACCGCGCCAGCTGTGTAGCTTCCGATTCCTTTTAGCTTTAAAAGCTCCCTGTAATCCGACGGCATCTCTCCGCCGTATTCTGTCACAATCTGCTGTGCCGCAGCCTTTAAATTCCGTGCCCTGCTGTAATAGCCGAGCCCTTCCCAAAGTTTTAATAATTCATCATCATCCACTTCGGCGAGCGCTTCGATATCCGGCAGTCGTTCCATAAAGCGCGCAAAATACGGTTTTACCGCCTCGACCCGCGTCTGCTGCAGCATGATCTCCGATACCCAGACCCGATACGGCGTCGGTTCTTCCCGCCAGGGTAAGCTCCGTCTGCTTTTATCATACCATGTTAGCAGTCCCGGCGCAATCCGGTTTAACAGTTCCTGTTTTCTCTGTACTTCAATATTTTTTGGGGTTTGTTGCTTCAATCCAGTTCTCCGTTTTTTTCTTTTTTGCTCACCGCAGGCGATTGCACTCATAACGCTCCAGTGTCATCAGGCAGCTTTTCAGCGTGTCGTACTGCTCCTCCAAGCTGCCCTCCGAAAGCTCCAGATCCAGGGAAGCAGCAATGGCATTCAACATATGAAGATCGACTTTGCCCTCCAGCGATGCAAATACTTCCAGCTTTTCTTCGTAGCTGTCCGCATCTAAAAAGGCGAGCAGACCTGGATCAGGCTGAGGTTCAACAGGGCTCTCGGAGGATGCTGCAGCGGCCCGGGGCTCAACAGGGTTCTCTGACGACATTGCAGCGGGCCGGGGCTCAACAGGGTTCTCTGACGGCGCTGGAACGGGCTGGGGCACTGCCGCTGCTTCTGCCATCGGGATCCGCATAAAGCGGTCTTTTCCCGCTGCATCAGGATATTTCTTTGCATCCACCTTTTCCAGAAACATGGAAAGCGGCCTTGCAAAAACCTGGAACTCTCCATAAAGCGCCTGATAGATCACAAGCTGCTCTCCGGTCTCCGTGTGGGTTGCCAGCGTCACGATCCGATAAAGCTTTCCTTTAAAATGCTGATAAATTTCTCCTGCCTGGGGAATCTGGTTCATCAAGTCTGCCTCCTGTCCTTTTCTGTCATCGTTTCATCCAAACGATTCTCTGATATCACAGTATACCCTAAATTCCAAAAGCTGTCATGCGAAAAGTTTTCCTCTTTACGAGCCTTTCATTTGGTTGTATGATGTCTTTGAAATCCAAAGACCGCATCATTCAGAAAAGAGGCATCTTCTATGTCAGACAAGGACACGCACACTTACCTTGAAGTCAACGGTGATTTCCGCATGCGTGAGCTCGATCACAACGATCTGGAGCAGTTCAACGCACTTTTACAGTATGCTTTTCAGGTAACCTCCTACGAGCTCTTCCAGACCGGCTGGGAGCAGGAGGAAATCAAATATGCCAAACGTCCGATTCTCGAGGACGCTTATGTACTCGGTTGGTTTTATAAAGAAAAGCTGGCATCCATGATCGTTGTTTATTCCATGCAGATCAACATTCAGGATAACATTATGGCGATGGGCGGCATCACCGGAGTCACTACTTATCCGGAATACACCGGACGCGGACTGATTCATTCCCTGATGCGCTATGTCATCGACTATATGCACAAAAAGAAGCTTCCCATTTCCTTTCTGTATCCATATTCCATTCCATTTTATCGGAAAATGGGATGGGAGATTGTGTCCGACAAGCTCACCTTCACAGTCAAGGATACGCAGCTTCCAAAGGCCTTTCCCGTCCGGGGCATGGTCGAACGTGTCAGCCTGGATTCCGAGGATTTTCATAACGTGTATTCCTATTTTGCCATGCAGCACCACGGTGCACTCATTCGCGATAAGCTGGCCTGGGATGAATACTGGCGCTGGGAAAATGATGATATGATCGTAGCCCTTTATTATAATGAAGAGCACAAGCCCCTCGGTTATCTGGTTTATTACATTGCAAATGAAATTTTTCATATTAAGGAAATGGTTTATTTAACCAGCGAAGCCAGACACGGCCTCTGGAACTACATCAGCGCGCATTTTTCTATGATCACACAGGTACGGGGGGATAATTATTCCGGTGAACCCATGGCATATCTGTTCGAAGACAGTGAGATTGAAGAAACGATAGCTCCCTATATTATGGCGCGAATCGTGGATGTTGAAAACTTTTTGCAGGAGTATCCCTGGCAGATCCAGCCGGAGGATTTCAAAATCCATTTCCGGGTTACTGACGGCCTTGCTTCCTGGAATCAGGGCGATTTTCTCGTTTCCTGGCACGAGGGGGAAACAACCTGTGAGCGTGTCGAGGACAATCAGTCCATTAACGTCGTAGAACTCGACATTAACACGCTCACTGCCTTGATGATGGGCTACAAGCGCCCGACTTATCTTTACGACCATGAAAAAATCTCGATGGAATACTATATGCTGACCTGGCTGGAGCGGCTGATTCCGGTCAAAAAACCGTATTTTTCGGATTATTTCTAAACTTCACGCACAGAACCCTGCACTGCAGGAATGCCCGCGCGGGCGCACACACAAAAGGCGGTACAGATCTCAAAACCTGTACCGCCTTTTTCCGTGCATCCCGTTATTTTTTGTACGCGCTTTATGCGCCGTTTTCTGCACGTTGTTTCCGATAGTTCACTCTTTCTTTGCCGCCTGAATCTGATCAAACAGCTCCGCACAGGCAATTGTCGTCGCATGCGGAACAACCGGACTTTCCGTCTTCTTTGCGCGCACGCAGCGAATCGTCTCTTCGATCTCGTAGGTAAAGCCCTTCTGCGTCATCGTATCTGTGAATTCTTCCTTCAGCATTCCATCCGCCCCATATAAAAAGCATTTGGATGCATAATGGGGATCGGGCAGCTCAATGCTTCCTTCCCGGCCGTAAATCACCATGCTGTTGCCCATAGGCGCTGCAAAGCTCGTCACAAGATCTGCCAGCACATGTTCGAACTTCACCGTAACCTGATCGGTTAAGTCCACACCGGTCTGATCAAGGTTCGCAGCCGCATAGGTTTTGCGGACAGGCTCATTGACCAGCCAGGTCGCGATTTCATAGGCATAAACCGTGATATCCGTCGCAGCTCCGCCGCACAGCAAAGGGCTGTGATACCGATTGTCCGCTCCCTCCGGCGCGAGAAAACCGATTCTTCCCTGTAAGGCTTCCAGTCTGCCGATTTTTCCTTCTGCCGCCCATTTTTTTGCCTGGTTGACCGCGGGCAAAAACCGGCTCCACATCGCTTCCATTACAAAGGTTTGGTCTTTTTCTGCTTTTTCAAAAACCGCTTTTGCCTCTGCACTGTTTGTAAACATCGCTTTTTCGCACAACACCGGAACGTGATGCTCCAGACAAAGCATCGTCAGACGGAAATGGTCATTTGGCGTCACCGCAATATAAACACAGTCCGGCTTTTCCTCTATCAGCATCTGCTCATAGTTGTCATACGCATGGGCTACGCTGCATTCCTCCGCAAATTTTTGTGCGCGTCCCAGATCCTTACTGGCGATCGCGCTCACCTCACAGTCCTCCACCAGCGTCACTGCATCGCAAAACTGATGTGCGATGTTGCCTGCTCCCATAATGGCAAATCGAAATGTACTCATGTTTTTTACCCCTTTTTTTATATTGTGTTCTTACGCAAAAACTGCGTATTACTATACATATTCCCCGGCTGCGTCGCTCAGCCCTTTTCCTCGCCCCAGCGCAGCAGCAGACGACTCAAATACCGTACCGCAGGCATCAATGCCGCCGGGTCCACCTGAAAGGTCGGCTGATGGATTGTCGCCCCCTTTCCGATGCCGATTTTAATATAGCAGCCGGGCACTTTCTCCATGTAGAAAGAAAAATCATCTCCGCCGAGCGACTGTTCTTCCGGAACAGTCTGAAAGCCCTCCGCTTCTGCCGTTTCCTTTGCAAAAGCCGCCATTTCTGCATCGTTGCAAACAGCCGGAGGACCGGGAATCCACTCTACCTCTGCGGATGCGCCATAGGCAGATGCGGTCTGCTCTGCAATTGCTTTTAAGCGTTTTTCAAACAGGCAGCGATCCTGCCGATCCATGGTGCGAACAGTTCCCTCCAGCTGTGCTGTCTGCGGAATCACATTCCAGGTATTGCCCGCTTCCAACCGCGTAACGCTGATGAGTGTAGGATGGAACGGATTGATATTGCGGGTCACGATCGTCTGAAATGCCTGAACCATGGCTGCAGCCGCCGGAATTGGATCAACGCCATCATCCGGGTGTGCGCCGTGGCAGCCGACGCCCGCTATCGTAATCACAAACCGATCTACTGCCGCCGCAACTGCGCCCTCCCGGATGCCGATGGCATTGACCAAATTGGTCGGATCAGAATGAAAGCCCCAGACGCGCGTAACCGAATCGAGTGCCGTCGTTTCCAACACTTTCCATGCGCCCAGGGAGGACTCTTCTCCTGGCTGGAAGAAAAACCGCACTGTCCCACAGAGCTCGTCCTTATGTTCCTGCAGCCAGATCGCAGTCCCGATTCCCGCCGTGATGTGAAAATCGTGTCCGCAGGCGTGCATCTTTCCCGGACATTCCGACGCATAAGGTAAATCCGTCAGCTCAGTAATCGGCAGCGCGTCAATATCGCAGCGAAGCGCCTGCAGCGGACCATCCTTTTCTCCCTTTACCTCCGCAATCAGACCGGTTTCCATCGGAATCGGCAGAATCTTTACATCCGCTGCTTTCAACAGCTTTTTAATCTGCGCAGTTGTATCGTATTCCTCATAAGACAGCTCCGGATGTCTGTGAAACCAGTAAAAAATTTCCATTAAATCCATTTCCTGTATCATCGCAAATCCCTCCGATGTCCTCCTGCAGTGTTCCTGCTGCAGTTCTTTCTGCTTTTGCGTGTTCCAGTCTTACTTTCCGCTATTGGGATCCAGCGCATCCCGCAGCGCGTCACCGATAAAGTTAATCGCAATGACCAGCACCACGATCATCAGCCCGGACGGAATCCAGAGCCACGGCTGTTTCGTCAGTACAGTCAATGACTGCGCGCCGTTTAGCATGTTTCCAAGGCTCGCGGTCGGCGGCTGCACACCCATTCCGAGGAACGAAAGCGCCGCCTCATCCAACATCGACAACGCCAGAACCGACGTTGCATACACCAGAATCGGCGCAGCGGTATTCGGCAGAATCTCGGAAAACAGAATATACGGAAGCGGCATTCCTGCCACGAGATCACTTTTAATAAAATTACTCTCCCGCAGGCTCAGCACATTGCCGCGAACCAGACGGGCAATTCCCGGCCAGTCTACAAAGCCCAGAATCAGAATGATGCTCCAGAGCCCCGGCTTAAAAATCGACGCCGCAACCAGCACCAGCAAAATATAGGGAAACGACATGACCATATCCGTAAAACGCATGATAATCATATCTGCAGCGCCGCCAAAATACCCGGCGATCAGTCCTAGAATCACACCGATCACAGTAGAGATCGCCGTCGCCAGCACACCGACCAACAGGGAAATCCGCGTCGCATACAAAAGCCGGCTCAAGACGTCACGACCGATCTGATCCGTTCCCAGCCAATGCTCTGCTGTGGGCGCTTTGGAAAAGCCTCCGACGATTTCATCCGGATTGTACGGTGCGATGATCGGTGCCAAAAGCGCTGCCACCACCAAAACCGCTAAAATCACAAGGCTGACCGTTGCCAGATGATGCTGTTTAAAACGACGGATGACGGTCTGC
>ERZ1023972.346-NODE-346-length-11055-cov-15.385636_pt1 | contig 11055 bp, 10 predicted proteins | sample MGYA00380431_ERZ1023972 | MGnify/ENA primary metagenome ERZ1023972 (study PRJEB33179, sample SAMN07449053) | human gut metagenome | biome: Human-gut; feature: Human associated habitat; material: Faeces | host: Homo sapiens | place: India:Kasaragod | collected... | reverse complement strand
AACCTGAAATTTCAAGTCTTGAACAGAACTCAGACAAGCAAAGAAAAGTAGTCATCAGAACCGAGCGACCACCACAGGGGGATAACAGCAATGAGTAGATTAACTTTTCTGTATCAAATGGACTTGCCTCACCGAGCCGTAGCCGTATATACCTACCTCCACGACCGAGCAAACAAAAATGGCGAATGCTGGCCCTCCGTAAATACAATAGCAGGCGACATAAAACTGTCGCCTGCCACAGTAAGAAGAGCTATTAAAGATTTAAAAAAAGTTGGACTAATCGAAACCAAGCAGAGATACCGTGAACAGGGCGGTAAAAGTAGCTTGCTATTTAAAATAAAAATGCTATGACTGGTTGTTAGAGGGTAAATTAGAATTTATTCCGATTACGGAGGTAAAGGTTTTTGTATCATTATCATATTTCATTTCTAAATTCCCATTATATTTTGCAACTACTCTCTTAATGCTTCTTGTACCTATTCCGTGCATTCCGGGGGTGTTTTTCGATGAAACTAAAATATTGTTTATATATTTAGGTTTTCTATCACACGAATTTGAAATTTTTATGATTACAAAGTTTGAATTTCTTTTGCATCTTAATTCTTTTAATAAAATATCTTCTTTTTTCCGAAGTACATTGCTTATTCCTGTTGTAGTTCCGATTGCATCTCTGATTTGCGTGTGGCAATAAGTTTTTGATGATTACGGTGCAATCAACGGATTACTTAATTCATTTGGACTTAACTAAGAATAACTAGCAGAGGAGGTGAAATCATGAAAAAATAAATATTAATGAATGTTTAAATGAACTTAATATTGTTGAATCATCAGAAGAAACTATGAAAAAATAAATGGTGGTTGTACAATTACAGTTGGTTGTTGCTTAAAAGATGGTTAATATTTTACTTTCAATTATTAATGAAGTGAATTTAACTCAGTGCATATTAATTTCGCTACTTATCCGTATGAATTAACAAGTAGAGTGTTATTGTTGATTTAAATAATAAAAATTCAGATGGACTACAGATTAATAATTTAGAATTATGTTAAGATATATATATAATCACGAGGAGGATGTCCTATGAAAAATATTAATTTAGACAATTTTGATTGTTCGAAAGATTGTCTTATTACATCAGCAGAATCTATGAGAAAAATCAATGGTGGTTGTACCATAAAAATTGGTTGTAACACAAGTTCTTATTTTGTGAAATCCTATACAAGTTCTTGTTCAAATTATAGTTGATCAAAATATAGGAGGAAGATATAAAATGGGAAAAATAAAAGGTATAAAAACTATTGTATCATGTGCATTAGTTGTAGGTTTGTGCGGATCAAGCTTTGTACAAATGGTATCGGCAGAAACAATTTTACCGGACAGCGGAATTTACATTGACAAAACGCTGCCGAAAAAGCTTAGCAGTATGTCTGACGAGGAGAAATAAAAATGAAATTTAAATCTTTTATCGCACATTTTATTGCTTCTGCAAATGGAAAGTTAACAAGTCTTAGTGCACAAGCAGGTGGAAATTATAACACTAATAGTTTCAATCGTTGTACCGATTCCAGTTCGAACTATGCTGAAACATCTGTATCAGCACAGAACGGGGTTTCTTTGAAAAGTGCTAAAAGTTATCATAAAGTACGCATTAGTTCTTATGTAACATGGGATAGTGCGCAGTGTGAAGGTAATACTAATGGATATGATATTCCTTATATAGTTCTATAATAAAGCAAATATTCATCAAAGAGTTATGTCGGTATGGTTCGTTTTTAACATTCTGATATTGCATAGTTCTTTAATTGTTTTTGGAGGATACAGTAAATGAAAAAATTATTAAGTGCGTTACTAATTGCTTTATTGTTGCCGACTATGATGTTGATGTCTGCATGTAATGACGCAAGCAAAACTTCAGATGATAAATTATCATTTGACTACACAACAAATTTTCAATATTATTACAGTAACTTGAACGGAATAAATTTTCCTGTGACAAAATCAGAAAAAGGGTACTATGTGTTTTTGCCTAATAATTACCTTTACTATATTGACCGTAAATCACAGGCGGCAACACCGCTATGTAACAAGCCTAATTGTTCGCATAACAGTGTTGATTGTAATGCATACTTTAATTTATTTGTAAATGCATCAGGAGAATCAGCTAATGTTGTGCAATATTATGACGGTAATTTATATATTGTTGTAAAAGATGAAGATGATATGGGTAATTTTCTCGGAAATATATTGTACAAAGTTACACCCGATGGATCAACAAGGGAAAAACTGATTGAATTTAAAGACGGCATTTCGCATTGGTTGATTCATAAAGGTTATTTTTATTTCTCACAGGATAAGTTTGCCGATGATATTGATTCGTCCTCAGTTTATGACAGCTTTTCGATAAAAAGATATAAAATAAATAACATTAAATCTAAGCCGGAGGAAATCTTTAACAGCAAAAATTACAGTGATAATCTTAGAGGTACTTTCCAATTTACCGCATATGATGACTATATTTATGTGCCGGTTCTTCCTATTTCAGAAGATGAAATTAAAAAGCAGGAAGAAAGCGGAAAGGTAACAGTTTCTACGTATCAGGAATTTTATTCGATTAATATCAATACGATAAAAATAAACCAAATTAGAAATGATGAAGGTGATGTTTGCTCGCCGTTTTTCTATAATGGACAGCTAACATATCTTATTGATAATTCGGATACTAACGGTAAGTTTAAATATTTTACAAGTGAACTCGACGGAAGCAATCCTAAACTTTTGACGGAAATGAATTACGGCGATAATTTGTTTGCAAATGAATCACAGCTGTATTTACAGAACTTTAGTGAAGATACAGATGAAAACGCAGCAACTGAAAGTGACGGAGATAATGTTAAGTCTCTTGACGCTTCATTTAATGAAAAAAGTTCGTTTTTAATACCTTTTGAATGTTCAGTGTTAAACATTCCCCAGGATTCAGATTGCTTCATATTTGTTCAACAGGTGGATAATATGAATTGCGAGATTTATTTTGTTGATAAGTCAAAAACAGAATCTCTGTCAGGACAAACAGTGGAATATAAAACATTATTAAGTTCCGTGAATGTCGAGGGTGAAAATAGTAACGCATTAAGCCAAATAGATGAGAATGAAAAAATTGATACTAATGATAATGAATTGAAAAATGTTTTTGAAAATACACAAAATAAGTTGTATAAGATTTCAACATCATATGACAAAACGCTTTCTGATGAAGTCAATAGTGGCTTTTCAGTAACTTTATCTTGGGCGGGTGACGGAGGTAATTATACTGCAAATTTTCAAATATTGAAATTTAAAACCGCAGCTAATGCCGAAAAATTCGTTAAAGAAAATCCTCTTTCTTTTGTAAATGGTCAATATGTAGCTTTTGTATCTGTTGATAAAATTCCCGTAGAAATTAAAGATATGTTAGTTTCTATTATAAGAAATGAACCTATTTCGCCAATTAACAGCACTGATTTTGGCGGAGAAATCTACTCATTTAATTAAGGTTGTAATAATATGAAATTGATTATGTTCGAGATTTACAAACTGTTCAGCAAAAAACTGTTTTTAATATGCCTTGTTTTGTTTTTTACTGCAAATTCAATATTCTTGGTTTACACTCAATCAAATAATCTTGAAGTAAAAACAGTACATACTAATTTATCTGATTATGAGAATATAATATCTAAATATTCAGATTATGTGCCGACTGAAGCACAACGACAACTTGAAAGTGAATTAAAAACAGTTGAAATCGCTCTTCAATTTGACAGAACGGCAGATAACAGCAACGGCGATGATCTAAAAAATCTTGGGCGAATTACCGAACAATATAAGGCGGAGAACCCGGAGGAATACAAAAAGGCGCGGGCGTTACATTATACAAAACAAGAGCTTCTTGATAAACAAACCTATCTTTCAAATTTGGTAAATCAATGCAAGTCTTTAGTTGATTATAGCTCTTTTATAGGCGATATGGATGAGCGCGCGCAGATGCAGACAAAGTTCTCGGTTTTTGCGGAAGAAGGTTCGTTTTCATACAACAACATATTAAAAACCGCCGAGGATTTTAAAGATGTTAATAATACAAAGCTTAAAATCGGAAACAATTTTGCCGTAGAAAATTCAACAACATTTGTTCTGACCGATTTGCTCGTATTTGCGCTTGTATTTTTAATGTGCATCTATATTTTTACATTGGAAAGGGACAAGGAATTATACGGGCTTATCAGAACCGCAAAATACGGACGTATGCCGCTTATTATTTCAAAATTATTCGTCCTTATCTTTTTTACGATTTTAATATGCGCAGCATATTATTCTTCAAATATTGCACTCTGCGGATTGTACAGCGGCTTCGGCGATATGACAAGGAATATTCAGTCCTGCGAGCTTTTTATGAATTGTAATTTAAATCTGCAAATTTGGCAATATCTTGTTTTGTGGGGTTTATCAAAAATAATCACGATGTGCGTGCTTGCCCTTTTTATCGCGTTTATATTTGTTTTAGTAAAAAATACGGGAATGGTTTTTGCCGTTACCGCATTTTGGGTTTTCATTGAAGGAGTTCTTTATCTTGCAATAGGAAGCAATTCTCCCCTAAATCAGCTTAAGTATATAAACTTTTTATACTTTTTAAGCGGAAATAATATTTTCGGAAATTATCTTAATATCAATATTTTTTCACATACTGTAAATATTACCCTGACTTACGTTATAGCTATGATATTGGTCGCTATTGCTTCCGTAACGGTAATTTGCATGTCTTTTGTAAAATCCGCGCAAATAACGACAAACAATATATTTACGCCAATTCTTGAAAAATTCAGACGAAGATTTTATAAAATTCAAGGCAGCGTTTCAATATTCAAAGGCGAATGTTTTAAGCACTACAAAGGCTCAATGGCAATAATAGCGATTATTCTGCTTGTTTTTGTCGCCTACGGTAATGCTACTGATGATATTTCGGTTGTATACAGTTCGGCTCAGGAAAGCGCATACAGCGCGTATATTGATAAGCTTGAGGGCGATCTTACGCAGGAAAAAGAAGATTATTTGCGGCAACAGCAGGATTATTTTGACGGACTGAATGAAGAGCTTAACACCATTTCAACTGATATGTCCTTATCGGCTGAAGAAAAAGAAATAAGGATAACGGCTATAGATTCGATTTTGAAAACCAAGGGCGCCGCCTTTGAGGAGATTTCAAATCAAGCCTCGTACATAAAAGAGGTCGGAGAGCGTTATCATATTACTCCCATATTCATTAACTATATTGTTTATAAAAGACTTGCCCAAAATCCATCAAGAGAATGGCAGTATTTTACCTTGCTTATGGCAGTAATAATATTTATATCGTCCGATATATTTGCATATGAGCATAAAAAGCATATGATTGATCTAATTCGCTGCACAAAAAAGGGCAAGCTGAGGCTTGTACTTTCAAAAGTAATGACACTTTCGCTTACCACACTTATATCATATACTTTAATTTATTTGCCTTATTATATAAATTTCATAAAAACCTTCGGAACGGAGTCATTAAACACTCCTGTTGTATTTATGCAGGACTTTGCAAATATTGGCAGTACAATTTCCGTAAACAGTATGATTTTTATTACGGCGGCAGTGCATATAGCGGAGGCTGTCTCGGTTATGACGGCGGTTGCTATGCTTTCTCAAGTATTAAAGAATAATATATTGTCTATGATTGTCGGGGCGGTGATAGTATTATTTCCGTGCCTGTTATGTATGAATTTGACCGATATAAGATTATACACAAGCTTTCAAAACGGCAGTTGGATGTGGCTTGTCCCGAGTTTGATAGTATTATGCGTATTCCTGCTGATGATTTGTTTAACTATAATTGCATTTAACTTTTCTAATATTGAATTTAAAGCTATGAGAAGGTGTAAAAATGAGGCTTGAAATAAAAAATTTATGTAAAACATATAAAAAAGGTGTAGTTAAGGCACTTGATGATTTCAGTGTTACCTTAACGCCGGGCGTTTATGGCTTGCTCGGACCGAACGGAGCAGGCAAAAGCACCCTTATGAATATCATCACCGACAACCTGAACGCCGACAGCGGAGAAGTTCTCTATGACGGCGAGGAAATTAAAAAACTCGGCAAAGACTACAGAACAGTTCTCGGCTACATGCCACAGCAACAGGGCTTGTACGATGACTTTACGCTCAACCGATTTTTGTGGTATATGGCGGCTTTAAAGGGATTGAAGAAAAAAGAGGCAAAGGTAAAAATCACTTCACTTCTTGAAACCGTCAATCTTAAAGAGTCGGCACATAAAAAATTGGGCTCATTCTCCGGTGGTATGAAGCAGAGAGCCTTAATTGCACAAGCCCTTTTAAATGATCCCGAAATCCTAATTCTCGACGAGCCGACAGCAGGGCTTGACCCGAAAGAGAGAATACGCATACGCAACTTCATCAGCGAGATTGCCGAGGATAAAATCGTATTGATTTCAACGCACGTTGTGTCTGATATTGAGTTCATTGCAAAGGAAATTGTTTTACTCAAAGGCGGTCAGCTTGTGTCATACGATGCCTGCAATAACCTTACAAAAGAGATTGAAAATAAGGTTATTGAGATGGAAATTGAAAAGGAAAAGCTGAAATATTTTCAAGATAATTATCGTGTCTCAAATCTCTATCATAACGACGAAAAAATCATTGTAAGATTAGTAACTGATATCCCACCTGAAAACTATAAAATACAATCCGTAAAAGCAACCCTTGAGGATTTGTATCTGTATGTGTTTGAGAACGGGAAATAACAAAAACAGAAAAAATAAGAAGATATTTAATATGTGCTTGTTAAATGCCGACAGGTTTTAGCTTTTAATGCTATTACCTGTCGGCATTTTTATGCTCTTTTTTGCATTGAAAGCAGAAAGGACTTTATTGTTATACAAGAGCAGGAGTCCTCCAGTCAATTTGATTTTTTAAATTCAGATTGATTGGAGGACAAAATATGGACAACAAACGTCCCAAAAGAAGAAAGGATAAGTATAATCCTTACACATTACATACAGAAAAGGGAAAGTACTATATCTCATTTACAGATGCTAATAATTGTATTCAAAAGTTTTAATATCTAAGAAATATTTGATAGTTTTAATAAATTTGAGCTTGAAGATATTTCTTGAATGAATACGACAGGCATTATGAACACTCTGAAATATACGAAAGCACATTACACGAAAGAGGCGCTATAAATGTTGAATGTATGGAAGAATACTTGGATAATACTCAGGATATGGAAAATTTGCACATGGCGATAAAAAATTTGCCGGAAGTCAGTACAGAGTTCGCAGACAAAGGTATATCTGTACGAACAAAGCGATGAAAAGAGGTGCTTGTGACGGACAGTCGGCTTATGTAGCACACAGAATTGACGGTGCTGTACTTGCAACATTGAGAGATTATCTCGCCAAAATCAAATCAACGCCAAAAGATATAGCGTTGGAAAAACGCTATAAATCCGAAATATCGGAGTATAAGAGGAAGCAGACAAAACTTGAGAAAGAAATTGAAAAGCTAAAAAGACAGGTAGTTGAATTATCTGCCGAAGTAGGACGATCACTCCTCGGTGAAAGTCGCTTCACTCCCGATATACTGTCAGCTTCTATTGACAATACAAACGATTTACTCCATAAAAAAGAATTTGAATTAAGTGATATAAAGTTCAAGCTTGCCAATCAGCAAAATGCGATGGGTAAGCTTGATTTTTATTACTCACAATTCAGAACTTGGGCTGATGAGTTTGATAACTCCACAATGGAACAGAAGAAAATGATAGCTTGTCAGCTCATAAGAGAAGTGAAAGTATCACGGGGATACGAATTAGAGATTGTCTTCGACCTTAATTATGAACAATTCCTATCTCTATAAAGCTTAATAGATTGAATTTGTAAACTCAGTCTGCTATAATAATTTTAGGTTAGAAGTGGGTGAATATATATGAGCGAAGAAAATAAGATACAAATTTTTGAAGATAAAAAGATTCGTACTGCGTGGAATGAGTCGGAAGAAGAATGGTATTTTTCCATAGTTGATGTAATTTCAGTTCTGACTGACAGTAACGAACCTCGTCGTTACTGGAGCGATCTTAAGCGAAAGCTTAAAGCAGAAGGAGCAAACCAGTTGTACGAAAATATCGTACAACTGAAAATGCAATCTCCTAAGGATGGTAAAAATTACAAGACGGATGTTGCAAATACAGAGCAACTTTTGAGAATAATTCAATCTATTCCGTCACCAAAAGCAGAACCATTTAAAATGTGGCTTGCAGAAGTTGGCAGGGAAAGAATAGATGAAACTATTGATCCCGAACTTACCATAGAGCGAGCTCTTGAAACATATCTGAAAAAAGGGCATAGCAGGGAGTGGATAAATCAAAGACTTCAGGCTATACAGGTGAGGAAAGAACTTACTGACGAATGGGATTCTCACGGCGTGAAACAAGGTGTAGAATATGCAATTCTGACTGATGAAATTACAAAAGCTTGGTCAGGAATGACAACCCACCAGTATAAAAATCTCAAAGGGTTGAAAAAGGAAAACCTGTTATTACTTCAAAAAATGCTGTTGATTTTTCAAATCTTATTTCCGATGTAATAGAAAATGATTTTGATAAAAGTGAATAAAGTATTCTGATTGCCTTGTGAGTTAAAACGCTCGCAAGGCTTTTATTATATCCCGATTTCAAGTTTGTTCCTCGGATGTTTGGCAGAAAGGATGTTTTTCTGTTTGTTAATGCTCGTATGTGTGTAAATCTGCGTTGTGGTAATGGAGCTGTGACCCAGCATTTGTTGAATATAGCGTATGTCAACATCTTCTTCAAGCAGTAGAGTTGCAAAAGAGTGACGAAACATATGCGGAGTAATGTGCAGCGGCACTTCTGCACCGATTGCATAGTTGGTAATCATATTACGAACAGATTGTTCAGATAGACGGTTGCCGAGTCTATTTATAAAGAAAAATTTGTTGTTTGCTATTTCAAATTTAAATGATTGATTATACTTTTTGAGCAACTCCTGAACATTTTGATTGCAGATTTGAATCAGGCGTTCTTTTGAGCCCTTTCCGTAAATTTTGATTATGTAATCATTAAAATCAATTTGTTCAGTCGTGAGTGTGCATAATTCTGAAATCCTCATTCCGGTGGCAAACAGTAACTCAAGTATGAGTGCATTCCGCAGAGCAACTTTCTTAGTATAGTCAGTTTTAGATTTGGTAAGTTGTAGATAAGCAAACCTAATAATTTGCTCAATATTATTTATGGGAATAGTTTTTGGGAGAATAAAGGGTTCTTTATACTTGATTTGTATCTTATGAAAAGGGTTAATATCAATAAGTTCCTCAATTTCAAGATAGTGAAAAAATGCTTTTAGCGAAGCAATTTTTCGTTTAACACTCTTAGGTTTGTACTTGCAATGCAGTAAATCAATGTATTGCTCAATGGATTTTTTGTTTGTCCATTCAATAGCAGATTCCATAGTGAATTCAAAATACTGCCTTAAATCAATAGTGTATGATTTTATCGTTTTCTGATCAAGATTTTTTCTTGAAAGGCAAAAGTTTAGATAATCAGTTGTTAGATTATTTGCTTGTACATTTTTTATTTCCATCGCATATAGCTCCTTATATTTAATAAAATTATTATGCAATAGAAAACAAAGAAAGTCTATTCAAATGCCTAGATTTATTTTGCATAAAAGTATGTTTATAGAGCAGTGAACAAGATTCTATTATGCAAAATACATAAAAATACCGTGTGAAATTTTATAACTGATTTGCGTGAAAGTTATTTAAATATTTGTCAAATTATGTTATAATTGACACCATAAAGGGTGATTATAAATATTTTTATATTATGTACCCGAAATATAGATTTAGTTAAGGTTTAATACTTTTTCCTTAGAATGAGATTAAGCACTACATAGACATACACCAGTTGAATGTAAAATGTGTAGCATATTTTGTTAACAGAAATGTATTATTGACCTTATCTGAAAATAATGAATAAAGGATAACTTACAATTATTAATTATTGGATGTGAAAGTATGATAAAAAGAGAAGAGTTTGTAAAAAAATTCGCTGAAAAATGCAAAAATAATAGTGCTGCTATTTTTTTAGGAGCCGGAATGAGTGTGGATGCGGGATTACCTTCATGGAAAAATCTTTTTTTACCACTAGCTGAAGAAATGGATATTAATATCGAAAATACTAAATATCAAATTTACGATATTGCCCAATTTTATGCAAATAGATTTGGCACAAATGAATTATATAAAAAGGTTGGAAAAGAAATAAATAGGATTTTAGTGTCATCAAAAGCTCTTGATCAATTATCGTTAATGCAATGTAATTCTATATGGACTACGAATTTCGATCAAGTTCTTGAAAATAACCTATCAAAAATAGGTAAAATAACAAATATTATTAGTAAAGAATCTGATTTAATTGGCTGTGATTTAAACAAAAATGTTAATATATTTAAGCTTAACGGTGATATAAGGGATATTCAAAATGCGGTAATTACAAAAAGTGATTTAGAAAAATATCATGAAAATCATCATTATTATTTAGCTTTTTTCAAAAGAGAATTAATAACAAAAACTTTTCTTTTTTTGGGATATAGTTTTACAGATTCTTTAGTATTACCTTGTATTTCAGAATTAGGAAGAGCTTTTAACAATAATCAGCCACACCATTTTACAATAATTAAAAATTCTCAATCTAAAGATTTTAAAAATTATATTGCTGATTTAGAAAATAGATATCAAATAGATGTTTTGTTAATTGATGATTATAATGAAATTTCTGAAATATTAACGGAAATTAACTATTATACTAATCAAAGAAATGTTTTTATTTCTGGGTCATATCAAGGAAAAGACGAAAAAAAACTGTATGAAATAGATGAATTATGTAAAATAATTACTCGAACACTTTATAATCCCGGTTTTACTATAGTCAATTGGCATTGTAATAAAATTGGTTATGAT
>ERZ1023972.343-NODE-343-length-11236-cov-7.575798_pt1 | contig 11236 bp, 8 predicted proteins | sample MGYA00380431_ERZ1023972 | MGnify/ENA primary metagenome ERZ1023972 (study PRJEB33179, sample SAMN07449053) | human gut metagenome | biome: Human-gut; feature: Human associated habitat; material: Faeces | host: Homo sapiens | place: India:Kasaragod | collected... | reverse complement strand
ATATTATCGTGAATTTCGCCCATTAATAATTCCAGCGAGCTGGTTAAGGCTAATGCGTTTTCCGTCGGCTCAAGATATAAGCCTTTGCGGAGAAATAACGGCTCATCAAAGAGTTGATTAAAACGCTTTAATGCCAGACTCACCGCAGGGCGTGACATCTCCAGACGCAAAGAGGCCTTTGCCATGCTGCCGCAGCGGACGATTTCAATAAATACAGGGATAAGATTTAAATCAATGCCGGTATTAGCACGGGAATAATTTTTCATTGCGTTTCTGCTCCACGAAATATCTGTCAAACTGTTATGGAAATAATGCAGGAGCAGTGGCGAATATTAAAGCGTGTTTTTTATAAACACTTATACGGTAAAATATATAAATGAACAGGGGAGCCGGATCGGCTCCCCTGAAGAGAGGGATTACGCGTCCGGGTACTCGCGGATAAAGCGTTCAACGTCTTCAACCATGTGGTTGTTGCCGACGAAGAACGAACGGCGCTGGTGAAGGCTATCCGGCACGATCTCCAGAATACGCTCTTTACCGTCGCTCGCCTTACCGCCCGCCTGTTCGGCCAGGAACGCCATCGGGTTGCATTCGTACAGCAGACGCAGCTTCCCGTCCGGGTGGCTGGCGGTGCTTGGGTAGAGGTAAATGCCGCCTTTCAGCAGGTTACGGTGGAAATCCGCGACCAGAGAGCCAATATAGCGGGACGTGTACGGGCGCTGCGTCGCTTTATCTTCTTCCTGGCAGAATTTGATGTACTTCTTCACGCCGTTCGGGAAGCGGATGTAGTTACCTTCGTTAATGGAGTAGGTATTGCCCTTCTCCGGGAAGCGCATGCGTTCCTGGCTCAGACAGAAAACGCCCAGGGAAGGATCGTACGTAAAGGCGTGTACCCCGCAACCGGTGGTGTAGACCAGCATGGTGGAGGAGCCATAGACGACGTAACCGGCAGCAACCTGATTAATGCCCGGCTGCAGGAAATCTTCTTCGGTCACCGGCGTGCCAACAGGCGTGACGCGGCGGTAGATGGAGAAAATGGTACCGACAGAAACGTTAACGTCGATGTTGGAGGAGCCGTCGAGCGGATCCATCAGAACAACGTATTTCGCGTGTTCACACCCTTCGAAAACAACAATTTCATCTTCTTCTTCGGAGGCGATACCCGCAACGATGTCGCGCGCGCGCAGTGCAGCTTTCAGTTTTTCATTTGCGAACAGATCGAGTTTCTGCTGAACCTCGCCCTGAACGTTCTCGGCACCGCTGGCACCCAGGATATCGACCAGACCGGCCTTGTTGATATCACGGTGGATGATCTTAGCGCCCAGCTTTATTGCCGACAGCAAAGCAGTGAGTTCACCGGTAGCATGAGAGAACTCGTGCTGCTTTTCGACAATAAATTCACCTAACGTTTTCATAACACTTTCCCTGCATCTTTGTGAGTAGAGCGATTGTATGTTCACTAAAACGACTAAAGCCCAACAATCTTAACAAATATTCAAATAGTAGCGCAGAGGTGAATCGCGCCAGCAATATACGGATTTACCTGAAATGCGTTTCACACCCGCTAACATGTGAGTAAAATGTGCGCCACATTGAAGAAGGATAGTGACGTATGCGCATTCATATATTGGGGATTTGTGGCACTTTCATGGGCGGACTGGCAATGCTGGCGCGCTCGCTGGGCCATGAAGTGACAGGTTCGGACGCCAATGTGTATCCGCCAATGAGCACGCTTCTGGAGAAACAGGGCATCGCGTTGATTCAGGGCTACGATGCCAGCCAGCTGGATCCCGAGCCGGATCTGGTCATCATTGGCAACGCCATGACGCGAGGTAATCCGTGCGTTGAGGCGGTACTGGAACGCAATATTCCGTTCATGTCTGGCCCACAGTGGCTGCATGATTTCGTCCTGCGCGACCGTTGGGTTGTTGCCGTGGCCGGTACGCACGGTAAAACCACCACCGCCGGTATGGCGACCTGGATCCTTGAAGCCTGTGGTTACAAGCCTGGCTTTGTCATTGGCGGCGTTCCGGGCAATTTCGACGTGTCTGCGCGTCTGGGGGAGAGCCCGTTCTTTGTGATCGAAGCCGATGAGTACGACTGTGCGTTCTTCGACAACCGCTCCAAGTTTGTACACTACTGCCCGCGCACGCTGATCCTCAACAACCTTGAGTTCGATCATGCGGATATCTTTGACGATCTGAAAGCCATTCAGAAACAGTTCCACCACCTGGTGCGCATCGTTCCGGGTCAGGGCCGTATCATCCTGCCGGAGAACGACATCAATCTTAAGCAGACCATGGCGATGGGCTGCTGGAGCGAGCAGGAGCTGGTGGGTGAGCAGGGGCACTGGCAGGCGAAAAAGCTGACCACCGATGCTTCCGAATGGGAAGTCTTGCTGGATGGCGAAAAAGTGGGCGAAGTGAAATGGTCGCTGGTAGGCGAACATAATATGCACAATGGCCTGATGGCGATTGCAGCGGCTCGCCATGTTGGTGTAGCGCCGGCAGATGCCGCTAATGCGCTGGGTTCGTTTATTAACGCTCGTCGCCGTCTGGAACTGCGTGGTGAAGCGAATGGCGTCACGGTATATGATGATTTCGCCCATCACCCAACGGCGATTCTGGCAACGCTGGCGGCGCTGCGTGGCAAAGTTGGCGGTACGGCGCGCATTATTGCTGTGCTGGAACCGCGCTCGAATACCATGAAAATGGGGATCTGCAAAGACGATCTGGCACCTTCATTAGGCCGTGCCGATGAAGTCTTCCTGCTGCAACCGACGCATATTCCGTGGCAGGTGGCAGAAGTGGCAGAAGCCTGCGTTCAGCCTGCACACTGGAGTGGCGATGTGGATACGCTGGCAGATATGGTGGTGAAAACCGCTCAGCCTGGCGACCATATTCTGGTCATGAGCAACGGCGGTTTTGGTGGGATCCATCAGAAACTGCTGGATGGTCTGGCGAAGAAGGCGGAAGCTGCGCAGTAATTCGGCCTCAGCCTGAGATAGCATTGCCGGATAAGGCGTTTACGCCGCATCCGGCATTTGAGCATAGTGCCTGATGCGACGCTTGATGCGTCTTATCCGGCCTACAGGTGCACCGCATCCGGCAAACCATACTCACATCAACAACGAAAATTACCCTTCATTCTCCGCCAGTTCGCGCAGATACTGGAAAATCTGGCGTGCGGATTTCGGCGGCTTATTCCCTTCTTTCTCTTTCTTCGCGTTACGGATCAGAGTACGCAGCTGCTGACGATCGGCATCGGGCCACAGATTCAATACTTCAGCGATGGCGTCATCACCTTGATCGATCAGACGATCGCGCAGGTTTTCCAGTTTATGGAACAGCACCACCTGCTGGTTGTGACGGTTTTTCAGCTTATCCAGCGCCTGACGAATAGGCTCTACGTCGCGCTGGCGCAGCATCTTACCGATGAGCTGCAACTGGCGGCGGCGACCTTCCATCTTAATACGCTGGGCGAGCTCAATAGCCGCGCGCAGATCCGCATCTAACGGGATCTTATCCAGCGCGTTTTTCCCCAGATCAACAATTTCCGCGCCAAGGCGTTTTAGCTCCTCGGCATCACGTTTAATTTCACTTTTACTGACCCAGATAATTTCATCGTCTTCGTCTTCGATGTCATCACCGGGAACGTCGTCGAGCCAGTCTTCGGGCTGCTTAGTCATCTCAGGCTCCTTAAAAAAAGAGGCTAATGTTACCAGTTAAGATGCGCACTGAAAAACGGTTCTCTGTTAGACTTCAGAGAAACTCTCTACATTATGGCACTTGCAATGAAAGTAATCTCTCAAGTTGAAGCGCAGCGCAAGATTCTGGAAGAAGCAGTTTCCACTGCGCTGGAGTTGGCCTCAGGCAAATCGGACGGTGCGGAAGTTGCCGTCAGCAAGACCACCGGCATTAGCGTAAGCACGCGTTATGGTGAAGTGGAGAATGTTGAATTCAATAGCGATGGCGCGCTGGGGATCACTGTTTATCACCAGAACCGCAAAGGTAGCGCATCATCCACCGATTTAAGCCCGCAGGCCATTGCCCGCACCGTACAGGCGGCGCTGGATATTGCCCGTTATACCTCGCCAGATCCCTGTGCCGGCGTGGCAGACAAAGAGCTGCTGGCCTTTGACGCACCAGATCTCGACTTGTTCCACCCTGCGGAAGTTTCCCCGGATGAAGCCATTGAACTGGCGGCCCGCGCAGAACAGGCGGCATTGCAGGCGGACAAACGCATTACCAATACCGAAGGCGGCAGTTTTAACAGCCACTACGGTGTCAAAGTTTTTGGCAACAGCCACGGCATGTTGCAGGGTTACTGCTCTACGCGTCATTCACTCTCCAGCTGTGTAATTGCCGAAGAAAATGGCGATATGGAGCGTGATTACGCCTACACCATTGGTCGTGCGATGAGCGATCTGCAAACGCCAGAGTGGGTTGGGGCCGACTGTGCTCGCCGTACTTTATCGCGCCTGTCACCGCGTAAACTCTCCACCATGAAAGCGCCGGTCATTTTTGCCAATGAAGTGGCAACCGGGCTTTTTGGCCATCTGGTGGGGGCGATAGCGGGTGGCTCGGTTTACCGTAAATCTACCTTTCTGCTGGATTCGCTGGGTAAACAAATTCTGCCGGACTGGCTGACCATTGAAGAGCATCCGCATCTGCTGAAAGGGCTGGCGTCGACGCCATTCGACAGCGAAGGTGTGCGCACCGAGCGTCGCGATATTATTAAAGATGGCATCCTGACTCAGTGGCTGCTGACCAGCTACTCGGCGCGGAAACTGGGGCTGAAAAGCACCGGACATGCGGGCGGTATTCACAACTGGCGGATTGCCGGACAAGGGCTAAGCTTCGAACAAATGCTCAAAGAGATGGGCACCGGGCTGGTGGTGACGGAGCTGATGGGCCAGGGCGTGAGTGCCATTACCGGTGATTATTCCCGTGGTGCAGCGGGCTTCTGGGTAGAGAATGGCGAAATTCAGTATCCCGTTAGTGAAATCACCATCGCAGGTAATTTAAAAGATATGTGGCGCAATATTGTCACCGTCGGTAACGATATTGAAACACGCAGTAATATACAGTGTGGTTCTGTGCTGTTGCCGGAGATGAAAATCGCCGGGCAGTAAAAAACTGGCGCGACCTGCCGCGCTATAAACTAAAAAATTACACAAAATCATTCGCACTGCATCGAGACGGAAAGTGAATGAGGGCCGGGGAGCGTACTCGCAGTACGTGACCCGGGCGAATGAGCGTAGCCGTCGATGAGGCAGTGTGAAGGATGAAGTGTAAATAAAAAAGGAAGTGAGCAATGCGTAAAAGCCTGTTAGCTATTCTTGCAGTCTCCTCGTTGGTATTCAGTTCTGCGTCGTTTGCCGCTGATCTTGAAGACAATATGGAAACCCTCAACGACAATTTAAAAGTGATCGAAAAAGCGGATAACGCGGCGCAAGTCAAAGACGCGTTAACGATGATGCGCGCCGCAGCGCTGGATGCGCAAAAAGCAACGCCGCCGAAGCTCGAAGATAAATCACCGGACAGCCCGGAAATGAAAGATTTCCGCCACGGTTTCGACATTCTGGTCGGTCAGATTGACGACGCGCTGAAGCTGGCAAGTGAAGGTAAAGTAAAAGAAGCGCAGGCTGCTGCAGAGCAACTGAAAACGACCCGCAACGCCTATCACCAGAAGTATCGTTAATTCCTCATTTCCCTGTTGCCTGCACTCAGGTAACAGGGAACTTATCATCGCAAATGATGCACCACCTGATTGCTGCTGCCGCGCCAGATCAGGGAAGGGTCTTTTAAATCCTGCACAAATTTGCCGTCGACCAGCACGTTAATCAAATCAACAACCTGCATTTGCGCAGCGTTGAGTTCGTCGAGTTTATAGCCTGTCCACACCCAGATGTCTTTACCCGGACACTCGGCGCGGATGCGTTTTACCAGTTTCAGAATATCCGGCACGTTTTGCGGATGCAGCGGATCGCCGCCGGAGAGCGAAATCCCCTGGCGTTTGATACGAGTGTCATTCAGATCTTTAATGATCTTGTCTTCCATTGCTTTGGTAAATGGCTGACCAGAATTTACCCGCCATGTGCTTTTGTTATAGCAACCGGGGCATTCATGAACACACCCGGAGACAAACAGGGTGCAGCGAGTGCCGGGGCCGTTGACGATGTCGACAGGATAGTACTGATGATAATTCATTATTTCGCCTGGCTTATCAGTCCGCGTGTAGGCTGCATCCGGTAATCAATGCCTGATGCGACGCTGTCGCGTCTTATCAGGCCTACAGCCGTTGCCAAATGTAGGCCGGATAAGGCGTTTACGCCGCATCCGGCATTTGCTTAGCGCAGAGTGAAGATTAACCTATCTGCCCATTCCCCAAATGTTTAACGCGGCGCTTAACTTCTTCCTGCTTACCAGCGTTAAACGGACGTGCATCCGGGCTACCTAAATATCCGCACACGCGGCGAGTTACCGACACACGGGAGGCGTCATGGTTACCACATTTCGGGCAAGTGAAGCCTTTGCTGGTGCACTCGAACTCACCGGTAAAGCCACACTCGTAGCACTCATCAATCGGTGTATTGGTGCCGTAATACGGTACATGCTGATAGCTGTAATCCCAGACATCTTCCAGCGCTTTCAGGTTGTGCTGAATGTTTGGATACTCGCCGTAGCAAATGAAACCACCGTTCGCCAGCGGCGGGTAAGGCGCTTCAAAGTCGATCTTGTCGTACGGGTTCACCTTCTTCTCCACATCAAGGTGGAAACTGTTGGTGTAGTAACCTTTATCGGTCACGCCCGGCACCACGCCAAACTCAGCAGTATCGAGACGGCAGAAGCGGTCGCACAGGTTTTCACTCGGCGTGCTGTAGAGACTGAAACCATAACCCGTTTCTTCTTTCCACTGATCCACTGCCTGGCGCAGACGTTCAACAATGGCGATACCTTTCGCGCGAAGCTGCTCGTTGTCGTAAACATGCTCGCCGCCGAACAGCGCGTTAATGGTTTCGTGGATGCCGATGTAACCCAGCGAAATAGACGCACGACCGTTTTTGAACATTTCAGAAACATAATCGGCAGCATTCAGACGTCCGCCACAAGCACATTCCATATACAGGATCGGGGCCACGCGCGCTTTCACGCCTTCGAGACGAGCGATACGGGTCATCAGCGCCTTACGTGCCAGCACCAGACGTTCATCCAGCAGCTTCCAGAAGGTGGCTTCATCGCCTTTTGCTTCCAGAGCAATACGCGGCAGGTTCAGGCTGATCACGCCGAGGTTGTTACGACCATCGTGGATCTGCTCGCCGTTTTCATTTTCCCACACGCCGAGGAAGCTGCGGCAGCCCATCGGGGTTTTAAACGAACCGGTGACTTTCACTACCTGATCGTAGTTCAGGATATCCGGATACATGCGCTTGCTTGCGCACTCCAGCGCCAGCTGTTTGATGTCGTAGTTCGGATCGCCTTTTTTATGGTTCAGACCATCGCGAATCGCAAACACCAGTTTCGGGAACACCGCAGTTTTACGGTTTTTACCGAGGCCTGCGATACGGTTACGCAGGATCGATTCCTGAATCAGGCGCGATTCCCAGCTGGTGCCCAGACCAAAACCAAAGGTTACAAACGGCGTCTGACCGTTGGCGGTGTGCAGGGTGTTTACTTCGTACTCCAGCGACTGGAAGGCATCGTAGCACTCTTTGATGGTACGAGAGTTTGCGTAGCCTTCGGCGTCCGGGATGTTCCACTCTTCTGCGGTCTTGCGATGTTTGTTGTAGCTGGCGGTAACAAACGGCGCCAGCACTTCATCGATACGGTTAATGGTGGTGCCGCCATAAATATGGCTGGCGACCTGAGCAATAATCTGCGCAGTTACCGCGGTTGCCGTAGAGATCGACTTCGGCGGTTCAATCTCGGCGTTCCCCATTTTAAAGCCCTGGGTCAGCATGCCTTTCAGGTCGATCAACATGCAGTTGAACATCGGGAAGAACGGCGAGTAATCGAGATCGTGATAGTGAATATCGCCACGCTCATGTGCCTGCACCACGTCACGCGGCAGCAGGTGCTGGCGTGCATAGTGTTTAGCCACGATCCCGGCCAGCAGGTCGCGCTGGGTTGGAATCACCTTGCTGTCTTTGTTGGCGTTTTCGTTGAGTAACGAGGAGTTGGTCTGCTCGACCAGACCACGGATCTCCTGGTTCAGGCGACCGCGTTTTTCACGTTCAATGTCGCGATCGTGACGGTACTCGATGTAAGCACGAGCCAGTTGTTTGTATGGACCCGACATCAGCTGGTTTTCAACTGCGGTCTGGATCTCGTTGATATCCACCTGGTTGCGGCCCTGCATCTGCTCGCTGACAACCGCGGCAACAGTGGCGCAATAATCGGCATCATCGACTTCCGCTGCTTTAGCTGCACGCAGAATCGCTTCTTTGATGCGCTCTGATTTAAACGGCACTTTGCAGCCGTCTCGTTTCATCACATGCGGTGTCATGATCGCTCCATATTTTTAAGAACAGGTTATCCACAGAAATTGGGAAAGGCGTTTTCCGGTTTTTTCGTTTCGTTTTCCGGTGCTTTCCGCAATCGCCATCCGCTTATCCACAACGCCGCACCTTTTTCGTGGGGAGCTGTAGTAGCAATTATAGTCGATTAATACAACATATTGGGTTGGGGCGCATTTTAAAGTCTATATATAGTGCTTTGCATCAAGGATGTTTTAACTTTTTTTGATGTAGCTCAAAGTAAAAAGCAGAGCGTACGGATGACGGGCGCTACAGCGTTATGTAAATTTTTTAATGAATTTGCTGGTTGAAAAATCAACAAAAACAACAAAAACAACATGCTGACAGACAAAACCCCGGAATGACCGGCATTACCGGGGCTTAGGGAAGATTTACTTCTGTAACCACCAGACAGCCTCAAAAGGCCGTAAATTCATGGCACAGGGTTGTGGTGAGGCTTCTTCGTAGTTATGCATCACAAGCTGCCAGTTGCCGCGCATTTGCCCTGGCTGCCAGGGTTGGATCTCACGGCTAAGGTTGGCAATGACCAGCAAGGTTTGCCCCTTCCATTCACGGCGATAGCACCACAATACAGGGCTGTTTGGCAGCAGATCCTGGTAATTGCCCCATGTCAGGATGGCTTCTTGCTTACGCAGTGCGATTAACTTTTGGTAGGTGTAAAACACCGAGGACTCATCGGCCAGCGCGGCTTCTACGTTGATTTGTTGATAGTTATCGCCCAGGCCAATCCACGGTTCGCCAGCCGTAAACCCGGCATTATCGCCGTTGCTCCATTGCATGGGCGTGCGGCTGTTGTCACGGGATTTACTGGCGAGGATTGCCAATAACTCGTCGGCATCACGACCATCGTTGCGCAGCTCGGCAAACATATTGAGGCTCTCCACGTCGCGATAGTCAGTAATGCGCGTGAAATGCGGGTTGGTCATGCCAATCTCTTCGCCCTGGTAGATATACGGCGTTCCCTGCATGCCATGCAGCACCATCGCCAGCATTTTTGCCGCAGGCACGCGGTATTCACCTTCATCACCAAAGCGAGAAATAATGCGCGGCTGATCGTGGTTACACCAGAACAAGGCATTCCATGCCACGTTGTGCATTCCTTGTTGCCAGTGGCGGAACAATGTTTTCAACGCCACAAAGTCAGGTTTAGCCAGCGTCCATTTTTCACCACCGGGATAATCGACCTTCAGGTGATGAAAATTAAAGGTCATCGACAATTCACTGCCTGTCAGTGCCGCGTATCGCTGGCAATGCTCAAGGCTGGTGGAGGACATTTCACCTACGGTCATTAACCCGCGTGGCGTAAACACATCGCGGTTCATCTCGTGCAAAAACTCGTGTGCTCGTGGCCCGTCGGTGTAAAAGCGACGCCCGTCGCCATCCAGGTCTTCAGGGAAACGCGGGTCTTTGGAGATCAGATTCACCACATCCAGGCGCAACCCGTCGACCCCACGATCGGCCCAGAATTCACAGACTTTTTTCAGCTCTGCGCGTACCGCTGGATTCTCCCAGTTGAGATCCGCCTGTTCTGGTGCAAAGAGATGCAAATAGTACTGTTCGCTTTCCGCATGCCAGCGCCACGCACTACCGCCAAATTTTGAACGCCAGTTGTTCGGTGGCGTTTCTGGTTCGCCATCGCGCCAGATATAAAACTGGCGGTAAGGGCTTTCTTTGTTCAGCGCCTCGCGAAACCAGGCATGTTGGGTAGAGGTATGGTTAAACACCATATCGAGAATGATACGAATCCCGCGCGATTTTGCCTGCGTCACCAGTTCGTCAAAATCGTCCAGCGTGCCGTAGGTGGGATCAATCGCCGTATAGTTCGCTACATCGTAACCGTTATCGACCTGGGGAGAGACATAAAAGGGGGTTAGCCAGATGGCATCAACGCCCAGTTTATGCAGATAGTCCAGGCGTTGGATAACGCCACGTAAATCGCCGGTGCCGCTACCCGTGGTGTCCTGAAAACTCTTTGGATAAATCTGGTAGATAACGCCGTTTTGCCACCAGTGGGGAAGATTAGTCATTACGTTATTCCTGCAAATGCGAGGGGGCGCAATTGCGCCCCGAAGAAAATTAAACAATGTCCAGCGTGCCCAGGCGGTATTTCCGCTGATAGATAAACGAGGTGAGTACAATCGGGATGATGATGGCGATAGCCATTGCCAGCGCAAATACCTGCCAGTAGCTCGGTTGAATCGAGAGAATTCCCGGCAGGCCCCCTACGCCGATACCATTCGCCATAACGCCGTTCAGGCCGCATAGTAATCCTGCCAGACCAGAACCAATCATCGCGCACAGCATCGGGAAGCGGTATTTCAGGTTGATGCCGTACATTGCAGGCTCAGTGACCCCAAGCCAGGCGGAGATAGCGGCAGGCACGGAGATCTCGCGTTCATTGTGCTTGCGGCTGGAAATGATAATGCCTATCACGGCGGAGCCCTGAGCGATATTCGACAGCGCAATCAGCGGCCACACTGGCGTGCCACCCATGCTTTGAATCATCTGCAAATCAATAGCAAGCGTGGTCTGGTGTACACCGGTGATCACCAGCGGGGCGTACAGGAAGCCAAACAGCGCGGCGCCGATCGGCGCGAAGCTGCCGGTCATCAGGTGACGCACCGCGAAGGCCACGCCGTCGCCGATCAGGCGGCCGAACGGACCGCGAACGGCATGCGACCGGAGTCCGGCCCTACG
>ERZ1023972.329-NODE-329-length-11576-cov-10.988629_pt1 | contig 11576 bp, 24 predicted proteins | sample MGYA00380431_ERZ1023972 | MGnify/ENA primary metagenome ERZ1023972 (study PRJEB33179, sample SAMN07449053) | human gut metagenome | biome: Human-gut; feature: Human associated habitat; material: Faeces | host: Homo sapiens | place: India:Kasaragod | collected... | reverse complement strand
CCCCCCCCCCCCCCCCCACCCCCCCCCCCCCCCCGCCCCATCCCCCCGCGGACCTTTTCTTTCTCTCTCCCTTGCTTTCGTTTTGCTTTTGAAATGCTTTTAAATGCTTTTAAATGCTTTTCGCCGCCTACTGTCGAGCACTGGCTCGGATCCGGCCAGCCGTCACAGCCTGTTAAGCGATACACCCGTGTGGGTTGTCAACCAAGAAACATGTTGATAAAAAACTGCTGTCCTTTCCCCGTCACCTTCGGGGTCTTGTTCACCGTAACATGCCCATCTGCATGTGTGATGCTGGTTTCCTTGATTTCAAACAGGCCCAATTCCATTGAGCGCTGTGTGGGCATGTTGTAATCCGTGCCCTCTCTGCGGATCAGATATCCGTTGTTCCGCATCCAGTCAAAGAGACGGTTCTGCCCAGTGTCCACCCCATTCTGCTTGAGGAGCTTTGCCAGCTCTCCAACCAGTATGGATGTATTGGAGGCAGCCACGGAGTCCGCAAACAGCACCTTTGGCCGGTTGGCCTCTCTCTCCGCCTCCAAAACTTTTCGCTTCTCCCGCTCCTCCTTTAGAGCAGAAAACGCCTGGATTGCGAGGTCAGGATTTTCGATCAGCTGGTCAACCGCGTATAGGCCATGTCTGCGGATGCTTGGCAGCACCTCCGCCGTGACCCACCGGCGGAACTTCTTCGCCCCCGGTAGTTTACTGGACAGCACCAGGGCATATAGGCCAGACTCATTGATGATAGTCATATTTCTGGACTGGCTGCCGTCGTGAATCCCGACGGCAGCTTTATCTTCGTCATCAACGTGTCGATCGAGCGCATCCCGTGGGTTGCTGTACCCCAGCGCCTGGGCCACGTCCTTGCCCACCAGCCAGGGCTCTCCGCCTACTTCAACCGTCCGGATCGCCCCAAATTCAGGGTTTTCAAAGAGCTTCATTTCGTTCATGTGAGAGGTCTCCTTTCGATTTGATTGGAGAGGCGGCGGGGGAATATCCCGCCATGCGTTTCCTCTCATTGGTGTCACCCCCGTCTCCTGCAACTGCGGGGCGGCAAATATTTTTCAAAATATGTATTGACAATATCATATTTTATGATATAATTAAGTCATAAAAAGTAAAAGGAACAATATAGGAGGTAAAGTCATGAAACACTATGAATATTGCGTTTGCAAAGACGGCTGGATGATGGGTGCTTATATGGACGACAAGAAGGGAGCCGAGGATTGTGCCGCTCGTTATGCCTCCCAGTATCCTGACAGCAAGGTTGAGATCAAGGTCAATGTTTATGACGAAATGGAATACCGTTATTTCAAGGAGGTCGGTTGCTGATGACAAACAGAGAAGCATACGTGTTTGGCTGGGTGTTCGGTCGGCTCAACGCGGCGGCATATCCGCAGGAGATCGGAGGGGATCTCACCCTTGCCGCTCAGCGCCCGTATACAGCACTCGCCAGAGTCATTTCTGATGCTCACAGGCTTGGCCTCCTAAAGAGGGATCTCGACCGGCAGGTTGCTGAGGCGCTTTGCGAGATCACCAGCATTGACCCGCCCGTGGAGGGAGGGTCTGAAAAGTTCCAGCCCCTTGAAATGCAGGGGGCTTGGCAGTTAGGCTATTTTGCCGGTAAAGGCAAGCGCCCCCTTGCGTCTGTCGAGTTTGATATTGCCGCCGCCAGAAAGGCCAAAGGCTTGACTCAAGCCCAGCTTGCGGATGCGATGGACGTTAACCAGGCCGTGATATCCCGCTGGGAGAGCGGCAAGGTCAGCCCCAATGCCTGGAATTTGGACAAGCTGAAAGAAATTCTGAGCTAATCCTGCCGCCCCTCCGGGGGCGGCTTTTTTGCCCTCTCCAGCTCGTGCGCTTTTGGGGGCATAGATACCCCTTTCTGGGTATGTTGCGGGTTTGGTCAGGCTTGCCGCGGGCCTGTATGTAATCCGCTGTGCGGGTCACATCACAACTTGTTTCTGCGCTTCCTTAATGCGCTGCTTAGCCGTCTCAAAATATCCGGGGTCTAACTCCATGCCGATGAATTTTCGGCCCGTGTTGACACAGGCAACGCCAGTGCTACCACTGCCCATTGTAAAATCCAAAACCACGTTGCCGGGATTGCTATATGTACTGACCAAATCTTCCAACAATGCGACTGGCTTTTGAGTGGGGTGAAATCGTTCGATTTCCTTTTTGTATGAGAACACATTGGGCTTAGATTTTTGGCCGTCCCGCAAATTAAATACCGACGGATATTTTTCATTCATTTTCAAATAATACTCTTTGCGTTTTGATTTGGTTTTTGCAACCCATTCGTCATTTTCGCTTTTTATTTCTTCATAGTCACGCTGAAAAAAACCGGTACTTTGCAACTTCTTATAGTTTTCTCTTGTGGGAATGCAAAACTGAAATCCGTCAGTACAATAATGTGAGTACATTTGGTTGCCAAGAAGTTCTTTGCACTTTTTTGACGAGATGTTGGCCCTTTGGAATTCTTGCCTGAACCAATTCCTTAACGGATTTGTATTTTCAAAGTCATAGAAAGCAAACCCGCTGTTTTTTGAGAAAATAAGAATGTCCTCAAAATAGCTTACAAGATTTTTCTTGCATCCAAGAACATTTCCGGCATTATTTTTTATCCATATGCCACGATATGAAAACGGCATAGATTTTGGCGCAGAACAAATGAGTTGTGTTGTATATGGGTCAATCGAAAACAATACACATTTTCCGTTTGGCCGCAAAACCCTATTGCATGCACCCAAAATTAAATCGGCGCTGAGCGGTATGTCCCAAGTGATTTTTTTGTCCGTCCACCCCTTCAAATCGTGAGTGCTTTTCTCTATTACTCCATACGGTGGGTCGGTCAGCACCATATCCACACTGCAGTCTGGAATGTCTTTCAACAGTTCCAAGCAGTCGCCCTGCATCAAATTCATACTTCTTCACCTTTTCTTTTTTGGTGCCACCGCCCGCCTCCATGACAGGCGGGCGTCGTTACCCTTCTCCGGGGCCGTCAGACGCTCTAGGCTACCCGGTATAGTGTCTTTCCACCGTCATTCGCCGCCAGAGGGGTGCGGCCCCTCATGCCCCGAAATGTGGAGTGGTGTTCGACCGGCGGCATATTGCACACAGAGGGGGTGGCGGCAGATGCACCGACGCCACCCCATCCGTGTGAAGGAGGAAGGGGAATGGGAGCGCAGGGGCACACGCTCCCACACTCCCATTTTCGCATATACCATGCTCTCCGATTCCCTCACGAGGGAATCACAGCAACTTTTTCTGTGAAATAATGAAAAGTTACATTGCTTTTGGATCGTCTGTTCTTCCTAGCAAGTAATCCACAGATACATTGAAATGGTCTGCTATTTTTACAACAGATACTATTTCAGGAATCACTCCATCCCGCTCATATCTCAAAATTGAGTTCTTGCTGATGCCACATAACTCCGCCAGAACACAGGGCTGTGTCCCTTCCTTCTCCCTCAACTTCTTCAATCTCTCCCGGAACTTGTTCAAGGGTTATCCCTCCTCACGCTGTCCGCCCTCCCCGTCGTGGATGTTGCCACAAATCTCGTCCAGTTTGACGGATTCGCCGGGACAGAGGGAGGGGAACAGCGCCGTATCTAACGTTGCAATAACAAATTTGTTGTTAAACACCTTAATGTAAGGGTCACATTCATTGAGGCTGTCTGCCTCTGGGTATAGCAGTCTGATAGCCTTTGCCCTCTCCACCTCCTGCTCCGTCCAGCGGGGCTTGCGGGCGATGTTTTCTGGATGATTTATGAGATTGTTAAGACATTCCACAGTGGAGAATCCCCAGCAGTCATTTGATATTTCAATCTGGAATGTCCCATATTTATTGATACGAAATCGCCCTAACGTGTTCCCTCTAATTTCAAACTTTTCTTCTGGTTCAACCCCAAGCACCTCGCAAATTCTCGGCTTGTCCATGTTGGCCCCCCTCCTTGATTTTCAGGTACTTTTCGATGGCTTCGTCTAGGTCGGTCTCCTTTCGCTGGCCGTAGGAGCAGAAACTCAATGGATGATATTCGTAGGTGTTTTGCTCAAGCACAAAATTTCTCCCAATAAATTCAATGCGGGGAATACATTCATCTTTGTACTTGCATTCCAAACAATAGCACCCGCCGGCAGCGTGAACAGGGTCAACCGTCGGCAACTCATCAAACATCCGCTTCATGACGGCTCCAGTCATCCCATCACCACCAAAGCACTCTCTGGCTTTATCCGCATCAACTAGTCTCATGCTCGGCCTCCCACTGTTTCTTCATGTCTTCGTATAACTCTTCCATCTTTCGATTCCACCCCTTGAGCTTCCACAGGACAAGCAGACCAAGTACCATCCATTCCACGGCGGCTATGAGCACCATAATATCGGCCATTCTGCACTACCTCCATTTAAATTTTACGCCCAAGAAATCGCACCAGAGCCTTACTGCCCGCGGGAAGCTTTCGACGCACTTCCCCTCTCCTACCGGGACGTCATAGGCCGTTTTCCCATCCCAGCTAGTGGTTTTCTTGGTAGCTGCCACCATCAGCTTTACATCGTCGACCGTAATTCTTTTCGGCTCGTCGCACCGCTCCTCCTTGTCTGCCTGAACCAGCTCGCGGATTCTTCTAAGGGGGAGTCCTCCACAAGCGTCCACATAAAGGTCCCTCTGCTTTTCCATCAGTTCTATTTCCTCCGGCTCCAGGCCGGTTCCCTCGTAGGCAGCGAGGCGGTCAATATCATCGCCACGAAACTTTTCAAGGACTCCCCAATCGCTATAAATGCCGTCACCAACCAGATAATATCCGTGTTCATCCTTCATTGTGGCTCGTTCCATGTCAGTCCTCCTTCATCAAAGCGCCGCAGTTTGGGCAGTACCTTTTCTTGACGCGCCCATTACTTCTGCCACACACAGAACACGAATACACTTTATACTCAATCAGACGGTTTCTTTTACTTATACTTTCGCATATTTCTGTAATCCATCTCCCGTGCTTCACCTCCGCAACGTCGGCGGCTTTCAGGCTAAAAAGAATAGATTTGATTTGGAAATAGGCATCAGTTCCAATGGCCTTGTCGAGAATGTCTTTTGAACTGAAATAATTATCCATCCTGCTCCCTCCGTAGTGCGGCCTCAATGTCCATGACAACCGTCAACTTCTTCCCGCTACATGTAACAAACCAGCCACTTCCCTCGGGCAATACCCGATTTTCCTTGTGCGCCTGGACCAGTTCGCGGAGGCGTTCAGGTGTTATACCAAGGGCTTGTCCGGCCAGCTTTAAAACACCATCCTCATTAAATGCCCGCTTTAGGTCCTCCGGCTCCAGACCAGTGTCCTCGTAGGCGGCAAGGCGGTCACAGACATCTTTATTCATTTGTCCATATAGGTGGGGCTTGAAACACGCCCTGCCATCGGCTGATCTTCTGGTCAACCGTTCCATGTCAGTCCTCCTTTTGGCCGTCCCACTTCCATGCGGGGCAAAGTTTGTGCAGGTCCTCTACTGCCGCATCCCTTTCCCGCTTCACCTGCTCCAGCTCGACCCGCAGCTCCTTGTTTTCGGCTTGGAGCGTGGAGAGGGTGCTCCGTACTTTCTCCACCACGGTTCTCATGTTCTGCATTGTGTGGTCGTCCCAGCTGGTTATCCAGCGCAGGAACCGCTTCTCTCTCTCCGTCAACTCTACACCCCGTAAAATGTCCTCAAATTCCGCTGGGATTTTCATTATTTTTTCCCCTTTCCGGCGGCCCATCAAAGGCCGTCCAGTATTGGCCGTACAGTTCCAGGCTAAACGGTTTGATATGCTTGCAGTATAGGTACCCGTCCTTCACGCCCTGAGCAATCTCCAAACCGCCCCATTGGAGCTGGGCTATCCCTGCACCCTCAATGTAGATTGCGGTCTCCTGGGTGATGGATTCCAGCTCCTGGCGGGTGTATTGGCATCTCATGGCGATACCTCCGGCAGGCGGCGGTAGGCAAGCCATGTTTGGCCGTATAGTTCTCTATTCCCGTAATCGTATTGGTCAAACGCCGACACAAATAAAGCCTTAATATCGTCAACGGTATGCACTAACACCCAGCAACTTTCCCCATCTTCCAGCTCGACGATATATACAGGCTTTTCCATCATATTGCCCAGCTCATTCCATGTCAGCGGCTCGTTCTGCGGGGTGAGGGTGGGCATATGCTCAACGCAGTACATTACCCGTCCCATCAATGCCTTTTGTGCATCGGATTTTGCCAGTTTATTTGCAATATTTGCAATCTCCAGTTCGAGCAACTCTCCATCAATCGCCCTTGCCATCGTTCAGCGCCTCCAATCTCTCCATCACCATCTCCACGGCCTCGTCCGTCATGGCTTTCCCACATTTCCGACAAAACGGATGGTTGCCGTTATGTGTATATTCTCCAAAGTCTTCCCGGAAAGCATGATAATCAAAACAATGCGAACAAACATATTTCACAACGCCCTCTTGCGCATCCTCACACCGAATCCAGTGCGCCCTCCACGCCTTCTCCACCTGCTCCCGGCTGACGGGGCGGAGGGCGGAGAGGGCCATATCAATAGCATCCCAATAAGACAGCCCATCTTCCCGGTCATCCCAGTCCGGAGTCCACCGCTGTATAGTTTTCAGGCACTCAATCGCTTCTTCCCGCGTCATGGCTTGACCTCCAATCTCTGCAATTCCTCCGCGCTCAGAATCGGCGCGCGGGCGTTCCAGGCGAGGCGAAGCAGGGCTAATTTAATATCATCCAACACATATACCTCCCCATTGTTGGGCCATCGCCTTTGCCAAGCCCGGAAAGGTCTTGGCCCTGTTTTTCTGCCGGCCTTTGCCGCCTTTCATAAACCATGTACCAGCTTCATGGCATCCGCACTCCGGGTCTACGATGTCTGTCGGTTCCAAAAGCGGCAAACCTTTTAACCACAGTCTTGTTTTCTTCTGGGCGGGATGCCCGAACATCCAGGGCTGCACCTCCTGGCTGTGCGGCGGCATTTCATAAATTCTGCTTGATACTGGATTTTCAACACAGATTTTCGGGCAGTCCGCGTCCAGAAATTTCAGAAAAAACTCCTTTGCCTCCAAACCTTTCTGGTATCGCTCCTGATTGAGGATGCCGCCGCGAAACAGGTGCTTAGCACCAGCGTTTGACAAGTATGTACAGGGCGGAAACGCCAGAATCATATCCCACTGTATTTTCAGCAACTCTAGTGCGTCACATCTCAGATGCCACTCCGGATGCCCCCCGCTGCACGGCTCAATGTCGCAGCTGTACGCCTCATGCCCCAGCGCCCGGAACGCTTTGCAGACTTCCTGCGACTCCTCACAGGCCACCAACACCCTCATAGCTTAGCCGCCTCGTGATCACCCAGCAGGGCGCGCGTCTTATCGTCCACCGTTTGGCACCTCCTTGACTGCTTTCCATCGCTCTTTGCGGCTACACGTTCCGCCAGCCGCATCACAAATGCTCTTGGATGAGCATCGTTCACATGGCCCAGCCTTAAAAAAATCTTTCATGTACATCGCGGTGGTTGATATGCTGTATCCGGTGGCCTGGGATATCTCCTCCGGCCCATGCCCGTCCAGCGCCATGCGCTCCAGCAAATCGCGGGACGGTTTTGGCTTTTTCGCTCTGGTATGTAGGAGGCAGCCAACTCTTTTGGGGTTACAGTCCGGCAGCGGGCACTGTCCACAGATTGCCGCCTCCTCCGCGTCCCGCTCCGTAATATTGCGTTCCACGATCGGCTCCATCGCGTCCAGGCTGCGCCAGGGTGCCACCGCTCCGCTGATGCCGTAGGGGTCTGAGGTTATCACAGCTCGGTCACCTCCACCCGGATACATCCTCCGTCCCAAAGCCTATGTATGACCTGCCTATACCAGCGGTGATCGTCGTCCGGCAACAGGTATCCCTTGAGCGCGTCCACCACGGCTTTTGCAATGGCGGCGTGGTTGTCAATGTCCAGCCCGTCGTCCCATGCAAAGGTGATGGAGACCGGCCCACGTACCATCCCGCGCCTCACACGAGCCTGTTTCAGCGCGGCCAGGGTCAGCGCATGGAGCTCGTCGGCGTCCTTCTTCCGCTGCGCCCAGTGCTTTCCGGAGTAGTAGGCGTTCAGCCCAAACCGGCGGCAGAAGGCCGACTTGCCCTTCTTCGTGGGCGGGTATGGTATGTTAAACGTGATTTTCTCCATCGTTCCACTCCAACACTAGGGCAAACAGCGCATAGGCCACCTCGAAATGCCCCTTCGCCAATTCCACTCCGCCTCCGTCCAACACAAAAATGCCGATTTTCATATGCCGCATGGCTTCTGCCGCCGCTATGCCTATCGCCTTATCCATGTCCATCTCTGGCTGCCTCCCAACTATATCTCTTTGTCGGATTCCCTCCCGCGTCGTAGTATCTCTGTGATTTGGTGTCGAACATCAGTGGGATTACCTCGCGGCTGCCGGTCTCTCTGGCTTTGATGATCCTGATCCTGGAGTCAACTTCGTCGGATTCCTTTGCCCGCTCCACAGAAAAAACATTGTCAGCGAGGTTGGTAATCTCCGCCGCCCCCGCAACGTCGTCTGCTGTCAGTCCCCGCTCCTCTCCAGCCTTCCGGGGATGGGCCACCAGATGCACATGTACATCGTGGCGTTTTGCGAAGGCGCTAAGTCTCTGCGTAAAGGCTTTCTGGGCCCCATAATGGCCAAGCTCCACTTCTCCCTTCAGGCTTGCCGTCATGATGTTGTCCACCAAGTACACCGAACATCCGTATCGGCGGTAGGCATACTCAAACAGGCGCAGTATGTTGTCCTCGTCATGGGCATTTGACTGTCGCAAATCGGTCAGGAGAAAGCTCCCTTCCAGCCATTGGTCAATCGCCTGAATAGCTCCTTTTGACGGCGCGTACTCCATCCGCCCCGTTCTTGGGTCTGGCTGCTCTACAAGATTCCTCGGCCCTGCGATCTGCGGCAGCACAAACCGTTTGAACTGCCTCGCCGGGAGCTCACCGGAATAGGCACATACAGTTCGGTTCTGGTTGATTGATTCCACGAGCATCTGCCCGAGAAGCGTCGATTTCCCTTCGCCGCGCCTGCCTGTCCATACTGACAATTCGCCTCCCCGGAATCCTCCGGTGCAGTAGTCCAGCGGCACCAGCCCGGACATCATGCGGTTTTGCGAAATGGGTGCGTCCATCTCCACTTGCGACAGGTCAATCAGCCCCGGCCTCGGCACATCCAAAGCGCCGAACAAAAGGCTTTCTACCGCCTTTGGGCCAGCATTGTCCAGCAGTTCGACCACTGATTCATTCCCGCGAAACGCCGCCTTATCCGCCACAAGGATAGTGACCGGCACCCACTTCTGGAGCTGGCCTACAATCTCTTCCCGGTCTGCATCGTTTGGTGTTGCGACGAACACATAGCAGAACTGGGTGATAAACTCCGTGCAGGCAGCTAAGTCCTCCCAAGCCGCGTATCTGTTCTTGCACACGGCGTTAATACCAACCGCCGCCGCGTCCTCCGGCGTAGCGCACCACCAAAGTCCTGTCGGCAGGGATGGGTCAATCATTTCTGCCCGGAATGTCAGCAGCAGTGAAATATCGCTCTGGCTGGTCATGGTTCCCCCCCTTCCTGCGCTTCTCCCACGTCCGCACAGCAGCTTTCCAGTCTTTCATTTTGGCCTTCCCCAGCATCCACCCTCTGGCCGCGTAGTAGTCCACAAACTCCTGCGGGTCTATGCCGTTTTTGCGTGCAAGGCAGTATTCTCTCACCTCGTCCACCGTGGGAGGAACAAACACTTTTCTTTTTGACTCCGTAGGAGTCTTTTCTTTTGTCTTAGTCTTAGTCTTATATATGGGTAAAGTTTCTTGTAAAGGATTCTGTAAAGGAAACTGTAAAGGTTTATGTAACGTTTCCTGTAAAGAATCAATACCAGAATTTGATTGTTCCGATAGGGAATAGCGGCTCGGGGCCCCTTTTTTCCCTTGCTGGTACCGGATAAATCCAGCCTTTACAAGCTCGTCTCTCGCTCTGTAAGCGGATGGCTTTGACAATCCATTTGTCATTACCTGCAACCGAATGGTGTCTACTGGAACCCACTCAGGCCACCCGGCCCGGTTAAATACGTTCAGCAGCCTGAAGTACAAGACCTGCGCCGGAAGCGTCAAGTGGTTGTTTTCGATCCAACGGTTGAACTCATTAAGGTAATCAATGTAAGTCAACCCATCACCGCCCTAGAACGGGAGCTCTCCGTCGTCGTCCACCTCCGAGAACTCCTGCCCATTCTGTTCTGGGCGGTCAGATTCTGGTGTGTCCCCCTCCGATTCCTTCTTCCGGCTGTCGCCAAAGTACACACTATCAGCCACGACCTCCAGACTAGACCGCTTGTTCCCGTCCTTGTCTGTCCAAGTGTTTGTCTGCAATTTGCCGTCTACCACAGCCATGCGGCCCTTGGAGAAATATTTGCTTACAAACTCCGCCGTGGATCGCCATGCGGTCACATTAACCCAATCGGTGGTTTTTTCGCCAGTGGCCTTGTCTTTAAAATCCCGGTCAACCGCGATGGAGAAACTGACCACCGAGACACCGGACTGCGTGTGACGCAGTTCGATGTCCTTTCCAATGCGGCCCTGGATCACAACCCTATTTAGCATTTTGGCCCTTCTTTCTTGTATATCAATTTTGATTCATCCCATCCTGGGTATAAAGTGCGGAGGTAGTCCTGCATCTGCTTATGAAGCGGACCATCCGCCCCCTCGTTGTCAAATGCCGCATGGCACCGCTGGCAGCCTGTCCAAATATTCTCTGGAATTCCAAGACCGCCCTGGCTCCGCCGTATGTAATGACAGTGTGGCCCCGCATTGATGGAGCCGCAGAGTACGCACCGCCCAAAATCCCTCTCCCATACGGCCTTTTTGGTTGCCGCGGATATGGCGGTGGCCTTAGTCTCTCGATGCACGCCCCCACTCCCTTTCCAACTGCGCGTCCAGGATGCGAATTTGCAGTTTGTAGCCCTGTATGGCCTCCCGTGCGGATTCGTACACTGTCTGCGCAATATCTCTTTCCAAGCGTAGTCGGGCGATCTCCGCGTCACCACGGCAAATATCAGAGATAATAGTTACAGGCGTGCCCTCCGCCCTGGCCTCCAGAACAGCTTTTCGGAGGGCTACCCTGTAATCGCGTTCCGCCTGCGCATATGCTCTGCCGCGGGCTCCGAGCTGCCCGATTGCCTTATCCAGGAGTGCGGACTTTGCGCCGATCTCGTTTATCAGCTCATAGCCCATACAAACGCCCGCTTTCCTGTCCGGTTGTTCAGGATAGATAAACCGGAAATCCTACGGTTGTCACCATAAGCAATTTTCTCAACCGAGAAGGTGTCGAAGGTACGAAACTTCCCATTGGATTCCAGGATGTTCATTTTCTCAGAGGGTACCCAAATAAACGGGGCGGTATAAAGCTCTCTGCCAATGCCCCATCGGAAACCAGCACGTTTGAATGCGTCGCTTGCCTCCCCCTTTTTCTCGTTGCCCTCGCCGTCCTCCCTGGACTCTATTCCACAATCCCACTTCCAGGTCCAGGCGTCTCCCTCCGGGAGGGCA
>ERZ1023972.323-NODE-323-length-11658-cov-56.017237_pt1 | contig 11658 bp, 10 predicted proteins | sample MGYA00380431_ERZ1023972 | MGnify/ENA primary metagenome ERZ1023972 (study PRJEB33179, sample SAMN07449053) | human gut metagenome | biome: Human-gut; feature: Human associated habitat; material: Faeces | host: Homo sapiens | place: India:Kasaragod | collected... | reverse complement strand
CGCCCCTGCTGTTCTGCTGACAGCTCGCCGCCGTGAGCATGAATGATCGACCTTGTAATTGATAATCCCAGCCCCGCGCCTTCCGTGTTGTAGAACCTTGATGAGTCTGCGCGATAGAACCGGTCAAACAAACGTTCCAGATTAGCGGGAACCTGGCCGGACATCGTATTCGTAATCATCACGTTCACACAGTCACTGTCACGCTCAAGGTGTATCGCTGTACAGGTGTTATCGGGAGAATACTTGATTGCATTGGAAAGCAGGTTACTGAAAGCACGTCGGAGCATATCGCTGTCTCCGGCAACAACGCCCTCTCCTTCAACCGTGATTGTCTTTCCTGTTTCGTCTGCCAGGGGCTCGAACAACTCACGTAATTCATTCAGTTCGGCTGCCAGATCCACATCATGTTTATCCAGCCGCAGCAGACCATGCTCTGAACGTGCCAGAAAAAGCATGTCACTGGTCATTCGTGACAACCTTTTCAGTTCTTCCAGGTTAGCGAATAAAATTTCGCGGTAATGCGAAACATCCCTTTCCTTAGCCAGTGCAAACTGCGTCTGCATCATCAGATTACTGACTGGTGTGCGCAGCTCATGCGCGATGTCAGACGAGAAATCTGACAGTTTCCGGAATGCCCCCTCCAGGCGATCAAACATATTATTGAACTCCTGCATGGTCTCAGAGATTTCCGGCGGAGCCAGATCGGGATTTAGACGCTGATCCAGGCTGTGTACGGTCATGGAGGAAGCCAGACTGGTCATTTCCCGTAGCGGTTTCAGACCAATACGTGTGGTCAGCCAGCCCAGAAAAACAGAAATAAAGACCAGACCGATATTGAACCAGAACAGCCAGGTACTGAGTTTGTCCATAAACAGGGTGTGATACCCAGTATCCGTGGCAACCGTAATGATGACATGTTTGCTTTTACCCTGTTCCGGCGTCACGGCAACCCGCCGCGAGATACTGCGGTACACGGTGTTATTTTCTTCCGTCTGGATCATATAGTCGAGAATATCACCCGACTTATTAAGCAGGACCGCTGGAACAACAGAATTTTTGGCATAGAGTTCAACAATTTTTTCATTTTCCATGTTTTTTATAGAAATGAATAAGCCATTGTGCCCCACCATCGCATCGTTTATTTTTTCTGATAATGACTTAATATCCGTTTTGTTCCTGAACGTCTCTGTTTTAAGAAACTCTTCGGTGAGCTGAAGTTTACCTGTCAGAAAATCGCGGTCCTGATTATCGAAATAGCCATTCAGGGTGCTAATCAGGATAAAACTTGATAACCACCATACCGTAAGCATCACCGCAGAAAAAATCAGGCTCAGGCGTGTGGTCAGGGAAATTTTGAACCTCACTCTTCTCTGATCTCCAGGACATATCCGGCACCGCGAACGGTATGGATCAGTTTTGGCTCAAAGTCATCATCAATTTTACTTCTCAGACGTCTCACGGCGACATCAATCACATTCGTATCACTGTCAAAATTCATGTTCCAGACCAGGGACGAGATAAGACTCCTGGGTAACACTTCTCCGGTGCGTTGCAGCAGCAACTCAAGCAGAACGTATTCTTTACCGGTGAGATGGATCTTCTTCCCCGAACGGATCACGGTCCGGCGCACCATATCAACGGTCATATCGGCGATGGTGCAGACTGTTGCGGCCTGCGAGCGTGCCCGGCGCAGTAGGGTTCTTACACGTGCAACCAGCTCCGTAAAATCAAAGGGCTTAATCAGGTAGTCATCTGCGCCAAGCTCCAGTCCTTTCACTTTGTCCCGCACGTTGTCCTTTGCGGTTAAAAACAGGACCGGTTCTTCGTGCCCGGACTCCCTCAGTGCGCTGATGATTTGCCACCCGTCGAGGAAAGGCAGCATCACGTCCAGTATTATCAAATCATACTGTCCCTTCGACGCGGCCCCGAGACCATCGCGGCCATTATTAAAGAGATCGGCCTGATAGCCTTCCTCAACCAGTCCCTGCTGCAGGTAACGACCTGTTTTTTGTTCGTCTTCAACGATTAAAATACGCTGCATGGTCAACTCGCTGATATGAAAGTAAAAATCTCACGCATGAGCTTTGGCTGTCCCCTAGCTGATCTGAGACGGAGCAAGCATTCCAAGCCACGCTACGGCGCCCAGAATGATAATCGCAACAACGAATTCTGTCAGGATGCTGTTTCGCATCAGGGCAACGCTGCGATCATAATTCCCTTCCCTGACCATAACTTCAAGCCGGGGACCCAGGTGAAACCGGTTTGCTGCAGCCAGAAGAAGCATCAGAACAAACAGAGCCGTCTTGGCAAGCAATATCCTCCCCCAGGAACTGTTGAATAAGGGAGTTAAGTTACCCTCAGCAATATACAGATAGTTGACCAGCGCACTCAGGATCAGGGCTACAACAATCACCGTTCCTGCCGTGGCAAATTTTGCCAGGGAGTCAGATATCACAATGACGCTCTGTGCATTATGCTCGTTTCTGCGCATCAGCAGGATAGCAAATGCAACCAGAGCACCTGTCCAGGCACCTGCAGCGCCGAGATGGGTCAGATCGCTCAGTAAATGGAGATAGTAATGCAGACCGTCATGCATAACGGCGTGTCCTCCCCAGGCAAGTGTAGCCAGCGCCACGCCCCCACTCATCGTCATCAGCAGGCAGGACAATACTCTCTTATTAGTGTAAAGGAACAAAGCACCGAGTGTGGTAAACAGGGCACAGAGCCTGACAATCCAGCTAATACCCACATCAGTTTCTTCTATCACCATCTCGATAACATGGATGGATAATTCTCTGAGGTCAGTTACTCCACTCATGGCATTAGATACCAGGAGCATATTAATGCCAGTAAGAATGATGCCTGTAACAACAGCAAAGGTTATAAACGACCTGAAATTAGTCAGGTTATAGGTTTCATGTCTGACACCGCTTATTCCATATATCTGAAAAAATGGCAATCCAAATATTACCATCAAATCCAGATAAAGAAGAAAACGAATAACAATCATAATCAGGTCGTTCATAATATTACTTCACTGTAAAGGTGTAATTACCGGTAATAGGGTGCGTATCTGAAGAAACCGCGCGCCAGTCAACACGATAAGTGCCAGCGGGTAAAGGCTCTCGCGGAATAATGACCATCGATTTAGGGTCAGCGCCTGGCGCCACTTTTGCCGCGACCGGCATCGGAGAATGTGATGACATGCCTTTCATACCCGTCATCGTTAATTTTGCACCTGAGAATTTCACGGTCAGATTTTCCGAGAAATTAAGCTGAATCTTTTCCGGGGCCGCTACGGCTGAATCAGCCTGTGGCACAGAGCTTTTTAATTCCGGATGGGCCATAGCAGAGAAAGCAACGCCCATAACGAGGCCACCTGTAAGAATGGCTTTATTTAAAATCGACATTTTATTTACCTGTTTAGTTGAGTGTTTTATATCAGTGCGTTAAAACCAGATTCTGGCTCCCGCCAGGAATACTACCTGATGGTCTTTCTCACCTTCTCTTTTCGCCATATCGGATGTTTTCCCGTAAAGTTGATTCCAGGAAACGCCTATATAGGGTGCAAACTCACGGCGTATTTCATAGCGCAGCCGGAGCCCCAGCTCTGTGTCAGTCAGTCCCCTGCCGCGACCCCGCGATTCATCATCCTGACTGTAGAAATTCACCTCATAGGATGGCTGGAGTATGAGCCGGTTAGTCAGTAAAACGTCGTATTCTCCTCCCAGACGAAGGGCTGCTTTTCCGCCATTACTGACAAAACCCGTAATTTCAGACTCAAAATTATAGAGTGCCAGCCCCTGAAAACCGACAGCAGCCCAGGTCCGGGCAGAAGCAGGTCTGAAATCCTGCCTGACACCCGCAACCAAATCCCACCATGGGCCAACCGCATGTCCCCAGAGTAACTGCGCTTCAGCCGCCTCCGTTTCCCCATTGCTTCGTTCACCTTCACTCTTTAGCCAAATCCGATCTGTGTCGCCTCCAATCCAGCTGTTAACACTCCAGCTGAAATTGTTGGTGTTATCCGACCGTTGCCATTCCAGTTGATCCAGCAGAACCAGATAATTAATCGCACTGTCGTGAATCGCATGCCCCTGTAAATTGCCGAATGCAGCCTTCCGGTCGGCATCGGTAACAGGCGGAATTGGCGTTCTGCTCTCAGTTACAATGGGCTCCATTGACGTCATCTCAGTGAAATTCTCATCTGCTGGCATCTGCATGGCAGACATGTCGTGCCCGGCGTGGGGATCTGCAGAGACGGAGCCCGCCGCAATAGAAAGCTGTGAGGTAAACAAACCGGCGACCAGAACAGGTATGGCCTTCAAATTTCTCTTCATTCGCATCATTCCTCCACCCGGACTTCACGAAACATTCCCATTTCCATGTGATAGAGCAAATGGCAGTGATACGCCCAGCGGCCAAGCGCATCTGCTGTCACTCTGTAACTGCGTTTTGTACCAGGGGGAACATCTATTGTGTGTTTACGAACCATGAAATTACCGTTTTCATCTTCCAGATCGCTCCACATACCATGCAGGTGAATGGGGTGAGTCATCATGGTATCGTTGATCAGCGTGATCCTGAGCCGCTCACCGTATTTCAGCAGCACCGGTGCGGCATCTGAAAACTTGATTCCGTTAAATGACCAGGCAAACTTTTCCATGTGGCCGGTTAAATGCAGTTCTATGGTACGGCCAGGTTCACGTCCGTCAGGATCCTCAAAGCGGCTTTTCAAATCCGCGTACGTGAGAACCTTTCTTCCGTTATTTCGAAGACCAATACCCGGATCATTTAATTTCGGAGAGACGCTCATCGCCTGCATATCAACCAGTGGGTTATCCGTTTCTGACGCAGGATGACTTTGCATACCCGGCATTCCGGCCATCCGGGAATGATCCATACCGGCCATGCTGCTGTGATCCATGGGCGCGGAGGATGTCCCGCTATCCGGAAGGTCAGCACCGTCCATAGACATCATCTCTCCGCTGTTATCCATGCCTCCCATCTGGCTGTGGTCCATTCCTGCCATATCATGTCCCATTCCCCCCATACCCATATCTTCCATGGTCAACAGAGGACGGGGATCGAGGGGGGGAACGGCAGCACTTAACCCCTCTCTCGTGGCCAGTGTCCCTCGAGCGTAACCGGTCCTGTCCATGGATTGTGCGAAGATGGTATAGGCCTCACCCTGAGGCTCCACAATGACATCATAGGTTTCGGCAACGGCAATCCTGAATTCGTCAACGGTAACCGGGTTTACATACTGGCCATCTGCAGCCACGACCGTCATTTTCAGCCCGGGGATACGGATATCGAAATAGGTCATTGCCGAGCCGTTGATAAACCGTAAGCGTATCTTTTCACCGGGACGGAACAGTCCGGTCCAGTTTTTCAGCGGGGCCTGCCCGTTCATGAGATAGGTGTAGGTGTAGCCACTGACATCCGCGAGGTCAGTCGGATTCATTTTCATTTCAGCCCACATTTTCCGATCGGCAATGGTGGCTGACAGCCCCCTGGTATTCACGTCGCGGAAAAAAGAGCCAACGGTTGGTTTATTGAAATTGTAGTAATCCGACTGTTTTTTTAATTTTTTCAGCAGGCTGTGAGGATTTTCATCGGTCCAGTCAGACAACATGACCACATGCTCACGATCGTAAGCAAACGGTTCTGGCTCCCTGGCATCGATGATAATGGCACCGTATACCCCCTCCTGTTCCTGCAGACCGGAATGGCTGTGGTACCAGTAAGTCCCGTTCTGCTTAACCTTAAAGGTGTAAACGTAGGTATCATCAGGCTCTATGCCCATAAAACTCAGCCCCGGAACACCATCCATATTGGCCGGAAGAATAATGCCGTGCCAGTGAATGGACGTCTGTTCATTAAGACGGTTTTTGACCTTCAGGGTAATGGTGTCACCTTCTTTCCAGCGAAGAACGGGCCCCGGCAGGCCTCCATTGATTGTTTTGGCCTGACGCTCACTGCCCGTGATATTGACGGCCGTTTCACCAATGGTCAGGTCAAACTGAGTACCCTGCAGGGATGCGGCAACTGGCAGGCTCAGACTGGAACGCGCATTGAAACTCCATACGCCAAGACTTCCGGCTACGCCAGAGAGGGTTAACCCCTTCAGGAAAGTTCGTCGAGACGTTTTCAACAGCATGCGCATTCCCTTATTTAAAGTATGGTTACTGACAGAATTCGAGAACCGATTTAAATTAAATTACTGGTTCATCCACTTACAATGAAATGAATCTAGCACACCTTAAGAAACAAATTCATTACAATCGTGTAATGTACGTGGCTGTATTACATTTACGTCATCTTCCCCACAGGTTGATTTTTTTATATATGATCATAAGGACATCTTTTATGTACCTCAGAAGGTAATTACACATGAATATATTAATCACGACCACTGCGTTTACAGCTTTATTTTGTGGGGCAGCTTTTGCTCAGTCCAGTGATATTGCCCATGAAGCACATCGATTTGTTAATAATGCCTCAGCCGTCAGTCATGTGAACTCCTCGACGCATGAAAACTTACCGGACAGGGTTAATAAAAACAACACGCCCTCATTCTCTGAAATGAATGAACATGAAAGGGCCATTGTTGCTCATTCATTTATGAACAACAGCGCGTCCTATGCGCATCAGAAAATGATTGAGGAACATAAAAAAATGCTGTCCGGCAGTGATGCAAATTCAAAGACCTCGTCTTCTTCTTTTAACGAACTGAATGCCGGAGAAAAAGCCGCTCTCGTGCATGAGCAGGTCAATAATGCCGGTGCGGAAGCACATCAGACGCAGGCAAGAAAGCTTCGCGGGCTGTATTCGACCAGGTAACTGCAGGCGGGTTAGTGCTTAGCGTCAGGTGCGCAGCAGGGCTTTACTGACGGGTTACGTAGCAGGACATGAGCCCCATATTGCTCTGCCGTAACCTGTTTCAGTCCCGTTAATCATCACCGTCGGGCTGGTCATACAGTTCCCAGAGCTTCAGGAGCAAACGGGAAACAAGATATGTTACAAAAATGACGACCATCAACGGTGCTCCCGATTAACTGACAGATGACACGCCTCCTGAAAACCCCTAGCATACGCCGCAGTGTTCATGCTAACGGCGAATTCCAGTAAATGTATTCTACCGATGTCGTAAAAGAAAATGCCTACCTTTCAGCCACCCGCTCGGGGCTGGAATCGAACGAGATCGCTACTCTTCAGCGCTCCTTGCCTTCCCGGTTTAATCTGCGGCATTTGAAAAAAAATGAATCATTAAAACTCGTACTGCAAAAGAAAGCGGGAAAATCACGTGTCGTGGCCTATAAATTTACGTCCGGTTCATTTAATTACACGGCGTATCGTATATCAGATAAAAAGTTCTATAACCTTTCCGATACTTCCGGGAAAGGCAGTCTCGATTATCCGTTACCGGCCACAGCAAGACTCAGTTCGCCTTTCAATCCTGCAAGACTTAACCCGGTATCGGGAAAAGTGAGTCCCCATAATGGCATTGATTATTCCATGCCCATGAACACGAAAATAGTCAGCGTCATCGACGGAAAAATCACCCGGGCCGAATACAACAGTACCATGGGATATTTTGTTGAAGTAACGGGAAAAGCCGGTGTTAAAACTCGCTATCTCCACCTCAATAAAATACTCGTTACTAAAGGGGCCAGGGTTACCCGGGGAGACGCTATTGCGTTATCCGGTAACAGCGGACGTTCATCCGGTCCTCATCTGCATTACGAGCTGGTCATCAATAACAATCCTGTTAACTCACTGGCGTTCCGGGCAGCGGCACCCGCTGATAACAAACTTGAACAGCATGCCTTTGCGCATGCCAGAGACTACGAACGATACCTGGACTGATAACGGGGCCGCGACGCGGCCCCGTCTGCCGGATTAATTTTTTTTATCGTTTTCACTTCCTTGATGTTGATGATCTCCATGCCCTCCGTGGCCGTGGAAAAGATGCATTAGCGGGCAGACCAGCAATAACAGATATGGCCAGTAACCTGCCACATGTGACCAGTGTTCGCGCAGGAGGGCAAATGCCGCGATCGCGGCGACAGCAATAAGCGCATAGGTGGTACTTTTCATACTGGACTCCTTCTGTTCGTAACAGCCCCTTCACTCAGTGTTATTTCCCGAGCCTGACACTTTTCAGACGCAACGCATTCACAATGACGCTGACGGAGGAAAGAGCCATGGCCGCCGCCGCAATAACTGGCGACAGCAGTATTCCATACACAGGATAAAGCAGACCTGCAGCCACAGGCACGCCAAGTGCGTTGTAGATAAATGCAAAAAACAGATTCTGTCGGATATTTTTCATGGTGATTTCTGACAGATGACGGGCCCTGTTCAGTATCATCAAGTCGCCTTTGAGAAGGGTGACTCCGGCACTTTCAATTGCCACATCTGTACCCGTTCCCATGGCTATACCCACGTCAGCCGCTGCCAGCGCCGGGGCATCATTCACACCGTCTCCGGCCATCGCAACCACATGGCCAGACGCTTTCAGTCGGGTTATCACTGCTTTTTTGCCATCCGGCAGAATCCCGGCTTCAACCTCATCTATTCCCAGTTTCCGTGCGACTGCTTCAGCAGTAAGCTGGTTATCCCCGGTGAGCATAACGATGCGGATCCCCGCCTGACGCAAAGCTTTAAGCGCATCCGGCGTGGTTGCTTTCACGGGATCCGAGATAGCTATCAGGCCTGCAAGGTTCCCGTCTGTGGCCACATAGATAACGGTAGCGCCTTCCATCCGCAACGTATCCGCAACGGCCTTTTGATTATCAATAACGATACTGTTTTCCTGCATAGCCAGTTCATTACCAATAACAACCCGTTGACCTTCGACATCGCCTGAGACACCTTTACCCGACGGTGCATCGAAATGAGTGACTGCGGGTATTGCGATCCCCTTTTCCTGTGCTGCTTTAACTACTGCCATACCCAGCGGATGCTGCGAGCCTTTTTCCACTGCGGCCGTTACACGCAAAAGAGATGTTTCCCCACCCGGACTGAGACTGATAATCCCTGTCACCGTAGGCGAACCTTCCGTGAGCGTGCCTGTTTTGTCGACAACCAGCGTGTCCACTTTTTCAAGACGCTCAAGGGCTTCGGCATTCTTGATTAACACCCCGGCCTGGGCTCCTTTGCCCACCCCCACCATTATCGACATCGGCGTGGCCAGTCCCAGCGCGCAGGGACAGGCAATAATCAGGACCGACACAGCCGCAATGAGACCGTGCGCCATCCTGGGCTCGGGCCCCCAGACAGACCAGATCAAGAAAGCAACAACCGCGATAAGTATCACCAGAGGAACAAACCAGCCTGAAACGCTGTCAGCCATTCTCTGGATGGGGGCACGCGAACGCTGTGCATCAGCGACCATCTGAACAATTCGTGAGAGCATCGTTTCATCACCGACTTTCTCTGCACGGATGATAAGACTACCTGTCTGATTAATCGTCCCCCCAATGACAGGGTCACCCTTCGTTTTGGTAACCGGCATAGACTCCCCGGTCACCATCGATTCATCAACGGTTGTTTTGCCTTCGATCACGATACCGTCGACCGGAATACTCTCTCCAGGTCTGATGCGGAGCTTATCGCCAGGCAGGACATCTTCCGCATTAATATCCGTTTCATGACCGTCATGATCCAGCCGTCTGGCGGTTTTGGGGGCAAGGTTCAGAAGCGCAGTAATGGCGCCTGAGGTTTGTTCCCGTGCCCGCAGCTCAAGAACCTGTCCCAGCAGAACAAGCACCGTAATAACTGCTGCGGCTTCAAAATAAACGGCCACCAGGCCATCCATGTTTCTGAACGATGCAGGAAACCAGGAGGGGAAGACGGTTGCAATGACGCTGTAAACCCAGGCTACGCCGGTCCCCATTGCAACAAGGGTAAACATATTCAGGGAGCGGTTACGTAACGACATTCCGGCCCGGGCGAAGAATGGCCAGCCACACCACAACACGACAGGGGAGGCCAGAAGCAACTGCAGCCATGTGTTGTACTGTGGCGGTACTGTATTCCTCAAGTCGGGAAACAGATGAGATCCCATTTCGAGTACCAGAACCGGAAACGCCAGCAACAACCCCAGCCAGAAGCGTCTTGTCATGTCGTGAAGTTCATCACTCGGCCCCGTGGATGCCGTAGCTACGAGCGGCTCCAGTGCCATTCCACAGACAGGACAGCTTCCGGGACCACTGCGGCGTATCTCCGGGTGCATCGGACATGTCCACACACCTTCAGAATTCTCTTTTTCCGCCTGGTTGTGAGGCTGTTTTATCTGATCAGGGCTGACTTCGTGATGATCGTGGTGATGGTGATGGGAATGTTCACTGGCATCTTCGGTAAGATAACGATCGGGATGGGCTTTAAATTTACTCTCACAGCTGGCGGAGCAGAAATAAAGTTGGTGGTCCTGGTATCGAATGCTGCTGTGCGCCCTGTCGGGCAGGATGGCCATCCCGCACACGGGATCTCTCACCTTATGCAATACGTGGCCCTCGTCCGGGGATAATGTCTGCTCAGAAGCAGTCTGGTTGTTGTGTTGCACTGCATTGTCATTTTTCACAGTAACTCTCCTTATGCATACCGAAGCATCTTCTGTCTTCAGGGTATGTCATGGATGCGATTACCACGAATATCGCCGGCACAGGAGTGCCTGCTACCGGCGTCCCGTTATCAGCCGTTCCGCTGACTATTCGATTCGCTGGAAGACTTTTTTACTTCCATCCGGTGAGAATGCGATAACATCGTAAGCCTCTTTTCGGGCTCCCATCTCCATTCCAGGACTTCCTGCTGGCATACCGGGGGTGGCGAGACCGTATATACCCGAACCAGACTGCATTGCCTTATGTATCGTTGTCGCAGGCACATGGCCTTCAATGATCAAATTACCGGCAACCGCGGTATGACAACTTCGTAGTCCTGCAGGAATAGCATGCTTTTCTTTCAGGGCTGACAGCGCCTGATCATTCATGACGTGAGTTCGTACTTCAAACCCGTCTTTTTCCATCGCTTTGCCCCACAGGGAACAACAGCCACAGTTTTCAGATTTGTACATATCAATCACTTTTTCACTCGCCATCGCGGGTAGTGAAAGGCCGAGAGCCAGCGCCATTAGAACCACTTTTTTCATACTCACCTCTGTATATTATCGATATAAACCCTGACGTCAGGGTGAATCAGTAAAGAAGGACACCCACAGGGGGTGCCCTTTCAGGTTCAGGACACGCTTTTTTTATGTCTGCGCAGCCAGATTAATTTGTAGGCGGCAGGAATAATGAACAGGGACAGCAGCGGAGCCGTGATCATCCCACCAATCATGGGTGCCGCGATACGGCTCATGACTTCTGAACCTGCGCCGGTTCCCCAGAGTATTGGCAGCAGACCCGCAATGATCACCGCCACGGTCATGGCTTTCGGCCGGACACGCAGTACGGCACCATGATAGAGGGCTTCATCAAGGCCTTCCGGTGTGAACGTCTCTTTACGGGACAATTCCGGGTGCGCTTCAATGGCATGACGCAGATACATCAGCATGACCACGCCAAACTCTGCTGCCACCCCGGCCAGGGCGATAAACCCGGTTCCGGTCGCCACTGACATATGGAAGCCCTGCCAGTACAGGAACCATAT
>ERZ1023972.316-NODE-316-length-11799-cov-8.008430_pt1 | contig 11799 bp, 11 predicted proteins | sample MGYA00380431_ERZ1023972 | MGnify/ENA primary metagenome ERZ1023972 (study PRJEB33179, sample SAMN07449053) | human gut metagenome | biome: Human-gut; feature: Human associated habitat; material: Faeces | host: Homo sapiens | place: India:Kasaragod | collected... | reverse complement strand
GGTCTGGGGTCATGACACTACTCCAATTCACTTACATGAAATGGATTGTAACGTTAATTTACTTTGAATGCTCAGAATTATCTGACCATAAACTAGCAAATTTGGCGTTGATCGCTTTCATGAACCCTTTCTGGTTATGGTTACGAAGACGTAGACGACTAAAGTTAATCTCATGAAGACCTTTAGTAATACCTTTAAGGTTCTCAACAAAGATGGCCTTATCAGGTTCTTCTTGAACCAGTGTGACTTTCTGGTTTAGAAAGTACAGCTGACCATTAAGCAACGTCCAGAAACCAGTGCATTGATATACACTTTCAGCCACTGGAGCACCCATAATCAACTGGCTTGCCAGTGATGTGATGCTTTCAGGGCATTCAAGGTATAACCCTAGTTCTGGTTTAAGGTACTTGAGTTCAATGGAAAGTTTTACCATGGATCCTCTACGCTAAACTTGGGCACCAGGATTGAGCAGACATTAGGCAGATACTTTCTGACTTTGTTAATGACAGATTTGTCATCATCGATCAGGAAGATTTCTACTTGATCCATCGTGGTCATGGCACCCATACAGAACATTGGGATCAGTGACAGCAATGCTTCCAGTTTGAAGTTAGCTGCACTTCCCCCCAGGTTTTCACTACGGTTATGGATTAAGTCGAAGATGAGTCCACCTTCTTCTTTGAAACGATCATTTGTTTCTTTATCCAGAACCTTACTGCGGTTAGACAAGCTAATCAGAACTGAATCCTGATTAATCAGCGATTTAACCATCTCAATACCTTTATGGTTCAAAGGCTCAATCAACCAGGCTTTATGCCATTCGAGCCAGTCATGCTGGTTTGAGGGGTCTTTAGGGATGTACTGCTTTCGAAACTCACTGTTACCGTTCAGAACTCCGTCCAGGTCACAGAAGATCAGTCTACGCATGTGATGCCTCTTTTTGTTTTAGCTTATCCAGTGCTTTAGCCACAAAGGGCTTTATGTCATCTTCTGCCAGGTTGTTAGGCAGAGTGATAGCATTGGCCCAGTTGGGGTAGTACAAGTCCAGTTCAGCTGGTAAGGGGATGCGTGGATCAGCAATTTCAGGTAAACCTTTCCATGCCATACACTCAATCAGGTTGTCATTAACAAACTTGATTACCCTTACGTTATTACGCATCAGCACATAAATGGCATCATGAATCAGAGCTACAGGCAGAATGTCATAACGGAACTCTGATGCCCATACTCGTTCCATGAACTCATTAGCAGCACGGTTAGTTAACAGACCATAGGACTGACCTGAGATAGCATTGCCTAAGGTACGTCCCTCAGCTTCAGCTTCACGTAGCGTCTTGGTGGTATCCAGGATCGAACGTGCAAGGAGCGGAGTACGAATACGCAGCCCAAAGGCAGCAGTGGCATAGCCATCGTTACAGGCTTGTCTGATGCGTTCTTTAACCCATTCACCAGATACAGCATAGAGAGCGTGGAAACTGGCTTCAGTTTCTTTGGCTTCTTCTTCAGAGAAACCACAGTTCTTAACCAGGGTAATCCAGGTGCCTCGATACTGAAGTGCAAAGCTTGGTGCTTTAGACTTATTACGTAACGGGTAATACGGGTGATCCTTCTCAGCTATCTGGTTTACAGAAGCTGGATCATTAATGTCGATATCCGGCATTAATTTGGCACCCCAATAGCCCACAGCACGTAACGAGTGACCGTCGAAGCCATCCGTAAACACTTTGACCTTGTTAGGATCTTGCGTTAACAGTGCGTTGATACGGTCTTCCAGAGCATTAAAGTCTGCTCCACCGAATACCCAACCATCAGGCGCAGCAAAACATTTCTTGATGAGTTTACCGAATGTACTCCCAGAAGGTAGCTGCTGTAGGTTTGGATCCGATGAGCTTAATCGCCCTGATACTGTACCACCCAGGTTGAAGTTACCATGTAGGTAAGATCTTCCATTACCTTTGTTAAAGGCATTTTTAAAGGTGGGTATAAAACTGGTGAGGATCTTCTCACCATCCCCAAACTCACGAAGAGTTTTGAGTACTATCTTTCCACTTTCAGTAGCGTGGTTTTCCAGCTTCTTAAGTGTTGCACCAGCCGTAGATGGTTGCTTGGTTTTGGTTCTGTCCAGCACAGGAAGTTTCATCACTTCATAAAGTAAAGTGATCAGATGATTGCCACTATTGGGATTGAACTTAAGATGACTGAAAGCACTAAGAGGGTACTGTTTAGTCTTCAGAGTGGCATTCTTAGCTTCCATTGCTCTGGTTTGAATAAGCATTTCTGCTTTCTGAACCAGGGGATGAGCATACAAAGTTTTAAGGCTTCGATCGTGCAATTCCTGTAGTTGCTTCTCTGCCTTATCCACCATAGCAGGGATCATAGGCATACCAGTAAGCTCAATCTGAGTGATTGTCTTCTGGCTTGGCATCATCAGGTATTTATACAGCTCAAGCTGCATATCACGTACCATAACAGGGTAATACTTGTTATAGACGTACCAGGTAGACATGGTATCGATGATGTTATAGCGAAGCAGTTCAGGCAGAGGGATCACAAGGATATTGGTAATGTCAGACATAGCCCAGTTGCCTGCAAATTCATGAGCAAGCTGTTTCAAGCTCAGTTCATTCTTTGCAGTATTGTTCAAAGCGAGATAAGCAATGATGCGAGTATCATCACAATCTCGATAGAGACAATCCAGGCCACGCAGTAAACCTTCATTATCCAGGGGATCTTTCATCCAGAGGTTATAGATCAGGACTTTGGTATCAAAGTTAGCCCTGTGGAATTTCAGGTTACCCTTATATTCCTCAAAGAACTTACGCAGCTTAATACGAAAGCCTTCGTTAAACCAACGGTAGTTTTCCCCTTCACTTACTGCAAGGTCACAGGTAAATGCTATACCACCTGTGTTATCAGGGCTGAAAGCAATAGTACCGATACCAGCAGTAAAGATATCAAGACTAAAAGTTTCGATATCACAGGTCAGCTTAGGGTAGGACATTAACTTGGCAAATGCCTCGTCAATTTCCTTTTCAGTCTGGGGATACAAGGCCCATTTCAGGATATCAGCACCCAAAGCTTTGTAGCTATTGGTTACCTTACCTGCTAAGGCTTGCACAGACATTTCCAGTTTATCTGCCTGGTTTGGGTTATATAGCAGAGCCTGATAGTTAATACCTACCAGTATCTCGATATCCTCATACCCCGGTATTGAACAGGGAGTGCCATAGCCGATCATTGCATCGATCTTGGCATTCTTAACCAGACACTTAAAGTAAGTGGAGTCAGCACAGTAGATGTACTTAACACCCATCTTCTTTAGCTGGGGGAGAATTTTAGCCAGATAATCCTTACAGAACTTAGCTGGTGCTTTGCCATTGGATTCATACTCTAGCGAGAACGCCAGAATGTTCTCTTTAGCATAGCCAGCTTCGACTAAAGGATTAACGTAGTGACGCTCAATCTGATCCTGATAGAAAGCAGACTCTTTGATGAGTATTGCTGTCTCGAATTCAGATTTATGAGCGAACATTATATGACGCATAGCCTACCTCTCTAGTGGCATACGAAAGAAGAGGGGCCGAAGCCCCTCGGTACTACTTAAGCCAGGTTTTCAGTTCATCGCTGACTTTCGGATCAAGTCCGAATGCTTTCGGCCCTTTCTTACGAGAGGACATGAAGAACTGGAGTTCCCCTGCTGCATCTTTGGTGTCAGCACGGATACCTTTGGCTTTAGTCTCTTTGAAGACACGATACAACTCTTGTGCCTGCTCTTTGACTGTCATAGCCTTACCTTCTGGTTTAGCTGGAGATTCAGCTTTTGTTTCAGGAGTAGTGACTTTGATATCACTGGCTTCACGAATGGACAGGATCAGCTCTGCATCTTTATCAGAGATGCCCAGTTTAGCCCAACCTTTTTTAGCTTTCTGTTTGGTAGAGATTAATTCCTCTGCAAACTTCTGAGCAGTAGCCAGATCTTCAGCCAGATAAGCAGCTTCAAATTGCTCCCAAAGGAGGTCAATTTTAGTCTTCTTAATCTCAGGGGCAACAACTGGAGCAGGCTCCTTCAGATCAGTAGCCAGCACTGGCGCTGCTTTTTCAGTAGGGGCTGCTTCTGACAGATCAGACTGTTCCAGTGTTTCCTTAACCAGATCTACTTTTACTTCTTCAGCTTTCGCTGCTTCAGTATTTTCGACCTTGGTGTAAGTCACATTACTACCATTGTGACCACCCACTTCAACTAGTTCAGTAATGCCCACATGAGCACCACGCAGAACTTTGTTCAGTAGCTCTTTACCTTCTGGAATAGAAGAGATAGAACCACCACTGTTAACGTGGTTACGCAGACTTTCAGGCAGTACAGCAAGGATGTGGTAACCACACACACGCATTTTAGTGCGGCTGTATTCTGGCACAGCAAAGACGTCTTCAGGACGTACTTTAGCCATGACAGTGACATTACCAGAGAAGCTGCTGAGATAACCCAGGGAAGCTACATGGAGGCCATTAGAGCAGTCCTGACGACGGTTAGGATCTACTAGACCTGGTTTCATGAAGACATAGGAACCCACATTCTGTTTGATGTTCCCGGAGTGAACATCTACGAAAGTTCCATGTTTCTCTTTGAGACGTTTGTAGATAACGATACAGCCGTCATCTGCAATAGGTAGGTCACCATGTTCGATGAACTTCATCAGGTCTTCAGCAGAGTGCCCACGATCTTTCAGGACAGGTTCCAGGCGGTTCAGGAAGTTTACGAAGCCACGGAAATCTTTCAGCTTACTTGCTGCTTTCATCTGAGATGACAACTTGTGAGCATGAGGTATTACACTACCCGTCTTAGTGTTGACTGCCACAATGGTATCAGGATCTTCATCCGTGATTGGTTTGTGGAAATCAGGATCATCAACAGTACTGCCTTTGCCTGCAAGCTCACGCATACGGGCTGTAGCCAGTTCGATTTTCTGATCGTTGGTAAGTTCTGCTGGTTTAGTTACCTCAGCCACAGGAGCTTCAACTACTGCTTCTACTGCCGCAGGTTGAGCTTCCAGAGCATAGGTAAGATCACCAGCTTCTTCAACATCCAGAATGGTCTGGCCTGGTTTGATGCCCAGTTCCAGTGGTGAGACATGAGCAACACTTTCATCCACCTTTTCAGGGGATTCAGTGTCGATGAACTTTTTGACGAAACTTTTGGCAACACGGAAGAACTTGATAAGTCCCCCAGTGCCCTCTTCAGTTTCTTTGAACTCATTGCGTACCTTGACAGGTTCTGCAATGTCTACAACCGCAGAGCCATCCACAGGGATTTGCTTTTTGGCTGTTTCGACGATGATCGGCAAACGAGGATCACCCTGTGCAATGGTCACAGTACTGCCATCCTCTAAATAGAGGACAGCATTCTGAGCATCGACAGAGATTCCTACGATGGTCACTAGTTTTTTCATGATTTAGTTCCGTTTTTGAGTGCACTTAAAACGATGGTTTTCAGAGCAGAAGCCCGCTCTGGGTATTGAATGAGCCACTGAAGGACGCTTCCGTCACCATGCCCAAGGGCACGTAACATAGGGTCTTTACGCAACACTTTCAATTTCTTAATGAAGGGTAACTCTTCCAGCCTACCCCGCATGATGGTTTGGATAGGATCCAAGTCTTCATCTGCGTTGAGCTTCTCATACTCTTCTGGAGTATAAGCATAAACAGCTACTGTAGACGGAGTAAGACTGAGAATACGTTCGAAGTAGGGATCATACCGTAGCTTCTCCAAACCAGGCAGTTTAATGCCGAGTTTAGTACATAGCTTGATATCCTGAGATGAGATACGATGCTGAGTAGCCAAGGCTTTCTGGCGTTCTTTGGTGACATACTTTGCAAATGCTTTGCTCAATACCACTTGTTTAACACGCGGTATAAAGTAAGCGTCTACATCGATAGCACCACGATTTTCAGCCATACGGCGTTCGATACCATTACGAACAACTACCCCATCAAACAAGTCCTCTGGTGTAGCATCCTTCAGATGAATAAAGCTTCCCAGCATTCCCCCATGAATATCATCAATAGAGATGAAATACTTAGGATTCTGGTTTACCTGGCTTGGCTTTTTACAGGCAGTAATTTCACCTTTAAGCTGCCAGTTACCATTCTTCAGATAAGCAGAGACAGTTCCCAGATTATTGCTAGGTTTTTCAGCTTTAATCTTCGCTTTTCTCTCACGTTTTTCCTTTGCTTCTAGGATTTCTCGATAGGCTGGATCCCATTCCACCCCTGGGGTTAAATCCACTACAGTAAACCCAAGCTTTTCCAGTCTTGCAGTGACAACAGCAATATCAGGAGCTTTAGCTCGTGGATCCACTTTCAGTGCCCATGCAGCGTTGGAAGTCCCTTGCACATACCCGGTATATGCAGACTTACTCGCAGCAATACCTTTCAAGCGTGAAGTGAGAAACACTACCTGGTTTTCAAGGTAAGTTACGATCTGAGTACCAGAGTACGGAATACGACGCATAAAGCCATCGCTATAGACATTACGCCCCCACCAGGTATTTTCTTGGGTACTAAAGCGTAAACTCTTAACCGAGATAAAATCAGCTCCAGCAATACCTCGCATAATACGTTTGATGGTATGTTTGCGAAGGAATGCATAGATAGCTTCACGGGTTCTGAGCTTGCCATATGTAGTAGCCTTGCGTAAATCCCACAAAGCTTGATTAGCATGTACTCAGTCTGGTTTACTAAACTGGTATAACTTTTTGAAGCCAACATGTTCGGCTTCTTTGAGTTCTTTCCAGTACTTCATACGAATAGAAGATCCCAGATTGCTGCTCAGGTAACGTTTGACTACAGTAGGTTGGATTTCCTCTTTAATATTGGCAGGACTACCAATAATAGGTTGCCCATTGGAGAACTTGCCTTCACGCATACGTTTGCAAGCAGTAGCAATAGAAGATGGGATCTTAGCAATAATATCCTTTTCCATGTTTGCAACTAATTGCACACAAAGATCGGTCAGACCATCTTCAGTCAGTTTCTGGCTAGAGAGCGCTTCACGAGCTGGAGTTAACGCCAGAGTATCAGGAGCTGCTTGAACCAGCAGACGTTGAATACCAACGATCTCCATAAACTCTGAGAGCATTCCAGTAGCTTTGCTGGTGGCTTCTGTAAACAGCATTGGGTAGATGACAGCACCATAACGCACAAAGATTCTGTGGTTACCCATGTACTTGTTGTACCAGACTTCATCATCTGTATTCCATGAACCAGGTTCCTGGGACATACCCAGTTTAGCCATAGGCTCAAATTCGCCACCCATCCAGCTGAGTTCTGCATTCATTTCACCATGCATAACCAGATACTTCAGATAGGTATGAGCTGTCTGAGCTTGATCCAGGGTCAAACGGAAGCTGACAGTTAAACCAGAGCGAGTGGTAGGAACGCTAACCATAGGTGTAATACCTGGTTTGCCTTGGTTCTCCACTACTGAACGGGCCATGTTATAGACTGTCTTCGTTCCGTTGTATTCAGAGGTTACACGGAAAGCGTCTACAAGCGCCCATGGGGCTTTACTGCCTAAACCAAAGCCACCAGTGGTCTTACTGTCGTTACGCTTGGTGGAAGCACCATAGGTGCCATAGATTTGGGCGATCTTCTCTGGTGGAATACCCAGACCATTATCCTGAATGATCAGTTCACCATCAGTAGTGATGGAGATCTTCAGGGGTTGATCGGTAGTACCAGCTTCGATATTAGCATCCCATGCGTTGCAGAGAGGCTCACGAATAGCTGCCAGTAGCTGGTTTGAATACAGGTTAGATGACAGCATCATCAAAAATGCAGCATCCTCTACCATGGATACAGCGAGAGTTTCCCCAGCACCCAGAGAGGCAGAGGTCGATTTGTTTTGCATATCCGCAACTTGCATTTGAATATCCTCAAGTAAGATTTACTAAGACTTTTAATAAGAAAAAGCCAGAATAAATCTGGCTTATTTGTTAGGTACGATGTTTGGTACAAGCTTCGAAAATAGCTCGACGAATCTGAGCAATCTCAGTCCCTTCATCTGGCTTCAAGGGATTTTGAACCAGGGCTTGAAGGGCAGTTAACTCATTAGGAGATAATTCCAAAGTGAGTACATAATGGGTTACATGTTGCACTGTAGCTTTAGGCATTAGTTTTCTCCTTCTAAGGCTGATACACCTTGTGGGGTAAGGTGCCAGCCATACATCTGATTAAATTTAATAAGCCCAGCTTTAGCTAAAGCAGAGCCTGTACGGTTTTTATTAGAACGAGGGGCAGTACCAGACTTAGCCATCTTGAGGAAGACGACTTGTTGCTTTGAGAGCGGCATTTCTTTTCCTTTCAAAACGTAGGTTTTTGAGTCCTCCCGGATAGCTATCAGCTATTCGTCTGGCAAGACGATGGGAGATATTAAAGTGAGCTTCGGCCTGTTCCAGCGTGTGATCAAAGAGATAATCCAGTATTTGAATCCTGGTTTCATCTCTGATCTCTTTACGCAATTCAGAAAGTCCAAGCACCCTGATTGCAGAGTCTATTGAATTAACAGATCTCCCCAAACAGACAGCAAGTCTTTTAATGGGCATACCACGTAGGTAATTATCAATCAGGAAGCTTTTTTCTTCTTTAGTCCATGGCCTCTTGATTGATGAGGCCATTAGTCAGGCTCTTTAGGCAAGTTACTTGCCATAGCTTGCAGGGTGAATACAGCCATATCGGATGCCTGATCATCACTGATTTCAGCTAAATCAAAGTCCCAGGATTCATCCCACTCTTCAGCGATTCGTTGAACTTCACCTAGACCAGCATTCACCATGTCTTTGGTAGGCTCTATCCAGAGCTTTTCCAGCTGGTCAATACGATCCAGCAAGACTGTGATCATTGCTGGTGAAGTGAGTTCACGCCATTGACTGATAGCTGTAACACGCTCATCCAGTTTCATGGTTTGAGTACTCAATGCCTGTTCAGCTACTGGAAGCAGCTTACGGAGGTCATGCATAACATCTTTAACTACTGGTTTCATATAATTGATCCTTTGTTAATCCCAATGCTTTCCATCATTTTACGACGTTTAAACATTGAGATTGCTTTTGCATGTTCTTTACGGAATTCTACGATTTGCTCTGAAGATACCGAAATGGGTTCATCATGAGTTTTTAATCCTAGTGACCTGATGGTTTCATGCATAGCTTCAGGCAGAAGGACATAAAAGTCAGATAGACTGCCACTATTAGCTACGAGATCTCTCAGTAAGTATTCGTAGTAATTACCTTCAAGTTCTTCCATTTGACGTAATTGGTCATAACGTTCGTCAAAGGCTTCACATAATGAGGGGTGTAGTTGAATTACAATTACATCACTTAGTGGGGTTGGGTAATTCCCCCCATTTCTGGTGAAATACTTATAACCTGTTAAAGCTGTATGTTTAGGTACTATTTCTTCAACTACCCAAATTTCAAACTCTGTTTTAGCTTTATCAAACACAGCCTGTTTGAAACACCGACAAAGAAGATCCATTTCAGTGGTCTTAATTATCATGGTATATCCCCCGTAAGCACTACCTGTAATCGAGCACGAGAAATAGCTACGTAGAGTAGGCGACGTAGCTGGTCGATATCCCGGCACCGATTGAGGTCCACCAAGTCCACATAGACACGGCGGAAGGTAGAACCTTGTGCTTTATGGATAGTGCATCCGAACACTGGACGTAAATCGATCCAGGTATTCTTAACTTTATCCAAAGCATTTTTAATCTTGGTGAACTCTTCAGGATTTTCTGCAAAAACCATTTCCTGAAGCTTCTTGGAGAAACGTCTTAACAGCTTATCTTTAGCCTTTTTATCATTAGGCATAAAATAAGCTTGAACTTTCTCACCTGATTTAAAATCCTTTGAACCTTTACGGTTACGGTCGGTATAAACCCAATGTCCTACTTCACCCAGTTCTTTACCTGGTTCTAAACCAGTAAGGTAAACGAGACGGTCTGTGCCAATAGCAGGCAGGACATTTTTGATGCCACCTACATAGCTGTTACAGATCGCATAGTCACCTTCTCTGAGTATCTGAGAACCAGTAACCTGAGAATAAATCTTATGGTTTACTTCGTTCACACGCTTGTTGGTAAAGGCCAGGAATTTGCTGGTGGAGTACTCCCATTCATCACGGGACATATCCCTGATCATCCCTGCTTCGAACTTACTACGCTCTACCCAGATGATGTTCTTACCGTCCACATTACATGGAGGAGTAGGGCCACCTTCGAGTACCCATTGACGCAGACGCTTAGATAACGCCTGTACAGGGTTATCGTCAGCTTGTCGCATGATCTGGGTTAACTCGATCATGGGGAAGCGTCCTTCTTCAAATACAGGCAAGTCACCTTCAGCAGTCTTACATTGAGCTTTGTCGCCCATGAAGATTACTTTGGTGCCATTGCCTAGCTTCATATAGATATGCTCTAACAAGGTCATATCAATGTAGCTGGCTTCATCTACGAAGACATAGGTGCCGAACAGCAGTTCCTGGGGTTTATGGGATACCAGTACATCCTTATAGGTTACTGGATCTTCTTCCATACCCAGACGAAGCAAGCTGTGGATTGTCTTTGCAGTACAACCCATAGCATGTTCGAAAGCTTCAGCAGCCTTATTGGTGGTAGCTGTGAATTCAGTACGATGGTTACGCTGTACTTTAATCCCCAGTGCTTCCATCGTCTTCTGCACTTTTTCCAGATGGTCAAGCACATACTTAATGACGGTGGTTTTCCCTGTACCAGCAGCACCAGATAAGACCATTACCTGATTACTGTTGAATACCATGGGATCTTCATCCCCCTGAAATCGGGGGACGATGATGTCATGAGGTTGATGTTTGTTAAGCAGAAAGTCCGTGATGAACTCACAGGCTTTCTGTTGGCCTTGGGATAGCTGCATAAATGCTCCTGGTTAAGGGGGCTTTTATACAAGCCCTTCCATTGTAAAGTGAACCACTTTGCCAAATTTTGGTACAAAGTTCGGGTTATCATAAACGAACCAGATTACAGGACGTTTAGGATCTTCCAGATTGTGCTGGCTGAGGTAACCATCAGTCAGGATGAACATCCCCAGTGATGCTTTATCACGGGCGAAGTCTTCGATAGTACTGTCGATACAAGTACCACCACCACCACTGAATTTAACATTGAGCAGATCACGTACTGTACAGATCCGAGAGATATCCTTGATATCAGTATCAAACTGATACAGCTTTATCTCATCTGGTTTAAACAGTTTCAGTACCTGATAGACACCACCTAAGAAGATGGTGAACTCTTTCTTGCCAATGGAACCAGATACGTCAATAGCCCATGAAATACGTCCCAGGGACTTACCACGACGTTCTGGAGCAGTGATATCGTGTACCAGCATACGACGACGAAGACGTGACCATGTACGACCAGGCTTACGTGTAACCTTCTCACAGAAGATCTTCAGATAGTGCTGCCACGGAATTGGAGGATTCAAGAGATCCTCAATACGGCGAGCCATATCTTTAGTACCACGCCCAAACTGTTTACCAGTCTGGTTTGCCTCAGCCATTTCAGCTGCCATGTTAGCACCCAGTAAGATGCTATCAATTTGCTGTTTCTGGCTTTCCTGTTCTTCTTGGGTCAGAGGCTGTCTATTGAAATCAGGCATAGGGTTCTTACCCTTATGAGTGCCTGGTTTCTTAGCCTCTTCCTGTTGAAGAATCCGGTATACCTGCATGGTGGTCATGCCATCAAAACGGGAGTCTACCAATACCTTA
>ERZ1023972.300-NODE-300-length-12218-cov-7.469210_pt1 | contig 12218 bp, 10 predicted proteins | sample MGYA00380431_ERZ1023972 | MGnify/ENA primary metagenome ERZ1023972 (study PRJEB33179, sample SAMN07449053) | human gut metagenome | biome: Human-gut; feature: Human associated habitat; material: Faeces | host: Homo sapiens | place: India:Kasaragod | collected... | reverse complement strand
AATATATGAAATTTATAGGGATCACAGGTGGTGTAGGAGCCGGAATATCAGCAGTTTTAGATTATCTGGCAACGAAACCTGGTGTGCGTGTCATGCTGGCGGATGAGATTGCACATGAACTTATGGAACCGGGAACGGACTGTTATGAGCAGATCAGACAGGCTTTTCCGGAGCATGATATTTATAAGGAAGATGGACATTTTGACCGGATAAAACTGGCGAAGGTGATCTTTTCAGACGAGAACAAGCGTGCCGGGATGAACGGGATCGTACATCCGGCAGTGAAAGCATATGTGATAGCAGAAGCGAAAAGAGAGAGACAGGAAGGAACGCTTGCACTGCTTGTTTTGGAAGCGGCACTTTTAATTGAAGAACATTATGATGAAATTTGTGATGAACTCTGGTATATTTATACCAGAGAGGAAATCCGCGAGGCAAGACTGATGGAATCCCGTGGGTATTCCAGAGAGAAGGTACAGCAGATTTTTTCGAGTCAGTTGAAGGAAGCAGAGTACCGGAAACATTGCAGTGTTGTGATCGACAACAATGAAGGGTTAGAGGAAATGCAGAGACAGATTGATGCGGCAGTGTGCGCTATCTGATGGATTTTGCAGACAATTGGAACGGATCAGGGAATTACAAAGAAAAGGTAAGTGAGAGGACACTACAGATGAATGAAACACAGACATTCGAACAGCCATATGTATTTGGACTGGACATTGGAACACGAAATGTAGTAGGTACGGTTGGATATAAGGAAGGAAATGAATTTATCGTTGTGGCACAGTATGTCATGCAGCATGAGACAAGGGCGATGATCGATGGACAGATTCATGACATTGGCCGTGTGGGCAAAGTGATCCAGACGGTAAAAGAGGAATTGGAGAAACAGATTGAATGTCCGCTGACAGAAGTATGTATCGCAGCAGCCGGTCGTGTGTTAAAAACAGTAACGACAAATGTAGAATATGAATATCCGGAAGAGACCGTTGTTACGAAGGAAGATATCCATACACTGGATCTGCTTGGAATTGAAAAGGCACAGTCCCTATTAAAAGAGAAAAATGACACAAGATACAAGTTTTACTGCGTGGGATATTCTGTTGTGAAATACTATCTGAATGAGGAGGTTTATTCCAACATCGAAGGACATAAGGCAGAGGTCATCAGTGAGGATATCATCGTGACATTTTTGCCGGAGGATGTTGTGGACGGACTGTATTCTGCAGTGGCGCAGGCAGGTCTTGAAGTTGCCAATATGACATTGGAGCCTATTGCAGCGATTGACGTTGCCATCCCGGAATCGTTCCGTATGCTGAATATCGCGTTAGTCGATGTCGGAGCCGGAACATCGGATATTTCCGTCACGAAAGATGGAAGTATCATTGCCTATGGCATGATTCCACTCGCCGGAGATGAACTGACAGAACTGATCGTACAGCATTATCTGGTCGATTTCCAGACCGCAGAGCGTATCAAGCTTGCAAGTACGACCGGGGAGATGATCACATACAAAGATATCATGATGATCGAGCACTCCATTCCGGCGAAGGAAGTGTGGGAACTGGTAGAGCCGGTGACAGATAAAATGACAACAGCAGTGGCAGAGAAAATCAAAGAGTTAAATGGCGGACAGAGTGTCAGTGCTACATTTGTCGTTGGTGGAGGCGGAAAAATCCACGGTTTTACCGAGATGCTGGCAGATAAACTTGGACTTCCACAGGAGCGTGTTGCTCTCCGCGGTGAGGAAGTACTGCAGGAAGTAACCTTTGAACAGCCGGATATCGAAAAAGATCCGCTCATCGTAACTCCGATCGGTATCTGTCTGAATTATTATGACCAGAAAAACAGTTTTATCATGGTACATTTGAACGGCGAACGGATTAAGATGTATGACAACAATAAGCTTCTGATCATGGATGCCGCATTACAGGCGGGAGTAGCCAATGAAGATCTGTTTCCAAAACGTGGAAAAGAAGTGAATTATACGGTCAATGGCGTGGCAAAAGTGGAGCGGGGTCTGCCAGGGGAATCTGCTGTGATCACTATGAATGGAAAACCGGCAGGCATCAATACTAAGTTAGAACCGAATTCAGAGATCGAGATCTGCCCATCCACTGCGGGAGCGGATGCCATGATCACCATCGAGCAGTTAGAGGAGTACCATACATCCACCATAACATTTATTGTCAACGGCAGGAAAATCGTATGCCCGCGTTTTGTTGAGGTAAATGGTAAATTAGAACCAGCCTCTTACCTGATCAAAGACGGAGACGAAATTGAGACGAGGGCTTATTATACCGTCGAGCAGATCGCAGAATTTATGGATGTGGAGATCGACACGGAAAAAGAGATCATTGTGAATAACCGGGTGGTCGACCTGAATTATTTTGTCTATGAGAACTTTAATATTGAGTGGACGATCCTGTCCTTCCGCACACATGTGTCTGATACAATAGAGGAGATGACCACTGAAGGCATTGAAGAAACAGCAGATACGGCAGAGGCACCGGAGGAGAATGTTTCAGACAGCGGAACGGCAGGTGAGACAGAAGACAGCGTACCAGCGGATGATGCATCTGTGACAACGGATGAAGAAACGCAGACGGCGGAGGAAAGTCCGGCAGATAACGAAACTTTGGAGGAAGCCAAAGAGAAGGAAACACATTCTGTGGAAGTTATCATCAATGGCACACCGGTCACGCTGACAGGAAGAGAGTCCTATATGTTTGTGGATCTCTTTGAATTTTACGAATTTGACCTTTCTGCCTCTGCAGGAAGAGCGATCATTACAAAATTAAATGGCCAGAATGCACAGTACACCGCAGAATTAAAAGACGGTGATGTGATTGAACTGGCTTGGAAAGAGAAATAGATTTATGGAATTATGCAGTATTGCAAGCGGAAGCAGCGGAAATTGTATCTGTGTCGGCTCAGATGACTGTCATGTGCTGATCGATGCGGGAATCAGTGGAAAAAGGATTGAGAACGGTTTAAACAGTATTGATCTAAAGACTGCAGATATGCAGGGAATCCTCATCACACATGAGCATATCGACCATATCGCAGGACTCGGAGTGATTGCAAGAAGATATGGCATTCCGATGTATGCAACAGGGGAAACCGTTGATGCTATTTTACATACAAAAACTGTTGGAAAAATAGATGAGGCACTTTTTCAGGTGATCGAACCGGAAAGGGAGTTTACGATCGGTGATCTTACAATCGAACCGGTGTCCATCTCACATGATGCGGCAGATCCGGTTGCTTACAAGATCAGACAGCAGGAAAAGAACGTGGCAGTTATGACGGATCTTGGAACTTATGATGACCATATTGTGGAGAAACTGCAGAATGTGGATGTACTTCTGTTAGAAGCCAACCACGACGTGCGCATGCTTCAGGCAGGAGCGTATCCTTATCCTCTGAAACAGCGTATCCTTGGGGATAAAGGTCATTTGTCGAACGAGCGGAGTGGACAACTGTTAGGAAAAGTGCTCCACGATCATTTGAAACACATTGTGTTAGGACATCTGAGCAAAGAAAACAATTATCCGGAGCTTGCCTATGAGACGGTCCGCCTGGAAGTGGAGATGGGAGATAACCCTTATAAGGGGGATGATTTTCCAATGTTTGTGGCGAAGCGTGACGAAGTATCGCAAAAAATAGTATTCTAATAACATTTATTAGATGATTTAATAAATAAAAAGAGCTTAAGTAGTAGAAATGATAAAAAGAGTATGCTAATATGGAACATAATTAAAATTTATCTTGGTAACGTGAGAAAAATCTGACGGAACCGGGCAGAATACAGTGAGGAGACATGAACCATGGAACATAATGCAAATAAAACCATTATTACAGTAGTAGGAAAAGATACAGTAGGTATCATTGCAAAAGTCTGTACTTATCTGTCAGAAAATGGAGTAAATGTTTTAGATATTTCCCAGACCATCGTATCTGGATACTTCAATATGATGATGATCGTTGACATGACAAAAGCTGCAAAAAGTTTTGCAGACTGTCAGAAAGATCTGGATGTATTAGGCGAAGAGATTGGCGTATCTATTAAGTGTCAGAAAGCAGAAATCTTCGATATGATGCACAGAATCTAGGGAGGAAAGCGATAAATGATTAATTTCTTTGAGGTAAATGAGACAAACAAAATGGTCGAGCAGGAAAACCTTGATGTCCGTACCATTACCATTGGTATCAGTCTCTTAGAGTGTATTGATTCCAATCTGGATAAATTAAATGAAAATATTTATAACCGTATCACAACTGTTGCAAAGGATCTTGCCGCAGTAGGTGAGAAGATCGAGCATGAATTTGGAATTCCGATCGTGAACAAGCGAATCTCCGTGACACCGATCGCATTGGTAGGTGGTTCTGCATGTAAGACACCGGAAGATTTTGCGACGATCGCCGATACCTTAGACCGTGCCGCTGAAAAAGTGGGAGCAAACCTGATCGGTGGATATTCTGCATTGGTTTCCAAGGGAATGACAACTGCAGATGAGATGCTGATCCGCTCCATTCCGATGGCACTTGGCAGAACAAACCGCGTGTGCAGTTCGGTCAATCTTGCGTCCACCAAAACAGGTATCAATATGGACGCAGTCAAATTAATGGGTGAGATTTTATTAGAGGTGGCGGAACAGTCAAAAGACCGTGATTCCGTGGACTGTATGAAACTTGTCGTATTCTGCAATGCGCCGGATGATAATCCGTTTATGGCAGGAGCTTTCCACGGCGTGACAGAGGCGGATGCGATCATCAATGTCGGTGTCAGTGGACCTGGCGTTGTTAAGACAGCCCTTGAAAAAGTGCGTGGTGAGAACTTTGAAGTGCTCTGCGAGACGATCAAAAAGACAGCGTTTAAAGTAACACGTGTCGGACAGCTTGTCGCACAGGAGGCATCAAGACTTTTAAATATTCCATTTGGTATTGTTGATCTGTCCTTGGCACCGACACCGGCAATCGGTGACAGTGTGGCAGATATTCTCTGTGAGATTGGTTTAGAGTATGCCGGAGCACCGGGAACGACCGCAGCTTTGGCACTGTTAAATGATCAGGTGAAAAAAGGTGGTGTCATGGCATCTTCTTATGTCGGCGGTTTGAGTGGTGCATTCATTCCGGTCAGTGAAGATCAGGGAATGATCAATGCAGTTCAGGCTGGTGCCATCACGCTGGAAAAATTAGAGGCGATGACCTGTGTATGTTCCGTTGGCCTTGATATGATCGCAATTCCGGGTGATACGAAAGCAACTACGATCTCCGGTATGATCGCAGATGAGATGGCGCTCGGTATGATCAATCAGAAAACAACAGCCTGCCGTCTGATTCCAGTCATAGGAAAAGGTGTTGGCGAACAGGTAGAATTCGGTGGACTGTTCGGTTATGCGCCGATCATGCCGGTAAATAAATTTTCCTGTGATGATTTCATCAACCGTGGCGGAAGAATTCCGGCACCGATCCATAGCTTTAAAAACTAGAATTCAGGACTGCTCACTTTTGTGGGCAGTTTTTTTCGTTATGGTTCATCCGTCAGCAACGGTTATCCGAGAAAAGAGTGAGTTTTATTATATATTAATACAACTTATATAACTTAGTAAATAAATTCATGACACTAATAAGAGCCAATCCATTGTAAAAATAAAACTGCAATGCTAATATAAAAAGGTATTGAATCATTACACAGATAAATGAACTTTGTAGAACAGAGGAGAGTAGGAGGATTTATGAAATCAATCTCATTAGCAAATGAACTTGCAGGAAATTCTTATCCAGGACGTGGAATCGTCATCGGAAAATCCGCAGATGGTAAATATGCAGTAACTGCTTACTTTATTATGGGTAGAAGTGAGAACAGCCGCAACCGTGTGTTTGTGGAGGATGGGGAAGGAATCCGTACACAGGCATTTGATCCTTCGAAATTAAGTGATCCAAGCCTGATCATTTATGCTCCGGTTCGTGTACTTGGCAATAAAACAATTGTTACCAATGGGGATCAGACAGACACGATTTATGAGTTGATGGATAAACAGCAGACGTTTGAGCAGGCATTAAGAACCAGAGAGTTTGAGCCGGATGCTCCAAACTATACACCAAGAATTTCAGGAATCATGCACATTGACAATGGAACTTACAATTACGCGATGTCTATCTTAAAGAGCAATAACGGAAATCCGGACGCATGTAACCGTTACACATTTGCATATCAGAATCCGGTTGCCGGAGAAGCACATTTTATCCACACTTATATGGGAGACGGAAACCCGCTTCCAAGTTTTGAGGGAGAACCAAAGCTTGTTGGTCTGGAAGGAGACATTGATACCTTTACCAGTCTGGTATGGGAAAATCTTAATGAGGAGAACAAAGTTTCCTTATTTGTACGTTACATTGACATTGAAACCGGAAAATACGAGACAAGAATTGTAAATAAAAATAAGTAAAGACCATAAATTTTTTAGAAAATCAAAGATAAGCAGGAGCGGAGATTAAGATGAAAGAATTAGAGTTAAAATACGGATGTAATCCAAACCAGAAACCATCCAGAATTTATATGGAAAACGGCGAGCTTCCAATCAAAGTGTTAAACGGAAAACCGGGTTATATCAAGAGTTTAGATGCATTTAACGGCTGGAAGCTGGTAAGTGAATTAAAGAAAGCAACCGGACTTCCGGCAGCAACCTCTTTTAAACATGTATCTCCGGCTGGAGCAGCAGTTGGACTTCCATTGTCTGAGGTAGAGCGCAAAATCTATTGGGTAGACGATATGGACGTAGAGTTCACACCGCTTGCAAACGCCTATATCAGAGCAAGAGGCGCGGACAGAATGTCTTCTTTCGGCGATTTCATTTCCTTATCCGATGTCTGTGACAAAGAGACAGCACTTGTAATCAAACGAGAGGTGTCTGATGGTGTGATCGCACCGGGCTATACAGATGAGGCACTTGAGATTTTAAAGGCAAAGAAAAAAGGAAACTACAACGTGATCGAGATCGATCCGGATTATGTACCGGCTCCGATCGAACATAAAGAAGTGTTTGGAATCACATTTGAACAGGGAAGAAATGAACTTGTGATCGATGAGCATTTCTTTGACAACATCGTGACAGAGAATAAGGAAATCCCGGATTCTGCAAAAATGGATCTTGCCATTTCCATGATCACATTAAAATACACACAGTCCAATTCCGTATGCTATGTCAAAGGTGGACAGGCAATCGGTATCGGTGCCGGACAGCAGTCCAGAATTCACTGTACCAGACTGGCCGGCTCTAAGGCAGATAACTGGTGGTTACGCCAGTCTCCACAGGTGCTCGGACTTCAGTTTTTAGATAAGATTGGACGTGCAGACAGAGATAATGCGATCGATCTCTACATCGGTGAGGACTATATGGATGTGCTTGCAGATGGCGCATGGGAGAATATTTTTAAAGTAAAACCGGAAGTGTTTACAAGGGAGGAAAAACGCGCATGGTTAGATAAAAACACTGACGTTGCGCTTGGTTCCGATGCATTCTTCCCATTTGGAGATAATGTGGAACGTGCTCATAAGAGCGGAGTGAAATACATCGCCCAGCCAGGTGGTTCTATCCGTGATGATCATGTCATTGCAACCTGTAACAAATACGGCATTGCCATGGCATTCACCGGAATCCGCTTATTCCATCATTAATTATAATATTATTTTTGCAAAAGGAGGAACATTCCATGAGCGAAGTATATGAAAAATTAATGAAATGCTATAAAAGTGTCCGGGAGAAAACAGATTTCGTCCCGGAGGCGGCACTTATTTTAGGTTCCGGACTTGGGGATTACGCAGATGATCTGAAAATCGAGGCATCGATCAATTACGCGGATATCGAAGGTTTTCCGGTATCCACGGTGAAAGGACATAAGGGAAGATTTGTGGTTGCCCATGTGGAGGGCGTTCCTATGGTGATCATGCAGGGACGTGTGCACTATTATGAGGGATATCCGATGTCGGATGTAGTGCTTCCAACACGCCTTATGGGACTTCTGGGGGCAAAAAAAATCATTCTGACCAACGCAGCAGGCGGTGTGAATTACAACTTCAAACCGGGAGATTTTATGCTCATCACAGATCATATCACAACTGCGGTCCCGAATCCCCTGATCGGAGAAAATATTGACGAACTCGGAACGAGATTTCCGGATATGAGTGAGGTGTATGCGCCGGAATTACAGGAAAAAGTGAGAAAGGCGGCAGAAAAACTTCAGGTACCACTGCAGGAGGGCGTTTACATGCAGTTTACCGGACCAAGCTATGAGACACCGGCAGAGATCCGTATGTGCAGGACATGGGGAGGCGATGCAGCAGGAATGAGCACCGCATGTGAGGCGGTGGCAGCCAATCATATGGGAATGAAAGTCTGCGGTATTTCCTGTATTACCAACCTTGCAGCCGGCATGTCAAAACAAAAGCTGGATCACAAAGAAGTGCAGGAGACAGCAGATCGTGTTTCCAGACAGTTCAAACAACTGGTCACAGAAGTGATAAAAACAATCTGAATCATTACAGTAGAACAATTTCACGGGTGTATTCATTTCGTGGGATTGTTCTGTTTTTTTGTGCAAGTACCTGTTCGTAGAGATCAGCCGCAAAAATATCTTTTTCAAGAAGCCAGAAGGCATCGTCAGAAAGCGTCTGTCTGGCATTTGCAAGCTTCCCTATCAGTGGAATATCCGTGTGTTTTTTGATCTCGCCAAGTACGTCAGAAGACGATTTTTTGAATCCAAGCGGGCGCAGGTAAGGGACATAACCAAGCTGTTTTGCCTGCTTATAATCTTCGGCTGTCATATGCAGCAGAATATGCGTAAAAATACGGCTCATGCGTGCGTAAGTAATGTCGCGGCTCTGATTTAAGGCAGCAAACTGCGTGAAAGAGGAAAATGCACTGCGGTTCTTTTTCAGGCGGTTCGCAATTTCAATATTACAGTCGGCAAAGCAGGCAAGTGCTTCTGCCGGATAAAAAAGCAACAGATAATTTAAAATACCGGAAAAATCATCCGCTTCCAGATAAGTGGAGGAGGCGAGATATTCTGAAAAAATCCGGAAAGCTTCCTGTGGCATGGCAGCAGAAAAAGATGCAAAATCCGGGGCAGAGCCGGAAGAACTGCCGGAAGAGCCAGCCTGTTTTAAAGTCTGTCGGATGGCGGAAGCAGAGGCATTTTTTAAGAGAATATCGGTGTCATGATACCCGGCGCCTTCCCGCAGGATTGGATAGGGCGTGATCTTTGACCGGCAGGTTTTTAATGCTTTCAGATATTCAATGCCCAGAATATTATTTGGCGTGGACAGGAGGCTGGCAAGCTGCTCTGTCTCTAAGGCAGTGCCGGAAGATTCTGCACTGAGATAAGATTTTAATGCAAGGATCCTGGCGGCAGGAAAATTTTTCCCTTCCTTTAAATAACGATTGAGGGCATCCTGATAAGAACGGGGCTCATCGGCAAGAATGTCAGCAACCTTATTTAAGCGGGAAAGATCTGCATTTTCAGCGCCAAAACACAGGTAGTCGACACAGCCCATCTGTGTAAAGAGCGCAACACCGGCTCTGGCAAAATATTCTGCGGAAGCGCAGGCAAAAAGGGCAGGGAGTTCTAACACAAGATCCGCACCGCAGGAGAGCGCCATTCTGGCGCGTTCGTATTTGTCTGTGATGGCAGGTTCTCCCCGCTGCACAAAATCTCCACTCATGGCGACAATGACATAATCACTGTCTGTTTCCTCTTTTATTTTTGTTATCTGATAAGCATGTCCATTGTGAAATGGATTGTATTCTGCAATAATGCCTGTAATTTTCATGGGATGATCCTTTCCTGACGGTCTTAGTGACTTAGTAGTAACATAACCATTTTTATAAGAAAAATCAAGTGACTGTTGAACCGTGATTGCAATGCGGATGATAAGGAATTAGTCATGGCAGGGTAGTTTTCTATCAGGAAACGCTAAGCGGAATCGTTAAAAAATTGACAAGATGTTTCGCATTAAATACACGAAATATGGCAAAAAGTGGCTTGCCGCACCAGAAAGAAAGGCGTATACTAAAGCTATATGTGGTCTGTCTGGAAAGACCAGAAAAGTACAATATGCCGTGAGGCACAATATAGTTGATAGAGGAGAAAAATCATGAACGTATTAGTAATTAACTGCGGTAGTTCATCACTGAAATACCAGCTCATTGATTCAGAAACAGAAGCAGTATTGGCAAAAGGTCTCTGCGAGAGGATCGGAATCGACGGAAGATTAGTTTACCAGAAAACAGGTCTTGACAAAGAGATTACAGAAGCTGCCATGCCAACGCACAAACAGGCGATCCAGATGGTATTGGACGCTATTGTAAATCCAAAGACAGGTGCTTTAAAGAGCCTTGCAGAGGTGGATGCTGTCGGACACCGCACAGTTCATGGTGGAGAGAAATTCGCATGCTCTGTTGTCCTGACAGAGGAAGTTCTGGCTCAGATCGAAGAGTGTAACGATCTTGCACCACTTCACAATCCGGCAAACCTGATCGGAATCCGTGCCTGCCAGGAATTAATGCCAGACGTTCCTATGGTCGGCGTATTTGATACTGCATTCCATCAGACAATGCCGAAGAAAGCATATCTTTATGGTCTGCCTCATGAGTATTATGAGAAATACAAAGTGAGAAGATACGGCTTCCACGGAACAAGCCACAGCTTTGTATCCAAACGTCTGGTAGAGTACCTTGGAATGGATTTAAATAACTCCAAAGTGATCGTAGCACATCTTGGAAACGGAGCTTCTGTCAGCGCAGTTGTCAATGGAAAATGTGTTGATACTTCCATGGGACTTACTCCATTAGAAGGTCTTGTCATGGGAACCCGTTCCGGTGATATCGATCCTGCAATCATGGAGTTCATTGCAAAGAAAGAGAACCTTGATATTGAAGGTGTTATGAATGTTTTAAATAAGAAGTCCGGTGTACAGGGAATGACAGGCATTTCTTCTGATTTCCGTGACCTTGAGGCAGCCTATAACGAGGGAAATGAATATGCGATCAATGCGATCGAAGTATTCTGCTACCGTGTTGCAAAATACATCGGTTCCTATGTGGCAGCCATGAACGGAGTAGATGCAATCGCATTTACCGCAGGAATTGGTGAGAATACCAATCTGGTCCGCAGAAAGATCGCTGCTTACCTTGGCTATCTTGGAATTACTATTGATAACGAAGTCAATGATGCAACTCACGGTGATGAGGCAGTGATCTCCACACCGGATTCCAAAGTGAAGGTCTGCGTGATCCCTACAAACGAGGAGCTTGCAATTGCAAGAGAGACAGTTGCGCTTGTAAAATAATGAGAGATCAGACAGAATCTGCGGTGCAAAAGATGGAAAATGAACGGCAGATCCGGCTAGAAAAACACTGTCAAGGGAAAAAACTTGACAATATGTGAAAAAAGTGGTTGACAAAAGAAAGACACCTATGTATAATCATTTAGGTGTGAAAAACCTCAGCTTAGGAGTTTGGGCTTAAGCGAGTTTTGGGGAGAGCGCTGTGATTATAGATATTTCAAGTATTGTAACTTGTGAGAACAAGTCCTTAACAGAAAAAGTTCAGATCGAGTTAGAATCCTTTGTATCGAGATTAGGCGAGTTCCCGATCATTGAAAAGGCACCGATTGATTTACAGATCGCAAACATTGATGGCGGCAAGCTGCGTATCAGTGGCACTGTGGATCTGGCAGCATCAATACCGTGTAGCCGTTGTCTGGAAGAAGTTCCGACAAGAATCCATTTCGACATTGACAAGGAGTTCCGTCTGGAAAATTCTGCAATCAATGATGAAGAGATGGAGGATATAGACTACCTGATTGGATTTGATCTGGATGTAGATAAACTTATCTATGGAGAGATTTTGGTAAACTGGCCGATGAAAGTTCTGTGCAAAGAGGATTGCAAAGGAATTTGCAAAGTGTGCGGAATGAACCTGAATAAGGGTGACTGCAATTGCCAGAGAACAGAACTGGATCCAAGAATGGCAGCAATCCAAGATGTCTTTAACAAATTTAAGGAGGTGTAAGTAAATGTCAATTTGTCCAAAAAATAAATCTTCCAAAGGAAGAAGAGATAAAAGAAGAGCAAACTGGAAAATGACTGCTCCTGCATTAGTAAAATGCAGCAAATGTGGTGAATTAATGATGCCTCATAGAGTATGGAAGAT
>ERZ1023972.299-NODE-299-length-12218-cov-7.764614_pt1 | contig 12218 bp, 5 predicted proteins | sample MGYA00380431_ERZ1023972 | MGnify/ENA primary metagenome ERZ1023972 (study PRJEB33179, sample SAMN07449053) | human gut metagenome | biome: Human-gut; feature: Human associated habitat; material: Faeces | host: Homo sapiens | place: India:Kasaragod | collected... | reverse complement strand
CATAAGAACCGGAGTTCATTGTACCAGAGTAAACTCTGAAGAATGCAAGCTTACCAACGAATGGGTCAGCCATGATCTTGAATGCTAATGCAGCGAAAGGTTCTTCATCAGAAGAATGTCTCTCTACTTCATTACCATCTAAGTCAACACCTTTGATAGCTGGGATATCTGTTGGAGCTGGCATGTACTCGATAACTGCATCGATTAACTTCTGTACACCTTTGTTTCTGTAAGCAGAACCACAGCAAACAGGTACAGCAGTACATTCACATGTAGCTTTTCTTAATACTTTCTTCATCTCCTCAACAGATGGTTCCTCACCCTCAAGGTACATCATCATTAAGTCATCATCTAACTCGCAGACTTTCTCTACTAATTCTGCATGATAAAGTTCAGCTTCATCAGCCATATCACCTAAATCATCTGTTACAGTGATATCGTCACCTTTATCATCATTGTAGATATAAGCCTTCATCTCGAATAAGTCGATAATTCCTTTGAAATCGTCCTCTTTACCGATTGGCAACTGAAGACAGATAGCATTTTTTCCTAATCTTGTACGAATCTGATCAACAGCTCCGTAGAAGTTAGCACCTAAGATGTCCATCTTGTTAATGAAAGCCATTCTAGGTACGTTGTAGGTATCAGCCTGACGCCATACGTTTTCTGACTGTGGTTCAACACCACCCTTTGCACAGAATACGCCGACAGCACCATCAAGTACACGAAGGGAACGCTCTACCTCTACAGTAAAGTCTACGTGTCCAGGAGTATCAATGATGTTGATACGATGCTCTAAAGCACCTTTCTTTGGTTTTGTGAACTCTTCCAAAGTCCAGTGGCATGTAGTAGCGGCTGATGTAATTGTGATACCTCTTTCCTGCTCCTGTTCCATCCAGTCCATGGTAGCAGTACCTTCATGAGTATCACCAATCTTATAGTTAACACCGGTATAGTAAAGAATACGCTCTGTTAATGTTGTTTTACCAGCATCAATATGAGCCATAATACCAATGTTTCTGGTTCTCTCTAATGGATATTCTCTTCCAGCCAAGGTTTTTCCTCCTTAATTTACTACGCCGATATGCGCAGAACATTTTTATAATACTTGAGAGCAAAGTTGCTTTGCTCCCGGTATCTATTCATATGGCAAATGATATTAGAAGCGGTAATGAGCGAATGCTTTGTTTGCTTCTGCCATTTTGTGCATATCTTCTTTTCTCTTAACAGATGCACCTGTGTTGTTAGCTGCATCCATGATTTCATTTGCAAGTCTTTCTTCCATGGTCTTCTCACCTCTGTTACGTGAGAAAGTTGTTAACCAACGAAGTCCTAAAGCCTGACGACGGTCTGGTCTAACTTCGATTGGTACCTGGTATGTTGCACCACCAATACGTCTAGCCTTTACTTCAAGAACAGGCATAACATTATTCATGGCTTCTTCAAATACCTCAAGAGCAGGTCTTTCTGTTTTCTCTTCTACTCTTGCGAAAGCTCCATATACAATTTTCTGTGCTACACCTTTCTTACCATCTAACATAATGTTGTTGACAAGCTTTGTAACGACTTTGTTATTGTAAATTGGATCTGCTAATACGTCTCTTTTCTGAGTATGTCCTTTACGTGGCACGGTTCTTCCCTCCTTAATCATAATTTACTATACAGGTCTTTCCTGCATTTACTGTGTCCGGTTTCCCGGCTCTGCAACATTTGCAATGAAAGTTCAATGCAACATGTTGTCAGTGAACTTCATTTCGATTAATTCAACGGTACTCACATGTGTAAAATGGGCAAGCCCATCTCGGAACAAAATCTTGTTCCCCCTTAGTGTTCGTGCGGAAATATATCTCTAGTGAAACAATTCCAACACTAAACCTTTTAGTTCTGTTTGTGATACTATTGGTTTTACTTCATTCTGTAATCAAAAATTACTTAGAAGCCTTTGGTCTCTTAGCGCCGTATTTAGAACGAGCCTGTTTTCTGTTAGCAACACCTGCTGTATCAAGTGTACCACGGATGATGTGATATCTTGTACCTGGTAAGTCCTTAACACGTCCACCACGGATCATAACAACGCTATGCTCCTGTAAGTTGTGTCCTTCACCTGGAATGTAGCTTGTTACTTCGATTCCGTTAGAGAGACGTACTCTGGCGATCTTTCTAAGAGCTGAGTTAGGTTTTTTAGGAGTAGCTGTCTTAACAGCTGTACAAACACCTCTCTTCTGTGGAGAAGGAGCATCTGTAGGTCTCTTCTGTAAAGAGTTGTAACCCTTCTGAAGTGCAGGTGCTGTAGACTTCTTAACAGATGTCTGACGTCCTTTTCTTACTAACTGGTTAAATGTTGGCATTATTTTCACCTCCTGTTAATATTATGTGAACAAAAAAGTTCAAACTGCATGCCTTTTTGTGCACGCTAAATTATTATATAGGTGTCCATCCCAGATGTCAAGCACTTTTACATAGATTTTTCTTACGCTTTTAAAGCATTTCCAATATCTGGCTTTTTTATACCAGATATTATGATTACGAAAAAAGAGGAACAGATTTTCATCCATTCCTCTCTTATTTCAATATCTTATTCTTCTACTGGTGCAAATTCTTCATCTGCAAAAGAATCGTCATCAAAATCAATCTCGTCATTTTCATTGACATCAGAATCAAGTTTGATATTGCGGTATCTCTTCATACCTGTACCAGCCGGGATCAGTTTACCAATGATTACGTTTTCTTTCATACCGATCAGTGGATCAACTTTTCCTTTGATAGCTGCTTCTGTCAGAACTTTTGTTGTCTCCTGGAAGGAAGCTGCCGATAAGAAGGAGTTCGTAGCTAAGGAAGCTTTGGTAATACCAAGTAATACCTGTTTTCCTTCTGCCATTTCTTTTCCTTCACTCTCAAGCAGTTCATTTGTATCCTCAAAATCAAGAGTATCTACTAATGTTCCCGGAAGCATATCAGAATCACCGTTTGTCTCAACGCGGACTTTCTGCAACATCTGACGTACGATCAACTCGATATGTTTGTCGTTGATCTCAACACCCTGTAAACGGTATACACGCTGAACCTCGCGGAGCATGTAATCCTGAACGGCACGGACACCTTTGATCTTTAAGATGTCATGTGGATTTACAGAACCTTCGGTCAGCTCGTCACCAGCTTCAAGTACTGCGCCGTCCATTACTTTGATTCTGGAACCGTAAGGGATTAAGTATGCCTTAGATTCACCAGTCTCATTGTTTGTAACGATGATCTCACGTTTCTTCTTAGTATCTTTGATGTTAGCTACGCCACCAAATTCTGTGATAATGGCAAGTCCCTTCGGTTTTCTTGCCTCGAAAATTTCTTCGACACGAGGAAGACCCTGTGTGATATCGGTACCGGCAACACCACCTGTATGGAAAGTACGCATGGTAAGCTGTGTACCAGGCTCACCGATGGACTGTGCTGCGATGATACCAACAGCCTCACCAACCTGAACTGCCTGACCGGTAGCCATGTTTGCTCCATAACATTTTGCACATACACCCATATGGGAGCGGCAGGATAATACGGTACGGATCTTCACTTTCTCGATTGGATTGCCATTCTCATCAACACCACGGCTCATAACTTCTGCTGCACGTTTTGGTGTGATCATATGGTTTGCCTTTACAATGACATTGCCATCTTTATCACAAATTGTATTGCAGGAGAAACGACCTGTAATACGTTCCTGAAGACTTTCTATCTCTTCTTTTCCATCCATGAATGCAGTTACCCACATACCAGGGATTTCTCTGTTCTTGCCCTCACAGCAGTCAGATTCACGAACGATCATATGCTGTGATACGTCTACAAGACGTCTCGTAAGGTATCCGGAATCGGCTGTACGAAGCGCTGTATCGGACATACCTTTTCGTGCTCCATGCGCAGACATGAAGTACTCCAATACATCAAGACCATCACGGAAGTTGGATTTGATAGGCAGCTCGATTGTTCTACCGGTTGTATCAGCCATCAAACCACGCATACCTGCAAGCTGTTTGATCTGTTTATCAGAACCACGGGCTCCGGAATCCGCCATCATGAAGATGTTGTTGTATTTATCAAGACCTTCCAGAAGCACTTTTGTAAGCTCATCATCGGTCTCTTTCCATGTCTCAACAACTTCTTTGTAACGTTCTTCCTCTGTGATAAGACCACGTTTGTACTGTTTTGTAATTCTGTCTACTGTATCCTGAGCTGCTTTGATCATTGCAGGTTTCTCTGGCGGAACCGTCATATCGGAAATGGATACGGTCATCGCTGCTCTTGTGGAATATTTGTAACCCATAGCTTTTACAGCATCCAGAACTTCTGCTGTCTTGGTAGCACCATGGATATTGATTACTTTTTCAAGAATCTGTTTGTTCTGTTTCTTGGCAACAAGGAAATCTACTTCCAGTTTTAATTCATTGCCAGGAATGCTTCTGTCAACAAATCCTAAATCCTGAGGAATGATCTCATTGAAGATGAAACGTCCTAATGTGGACTCAACAACTCCTGTGATTTCTTTTCCATCCGGCATTGTCTTTGTCATACGGACTTTGATTCTGGAGTGAAGTGTTACTGCTCCGTTCTCGTATGCAAGGATTGCTTCGTTGACACTCTTGAAGATCTTGCCCTCTCCCTTAGCTCCCGGTCTCTCCTGTGTTAAGTAGTAGATACCAAGGACCATATCCTGTGAAGGAACTGCTACAAGACCACCGTCAGATGGTTTTAACAGGTTGTTCGGTGAGAGAAGCATAAATCTACACTCAGCCTGAGCCTCTACAGATAATGGAAGATGTACAGCCATCTGGTCACCATCGAAGTCGGCGTTGAACGCGGTACATACCAATGGATGTAACTTGATTGCTTTACCTTCTACTAAGATTGGCTCGAATGCCTGAATACCTAATCTATGCAGTGTAGGAGCACGGTTTAACATAACCGGATGCTCTTTGATAACGTCTTCTAAGACATCCCAAACTTCTGTCTGGAGTCTCTCAACCATTTTCTTAGCACTCTTGATGTTGTGTGCAGATCCGTTGGCAACAAGTTCTTTCATAACGAAAGGTTTGAATAATTCAATTGCCATCTCTTTTGGAAGACCACACTGATAAATCTTTAATTTTGGCTCAACACAGATAACGGAACGTCCTGAATAGTCAACACGTTTACCAAGTAAGTTCTGTCTGAAACGACCGGATTTACCTTTTAACATATCGGATAAGGATTTTAATGCTCTGTTTCCTGGTCCTGTAACCGGACGTCCACGACGACCGTTATCGATCAGGGCATCAACAGCTTCCTGTAACATACGTTTCTCGTTACGAACGATGATATCAGGAGCTCCTAACTCAAGAAGTCTTCTCAAACGGTTATTTCTGTTGATAATTCTTCTATATAAATCATTCAAATCAGAGGTAGCAAAACGTCCACCATCCAACTGGACCATTGGACGAAGATCTGGTGGGATAACCGGTACAACGGTCATGATCATCCATTCTGGTTTGTTTCCAGATTCACGGAATGCTTCTACAACTTCCAGTCTCTTAATGATTCTGGCACGTTTCTGACCAGTTGCATCTTCTAACTCTGCTTTTAATTCAGCAGAATCTTTTTCCAGATCAATCGCCTGTAATAATTCTTGAATTGCCTCAGCACCCATTCCTACACGGAATGCATTGCCGTACTGTTCTCTTGCATCCTGGTATTCTCCTTCGGAAAGTACCTGTTTGTACTGTAATGCAGTATTGCCTGCATCCAATACGATGTAAGAAGCAAAGTATAAAACTTTCTCCAATGTTCTTGGAGATAAGTCAAGGATCAATCCCATACGCGATGGAATTCCTTTGAAGTACCAGATATGGGATACAGGTGCAGCAAGCTCGATGTGTCCCATACGCTCTCTACGAACGCTGGATTTTGTGATCTCAACGCCACAACGGTCGCAGACAACGCCCTTGTAACGAATTTTCTTATATTTACCGCAATGACATTCCCAGTCTTTGCTATGTCCAATATTCTTCTCACAGAACAGACCATCTTGTTCCGGGTTGAGAGTTCTATAGTTGATTGTTTCCGGTTTTTTAACTTCACCGCGGGACCATTCTCTGATCTTTTCCGGGGATGCTAAACCAATACGGATGGCATCAAATGAAACAGACTGGTTAATTGCCTCTTTATTTGTTGTTTCTGGCATCTATGACACTCCCTTTCTCTACTTTACAGAATCGACTCTCTTTATCGGTCTGTGCGGATGCACAGACCTTAAATGCTTATTGATTATTTACTCTTCGAAATTGTCTTCCGGCATATCATCGTAAAAATCAGAGTCATCATCTGCATCGGTGTCTTCCTCTTCTTCTACGTCAACAAGTTCTTAGTTTTCAGAATCAAATTCAATCATTGTGAATCCCATCTTGGAGAATGATTCACTGTCTTCAAAAGCGAAATCTTTATCGCCTGAAATAATGGAGTTCAGGTCGGTGTTACCGTACTCACTTGTTTCCATTAATTCAACTTCATTTCCTTCGTCATCTAATACTGTGACATCAAGTCCTAAGGACTGTAACTCTTTCAGTAATACCTTGAATGATTCTGGAATTCCCGGTTCAGGAATATTATCACCTTTGATAATTGCCTCATAAGTCTTAACACGTCCTACAACGTCATCAGACTTCACTGTAAGGATTTCCTGTAAGGTATATGCTGCACCGTAAGCTTCCAGTGCCCAAACCTCCATCTCACCGAAACGCTGTCCACCGAACTGCGCTTTACCACCAAGTGGCTGCTGGGTAACTAAAGAGTAAGGACCAGTAGAACGTGCATGGATCTTATCATCTACCAGGTGGTGCAGTTTCAGGTAATGCATGTGTCCGATTGTTACAGGTGAATCAAATGGTTCTCCGGTACGTCCATCACGCAGCTGAACTTTTCCATCACGGGAAATTGGAACACCTTTCCACAGTGCTCTGTGGTCTCTGTTGTCCCATAAGTACTTCATAACTTCTTCGCCAAGTACATCTTTGTATTTTGCTTCAAAATCTTCCCATTCGAAGTTTACATAATCATTAGCCAATTCCAGTGTATCCTGGATATCAATTTCCTTTGCACCATCAAATACCGGTGTTGCAATATTGAATCCCAATGCTTTTGCAGCAAGACTCAGGTGAATCTCAAGGACCTGACCGATATTCATACGGGAAGGTACACCTAATGGATTCAATACGATATCAAGAGGACGGCCATTTGGAAGGAATGGCATATCTTCTACAGGTAATACACGGGAAACGACACCCTTGTTACCATGACGGCCGGCCATCTTATCACCGACAGAGATTTTTCTCTTCTGTGCAATGTAAATGCGGACTGCCTGGTTTACTCCTGGAGATAACTCATCTCCATTTTCTCTTGTAAATACTTTGGCTTCCACAACGATACCATATTCGCCGTGAGGAACTTTTAAGGAAGTATCACGTACTTCTCTTGCCTTCTCACCAAAAATTGCACGGAGAAGTCTCTCTTCTGCTGTCAGTTCTGTCTCTCCCTTAGGAGTAACTTTTCCGACTAAGATATCACCGGCACGAACCTCTGCACCGATACGGATAATACCTCTTTCATCAAGGTCTTTTAATGCATCATCACCGACACCTGGAACGTCACGAGTAATCTCCTCCGGTCCTAATTTGGTGTCACGTGCTTCTGCTTCATATTCTTCAATATGGATGGATGTATAAACATCATCCTGTACAAGTCTCTCACTTAAAAGAACAGCATCCTCGTAGTTATAACCTTCCCAGGTCATAAATCCGATCAATGGGTTCTTACCAAGTCCAAGTTCTCCGTTAGAAGTAGATGGTCCGTCTGCGATAACCTCACCAACCTCTACATGGTCACCCTTGAATACGATTGGTCTCTGATTGTAGCAGTTTGACTGGTTACTTCTTGAAAACTTTGTAAGTTTGTATACATCTCTTGTTCCATCATCATTTTTTACAATGATCTGATTGGACTCAGAGCTTTCAATTGTACCTGCTTTTTTTGCAACAACGCAGACACCTGAGTCAACGGCCGCTTTTGTCTCCATACCTGTACCAACAACAGGAGCTTCTGTTGTAAGAAGAGGTACTGCCTGACGCTGCATGTTTGATCCCATCAGCGCACGGTTCGCATCATCGTTCTGTAAGAACGGAATTAATGCAGTCGCAACAGAGAATACCATCTTAGGAGATACGTCCATGTAATCAAACATTGTCTTCTCATATTCCTGTGTCTCATCCAGATAACGACCAGATACAGAATTACGAACAAAATGTCCCTCTGCATCAAGTGCCTCGTTCGCCTGTGCTACATGGTAATTATCCTCTTCATCCGCTGTCATGTAGACTACTTCATCCGTGACACGAGGATTCTTTGGATCTGATTTATCAATCTTACGGTATGGAGCTTCAATGAAACCATACTCATTAATACGCGCATAACTTGCCAGTGAGTTGATCAGACCGATGTTAGGACCTTCAGGCGTCTCAATTGGACACATACGTCCATAGTGAGAATAATGAACGTCTCGAACCTCGAATCCGGCACGGTCTCTGGACAAACCACCAGGTCCCAATGCAGATAAACGTCTCTTGTGAGTCAGCTCACCAAGAGGGTTGTTCTGATCCATGAACTGAGACAGCTGGGAAGAACCGAAGAACTCTTTCACTGCTGCAGTTACCGGTTTGATGTTAATTAAACTCTGTGGAGAAATACCATCCAGGTCAAGTGTCGTCATTCTTTCACGGACAACTCTCTCTAATCTGGAAAGTCCGATTCTGTACTGGTTCTGTAATAATTCGCCAACCGCACGGATACGTCTGTTACCCAAATGGTCGATATCATCATCATGACCAATACCATACTCTAAATGCATATTGTAATTGATGGATGCGAAGATATCATCTTTTGTAATATGCTTTGGAATCAGATCATGTACATTTTTCTTAATTGCTTATTTTAAATCTTCCACATCCTGATTTTCTTCCATTAACTGTGCAAGAATTGGGTAGTAAACTAATTCTGTAATGCCAAGTTCCTTTGGATCGCAGTCAACGTAATGTCTTAAATCTACCATCATAGAAGAAAGAACTTTTACGTTTCTTGTCTCAGTCTGAATCCATACATATGGAACTGCTGCATTCTGGATATCATCAGCTAAAGAACGGGTTACTTCTGTACCTGCTTCTGCAATGATCTCACCAGTTGTCACATCAACAACATCTTCTGCAAGAACATGTCCGTTGATACGGTTCTTTAATGCTAACTTCTTATTGAACTTATAACGTCCTACCTTTGCAAGATCATATCTTCTTGGGTCAAAGAACATAGCATTAATAAGGCTCTCCGCACTTTCTACTGAAAGCGGCTCGCCTGGTCTGATTTTCTTATATAATTCAAGAAGTCCTTCTTCGTAATTTGTAGCAACATCCTTGCCAAAACTTGCAACGATCTTAGGTTCCTCACCAAATAAATCAATGATTTCCTGGTTGCTTCCAACACCAAGCGCACGGATCAATACTGTGATCGGCACTTTTCTGGTTCTATCTACACGAACGTAAAATACGTCATTGGAGTCTGTTTCATACTCTAACCAAGCTCCACGGTTTGGAATTACAGTACAAGAATACAATTGTTTACCCACTTTATCGTGAGCGATACCATAATAGATACCAGGGGAACGAACCAACTGGCTGACGATTACTCGCTCTGCACCATTGATTACGAAAGTTCCAGTTTCAGTCATCAAAGGAAGGTCGCCCATGAAAATTTCATGCTCGTTGATTTCATCAGTTTCTTTGTTGTGAAGTCTTACCTTTACCTTTAAAGGTGCTGCATATGTTGCGTCTCTTTCTTTGCACTCAGGGATTGTGTACTTTACATCATCTTCGCATAATGTAAAATCCACAAATTCCAGACTCAGATGACCGCTGTAATCTGCAATCGGAGAGATATCGTCGAAAACTTCTTTTAAGCCTTCGTCCAAAAACCACTTATAGGAGTCTTTCTGAACTTCTATAAGGTTTGGCATTTCCAATACCTCTTTCTGTCTTGAGTAACTCATACGCATGCCTTTTCCGGCTTTCACCGGACGTATTCTGTTTTTCTCCATTGACGTTTCACCTCTCGTTTTTATTCTCAACAAACAAATTGCCTGTTGTATTGCATCTACCGCCTGTATATACGGTATGTGAACACTCACATCTTATGGCTATAAGCCTACTGCACCACAATAGTGCAACGTATATTATATATCAAGTCAAGCAAAATCGTCAAGACAAATTTCATTTTTTCTAATAAATTTATTAGTATTTATAAAAAAGAAGAAACAGATACCTACTTGTAGTATTTTGTGTATCTGTTTCTTCTATATATAGTGTCTTATATTTCTATTTTGTCTTATGTATTATTTCAAAGCTGCAGTCGCTATCATTTATTCACACTGGAATCCTGCGACTTCATTCTTCAATGATTCTGCGATGTTCACATTCTTCTCGACAGATTCGTTGATTCCGGTCATATGACCTGCAAGTTCAGAAGTATACTCTGCCGCATTAGACACGCCCGCTGCGCTCTGGTTCACTGCATTGGATACGCCATCTGCAGCCTCCGAAATTTCATTTGCAGCCCGGCGGAGATTCTCTGCTACACTCTGAAGATCCTGCATCATCTCATTCATCTGTACGGCATCCTCATTGTAAGTCTCACCGGATTCAACCATTCCCTTGTAGTCATTCAATACATCCTGATTTACAAAATCAAGCATCTTGCCCGCATTTCCAGCTAAGTTTTCTACCGATTCTGTTACCATCTTACTGATATTCTGAATTCCATTAGCTGTATTTCTGCTTTCATCCGCAAGCTTCCGAATCTCATCTGCAACGACCGCAAAGCCTTTTCCGGCTTCCCCGGCTCTTGCTGCTTCAATGGAAGCATTCAATGCAAGAAGATTTGTCTGTGAAGAAATTGACAAGATCTCATCTGTAAGCTTATTGATCTCTTCCACCTGTTTGCTCTGTTCAATCGCAGTGGAGAGTTCTCCTGAAATACGCGCCACCATATCGGATGCTGACACCTGGCTTGCAGTTGCATCTGCCTTCATACCCTCTGCCTTCTGGCGGATACTGTCCACACGTTCAAGTCCCTCTCCCGTCTTATCCGCCATAACTGTGATATCTTTTCGGATACTCTCAATGTTCTCAGTAATATTAATAACGGTTGCGGATACTTCCTCCATGCTGGCTGCCAGCTGTTCCATCGTTGCAGATGTACCTGTGATCTTATCGCCCGCTGCGCGGACTCCGTTGTCAACGCTCGCAGCTGTATGTTCGAGTTCTCCGGAACCTTTTTTTATCTTCTCGATCAGATTTCTCAATACATCTATAAACTGGTTGAATCCACGAACCATCTGTCCGATCTCATCATTGCCTCTGACCTTCAGATGTGCAGTAAGATTACCACTTCCCCCATCGATCTCAGTGATCATCTTCATGAGATCGCTGGTTGCTGCGCGCATTGGTTTCACAACGCCGATCAGAATAACAAGAATTCCAGCTATTCCAACAAGAATAGATACCGCAGCCATTCCAACGCACACCTTGGAAACTGCCTGATAGGTAGCATGTGACTGGGCTGTTGCCTCATCCATCTCATTCACACTCTTCTGCTGGATTCCGGTAATATAAGCATTCACCTCTTCCATGCAGACACGGATCACATTGACTTCGATGGAAACTTTTCCAGTCTTTCCATCGTCGTATTTTTCCATGGCATTGTCCATACGTTCCAGAACATTGTTCACACCATCATAGATTTTCTGCATAATCTGTTTCTGTCCGTCACCCTCTGTGGCATCATACATCTGTTGCACAAGATCAGCCACAGCCTCCCGATCCGCTGCATAATCATTTCTGGCTTCTGTATGGCTTGTCTCACCTTTTGCTGTAGCAAGATAACGATAAAAATCCTTCTGCACTGCTTCAAGACTATACTGTATGTTGTAAGCATTCTGCAGATCCGGCACTTTGCTGTCTGTGACATCTTTGATTGAATGGTTCATCTTCACCATTGCATCATAGTTAATCACATTTGATACCATGGTCACAGCTACCATCAGTACAAGAATTGCCACCAGTTTGACTGCCATGCTGCTGTTTCTGGTTTTTTTAGCAGTT
>ERZ1023972.293-NODE-293-length-12423-cov-9.345569_pt1 | contig 12423 bp, 13 predicted proteins | sample MGYA00380431_ERZ1023972 | MGnify/ENA primary metagenome ERZ1023972 (study PRJEB33179, sample SAMN07449053) | human gut metagenome | biome: Human-gut; feature: Human associated habitat; material: Faeces | host: Homo sapiens | place: India:Kasaragod | collected... | reverse complement strand
TCTCGTTGGCTCGGAGATGTGTATAAGAGAAATGCGAGAAGATGATACAACAGGAATTAAAGTCAAGCCTGGAAAGATAATTGGTGCTTATGAAGGTATCTTTGTCGATGGTCATGTTGCATTTGGAAATTTAAGTAAGAAGTGAAGATACTTGTGAGGCTTTTGTAAATTTGTTATTTTTGCGAAAACAATTTATTATGATGGAAGTATATAAATATCCCATTCCAGAAAATGTACGAGAAATAGCGGTACAAGATGCTATACAATTTTGTGCAAAACACAATGCCTTACCAAATTATAAGCCATATTATCATTATTCTTGGCATATTGAAGACGATAAACTTTTTGTAATGTGTGGTCCTATGCTTGTTTATTATATAGATTTACCACCATGTAAGACCAAAGATAATGTTATTTAGTGAATTAGCGAAAGGACTATGTACAGTTCAGTTTTGATTAAAATATCAATGACTTTTGTTTGACGACATTTTCTGTACATGTCATCGGAAGATGATTATTGCGAGCCCGGGATGATATTTCCGGGCTTTCTTTTTATATTAACCTTTCTCAAATTAATTCTATTCTCTAAAAAACATTATTACTCAATTCTCCGATAGAATTTGATGTAATTTCCGACACTTGTGTAACTGTCATTTATAAAACTTGGAGAACTTAAATACTACAAGACCAAGAAGGTATATTTGCGAAACAAAGATACTTATTATGACAGGAGATTTAGAAATAAATGGGAAGGATGCGTATACTACATGGGGAGTGTCAATGGGGGATGATTTCATTAGTAACATCCTTTCTCCTGCTGGACTGAAAGACTTCATAGAAAACGAGTCTCGCATTGAGAATGGGAAAAGGGTTATTCACAATAATCCCAAATTAGCTGACAGAGACGTAACTCTGACATTCTTTTTGGAAGGTTCTACACCTGACATCTATTTAGAAAGATATAAATCCTTTGTTTCTGAACTCCAAACGGGTAGTATAAGAGTGTTCATTCCTCCGATTAGTAAAGATATATATAAGTTTACAGTGCAAAAGTTCCAATCGTATGCTCTTAATAGAACTCGTACATTTTCTAAAGTATCCGTGAAACTCAATGAATATGACCCGTCTAACAGATCGTAATAATGATTAGCATTAAAGACATAACTGGCAAAATACGTTTCTCTACGAAAGAGAATACCGGTTCTGTATACCGTAAGACTTTGATGAAAGAAGATTATATTCTTCTTTATTTCAGCGTCTACCAACCGGTTCTTTTTGAGAAAGGAGATTATTGCGACACAGAATTTGGACGATTTGAAATTGTTGATCTTGTATTCCCGAAGTACAACACTTCAACAGGCGGCTATGATTATGAACTCCGTCTTGACGCGGAATACTATAAGTGGAAGAATAAGATATTGTTCTATGATCGTCAAGGTGGTAACCGCGAGGCTTCATGGAATCTTACCCGTACTCCGGATGCGCATCTATCGATAGTAGTCTCTAACTTAAAATCTTTAGGTTACACATACAACTCAGGAGTAGAATATACTTTCTCTATTGACAGCACAGTAGAGAAGTCTGCTAAGTTGATACAGTACGATAATACGAATATCATTGATGCTTTGACCAAAATAGCGGAAACATGGGACGCTGAATGGTGGATCGTTGATCATGTGATCCATCTGGGCAGATGTGAGTATAACACAGCGGTAGACTTTGAACTGAATGGGCTTGTTTCCGAAATGTCTCGTTCTGAAAGCAACGATAATTATGCTACCCGTGTTTATGCCTTCGGTTCTACCCGTAATCTTCCTACTAATTATCGTCCGGATATAACCGGTGTTGTGGTCGACGGAGTAGTCCAAAGAAGATTGATGCTTCCCGAGGGTACTCCTTATGTTGACGCTTTTCCGGATATGTCTACGGAAGAAGCTGTTGAAGAAGTGGTTGTATTTGATGACGTGTTCCCCAAACGTATAGGTACCATGTCAGACGTGACCACTAAGGAATACACAGACAAGATTGAGAATGAAGATGGTACCACAACGGAAGTCAAATGGAATGCCTACCGTTTCAGGGATTCCGGCATAACTTTTTCAAAAGAGTATATTATCCCCGGTCAGGAGTTAAGAATTGTATTTCAGTCAGGTCCTTTAAACGGTATGGACTTCGCTGTTACCTTTAATCCGGGTGCTGCGGATGAAAAGAACAGTGACGGGTCATGGAACTCCGCTGCCCAGTTATGGGAGATCGTAAGGAATGAAGATTACGGCCGCGAACTTCCGTCTGCCCCGTTAATCCCTGAGAATGGGAACACTTATGTCTTGTATGGATATGATACAAAATTTGTTTCTGTGTCCATGATTCCTGATGCCGAAAAGGAGTTGCTTGAAAAGACAAAAAGCTACGTAGAGAAGAGTAAAATAGATCCATCTGTATATACATGCGTCATGGACCCGATAAAAGTGGGTGGATTTAATGGAGGACGCGTTATTGATTTGGAGATAGGGGACCGTGTCAATATTATCAATCCGGCTTATGCAATAAAGAGCCGGCAATCTCGTATATATGGCTTTGAAAAGGCACTGGATAAGAAGTATGAAGTGACTTATACGGTGGGACAATCGACTAAATATTCTCGTATCGGAGAGATTGAAAGTAAAGTCGAAGCATTGACATATAAAGGAGAGGCTTTTACTAGTTCCGGTACCGGAAGTGTTTATATTGTCGGACGATACGATAAAACGAGGCTTACTGATCGCAATGCTTTATCTTCCCTTCGTTCTTTGGAGACATTTCTCCGGAAAGACCAAAACGACACCACCCCCTACAAACTTACCATCCGTGGTGGCATTGAAACCGGTTGGGACCAATCTCAGGCAGAGCCTACCGCTTCTCTCTCTGAGGATGGTATATTAAACGTTGCCGCAGCTATATTGAAAGAATACATCTCTTCTCCGAAGTTTATTCCGGGATTTACAGGAGAAGGTGCTAAACTTTATAAGGACGAAGCCGGTAACTGGACTTTGGAATGTGACATTGTTACCGTCCGCAAGATGATGAAGGTATTTGAACTGATCATTCAGAAAATACGTTCGGTTAACGGTGCCTTGGTGATCAGCCAGAGCAACAGTAAGGTTGTAGAGGTGACGGAAGATGGCGAGTATTACGTCCTCGAATTTGGTGATGATCAGCCAACTTTTCAAGCGCATGACCTCGTAAGACACCAAGTATTTAGCGGGAACGAAGTAGAATACTATTGGGTAGAGATTGACCGTGCAGAAGGCTCTAAGGTCTGGATTCTGAAAAGTGAGTTTAATGGCGTTGTTCCTAAACAGGATGACGAATTGGTACAAATGGGCAACACTCAGAATGTGGCCCGACAGAGCTTGATTTATTTATCTGCCGAGGAAGGCAGCCCACAGAATGAAGGTTTGGGTGAATATTCGTCTTTGCCGGCTACTGTAGATGATGAAACGCAGACTATTCATACTATATATTCCGGTACGGTAGATGGAAAGTATTTTAAGTCGGACTTGATAGTTGCGGCTGACTTTAGTACAGCCAGCCTTAATTTCTACAAGTCAGCTTCACTCACTTCTCCCGTATGGACGAAACTAAACGCTACACCTTATGAATTTACCCTATTGCAGGATTTGTTCTACTGGAATGGCGGGTATGTCTATGTAGCTGATATTTACTCGACCGGGACATTATCGGCGATAGGATATTCTTCCGATATCAACAACTTGTTTGCCGGTGCCATGGCTGTAAGCGATTTGGATGCAGGCGTTAACTTCTACACCTATGAAAAGGGAAACATAGGTTTTGACGATGATCATTTCTACATCGGCTGGCGTGGAAATAAAAGCAGCAGGGAATATATGGTCAAGTTTACCATAGACAAGTCAGGAAATGTCACCCTGTATAAAGAGGATATGGTCTATACAAAGGCTATGCGTATCAGTGGAAATTATATGTTATCCTCAGACAGGCTATCTTTGGAAGTTAGGAATCTTAAGGATTCTCAGTTCTCCGTATATGACATAGATGATACCATGACTGATGCAATCTGCTACAAATCCGCTTGCTTCCTTGTGTTTACTTCAAAGAGCTACTATTCTATTGAAAATGGAAGTATAACGAAGAAGGAATATGATTTAGGAGGTAAGACAATAGGGACTGTCTCTAATAGCGCCTTAGTTAGCGGTGTGGTGTATGCTTACACTACTAAAGGCTATGTATTGACTTTTAAGGACGGTGCCCAGATAAGCACCCCGGAACTGTTTGCCGGTTCAGAGCAAAACGGAGAAGCCGGCCGGATTTTCAATGACGGTAAAAATGTGATTGTCGATATATCTACGCCTAACGCTTATTTTGCTCCTGTTGTCCAGCCGGTAGCCAACGGTCATCCTGTGATCGATATATTGGATGGGGTTAATTCAAAGACGTTTGAAGGGAAGCTGAAAACGAGAATAGGATATTTGGGAGGCATTACGGATACTGATTTCCCCGCAAGTTATCAACCTTCGGGATATGGTATATACTCTATCAACGCTTTCCTAAAAGGCATCTTCATCCTTCGCAACGGCAAGACCATCGAACAGGAGTTTGAGTCAACCAACAAAGAAATAGACATCGCCAAAACCGATGCGAAAGCTGCTCAGGACAGACTGAATACCTGGGCGGATGATGGTGTCATATCACCAACTGAAAAGACCGCGTTAAAGCAGGAAATGGAGGCATTAAAGGCAGAAAGAGATTCTATTCTGGCTAATGCAACACGGTATGGCATTGATACCGTTGCTTATCGGAATGCTTTCAACGATTACTATCATGTGCTTGAGACACATTCGGCAAGTGAGCCTGAAAATATACCGGTCAGCGCTTCATTCAAAACTCTTCAACAGGCTTATTATGACCAGCAGCGGACAATTATAGACGCTATCAATTCTGCTTCATATTCTTATGTTGGGGAAAAGGTTAAGATTGAGACTGATACGATTATGGAGGCTTTGCCCGGACAGATTACGTTGGCTGTGAAGGGTGAGGTGAGTAAGGTGAAGGTAGGGGGAACTAATCTATATAGTTATAAAACTTCCTCTCTTGATAATTTGGGAGGTAGTACTGTTACCGCAACCAGATCTGATGACATTCATGGATTCAGATTAGTAGGTGCGTCTTCAGGTAGAAATGTGATTCGTATTCCAGGCATAATCCCCCCCATTCCTGGTAAATATACTGTGTCAGGATGGATAAAAGGATCTCAAAGTACCACTCCCGGTATAACCATTGATGTATGCGATTCTGAAAGTATTCGTATAACCGCTACTGCTGACAATAATTGGAGTTATTTCAATCATACATTTAATGTAACCAATAACACAGAAGATCAGAAGGAAATATATAATTTTGTTGATATAGAGAATATTTCATGGGCTTATATATGGGTGAAAGATTTCAAAGTTGAATCAGGTGAACTTGCCACGGCCTGGAGCCCAGCCCCTGAAGATCTTAACTACATTGCCAAGACCTACACCGACTCAGAGATAAAAGTTACGAAAGGGTTAATTGAAAGCAAAGTCTCCCAAACCGACTTTGACGCTCTCGGACAGGTTGTATCCAATCAGGGAACTGAGATCTCTCAGACCAAGACGGATATTAACCTTGTATCAACGGTATCGGGCAATGCACGTTTGATTGCCCTTGCTATGAGTAAGGGGAAGATGTTGAATCGTGATCCGGAGTTTAGGAGCGGGATGAATGGCATTGGAATCTACAATAATAGTGGTAATGGTATGGTTGCAGTTGAAAGAGCAGCAGATATTAATTTGCCTAATCAATCCGGATATAAAATTAAAATTACGACGTCTGGGGCTGTAGAGCCGGGTTTAGGTGGGTTTACTTTCACTACTGCGTCTCGTGCCAATGCTGTATTTATAGTTCGATTTATTGCATGGATTCCTGTTGGATACAATGTTGAATGGGCTTCAAACGCCACGGGTAACGGTAGGACAGCAAAATGGCTTACCAATAATGTAGGGACCGGTGACTGGGAGGAATATGCGTACTATGTCAAGTGTGGTTCAAGTGGTACATTCTCTACTACTAACTACTTTTATTTAGCGGGAGGTGATGGCAGTTTACCCGTCACCTGGTACCTTGCCTTTGCTACGGTCTACGATGCCGGCTCTATTGATGACACTCCTACAAAAGATGAACTGAAGACGGGAATCACTATTAAGCCGGGTGCTATCAATATATTCGGGCAGGATATCAGTATTAGTGGTATGGTGACGTTTGGTGGCCTATCTCCAGAAGAGCAACAAAATTTTAAGGGAAATAAAGGGGATAAGGGAGATCCTGGTGCACAGGGGCCACAGGGATTACAAGGTGGCATAGGTCCAAAAGGAGATACTGGAGCAACCGGTCCGACTGGAGCAACCGGTCCACAAGGACCTATGGGTCCTCAAGGACCGCAAGGGCCACAAGGTATACAAGGACCTCCCGGATTATTGGACGAAAGTGCAATGAATACTCTAAAGAATAGTATTGCAACTAATATAGGGTACTCTTCATGGCAGGATATGGTCAATTACGCCAGTTCTTCTCCACAGAAAACTATAATAAAAAACGGTTATATAAATACCCTTATAATAGAGTCTGAGGTTATTGTTGCAAATGCATTGGCGGCTGGCAAAATTGTAGCTAATTACCTTACTGTTACCGGAGAGTCCATGATTGGTGGCTTTAAAATATCCGGTACCTCTTTGACTTCCGGATCAATGACTATATCAACCCAGAATATTCAGTTCTCAGGGGACAGTATTACTGCCGGTTTAGGTATTAATACCGCACCTGCCACTTTAGGATTGAATGTTCCGTTGTGGATCAATAACAACAAATATGCAGATACCTGTATTGCCGCACGTTTCTCGGCTACAGGTGCATATCAGAAAGAGAATAACATCGCGCTTGCCTTGGTAGGGTGTATCTCCGGATTTGCCGTAAAACTGCGTTCTATGACTTCAGGGGGATATCTAACCCTGGAAGACTGTTTCGTATCATGCAGCTTTACTGGAAGTGACCAGAATGTATATTTGCCTAAAAATCCCCCCGTCGGGAAAGTATATTTAATAAAAAGATGGCCGAATACAGGTAAAGGTCCTATCGTACATGCGAATGGAAGTACATTGAACGGTGGTGCGACTTCGGATCTGTTGAAAGAAAACAATCACCTTGCTATCTGTGTATGGGGTGGAAATTCATGGTCATATAATAAGATATCATTGTAATTTAAAAGATAATAGTATGAAAATTGATTTTAGAAAGATCGTAGTTTATGATATTGAAGGCAATGTCATGACAAAAGAAATCGAAAAAAAAGACTCTGAAGGTAATAGTATCGGTACAGAAATAGTACCGGATTATAAGGATCTGAGTAAAAACCTGGGTAATGCAATCTTCTTCAACGTTGAAGATATAAACGAGCAGGAGATTGGGCGGAAGATATACCATGACGGTGAAATTGAGATAGATGAAGCAAGAGCTGCTTTAATCAAGAGGTTTGCTGAGAAGATCTTTTATGCATATATAAAAGTTCCACTTTTTCAGCTACTTGATGAAGCGGTAGAAAAAAGTAAAACAGAAAATTTATAATTACTTAAAATGAACATTATGAACGAAGAAATTAAAATTGTAGCGACTGATACAACAGAAGTAAAGTCGTTTGAGGGTACCTCTTTACAGTCCCCTACGGTGAAGTATAACATTCGTTATACGGTTATCAATGGAGTGAAACAATCTATATTTGTTGGTATCACCGATAATGCAACAGAGACAGTTGCAAATGCTGACGGTAGTGGAACGCATGAAGAAATCAGGGAAACTAATCTTGGTGAGATCCGGTATGATCCTTCTCCGATGCCTCAGGTTACTACTTTAAATCTTAGGTATACAGATAGTTTTGCTACTTACATGTCTGATTTTGCCCGTATCATAGACCAGATCCTCAATAGTGTTGAGTAGTGTAACAATGAATGTCCACCCGACCTTCACAGGCAGGATGGACTTGCGTATTATCTAAATAATTATGAAATAGTTTTTCAAAAGTAGTATAATTATTTTAAGATGACAAATTATGCAAGATAAATCAATACATCAAATATCTTCTGGCCTGTTTGCTCCCATTGCCGGAAGCTTCGTAATGGAGGCTATAGAGCATATGATCCCATGGCTAATCACTATGTTCTTTGTAATACTGTGTGATTTGGCCACGGGGTGCAGAAAGAGTTTGATGATGGGGGAACATGTGAGATTTAGTAGGGCTTGGCGGGCTACGATGGGGAAGATGGTTACATATTTCAGTTTCGTGATTATGGTGGTGATGATAAACGAGGCCAGTGGTGGAAGATATAACATTGATATATTCGCTTGCTTATCTGTCTGCTTCATCGAAGGTTGCTCTATCATATCTAATATTCTTAAGCCCAAGGGGTATGATTTTAATCTGATAGTAGCTATTGAGGTCTTTGCTAAGAAGGTTTTCGGAATTGACAAGGAAGATTCAGAGGGTATAGTGACTAAGAGAAAGAGAAAAAGGGTAAATGAAAATAAGGAGGAAAGAGTATGAAAATTCTAATAGACAACGGACACGGTGAAAACACTCCCGGGAAACGTTCACCGGACGGAAGGTTGTGTGAGTGGGCTTATTCCAGAGAGATAGCGGATATGGTAGTTCTTGGTCTGAGAAAACATGGTATTGATGCGGAACGCATAGTAAAAGAGAATATAGATGTTTCATTGTCGGAACGTTGCAAGCGGGCTAACAACATATATCGTGAAACAAGGAAAAACGCTATTCTGGTATCTATTCATTGCAATGCGGCCGGCAACGGGACAAGTTGGATGAACGCTCGGGGATGGGGTGTATATGTCAGTGATAATGCTTCTTTTAATAGCAAAATGTTAGCTTCTTCTCTGGCACAAGTAGCAATAAGTAAAGGTGTGACAGTACGTAAACAAGCTCCCGGGCAGGACTACTGGGTGCAGAACTTGGCTATTTGCCGGGATACGAATTGCCCCGCTGTATTGACAGAGAACTTTTTCCAGGACAATAAGGAGGACGTGGAGTACTTATTGTCATCCGAGGGCAAGCGAACAGTAGCAAATATTCACGTAGAAGGTATTATTAACTATTTAAATTCAAAGTAACATGGCTCTAACAGATTTAACTTTCAGCAAACAGGGTGAAGCTTATGTATGTGACCCTGTGCAACTTCAATCGGATGCAGGTCTTCATCTTGAATTTGCAAGTGAAGATAAGAATAACGGTGTCGCTCTGTTTCAAAGCATGACGAATGGGAATTACGTCCCTTTCGGATCATATAACTATGTGGGTAGCACAATGGATGTTGCTATTACAGGAGTGATTCCCGGGATGTACATTAAAGTGCGGTCTATTTCACAGCCCTCCATAGCTAAAATCCTTGTGTCAGAATGAAAGTGCCAATCAATCAGATAAATGTATCCCGGGTAGGAGTTAACACTGCCCGCATTCAGGGGATACGTCTTAGATCAGCTTCAAAGGGAGAGCAAACTTCTCCTTTTCACCCTTCCCTTGTGGATTATTGGAACTTTAAAGGTAAGATCAACTCCGATAAAGATAGGAATACTATCAAGGGAATAAAAGGTGAAATATTGACTGCGTATAACTTCGGTTGGAGCTTAGGTAGTGGATATGGTTTATATAAAACAAATTTTTTACAGTGGGATTATATTTCTTCAAGAGGGACTGCTGTTGTAACGTCTGATACTATTCATTTAACAGAAACTTTTGGAAATTCAAATGTTGTAGAACTTAGTAATCTTGCATATAATAGCTCAGAAAATATAACAGTAGATGTTTCTGGGGATTTTGGAGGTGTAAATCTCATATATATTTATTACACATCAGAGACAGAATCAGCACAAGTCGTTATAAATACTCCTGGAAGATATGAATTGCCTAAAAGCAATAGGGTAAATGCTGGATTTAAAACAAACAAAGCTACAAAGTTGGACTTAACTATTGAGCAAATCCCAGAATATGAAGGAGCAATAGTTACAGATGGTATAGATGACTATCTGAAACTTGATAAGGTAGGATATAAGATAGGAACCGTCATTATTAAATTTGTTCCTATTAAGTTTAATGTTGGTTGGAATACAGTTTTTGATAATAATAAATACGATAGCCCTAATAGGAATTTTTTAGGTTATTCTTCTACCATAGAAAATAGAGGTACTACTATGTTTGTTTCTAATTATGGCGATTATCTTGCATTATATCATAATACGCCTAAACAAGCTAATGACTCACTTTATATAAGTAGCTCTTATACAGAATCGTTTACAGCTAAGGAGTTTTTTTCTATGGCTCTATATGATATTGCTATATATCAAGACGTTCTGACCGCTGAAGAAATTCAGAAAGAAATCAACGTCATGGAATATGGCACTCCAAATCCAGTGTTCGCATTGAACTTTGATAATTTTGCCTATAAAGCCGTTGATTATCCTGAATTTGCTACTGGTAAAGTTACAACAAATAAAATTGTAATAGATAGTACAACTACACAAATGAATAGATTTATTGTGGCTGCTTATAATCCAGATTTAACAACAGGAGATGCAATTGAACTACCATCTTATAAAGTAAAAGTCACAGGAATTGACGCATATAGTAATCTGGGCGATGGCTATTGGGCAGTTGCGTTAATGGGAATGCCTATTGATACGTCACAAGACCCCTGGGTTTATCTGTTTTACAAAGATGGAATTTATGATATACCAGCAATATCATTAAGTGAAAGTATCTATAATTTAGCAGTGATGTGTCAAATAATGGTTGACAAGCCTATTGAGATAGAAATCCTCTACGATAAGAATGTCACAAAGAGCTTCCCGGAGACAAAACAAATATTCCCTTAAAGTTAATAAGAAAATTATGAAATACGTAATTGTAACAGTAGAATGGTGCCTGAATCACGGTGTTGTGGTACCGGCACAAGCAAGAAGATCTGTTGACGGATTGAAAGTTATCCTGCATGAAGATTATATCGATCCCGTCTTGAGAGAAGAAGATGCCATGACCTCGTACCGGCATGATTCATCTGAGTTAAAAAACATACTAAGTGGTCCTGAGTGGACGGTTCCGCAAGAGGGGGTATTATGAAACGGTTGACATGTATCGTTTTGCTGGTGTCGGCAATATGTTTTGCCGGATGTAGGACTACTCAATACGTGCCGGTTGAAACTATTAAGACTGAGTATAAGACAAGAGATAGTATTCGTCATGATAGTATATATCAGCGTGACAGCATTTATGTAATAGACAGGGGTGATACAGTGTACACATACAAAGATCGGTATCTCTATAAGTATTTATATCTTAATCGTATTGATACTGTGATTAAGACTGACAGTATTCAGATACCTTATCCGGTTGAAAAGGCGTTGACCAGGTGGCAGAAGGCAAAAATAGAACTTGGCGGCTGGGCATTTGGTGGCTTGATATGTATTGCTATTATTTTATTGTATATCTGCATTAAAAGGAAAGGAGGCTGACATGAAATAATATTCTGATTTGCCGGTGGTAGAAGGCCGGCATAAGAAGCTCCATTAACAAACGTATTTCTTTAGGGGCAAAGAAGTAAAAGAAAGCCTCACTACCCGTCATACGACTACCAATCAGAAACGGGCAAACATCGTCGGAACACTGTTAGGAGGCTTTCAAAGTTAAATAACAGTGCCTTCGATGTTTTGTTTTATAATCTAATATGTTCTTTAGCATGAAAATTGTTGATATGTATCAGAAGGTAGTAGCGGTAGTCTGTCAGACAACAGGAATAGACGAATATTCAATGTTTCATAGTAACAAAGAGGTCTGTGTTGATGCACGATCAATACTTGTAAATGTGCTCACAGAAAGGGGAATAACAGAAGGAGAAATATCATACCTTACCGGGCTAACTCAGCAGTGCGTTAATAAACTCAAGAATAACTTTTCTATCCGCACCCGTAAATGGAGTGTCACAACAAATCTACAATCAGTTTACAACGAGCTTACAACGATATAATTTAAGTACAACGGATTTATCGTGTTCTTTGTGATGCGGTTAATATTGACCGTGTTATAATTGTATAATTAAATATGAGTGAAACAAAGACTTACGTATTCCCGGAAAGCGGGAGTGGTGGAGGAGGCAGTATGCTTGGTATGCTTGCCCCCTTATTGCAGAAAAACGGTCTTGACCCCAATTTGTTGCTTGCAATGAATAATCGTGGCGGTATGTTTGGTGGTGATGGCGCTTCTTTGCTTTGGATAAAATTCCTGATCTTACTGTTCTCATTGTTTGGACGCATTTGATGTCTATTAGA
>ERZ1023972.289-NODE-289-length-12601-cov-12.294357_pt1 | contig 12601 bp, 9 predicted proteins | sample MGYA00380431_ERZ1023972 | MGnify/ENA primary metagenome ERZ1023972 (study PRJEB33179, sample SAMN07449053) | human gut metagenome | biome: Human-gut; feature: Human associated habitat; material: Faeces | host: Homo sapiens | place: India:Kasaragod | collected... | reverse complement strand
CCCACCCCTCAAGATTGAGGGGCAGGGGAGTTGAATAGGCGAAGCCTATTTTTTACAGGGAGAAAGCGAAAATCTGCCCATTGTTTCAAAACACGGAAATTGTCTGATATTGATAAAAAGCAGCAATGGAATTTCAGAAGCCGGATTTGTTAAAATGCACAAGAAGGAACAAAAATGTGCGAAATAACAAAAATAAAAACTCACATAGTTATCCACATCGAAAAAAGGCGAAAAATGCGGGAAATTAAGTTATACACTATTTTATCCACATTATCCACAGACGAAAAAACCGAATCCTGTGGAATACGGAATGTCCAAAACAAACAGTTGTTTTGTGAAGTTATCACAGCAATCCAGTTTTTGTCGGCAGTCTGAAAAGAAATATAATTGTCAGAAAAAAAAGACAATTGTTTAAAATGCTCAGAAAATATTGCCTGGGACGAGGACTTATGGTATAATCTGAATAAGGATAGAGAAAGAAAGCTCTTGCAATATCCTAATTATGGACCAGAAGGGATGATGATTTTATGAAGATGATTATCAGCGGAAAAAACATTGACGTTACACCCGGTCTGCGCAGTGCAGTAGAAGCAAAGCTCGGTAAGCTGGAGCGGTATTTTACAGCGGATACGGAAATCTATGTAACATTAAGTGTGGAAAAGGACAGACAGAAAATTGAAGTGACCATCCCGATGAAAGGAAACATTATCCGGTCGGAGCAGACCAGCAGCGATATGTATGTATCGATCGATCTGGTAGAGGAAATTATCGAGAGACAGCTCAGAAGATACAAGACGAAGCTGATCGCACAGCAGCAGGCGGCTGCAAGCTTCCAGCCTGATTACCTGGAAGCGGATGAAGAAGAGGAGGAAGAGGTTAAAATCGTCAGAACCAAGAAGTTCGATATCAAACCGATGTATCCGGAGGATGCCTGCGTACAGATGGAGCTTTTAGGACACAGCTTTTATGTATTCTGCAATGCAGAGACGGATCAGGTAAATGTTGTTTACAGAAGAAAAGGCAATACCTACGGGCTGATTGAGCCGGAAGTATAAATCTGGACAAAGCCATTGACAAATTTGAATCAGCAAACCAAAACCGGGCGGGAGCGAAAGCTTCCGCCCGATTTTGCAGTGCGCTTTACAGCGATGTACGTTATGCCGTAAGGCGCACTGCGCAGCACTTCTGCAGTTGCCCGCCATCCTGTATTATGCTAAGATGTAACAGACACGAAAGAAGAAGGAGAAAGAACATGGCTGTTGTTTTGCTTGCTGCTTTTTTGATGATCGCCTGCCTGCTGGCGCTCAGATTTGAAAAGCAGCTGACGGCTGTCCTGCCGTTGGCAACCTGTATTCTGATTTTAATATTATATGTGCTCGCATTTTTCCGGCGGCTGTCCTGGATCGATTATTTCAGCACAGCGATTGTGGTGGGAGCAGTTTTGAGAGTTCTGTTTTTATCCGGAGAAAAGAAGAAAAAGCTGTTTGTACAGCTGCGGGAGCTGTTCTTTGCGCCGTCTGCGATTGCTGCCATGGTGTTGCTGACCGGTGCAGTGCTTTTGACCGGAAATAAAATTACAACGTGGTGGGATGACTTGAATTTCTGGGCAACGGACGTCAAGGCATTGTATGCGCTGGATGGCTTTGCAGCGAAATATACGAATGCAGCTTCGGAGTTTGGCGATTACCCGCCGGGAATCCAGTTGCTCAAATGGTGGTTTGTTCATTTAAAGCCGGACAGCTTTTCTGAGGGGCTGATGTTTGCCGGATACTATTTCGGCGTGTTTGTTTTTCTGACGCCACTGCTTAGCAGGCTGGACGAAGCGCTGCAGACTGACAGACGGACGGTGAAGCAGCTTTTCTGGACCGTTGTGCTTGTGGTCTGCCTGGCAGCGTTTCCGAGTATGACAGAGACGTTTTACCTCGGAGGAATGTGCGCCGACCTGGTGATGGCGGTGATCTACGGTGTGATACTGATGAGCTGTCTCGAAGATCGGGCTGCGCCTGGTGCAGACACTGCCGCCGCAGACACTGCCGCCGCAGACACTGCTACCGCAGACATTGCTGATGCAGCTTCCCGTTCCCGCACCTTCTCCAACCTGCGGATCGCCCTGTATCTCGGCGTTCTGGTGCTCGTAAAGTCCGTTGGATTTTTGTGGGCGGCGTTCGCCCTCGTCTTTGTCTGGTTCTGGCGGCTGCATGGCGCAGCGGACAAAAAGAAAGAAATACGGCAGCTGCTTTGCATCACAGCACTTCCAGCCGTCAGCGGAGGAAGCTGGATGCTGTTTTGTCTGCTCATGAAGCGGGTGGCAAAACTGACCGGGGCGGCGGTTTCGATGGCGTCGGGCAACCTGCCGATCCTGATTGAAGGAACGGTACAGAAGTTGTTGCATGCGTATGCAGAAGCATTTGCAGCACGGGCGCTGCATCGGGATGGATTTTCCTGGATCGGTGTATCGGCGCTTGCCCTGTTTGTGATTTTTCTGATCGGAATCGCATGGCTGTACCGCAGGAAGCTTCTGACCAAAACGGAGCGGAATTTCCTGTTTGTGTATGTGCCGCTGACGGGAATTGTTTTTTACGGCATCAACCTTGTGAGTCATCTGACGATTTTTGCGACGGAAACCCAGTATCTGGAAGCAACCGGGATGATTGCGTCGATCGAACGCTACAGTGCACCGTTTACAGTTGGAACGTTGTATCTGCTGTTCGGGATTTTTCTGGAACGCAGTCCGAGGCTGTGGGGAAAAATTTCGCCCTATGCAGCGCTGGCTGCAGCTGTATTGTTGTGTGCAAACTGGGGCGCTGTCTATGACGGGATGATCGGTTACCGGCAGCGCTTAGACGACGATTTGCAGGCACGGTCGAACATGATCACGGAAGCGTCGGAGGAATTTCTGGAAAAAATATCCAAACAGGACGTGGGCAGTGGGATGCGGGTGCTGTATCTGAAAAATGTACAGGATGCGGCGCAGTGGGTCAGAAATACTTACATTTCGTTTGAGGCGTCTCCGGTGTCGGTGCTGTTTGGCGGAATCGGGGAAGACACCACATCCGGACAGGTGTGGGAGCTGGTGCAGGCTTCCCATGCGGGCTACTTATATGCAGATGAAACGGATGAAGCGTTAAAAGAGCTGTTTGCGCCTTATACAGAGGAATTTGCGTGGAAAACGTTGTATCGAATTCAAATAAACGACGGGACGCTGATATTGGAAAGGGCGGAAGAAAGCCGACAGGGACAGCCATAAAAGGAATCAAACGGCGTTGGATAACACCAGAGTAAGGGTACACAGAAATAGCGCAAGGAAAACATTGGAATGGAGAATACAATGGAGAAACGGATACCGGTCATTATACCGGCTTATGAACCGGATGAAAAAATGATCCGCCTGCTGCAGACGCTGCAGGAATCTGGAATCGAGCGAATCGTCGTGGTGGATGACGGAAGCGGAAACGAGTATCGGAACCTGTTTGAACAGGCAAAACAGCTCGGCGCAATTGTTTTGACTCATGCGGTGAACCTGGGGAAAGGGCGTGCATTAAAAACTGCTTTTAATGAAGTTTTAAACAGATACCCGGAGGCGATCGGAGCGATTACCGCGGATTCGGACGGACAACATACGCCCGCCTGCATTCAGAAATGTATGGAAGCGATGGAAAAAGAGCCGGAAAAGCTGATTTTGGGCTGCCGGAATTTCGATCAGGACAACGTCCCGGCAAAATCGGAATGGGGCAACAAAATCACACGTCAGGTGCTCAAATACCTTTGCGGCGTGGCGGTATCGGATACCCAGACCGGGCTGCGCGGCATTCCGGCTGCGTTTATGCGCCATCTGATGAACGTCAAGGGCGAGCGGTTCGAGTTTGAAACCTACATGCTTCTGGAGGCAGGAGAGCAAAAGGTCGGCATCCGCGAAGTGCCAATTGAAACGGTTTACTTAAACGATAACAAAGGCAGCCATTTCAACCCGCTGCTGGATTCAGCTCGGATTTATCTGGTATTTGCAAAATTTTTGTTTTCTTCCCTGTCATCGTGCATCATCGATCTGGTGCTGTTTGCGCTGTTTTGCAGCCTGACGAAAGAAAGAATGCCGGAGGCTGTCAGCTATATTGTGGTTTCGACCGTGCTTGCGCGCGTGGTGTCGGCGGGCTACAACTTTTTCCTGAATTACAGGGTCGTGTTTAAAAGCAGCGGCGCAGTGTGGAAATCGGCGGTGCGCTATTTTGTGCTTGCAGTCGTGCAGATGTTGGCAAGCGCCGGACTGGTCAGCCTGCTGTATGGCGTTCTGGGTGGCTCGGAGGTGGCAGTTAAGATCCTGGTGGACGTATTCCTGTTCTTTATCAGCTTCCTGATCCAGCGGGAAATCGTGTACCGTTAAAGAACGCTGCTTTGCAGCTTTCCTCAAAAGCTTAAGTCTTTCTTAGGATTTGGACGAAACGATTGACGCTTTCTGAAAAAAATGGATATAATACTCTCAACAGGAAATGAGAAAACGGTTTCGGAGAAAACAGGGCAATGGAGTTTTCAGAAACCGGATTTACAGCCAGTCGTTACGCAAAACGGAGCTGCAGTTCGTTAGATGGATCGAACCACGCGGTGCTGAGCCAGCCGCCCTGCATCCATTCCGCACTGTTGTAACGGCTAGTACATCGTTTTCGAAATAACTATACCACTCACTTGCCTGTGAATCCGATTGCACAGGTATAAAAGCCTCAGCGTAGCCCGCTACGCCTGCGTTTTTATACCTGCACACTCGAATCCACATCCTACGCGATTGGTATAGTTATTTACGAAACGCTGTACTAGGCTTTGCCCGATGGGTCGACGGACAAATACGGGAATGGGGTTTCCCGATATCCGGGAGAAAAGTCTTGTCGTTTCAATCATTTAAATTTGCCGTTTTTCTGGCGGCAGCAGTAGGGGGATTTTATGCCGTGCCGAAAAAGGGACGGCTGGCAGTTTTGCTGATTTTCAATATCCTCTTTTTCGAGTGGGCAGATCCGTTTGCGGGTATCTGGCTGCTGAGTTCTGTGTGTCTGACGTGGGGCTGTGCCCTTTTAGTGGAAAAAGGCGCAGACAGGACGAAGCGCCGTTTGCTGATCGGAGCGTGCCTTTCTTTTCAGCTGATTCTTTTGGCAGTGTTTAAATATCTGCCAGTCTGGAATGAAATCATCAACAAAACATATGGAAGAGGACTACAAATCGTTCATCTGGATGTTGCGGCGAAGTTCGGACTCGTCGCACCGATCGGAATTTCGTTTTATACGCTGGAAGCGATCGGCTATCTGATAGACGTTTCGAGGGGAAAATATCCTGCGGAAAAAAGCTTCTGGCGCTTTGCAGCATTTCTCTCCTTTTTTCCGAACATTATGAGCGGACCGATCGAGCGCGGAGACCATTTTCTGGGACAGCTTAGAGAAATTACGGAAAAAAAGCGACGCGAGCTTCTGAATTACGACCGGGTGATGCAGGGGCTGATTGCGATGCTGCTCGGCTATGGGATGAAGCTGATTGTCGCACAGCGGGCGGAAATCCTTGTAAATCAGGTTTACAGCATGTATCAGGATGCCAACAGCTTTACGATGCTGATGGCGGCGCTCTTTTATGCGGTTCAGATTTACTGTGATTTTGCGAGCTATTCGATGATCGCGGTCGGTGTCGGCAGACTATTTGGCTTTGAGCTGGTCCAGAACTTTAAGCAGCCCTATTTTGCCAGAAACCTGACGGATTTCTGGCGCAGATGGCACATTTCTTTGAGCAGCTGGCTGCGGGATTATATTTATATTCCGCTGGGCGGCGGCAGAAAGGGACTTGCAGTCAGACAGCGCAATATACTGCTTGTTTTTCTCATCAGCGGTCTGTGGCATGGCGGCGCGCCGCAGTTTTTGGCATGGGGACTGCTGCATGGTGCAGGACAGGTCGTGCAGGATTTTTACAAAAAGGCGAAGCAAGCGGTATTCGGGGAAGCAAAAATTGACCTGGAAAAGCTGCGGCATATGCTTTCGGTTCTGCTGACCTTTTTTACGGTGATGTGTTTTTGGATCTTTTTCCGCAGCGAATCGGTATCGATGGCAGTGATCTGTCTGAAAAATATGTTTACCAGGTGGAACGGATTTCTGTACTGGAGACAGTTTTTGTTCACGATGGGATTGGAAAAAACGCAGTTTTTCATCGCAGTTGCTGGGATTGCAGTGCTGTTTGGAATTGATTTGATTTCTGAAAAAAAGAAACAGGAGCCGGCAGTCTGGATTTATAGGATGCCGCTTCCGGTGCGCTGGGCGATTTGTCTGTTTTTGATCGGAGCAGTGTTCGTGGTCGGGCAATATGGAAAGGGCTTTGACCCGTCCGGATTTATTTATGTGGAATTTTAAGGCGTGTGGGGAGATTAATGTGAAAAATAAGCGTGATCGCTTATTTTTCACACTGCTATTTGTGCCGCAGGCGTCATAAAGTAGCTGGGATCGCAGAGCCGAATTGGATGTTCGCCTCGCGATTCCTTCGGCGCAAGCGCCTGCGGAATGGAGAATAAAATGAGAAAAAAGTGGATTCGAGGGGGCATTTTTCTGTGTCTGGTGCTCCTTTTACTGAACAATTTAAATCGGATTCTGTGTGTCAAATCGCCGCATGGAGTCGATCAGACGCGGTATCTGTATGTGCAGCCGAAAAATAAAATCGACGTACTTTTTCTGGGCAGCAGCCACGTTCACTGCAACGTGAATACGCAGCTGCTCTGGGACGAATACGGCATGGCAGCGTACCTGATGACCGGCGCGGAGCAGCCGCTCTGGAACAGCTATTATAATCTGAAAGAAGCGTTGAAGACCCAGAAGCCGAAGCTGGTGGTGCTGGACATGTTCTGTCCGAGTCGTTTTTATGATGATTTCCAGCCGGGATGGGCAGATGAAAACCTTGACGGGATGCGGATATCTCTGAATAAGCTGGAAGCAGTGTATACAAGCGTGCAGGAGGAGCAAAGTCACTTTTTTCTGGGATTTACGGAATATCATTCCAGATATGACCAGCTGACGACAGAGGATTTTCAGAATTTCGTCTGGAATCGGAAAACGCAGGAGCGTTGGAAAGGCTACACGCCGCTAAACCGCCACGCAGAGCTGACGGAGCCGGATATGAGCCATGTGACGACATCGCAGGAAATGACCGAAAAATCAAAGGAATATTTTGAAAAAATCGTAGAACTGACGAAAAAAGAAGGCATCGCGCTTGCGTTGATTTCCGGACCGTATCTGTTGGAGGAAAGGGATCAGGAGGTTTACAATTTCATTGGGCAGCTGGCAGAAAAAGATGGACTGCTGTTCTGGAACACTAATACGCCTGCCCATTATCGGGAGATGGGGCTGGACTTTTCAACGGATTATGCAGACCACGCGCACTTAAACGAGGCGGGCGGCGCAAAGTACACGGCGTATCTTGGAAAGTGGCTTTCCCAAAATTACAGCTTTCCCGACCGCAGGGGACAAAAGGGCTATGAATCGTGGGAAAACCAGCTCATGAAATCCGGAGAATGAGGCCAACGTGCTGACCGGGCGAAAGCTTTACAAAAAACGGGACTTCTGGTATGCTGTCAAATATGGTTTCGGACTGGAATGTGCGCGCCGGATGCGCCGCAGATTGGTAAAATATGCCGCTGCTGATCGACCAGGACGCGCTGCAGTGCAGGCAGGAAGCAAACAGACAGAAAGGAAATTGACATGGACATTTTAAATAAGCTCAGAGAGGAACTTCAGGTAGAGCGCTGGCAGGTAGAAGCTGCGGTCAAGCTGATCGACGAGGGCAACACGATTCCCTTTATTTCCAGATACCGTAAGGAAGCGACCGGTTCCTTAAATGACGAGGTACTGAGAAATCTGTACGAGCGTCTGAACTATCTGCGCAATCTGGAGGAGAAAAAGACCTCCGTTATGGCGAGCATCGAAGAGCAGGGCAAGCTGACGGAGGATCTGAAAAATAAAATTCTGGCGGCAGAAACGCTGGTTGTCGTAGAGGATTTATACCGCCCTTACCGTCCGAAGAGAAAGACGAGAGCCAGCGTTGCAAAGGAAAAGGGGCTGGACGGACTTGCCGATTTGATCCGGGAACAGAAATTTTCCGGTTCTCTGGAAGAAGCGGCAGCTGCTTATGTGAATCCTGAAAAAGGCGCAGCGGATACAAAGGAAGCGCTGCAGGGCGCACAGGATATCCTTGCGGAAGGAATTTCCGATGAAGCGGATTACCGGATGTACATCCGGAAAATCACGATGGACGAGGGCAAGCTCACCAGCACCGCGCGGGATGAAAAGGCGCAGAGTGTTTATGAGATGTACTATCAGTACGAGGAGCCGCTCAAAAAGGCAGCGGGACACCGTGTGCTGGCATTGAACCGCGGCGAGGCGGAGAAATTCCTGACCGTTAAGGTGGAAGCACCCCGTGACCGTATTTTACAGTACCTTGCAAAAAAAGTAATTACCGAAGAAAATCCGGTGACGGAGGTGGTACTGCGCGCCGTGATTGAGGACAGCTATGACCGTCTGATCGCCCCGGCGATCGAGCGCGATATCCGCAATGAGCTGACAGAAAAAGCCGAAGAGGGTGCAATCAGCGTCTTTGGCAAGAATCTGGAACAGCTTTTGATGCAGCCTCCAATCGCCGGACATGTAGTGCTCGGCTGGGATCCGGCGTTTCGTACCGGCTGTAAGCTTGCTGTTGTGGATGCGACCGGAAAGGTACTGGATACGAAGGTCATTTATCCGACTGCACCTCAGAACAAAGTAGAAGAAGCCAAAAAGGAATTAAAGAAGCTGATCGAGAAGTACGATATTTCTCTGATCTCTGTGGGAAACGGCACTGCGAGCCGCGAGTCCGAGCAGGTGATCGTCGATTTGATCAAAGAGCTGAAAAAGCCGGTTCAGTATGTGATCGTCAACGAAGCGGGCGCATCTGTTTATTCTGCCAGCAAGCTGGCAACGGAAGAGTTCCCGCAGTTTGACGTGGGACAAAGAAGTGCGGCTTCGATCGCACGCCGTCTGCAGGATCCACTTTCCGAGCTGGTAAAGATCGATCCCAAATCCATCGGTGTCGGACAGTATCAGCATGATATGAACCAGAAAAAGCTTGGGGAAGCCCTGGGCGGTGTGGTAGAGGACTGTGTAAACCGGGTAGGCGTGGACTTAAATACCGCATCTGCTCCGCTTTTGGAGTACATTTCCGGTATTTCCAGGACGGTTGCAAAAAATATCGTAGAATACCGGGAAGCAAACGGACGCTTTACAAACCGGAAGCAGCTGTTAAAGGTTCCGAAGCTGGGACCCAAAGCATTTGAGCAGTGCGCAGGCTTTTTGCGGATTGCGGACGGAGAAAATCCGCTGGATGCGACGAGCGTACATCCCGAGTCCTATCCTGCGACGATGGAATTGTTAAAGAAACTGGAGCTTTCCATGGAAGATGTGCGCATGCTGCAGGCGGAAGCCAAAAAGGGACGCGCTGCGCAGAACACATCGGGCGCTGACAGCAAAAATACTTCAGGCGACGCTGCACGCCAGAATGTGTCCGCCAAAAACAAAGCAAACCGCAAGGACCGCAGACAAAACGGCTTCAACATCCGCAATACGGATACGGCGATGGGACGCGCACTGGCAGCAGCCATGCAGGGAATGACTTTGGATGCAGACAATGGCAGAACCGACAAAAAAGGAGCAAACGCATCAGGGCGGTCTGGCGCAGGAGCATTGAACGCTGCAAATGCGTCGACAGGAGCCGCTGCAGGCAGCAGCACATCCGGCAGCCAGAAGGCAGCAGCCGTTTCTGCACTGGAACGCCGCATCCCGGACAAGAAAAAGCTGGCGGAAGAGCTTGGTATTGGTGAGATCACGCTGACAGATATTGTGAAGGAGCTGGAAAAGCCTGCCCGTGACCCGCGTGAGGATATGCCCCGCCCGATCCTGCGCAGCGACGTGCTGGATATGAAGGACCTAAAGCCCGGCATGGTGTTAAAGGGAACCGTCCGTAACGTCATCGACTTTGGCGTATTCGTGGATATCGGCGTCCATCAGGACGGATTGGTGCACATTTCCCAAATCACGGACCGTTTTATTAAGCATCCGCTGGAAGCAGTCAGCGTTGGGGATATCGTGGATGTAAAGGTACTGGACGTTGATCCGGTCAAAAAACGGATCGGTCTGACGATGCGTCTGGATCAGAAATAAGAAAAAACAAAATTTTCTCTTGATTTTTTATCAAAAACGTCATATACTCAACACGTTAATAAAGGTAAAGTTCTTCAGGGTCGGGTGCAAGTCCCAACCGGTGGTATAGCCCACGAGCCTTTCGCTGTATAAGTCAGCGGGGCATGATTCGGTGATCCTTCTGCAATGGGAGCAGACGGAAACTCCGAAGCCGACAGTACAGTCTGGATGGAAGAAGACGATTGCTTTTTCTGATGCGTTTTTGCCGACGCAGAAGAAACCCAAAGCAAACAGCGCACAGACCCGGAAGATTTCTCTTCCGGGTTTTTATCGTATAGGAAACTTCGTTTCCATACGATAAAAATGCTCCGCGAGGATGCGCACTCGGCGCAGGGGTAGATGGTTGCTAAAGCAACCGCGCCTCGGCGCGAGAATGTGCCAAGGCACATTCTTTTTGTGTCCCAAAGGAAGGGGATATCCTGTGAAGGAAAAGCCCTTTGGCAGGATCCCTGACAGGCATATCGCTGTGCAAAGAACTTTCCTGCAAATCGAAAGGAGACTTAAAAATGAGTTCTTTATGGCAAACCGTATCTGAAAACGTAGTATTTGTATTGGAGTTTCTTGCACTGATCGTGGTGATGTTTCTGATCGCCTATGTCATTGAAAAAGCAGTCAAGAAAAAAAATAACGACACAGAGCGTGTCCTTGCAACCAGAAAAATCGTCGTGATCGGCGTATTTTCCGCAATTGCAGCGATCCTGATGGTACTGGAGTTTCCGGTTCCCTTCGCACCGTCCTTCTACGGACTGGATTTTTCCGAGCTGCCGGCGCTGATCGGTGCATTTGCATACGGACCGGTGGCGGGTGTCATGATCGAGTTTTGTAAAATTCTGATCAAGCTTGTGTTAAAGCCCTCTTCCACAGCGTTCGTCGGAGAGCTGGCAAACTTCTCGATCAGCTGCATGCTGGTGCTGCCTGCGTCCGTGATCTACCTGTTCAAAAAATCGAGAAAACAGGCGATTCTCGGCACCGTTGTGGGTACACTGATCATGACGGCGTTTGGCTCCTGCTTCAATGCCATTTATCTGCTTCCGAAATTTTCTGAGCTGTACGGAATCCCGCTGGATGCGATCATCGGAATGGGAACGGCGATTAACCCGGCGATCCACAGCATCAGCGGACTGGTGCTGATGTGTGTTGTACCGTTAAACCTTTTAAAAGGCGGCCTGGTATCGCTGATCACTATTTTAGTTTACAAAAAGCTCAGCCCGATCTTAAAGGCAGCGCATAAACAATAGAATGCACGCTCCGCGAACATTCTATCGTTATGAATAAAAAAATCGATTACATGGCTGCAAGGCAGCTGTCGTAATCCACACAAATTTTCACCACGCACCGCAGAGGCGAATCCCTCTGCGGTTTTGTTTTCCAAAAAAAGTGCGCCCTGCCCTCCGGGTTCTGATTTCTTTGGAAAAATTTAAGAAAGATTTTATGAAAGACGGGGGATTTTTCAAAGGTATTCAGGTACAATGAACTACAATGTGTAAAACCTGTGGGTTGACAGAAAAGCACAACCGTATTATTGTATTATATAAATAATACAGAAAGGGCAAATCAATGGCTGCACTTGTGGAAGTTAAGGATATCTGCAAGATCTATAACCCCGGTGAGAACGAAGTCCGGGCGCTGGATCATGTGTCGGTATCCATTCAGGAAAAGGAATTTGTGGCGATTATCGGTCATTCCGGCTCGGGCAAATCGACGTTGATGAACATGCTCGGCTGCCTCGATGTGCCGACCAGCGGCTCCTATTTTTTACATGGAAAAGATGTGTCGCGCATGAGTGACGATGAACTGTCGGACGTCAGAAACCGGGAGATTGGTTTTATTTTTCAGGGCTTTAACCTGATCGCGAATCTGACGGCGCTGGAAAATGTAGAGCTGCCGCTCATTTACCGCGGCGTCGGCAAGAAAGAACGCCGGGAGCTGGCGGAAGCGGCGCTTCAAAAGGTCGGACTGGGACAGCGTATGTCTCATAAGCCATCGGAGATGTCCGGCGGACAGCAGCAGAGGGTTGCGATTGCGCGGGCAATTGCACAGGCGCCGCCGGTGATCCTGGCGGACGAACCCACCGGTAATCTGGATTCGGGTTCCACCAAAGAAATCATGAGCATTTTAAAACAACTCCACCGCGAGGGACGAACCGTGATTTTGATCACCCATGATAACGATATCGCGGCGCAGGCAAGGCGGGTCATCCGCATCAAAGACGGAAAAATCGAGGCGGATTTCGAACAGCAGGTAGAAGATTGGTAACTGCTCAGTAGGTCTGCGCATTTACTGCGCTGACCGTAAGAAAACTTAGACCGGAAGGCAAAAATCCTATCGGCACAGCCGATTTGGAATGGATTTTTGCGCGTAAC
>ERZ1023972.279-NODE-279-length-13029-cov-36.920610_pt1 | contig 13029 bp, 8 predicted proteins | sample MGYA00380431_ERZ1023972 | MGnify/ENA primary metagenome ERZ1023972 (study PRJEB33179, sample SAMN07449053) | human gut metagenome | biome: Human-gut; feature: Human associated habitat; material: Faeces | host: Homo sapiens | place: India:Kasaragod | collected... | reverse complement strand
GCTTGCACCGGCCTGCCGTACCCCAGGCCCGGTAAGGCGCAGCCGCCACCGGGCAATCGCACCCTACTTAACTTTCGTTGACAATTTCCGGGCGCTGGAAACGGCGCAGCTCGCGTAGCAGCCCAACCAGCAGCACACCGACAAGCGCCAGCGCCCAGCCGCTGGCGCTGGCGGATGCCGCCGGCGTCATCACCGCCCCTAAGCCGCCGAGCAGCGCCGCGCCGATGGCGTCGCCGGTGACGTTTTGCGCGGTCCACAGACCGTTAATCCGCCCGAGCATATGTTCCGGCGTCTGGGTCTGGATCAGGGTGTACTGCAGCAGCGAGCTAATAGCGCTCAGCCAGCCAAACAGCGCCAGGCACAGCGCGCCCAACGCCCAGTGCGGCATCAGGCTGAACAGCGCAATGGCGACAAACGATCCCACCGTCGTCGCCAGCATCAGCGCGCCCGGCCGCACCGTCTGGGCCAGCTGGCCGCTGGTCAACGCCCCCAGCGCCGCACCGAGCGGAATAGCGGCGTACAGCAGGCCAATCTGTCCGGCCGACATCTGCCAGCTACCGGCCAGCGCCGGATAGAGCACCCGCACCGCGCTGGCCATGGTCAGCAGACCGCCAAGCAGCGCAATCCCGCCGATAAGCGGGCTCCGGCAGAGGAAGGTCAGCCCCGCCAGCAGGGAGCGCAGCGGATGCTCGCGCGGCTGCGGAGGCGGCGGCAGCTGCGGCAGACGCAGCAGGGTTAAGGTGGTGATAAAGGTCCCCGCCGCCGCCAGGCCGAAGTTCCACGCCACGCCGCCGGTGGCCAGCAGCAGGCCGCCGATCATCGGCGAAATCACCGAGCCAAGGCGCACCGTCAACATGGTGATGGCCCCGGCCTGCATCAGGTTTTCCCGCCCCACCAGCGCCGGGGTCGCCGCCAGCAGCGCGGTCACCCCCAACGAGGCGAAGAACCCGTCCCAGATCCCCAGCAGGTAGATCGCCGCCAGCGACGGCTCCGGCAGCAGGGCGTTCAGACACAGGCCGACAAAGCCCACGCCGCAGGTGCCGCGCGCCAGCAGGATCAGGCGTTTACGTTCATAGCGGTCAGCCAGCACGCCCCCCACCATCAGACCAACAAACATCGACGCCCCGGTCAGCGTCACCGACAGCCCGACCTGCCAGGTCGAATGGGTCATCATCTGGATCTGCACCGGAATGGCCACGCCCAGCAGGCCAAGCGACAGAATAGAGATAAAGCGAGCGATAAAAACGGCGCGAAACGCCGGGTGAGTTTTCAGCAGGCTGAGATTGAGCAGCCAGGATTGTCGGTTCATTACAGCGCCTTGTCGTTATTTTTAATACCCTTTTTACTGTGGGTCATGCTACCATAGCTGAATAAAATCGATAACGATAATTACTATCATTATCATATCAGGGATGTCAGTTATGTCGTTTTCTACGACCGCGGTACGCTCTGTCGCCGTGCCCGGATTGTTGCTATTACTCGCCTTAGCCGCCGCGCTTAGCCTGACCATCGGCGCCAAATCGTTGCCGATCGGCACGGTATTCACCGCCTTCAGCGGAACCTGTCAAAGCGCTGATTGCACTATCGTGCTGGACGCGCGCCTGCCGCGCACTCTGGCCGGTCTGCTGGCCGGCGTCGCCCTCGGCCTCGCCGGCGCGCTGATGCAGACGCTCACCCGCAACCCGCTGGCCGACCCCGGCCTGCTGGGGGTCAACTCCGGCGCCAGCTTCGCCATCGTCCTCGGCGCGGCGCTGTTCGGGATCACTTCCCCGCAGGAGCAGCTGCTGCTGGCGTTCTGCGGCGCGCTCTGCGCCTCGCTGCTGGTAGCCTTTACCGGCAGCCAGGGCGGCGGTCAGCTGAGCCCGGTGCGCCTCACTCTCGCCGGGGTCGCCCTTGCGGCGGTACTCGAGGGGCTGTCCAACGGCATCGCCCTGCTCAACCCGGACGTCTACGATCAGCTACGCTTCTGGCAGGCCGGTTCGCTGGATATCCGCACCCTGCAAACGCTGAAAATTGTCCTGCTGCCGGTAGTGGTGGCGGGGATCGCCGCTCTGCTGCTGAGCCGGGCGCTGAACAGCCTGAGCCTGGGCAACGATACCGCCACCGCCCTCGGCAGCCGCGTCGCCCGCACCCAGCTGATCGGCCTGATCGTCATCACCGTCCTGTGCGGCAGCGCCACCGCCGTCGTCGGCCCCATCGCCTTTATCGGCCTGATGATGCCGCATATGGCGCGCTGGCTGGTGGGGGCCGATCATCGCTGGTCGCTGCCGGTCACCCTGCTCGCCACCCCGGCCCTGCTGCTGTTTGCCGACGTGATTGGCCGCCTGCTGGTGCCCGGCGAACTGCGGGTATCGGTGGTGAGCGCCTTTCTCGGCGCGCCGGTGCTGATCTGGCTGGTGCGCCGCCAGCCGCGGGGAGGTGGCCTGTGATTGCCCCGTCCCGCCGCCTGATAGCCAGCTGTCTGCTGCTAATGGCCGCCAGCCTGCTGATTTCCCTGCTCGGGCTGGCGCAAGGCCCGGTGCCCCTGACGATTGACCAGGTGTTCTCGGCGCTGTTCGGCGATGCGCCGCGCAACGTCGCGATGGTGGTGAACGAATGGCGGCTGCCGCGGGTGTTAATGGCGCTGCTCATCGGCGCCGCGCTCGGCGTCAGCGGCGCCATTTTCCAGTCGCTGACCCGTAACCCGCTCGGCAGCCCGGACGTGATGGGCTTTAACACCGGCGCCTGGAGCGGCGTGCTGGTGGCGATGGTCCTCTTCGGCCAGAACCTGACGGCGATCGCCCTGGCGGCGATGGCCGGCGGGGTGCTGACCTCGCTGGTGGTCTGGCTGCTGGCCTGGCGCAACGGGATCGAAACCTTCCGCCTGATCATTATCGGCATCGGCGTGCGCGCCATGCTGGTGGCATTCAACACCTGGCTGCTGCTGCGCGCCTCGCTGGAGACCGCCCTTTCTGCGGGCCTGTGGAACGCCGGATCGCTTAATGGCCTGACGTGGGGTAAAACCTGGCCGTCGGCGCCGCTGATCCTGTTGATGCTGGTGGGCAGCGCCCTGCTGGTTCGCCGGATGCGGCTGCTGGAGATGGGCGACGATACCGCCTGCGCGCTGGGGGTGCAGGTCGAGCGTTCGCGCCTGCTGCTGATGCTGGTGGCGGTGGTGCTCACCGCCGCCTCGACGGCGCTGGCCGGGCCGATCTCATTTATCGCGCTGGTGGCGCCGCATATCGCCCGCCGCCTGAGCGGCACGGCCCGCTGGGGACTGACCCAGTCGGCCCTGTGCGGCGCGCTGCTGCTGGCGCTGGCCGATTACGGCGCCCAACGGCTGTTTATGCCGTGGCAGCTGCCGGTTGGCGTGTTAACCGTCAGCCTCGGCGGTATTTACCTTATTGCATTGTTGATTCAGGAGTCCCGCAAAAAATGAGTGCTGTCCCCTCCCGTTTGCGCGGCGAGCAGTTAACCCTGGCCTACGGGAACAAGACCATCGCCGAGTCGCTGAACGTGACCATCCCTGACGGTCACTTCACCGCCATTATCGGCCCCAACGGCTGCGGCAAGTCGACGCTATTGCGCACCCTCAGTCGCCTGATGACGCCGGCCAGCGGCCACGTCTGGCTCGACGGCGCGCAGATCCAGCAGTACGCCAGTAAAGAGGTTGCCCGCCGCATCGGGCTGCTGGCGCAGAATGCCACCACCCCTGGCGATATCACGGTGCAGGAGCTGGTGGCCCGCGGGCGCTATCCGCACCAGCCGCTGTTTACCCGCTGGCGCAAAGAAGATGAAGAGGCGGTGAACAAGGCGATGCGGGCGACCGGGATCAGCGATCTGGCGCTGCAGAGCGTCGACACGCTTTCCGGCGGCCAGCGGCAGCGGGCGTGGATTGCGATGGTGCTGGCCCAGGAAACGGCGATTATGCTGCTGGATGAGCCGACCACCTGGCTGGACATCAGCCATCAGATCGACCTGCTGGAACTGTTGAGCGAGCTGAATCGCGAGAAGGGCTATACCCTGGCGGCGGTGCTGCACGATCTTAACCAGGCCTGCCGCTACGCCACCCACCTGATCGCCCTGCGCGACGGCAGGATCGTCGCCGAGGGGGCGCCGAAGGAGATCGTCACCGCCGATCTGATTGAACGGATTTACGGTCTGCGCTGCACGATCATTGAAGATCCGGTGGCGCATACGCCGCTGGTGGTCCCGCTGGGCCGCCGGTAATCTCCTCTTTCCCCGGCTTGCGCTACGCTGAGCCGGGCTACCTGCTGTAGCCCGAACTCAACCGTTACCCCAGAATCTCCCTGACCACCGGACCGATGGCCTCAAAGGCCTGCGGGGAGATGATATCGACGTGGGCGCAGTTCTGGCTGAACACCTCCAGTTCCCCCACCCACGGGCCCCATACGACCTGCGGATCCATCCCCTCCTGCCGCGTCTTCTCCGCCACGAACAGCGTCGCCTTGCCGTCAAACTTCGCGCTGTGCGCGGTGGTTAACAGCCGCACCGCATCGGCATAGTTGCCTTCGATGGCGCTGAACAGCTCGCCGGAGGCTTGCCCCTGCTGGGCGGCGAGGAACGCTTCGCGCTCGCGGTCGATCTCCGCCAGTACCTCGGGATCCAGCCCGTTGGCCTCTTTCTCCGCCCAGTTTTGCGTCTCCGGCGGCCAGGTATCCAGCAGGCCGAGGAAGGCCACCGCTTCGCCGCGCTGGCGCAAGCGGGCGGCAATCCCCTGGGCTAAGGTGCCGCCCAGCGAATACCCGAACAGGTAATAAGGGCCGTGCGGCTGCTGCGCCAGCAGCGTGCGCAGATGATGCTCGCACACCTCGTCGAGGCTGGCGGCGCTGGCCATCGGCCCCTGCGGGCGCGGCGACTGAATACCGGTAATCGACCAGCGCGGGCTGAGATAGCGCGCCAGCACGCTGAACTGCCAGGCGAAGCCGGAGGCGGGATGGAAGCAGAACAGCGTCGGGCCGTCGCTCTCGCGCAGCGGCAGAAGCGTATCCAGCCCCAGGCGCTGGGCCTGCTCATCGCTGAGATCGGCGGCCAGCAGCGCGCTCAGTTTGCCCACCGTCGAGGCCACCATCACCTGCCCCGGGGTCACCTGCCGCGCCAGCTGGCGGCTGAGCTGTGCCGCCAGGCGCATCGCCAGCAGCGAATGACCGCCAAGGGCGAAGAAATCGGCGTCGATATCGTTCACCTCGCAGCCCAGCAGCTGGCTGAAGGCGGCGGCGACAAGAGTTTCCATGCCGGGCTCCGGCGGCCGGCCGCTGCGCTCGCCGCCGAGGGTCGGCAGCGGCAGCGCTTTGCGGTCCAGTTTGCCGTTGGCGCTCAGCGGCAGCTCAGCGAGCTGCATCAGCACCACCGGCACCATATGCGGCGGCAGCTGTTCCGCCAGCCGCGCTTTCAGCGCCGCGGTATCCAGCGGCAGGCCGGAGTCAGAGACCAGATAGCCCACCAGCTGTCGGGCATCGCCGCCGGTCGCCGCCGCCTGGTTGAAGACGCAGGCGTGACTCACCGCCTGCCCCACGTCCGGCAGGGCCGACATCACCCGATCAATCTCGCCAAGCTCGATGCGCTGCCCGCGGATCTTCAGCTGATCGTCGCTGCGGCCAAGGTACTCCACCGCGCCGTTCGCCAGCCAGCGCGCCACGTCGCCGGTGCGATACATCCGCTCGCCGGGGGCAAACGGGTCGGCGATAAAGCGGCTGGCGGTGAGATCCGGGCGCCCCAGATAGCCCTGCGCCAGCTGGATGCCGGTGAGATAAAGATCCCCCGCCACCCCCGGCGGCACCGGGCGCATCGCGGCATCGAGAATGCGCAGCCCGGTGTTCCACACCGGCCAGCCAATCGGCACGCTGCTGCCGGTCACCGCCGCCAGCTCAGGGCCGCAGGCCGGATACCAGCTGACGTCCACCGCCGCCTCCGTCGGGCCGTACAGGTTATGCAGCGGCGCGCCGGTTAAGCGCTCCCACTCGCGGCACAATTCCGTCGGCAGCGCTTCGCCGCTGCAGAATACCCGCCGCAGCGTGCGGCAGGCAGCGACGCTGTCGGCATCCAGCGAGGCGACAAACGCCGCCAGCATCGACGGCACAAAGTGGGTGGTGGTCACGCCGTAGCGGGCGAAGAACTGCTGCATCGCCTGCGGGTCGCGGTGCGCCTCCGGCTCGGCCATCACCAGCTGCGCGCCGGCGATAAACGGCCACCAGAATTCCCACACCGACACGTCGAAACTGCACGGCGTTTTCTGCGCCACCACGTCGTCGGCAGATAACGGATAGCGATCCTGCATCCACAGCAGGCGGTTGACGATGGCGGTCTGGCCGACCATCACCCCTTTCGGCCGCCCGGTGGAGCCGGAGGTAAAGATGATGTAGGCGGTATGGTCTGGTTTTGACAGCGCCAGCGGCGCGTCATCCCCGGCGGCCAGCGGCTGCTGGTAGCAGAGGCTTTCCAGCCCCGGAATATCGCTGAAGCGGGCCAGTTGATCCTCCGTGGCGATCAGCAGCGACGGCCGGGCGTCTTCCAGCATCATCCGCAGGCGGTCGTCCGGGTAGCCGGTGTCCAGCGGCAGCCAGGCGGCCCCCGCTTCGACAATGCCGTGCAGCGCCAGGGTCAGGAACACCGAGCGCGGCAGGGCCACCGCCACGCTGTCCCCAGGCTTCACGCCGCGCTGACGCAGCAGCTGCGCGAGCGCCACCACCTGCTGACGCATCTCGCGATAGCTGAACTGCCAGCGGGCGTCCGCCAGCGCCGGCGCATCCGGGGTCTTCCGCGCCTGGTCGGCCACCAGCGCGCTGAGGGTGGTGGCAGGCAGCGGCACAGCGGTATCGTTGACCGCCGCCAGCCGGGCCAGCTCGTCGGCGGAGAGCATCTCTGCTTCGCCGCAGCGCAGCGTCGGATCGGCGGCGAACTGCGCCAGCAGCGCGGTCAGTCGCGCCATGTGGCGACGGAGCTCGGCTTCGTCGTACCGGGCCTTGTTGGCGAGGATCTCCAGCGACAGCCCGCCGGTCTCATCCGGGAACAGCGCCAGCTCGAGATCGTTGACCGGGCCGGTGGCGAGGGTGTGGGTCACTGCCTGCACACCATCGATATCCAGCTGGTAATCAAAGACTTTGACGTTCAGCACCGGGCCGAACAGCGGTTCGTCCCCTGCCGCTTTGCCGCTGTCGCGGACGATCTGCTCGGCGTCATAGCGCTGATGGCGGCGCATCTTTTTCAGCTGAGCGGCGAGGCGCATCGCCAGGTCCGCCAGCGTCTCCCGGGCGTCAATATGCACCGCCAGAGGCAGGACATTGAGCACCGGCCCCGTCGAGGTCAGCGCGGCTGAACCCATCCGGCGCATAAAGATAAAGCCCGCCGCGTAGTCCATCCGGTTGCACAGGCGGCCCAGCCACAGCGTGGTGAGCGCCAGCGCCAGGTCAGCGGGCTGACACTGCGGCGCATGGCTGGCCAGGCGGCGGAAGGCGTCGGCGTTCATCTCCAGCTTCATCCGCCAGATATCGCTCCCGGCGGCGCGCCCGCCCAGCGGCGCGGCAGAGAGTGAGGCAGGCGCCGGTAACGCCTGGCGCTGGGCCTGCCAGAAAGCTTTATCCCGCTGCCAGGCCTCGCTGCCGGCGTAGCGCTGGTACTCGTCCACCACCTCGGCGAAGGGGGTGAAAGGCGACTCAGGAGTGGCTTCCCCCCGCTGCCAGGCGCGGTAAATGGCGGCGATCTGCCGGGTTATCGCCGGGAAGCTGAAGCCATCCACCAGCAAGTGGTGATAACGCTGATACCAGTACCAGCGGTCGTCGCCGACGCGCAGCAGTTGATGGCACACCAGCGGGTTGCCGCCGTCGACGCGCAGATCCTGCGCCAGATCCGCCTGCATCCGCTCCGTGGCGGCGCGATGCGGATCCGGCGCCGTCCGCAGGTCAATGATCGACGGTTCGCCAAAGGTGCGGTCGGCCGCCAGCCACTGCCAGACTTCCCCCTCCTCTTCCTCAAAGCGCAGGCTGAGGGTGTCCGCCTGCTGCAGACCGGCGACAATCGCTTTTCCCAGCAGCGTCGGGTCGAGGGCGCCGCGCAGTTCAACATAGTGGGCCACGCTCCAGGCGCCTGGCAGAGTGGAGAGGCGCTCGGCCATCCAGATCCCCGGCTGCGCGGCAACCAGCGGTAAACGAGTGGTCATTGTCAGCTCCTTATGACGCATGATGGGCGGGGGTCAGGGTTGACCAGTTGGCCGCCAGCCAGGCGTTGCAGGCCTCGGCCGACTGCGGGGGGCACACCACCGCCCAGCCGGCAGGCAGGTCGCAGTGCGCCGGCCACAGGCTGTACTGCTGCTGATCATTGCGCAGAATGTAAAACTGCCCTTGCGGATTGTCGAAGGGGTTACTGAATTGCATATCAAACTCCTGTCGTAAAACGCGATGCTAAGGGTGCGACAGCAGAGGCTGCCAGAGCTGGATAAGCCCTGCCGTCAGCCCGCCGCGCCAGCAAAGCGCATCATGCCCGCCGTCAACCTGACGCCAGAAAATCGTCTGCTGTGTTGTGGTGAGTTGCGCCAGTAGCGCCTGGTTCGCGCGAAAAATGATCGGTTCGCGTTGGCCCGCTTCCAGCCAGACGCGCAGCCCGGCCGCGGACACCTCACCCTGGCGAAGCTGTTCGCCGATAAAGCCCGTCCCGCGGCCATCACGGTGCGGCCACCAGTAGGAGCCTGACTGGCTGAGCACGCAGCCAAAGCGCTGCGGCCAGTTGAGAGCGGCGAACATCGCCGCCAGACCGCCGAAGCTTTGCCCGGCCACCACCGTCCGATCCGGGCGGTCGCTGAACGGGGCATAGCCGTGGACCAGCGGCAGGAGCTCCTCCTGCACCGCCAGCCAGAAATCGCGGTGACAGGGCAGCTCAACCCCGCGGCGCTGGTTGTCGATCGCGTCGATCAGCAGGTAGACCGCCGGCGGCAGTCTCCCCTCGCGGGTCAGGGCGGCCAGCGGCGACCACACCGGCATGCTCTCGGCCCAGAACTGGCCGTCGAGCAGGATCGCCAGCGGCCGCGTTTGCGGGTCGACAGCCTCGCCGGTGGTGTAGATCCAGACCCGGCGATGGTTGCCCAGACGCGCGCTGCGCCACTCAAGGCAACGGGCGGCAGGATGCGCCTCATTAAGCGGGTCCCAGCCGGGCTGCGCGGGGGCCTGCGGCATCTCCAGGGCGGACACGCCATGGCCGCGTCCGCCCCGCCAGCTGTGCGGGTTCAGCGGATCGGCTATCGCCCGCGGCAGCAGTTTGCGCCAGCCTTCGCGTAGCAGCGCGCGGTCGGGCGCATCAGCGCTGAACACCTCAGGGGAAAAATCATCGTCACGGTCGGAGGGAATAAAACAGTAGCTGCCGCGCCAGGTCGGCGACAGCGTAGTGCGCCAGAACCAGGCGTCGGTCCCGGGGAGACGTTGCAGCGATTGCGGCCGCGCATTCTGATGGTGGTCGGTCACGCCGGTGATATAGAGCCATACCCGACGATGGGGAGAGCGGGTTTCATCCCCCGCCGGGTCCCGCCACCAGAACGTTACCTCGATGGCGTCATCCACTGCGCGGCACTGCGGCCCCCGCAGGGTTTGCCACCACTCCTCGCTTCCTGTCCTTAACATTCTGTCATTAACCCTATGTATAGCGTGACTTTTTTAATTAATTGTCATTATTTATTGATAATATTATTGATAACTATTTGCATTTGCAATAGCGTATTAGCGCGCCGTGGGAAGCGCGTCTTTCATCAGAACATGTCAAATCGGGCTTATTCAGCCAGCGACGGAGTGCCTTTGCCCGCTTTTGGCAACATTTATGCCGCCTCCCCTCCCGGTGGGAAGGGGCGTTTGGGGAACGTGGCGACAAAAAGCAGGAATAACAATGAATAACAGGATCAAATCCCTGGCCTTGCTGGTCAATCTGGGAATTTACGGGGTTGCTTTTCCGTTAAGCGCAGCGGAAACCGCCACCGACGATAAAAACAGCGCCGCTGAAGAGACCATGGTGGTCACCGCCGCCGAGCAGAACCTGCAGGCGCCGGGCGTCTCCACCATCACCGCCGATGAGATCCGCAAACGCCCCCCGGCGCGCGACGTCTCGGAGATCATTCGCACCATGCCGGGAGTCAACCTGACCGGCAACTCCACCAGCGGCCAGCGCGGCAACAACCGCCAGATTGATATCCGCGGCATGGGCCCGGAAAATACCCTGATCCTGATCGACGGCAAGCCGGTCACCAGCCGCAACTCCGTGCGCCTTGGCTGGCGCGGCGAGCGCGACACCCGCGGCGATACCAGCTGGGTGCCGCCGGAGATGATCGAACGTATCGAAGTGATTCGCGGCCCGGCCGCCGCCCGCTACGGCAACGGCGCCGCCGGCGGCGTGGTGAATATCATCACCAAAAAAACCGGCGATGAGTGGCACGGCTCATGGAACACCTATATGAACGCCCCGGAGCACAAGGATGAAGGCTCCACCAAACGCACTAACTTCAGCCTCAGCGGCCCGCTGGGCGGCGATTTTAGCTTCCGCCTGTTCGGTAACCTCGACAAAACGCAGGCCGACGCCTGGGATATCAACCAGGGCCATCAGTCCGAGCGTACCGGGATCTATGCCGATACTCTGCCGGCCGGGCGCGAAGGGGTGAAAAACAAAAACATCGATGGTCTGGTGCGCTGGGAATTCGCTCCGATGCAGTCGCTGGAGTTTGAGGCCGGCTACAGCCGCCAGGGCAACCTCTACGCCGGCGACACCCAGAACACCAACTCCAACGACCTGGTAAAAGAGAACTACGGCAAAGAGACCAACCGTCTGTATCGCAACACCTACTCGGTTACCTGGAACGGCGCCTGGGACAACGGGGTGACCACCAGCAACTGGGCGCAGTACGAACGCACCCGCAACTCGCGCAAAGGCGAAGGCCTGGCCGGCGGCACCGAGGGGATCTTTAACAGCAACCAGTTCACGGATATCGATCTGGCGGATGTGATGCTGCACAGCGAAGTCAGCATTCCCTTCGACTATCTGGTTAATCAGAACCTGACGCTGGGCAGCGAGTGGAACCAGCAGCGGATGAAGGATAACGCCTCCAATACCCAGGCGCTGTCGGGAGGCGAAATTCCGGGCTACGACAGCACCGGCCGCAGCCCGTACTCGCAGGCGGAAATCTTCTCGCTGTTCGCCGAGAACAACATGGAGCTGACCGACACCACCATGCTGACTCCGGCGCTGCGTTTCGATCATCACAGCATTGTCGGCAATAACTGGAGCCCGTCCCTCAACCTGTCGCAGGGCCTGTGGGATGACTTCACGCTGAAGATGGGCATCGCCCGCGCCTATAAAGCGCCGAGCCTGTATCAGACCAACCCGAACTACATTCTCTACAGTAAAGGCCAGGGCTGCTACGCCAGTAAAGACGGCTGCTATCTGCAGGGTAACGACGACTTAAAAGCCGAGACCAGCATCAACAAAGAGATTGGCCTCGAGTTTAAACGCGACGGCTGGCTGGCGGGCGTCACCTGGTTCCGCAACGACTACCGCAACAAGATTGAAGCGGGCTATGCCCCGGTCTATCAAAACAATAAAGGTACCGATCTCTACCAGTGGGAAAACGTGCCGAAAGCGGTGGTGGAAGGTCTGGAGGGGACGTTGAACGTTCCGGTGAGCGAGACCGTCAACTGGACCAACAACATCACCTATATGCTGCAGAGTAAGAACAAAAAGACCGGCGATCGTCTGTCGATTATCCCGGAATACACGCTGAACTCCACCCTGAGCTGGCAGGTTCGCGATGACGTTTCGCTGCAGTCGACCTTCACCTGGTACGGCAAGCAGGAGCCGAAGAAGTACAACTACAAGGGTCAACCGGTCACCGGCAGCGAGAAGAACGAGGTTAGCCCCTACAGCATCCTCGGCCTGAGCGCGACCTGGGACGTCACCAAATACGTCAGTCTGACCGGCGGCGTGGATAACGTCTTCGATAAGCGCCACTGGCGCGCGGGCAACGCCCAGACCACCGGGGGCGCCACCGGCACGATGTACGGCGCCGGCGCCGAGACCTACAATGAATCGGGCCGCACCTGGTACCTGAGCGTCAACACCCACTTCTGATAGCGGGTTCTCCCTCCCCCGCCCTTGCTGGACAAAGGGCGGGGGCAACCGCGGTAACCTTATCCTATGCGCCACCATCGCACCGTTTTGCCTCTGGCCGGCTATACCATCCAGCAGATCGACTTCGACCCGGCGACTTTCCAGCCTGAAGATCTGTTCTGGCTGCCCTATCACGCCAGCCTGACCGGGTGGGGCCGCAAGCGGCAGGCGGAGCACCTGGCCGGACGCATCGCCGCGGCATACGCCCTGCGCGAGGTGGGGGAGAAACGGCTTCCCGCCATCGGCGATCAGCGCCAGCCGCTGTGGCCCACGCCCTGGTTCGGCAGCATAAGTCATTGCGGCCAGCGCGCGCTGGCGGTGATCGCCGATCGGCCGGTGGGCGTCGATATCGAGCGCCGGTTTACCCCACAGCTGGCCGCGGAGCTGGAGAGCAGCATTATCAGCCCGGCGGAAAAAACGGCGCTGCTGCGCAGCGGCCTGCCCTACCCGCTGGCGCTGACGCTGGCGTTTTCGGCAAAAGAGAGTGGGTTTAAGGCGACGCCTGCGGCAAATCAGCGCGCGCTGGGGTTCGCCGATTTTCAGATCGTGGAAATAACGGCAAGCACCTTAGCGCTTATGTTTGCGGAGCAGCGCTATCTCTTGCACTGGATAGCGTCGGAGGAGCAGGTCATTACACTTTGCGCATTGCAGCAGTAAACGCCCGCGCTTCACGCAACGGGCGTTCAGGCCATCAGTCTCTTTTTTGCACCAGGGCAACGATGGCGGCGGCATCAAACCCATGGTACTGACGCATCCAGCCGCGATCGGCGGCGGCGGCGTACTCCCCGTCCGGGATCCCCAACCGCTGCAGGGCAATGCCTACCCCCGCTTCCGCCAGCACCTCCGCCACCAGGCTGCCCAGCCCGCCGTTGACGTTATGCTCTTCGACGGTGATCA
>ERZ1023972.275-NODE-275-length-13248-cov-15.273099_pt1 | contig 13248 bp, 14 predicted proteins | sample MGYA00380431_ERZ1023972 | MGnify/ENA primary metagenome ERZ1023972 (study PRJEB33179, sample SAMN07449053) | human gut metagenome | biome: Human-gut; feature: Human associated habitat; material: Faeces | host: Homo sapiens | place: India:Kasaragod | collected... | reverse complement strand
GGCGTCAGCCGTTCCCGGGTCCCGGACTCGGTGTTCGTGTAATCGGTGAAGTTACAGCCGAAAAGGTTCGTATTCTTCAGGAAGCTGATGCAATTCTTCGTGATGAAATGGATAAGTGCGGTTACGCAGATAAAATGAGCCAGTTCTTCGCAGTCCTCCCGGGTGTGAAAACCGTTGGCGTTATGGGTGACGCAAGAACATATGACGAACTCATCGCCCTCCGTGCCGTTACAACCGATGACTTTATGACAGCCGACTGGGCAAAAATCCCCTACGAAATCCTAGGCAGAGTCTCCAACCGTATCATAAATGAAGTAGAACATGTCAACAGAGTAGTCTATGATATAACAAGTAAACCCCCCGGAACAGTAGAGTGGGAATAATTTCACAGTCGTGAAAAAGCCTTATTTTACTGGGCTTTTGCCGATTGTATATGCTTTTTGGCAACAAAATGGCAACATAATTTGAATTATTGTAAAAGTAAAGAGCTATCAGATTTTTTGAAAGTCTGATAGCTCTTTTTGTTTTGTCAATATTTAATCATTTATAAGTTTATATCAAATGATTTTGGATTTATTTTAGAATTTTTTTCAAATTGTCTTTAGTTGTCCAAGGCTTTTTTCTATGTATCATACTGTGGCAGTTCGAACATAGCATAACAATATCTTCAATTTTTGTTTTTTCGTTTTGATTCATTTCCGAGACTGGTTTTATATGGTGAGCTTCAATAAATCCAATTCCTAAATCTCCATATTTCTCAGTAAAGTCAAATCCGCAAGCTTCACAGAACAATTTATTATTATGTTCTATTTTAAATTTTTGTTTTGCTTTAGTAATGAGGTACTGATTTCGTTCTCTAATTAAATGTAATTTAAGCGATTCTTTCCCCTCACAAAACTCGTCATCATCTGTTGTTAAGTCAAAAGTTGTTTTATCTTGTTTTATAAGTCCATAATGTCCTTTGTTTTTGCCTTCAACCATATAAAATAAATTTTGTCCATCAAATTTGTCACTCTCTTTACAACCTTTTTCAAGAGCATCTCTAATAGATGCCTTATATGAGTCAATGATTTCTCTAGTATGACTTTTTAAAAATTCATTGTATATATCGGGTAGATATGCGTGACCTCCAAGGTTTTTTAAAAGCATAACACATTCTTGTTTCCAAGTATTCATAATTTATTGCCCCTTGTTATTTAAACTTTTTTTCAAAGGCTTTAACCATTTCATTATTTACAGTGTCGCCTGGTGTTTTAGAAAAAGTGCGTGATTCATTAAGAACATGATAGTTATATCTCCACTGATCATATTCTTCTTTTGTGATTTCGCCTTTTTTTAATTTCTCCACCTGCTCCTGCCAAGTGGAAAACATATCAAACATTGTAATGTAATTGGTACCCATTCCCTTATCAAGGCGTATGCAAAGTTCGCCGTCGATTTTATCTATACGAAAACCGTATAAATCTTCCAGTGTAAACAGCGTGTGCATAAGTCCGTTGTAACTATCAATGTCGGGAACAGAAAGCGCCTGCGGAGATATATCGAAAACCTCTGCAAGTTTATTTGTTAAATCAGCCTTTGGCGTTCTACTTCCGGATTCATACTGTGCTATACGAATGTCAGCGGTCTTTTCAGGAAATCCGACTACCGTTCCTAAATACTTTTGTGTCATTCCCCGCAGATTGCGGAAGAAACGAATTCTTTCACCGATTGCCATAGCAATTACGCTCCTTATTTATGTAATGTGCAATAAGTATAGCATATATATTTAAGCAATGTCAAGATAACAATAGCAAAAAAGTTAAATAATTTTTCATAAACCACTTGACTTTACGGAATATGCTTAGTATAATATGAAATGTGGACTTAAACAAATAAGTTATAGTTAAAAATTAAATAACTGTCGCACATCACAGTAATGGTGTGTCCGCTCGGGCAAATCGGAATGCGGTCAGAAAGTTCTCCGACACTAAATAAACAAACTAACAAGAATTGAAAGGAGGTTTCAGTATGAGTACAACATTTATGAAAGTACAAGATGTTGCCAACGAATTAGGTATTTCAAAATCTTATGCCTATAAAATCGTGCAGCAGCTTAACGAAGAGTTAAAAGCACAAGGCTTTATAACAATTTCAGGACGAGTAAACAAACAGTATTTTTTAGAAAGAGTTTGTTATGGTACAGCCGAAAAAGAAAGGATGTGATATCAATGGCTGTTTATAAGGAAGAAAAAACAAATACTTGGCGTGTTATCTATCGCTATACTGATTGGAATGGCGAACGAAAGCAATCACAAAAACGAGGATTCAAAACAAAACGTGAGGCTCAGGCGTGGGAAAGAGAACAACTTAATAAGCTTGGCGGAGATTTGGATATGAATTTCAAGAGTTTTGTTGAACATTACTCCGAAGATATGCAGACTCGACTTAAAGAAAACACTTGGGAAACCAAGAAACATATTATTGATAAAAAGCTTATTCCATATTTCGGTAAGCTGAAAATGTGCAACATAACCGCACAACAAATAATTACTTGGCAAAATGAGCTTATCAATTATAAGGACGATAACGGCAAACCGTATTCTCCCGTATATTTGAAAACAATACACAATCAGCTGTCTGCGATATTCAACCATGCTGTCAGGTACTACAACCTGAAAGAAAACCCTTGTCAAAAGGCGGGCAGTATGGGTAAAAAGAAAAATCGTGAAATGCTTTTCTGGACTAAAGAGGAATATTTGAAGTTTGCTGATGCAATGATGGATAAGGCGATGTCATACTATGCGTTTGAAATGCTCTATTGGACGGGTATTCGTGAGGGCGAGCTGTTAGCTCTTACTTCTGCTGATTTCGATTTTGAAAAGCGAACGGTAACAATTAATAAATCGTTTCAGCACTTAAACGGCAGAGATATAATCACTTCACCGAAAACAGAGAAAAGTAACCGCACAATTCAGTTGCCAAAGTTCCTTTGTGATGAAATGCAGGATTATCTGAAAATGCTTTACGATGTGGGGTTGGAGAACAGAGTGTTTCCAATTACAAAAAGCTATCTGCACAGAGAAATGGACAGAGGCGCAAAAGAAGCAGGCGTAAAAAGAATCCGTATTCACGATATCCGCCACAGCCACGTTAGTTTGCTGATTGATATGGGATTCTCTGCGACGGCTATTGCAGACCGAGTGGGACACGAAAGCATTGATATTACTTATAACTATGCGCACCTGTTTCCCTCAAAGCAGACTGAAATGGCGGAAAAATTAGATATGGAAAGGGGTAAATAATTATGTCACTTAAAAACAAAGATGAACACAACCGTTGGAGAAACAAGACTGTGGCTTTTAGAGTTTCGCCCGAAGAGTGGAAACAAATCGAACACTATGTTCAGTTATCTGGTTTAACAAAACAGGACTATATCACAAGGCGACTTATAAACAAAGAGGTTGTAGTTCAAGGCAATCCGAGAATATATAAGGCTTTGCGTAATAACCTTGCAGATGTACTTACGGAATTACAGAAGATTGAAAACGGCAATGAAGTCGATGACGAATTGCTTGATTTAATCGAAATGATAGCCGATATTCTCGGCGGATTAAAGGAGGTATCGGAATGACAGAAAAAGAAAAGACCGCTCCGGTTACATCTGTTGGCGCAGATACAGAGCAGTCAATCCTAAAACAAACTAACAACAGTATAACTGATTTTAACGAAAATAACAAGAGTTTAGATGATTATCTTGAAGAAATGCAAAAAGAATTTTTGCAACAGCTCGATCCATCACATTTGAAAACGATTTCTATGCGTGAGTTGTATAACACGGTGTATCAAAGCAAACCGCCATTGATTGACGGCTTGCTTTACCCAGGAACATATATCTTTGCAGGAGCACCGAAACTTGGCAAAAGTTTTCTTATGGCACAGCTTGCATATCACATCAGTACAGGCATACCGCTTTGGAATTATGATGTACGAAAAGGAACGGTGCTGTACCTTGCTCTCGAAGATGATTACCACAGATTGCAGGAAAGATTGTACAGGATGTTCGGAACAGAAAGTGCGGATAATTTGTACTTCTCTGTTTCGGCGGGTCAACTTGGAAATGGACTTGATGAACAGCTTACAAGATTTATGGCTGAACACACCGATACAAAATTGATTATCATAGATACGCTTCAAAAGGTGCGTGAAATGGGCGGAGATAATTATAGTTACGCAAACGATTATGAGATTATCACGAGACTTAAAAAGTTTGCGGACAGTTACGGAATATGTTTGCTACTTGTTCACCATACAAGAAAGCAAAACTCCGATGATAAGTTTGATATGATTTCGGGTACAAACGGATTGCTTGGCGCAGCCGACGGTGGCTTTATTTTACGGAAAGAAAAGCGTACAAGCAATTCGGCAACGCTTGAAGTTTCAGGCAGAGACCAACCGGACCAAAAGATTTATCTTAATCGCAATCCCGAAACTCTTGTGTGGAAACTTGAAAAAATCGAAACGGAACTTTGGAAGTTGCCGCCCGAACCATTGCTTGAAAATATCGCCGGCAAAATTACAAATGAAAATCCCGAATGGTATGGCAGTCCGACAGAACTTGTTGAATTTCTCGGCGTTGATATGAAAGCAAATGCATTGACTATGAAGTTGAATATCAACGCAGGGCGTTTGTTTAACGAGTATGGAATAAGTTATCAGAACAAACGTTGTCACGATGGGCGTAAAGTCAGTTTGAGTTATGAACAGCGTGACGATGCGTGACGGTTGTGTCGCTGTTTTAGACGGTGGCAAAATTACCGTCACGATCGACACAGACCGACACAGCGAAATTTTTGCCGGGTGCAGGTGGCTTTTTTCAAAAAGCCTCTCCTGCCTCTCAGGGAGCGCAAAACCTGCTTGCAGGTTGCATTTTTGATAGCTCCGCTGTCAAAAGTGCTTTTGCGTTACTCTTGACAAGAGTAACAGAACCGAGGACGAGCAAGTTTATGAGATTGGAGGTATAACTTATGCAAAGAACGATAAGTGCAATGGTAGGTAAAGGCTCGGTCAATCACAACAGCCGCAAGTTCAAGGCTGAAAATGTTGACGGGATCAGAACGCATTTGAACATTGATTACTGTAACGAGCCGATAAAGAAAATCTACCACGAATTGTTTGATGAAGCGCTAAAAAGATACAATGAAAAGCAGACAAGAGCCGACCGTAAGATAGAAAACTATTATGAAAAAATCAGAAATTCCAAGCAAGAAAAACCGTTTCACGAACTCATTTTGCAGATAGGCGATAAAGAAAATATGAGTGCCGAAAGCGAAAGCGGACAGCTTGCAAGGCAAATTTTAGATGAGTATTATCGGGAATTTCAAGAGCGAAATCCCAACCTAAAAGTGTTCTCTGCTCATCTGCATATGGACGAGGCAACGCCCCATTTGCACATTGATTTTGTTCCGTTCACAACCGGCAGTAAGCGTGGACTTGATACGAGAGTAAGCCTGAAACAAGCGTTAGCTGCACAAGGTTTCAAAGGCGGAACTCGTGGAGATACCGAGTGGAACCAATGGGTTAGTGCAGAAAAATCCGCACTCGCATTTGTTATGGAACGACACGGAATTGAGTGGGAACACAAAGGAATGCACGAAAAACATTTGTCTGTTCTTGATTACAAAAAGCAAGAGCGAGCGACAGAACTTGAACAATTAGGTGCTAAAATTGAGAAAAAACAAGCAGAATTTAATGTGTTATCAGAACGAGTACTAAACTATGACAACGGTTTGGAAAACTTAAAAAATGTGGAAGAAATGCTCGATAATGCACCCGAATATCAGCTCTCCGAGCCGCAAAGTTTTATGTCCGCAAAAGCATATAAAGCAAAAATTGCAGAGCCGCTTATTCAAAAATTAAAAGCGTTGGTTAAAACGGCATTGGCTCGTTGCTTTGAAGGTTGGGACAATTACCATAGATTAAACATCACAAACGGTAATCTCTATCGTGAGAACGAAATGTTGTCGAAAATCAACAGCAAACTGAAAAGCGAAAATGAAAATCTGCGCTCAGAGGTCAAAGACTACAAATTTTTGCGTAAGGTTTTCGGGCATAAACAGATTGACGAGTTGCTTGAACAGGCAAGAAATATTAAAGGTCGTAAGCGTGAAAACCCACGCTCAAGATAAATAAATTTTTGGAGGTAAAACAAATGGCAAAGACAATTTTTGAAAAAGCAGGCGGTACTTACACACAGGTGGGCGACTATATGTTGCCCGATTTATTACCGGCGGAAGAAGAAAAGGAAGCGAATATCGGCGTTTGGGGAATGAGGCATAAACGATATTTGAAGCAGAATCATAAAGTATTTTACTACAATTTGCTGACAAGGGGTGAACTCAATTCATATCTTGCAGATATTGAAAATCAGGCGCAACAACTTTTTCTCCGGCTGGTAAAAGAACTTGCAGAACAAGAAAATGTTACCGAAGAACTCAAATCAACCGATATGATGCTCTGGGTGCAAAAGATGAATAATGTCCGCAACAGAGCAACGGAAAAAGTAAATGCAGATATAATTTACAAGATATAAACGCGACATCGGCAGGGAGCAATCCCTGCCGATGTTTGCTTCTTGTAAATGAGTTATAAAATAGTAAATTAATTTTTCAATATGAAAACAAATTTAACTATCGTGTAATTAGTTGTTGTATATGCGGAGAACTTGTGATATACTATAAATATATAATCTAAAACTCATTGAGAGGTGCATTATGGCTGTAAGTTACAACAAGTTATGGAAGCTTCTTATAGATAAAAATATGAAAAAAAAAGAACTTGGAGAAGCTGCTGGAATAAGTAATACTTTGATTGCCAAGTTGGGCAAAAATGCGAATGTTACGGTTGAAGTCCTTGTGAAAATATGTACTGCTCTTGATTGCAATATAGAAGATATTATGGAATTGGTAACAGATGAACAACAAGCAATATAACAGAGGTATTAATAGATGAAAATGAATAGTAAACCTACATATATAAGTCTTTTTAGCAGTGCTGGTATTGGATGTTATGGATTTAAATTAGAGGAATTTGACTGCATTGCCACAAACGAACTTATTGCAAGAAGATTAGAAATACAAAAATTTAACAACAAATGCAAATATGAAAGTGGATATATTTGTGGCGATATTACGGATGATGCAACAAAGAGTGCGCTCTATAGTCAAATCTCATTTTGGAGAAAAAATGAGGGGATTTCTCGTGTCGATGTTGTAATTGCTACACCTCCTTGTCAAGGTATGTCTGTAGCTAATCACAAAAAAAACGAGAATGAAATAATCCGTAATTCTTTAGTTGTCGAATCTATCAAAATCATAAAACAAGTAAATCCTAGATTCTTTATTTTTGAAAATGTTCCTGCTTTTATGAAAACGATTTGTACGGATATTGATGGCGAACATAAATCCATTGCGGCTGCAATTGAGAACAATTTGGGTCAAACATATTCTTATGCTTCTCGCGTAATCAATTTTAAAAATTACGGTGCTTGTTCCAGCAGACAGCGTACTGTTGTTATTGGTGTATCCAAAGACTATGCCGATGAAGTTTCTCCTTTGGAACTATATCCTGATCTTGTTAACGAGCGTACATTAAGAGAAGTAATTGGCGACTTAAAGCCTCTAAAAAAGTTTGGTGAAATAGACGAAAACGATATTTATCATTCTTTCAGACCTTATCCTGAACATATGCGTGCGTGGATTGCAGATATAAAGGAAGGACAATCGGCATTTGACAATGTTGATGATAATAAAAAACCTCATCGAGTAGTTGATGGCAAAATCGTAATCAATCAACGCAAAAACGCAGATAAATATACTCGTCAGTATTGGGACAAAGTCGGTCCTTGTATTCATACGAGAAATGACCAAATGGCAAGCCAAAATACAGTACATCCGTGTGATGATAGAGTTTTCAGTATTAGAGAACTTATGCTAATGATGACTGTTCCCTATACTTTCAAGTGGGTAGAAACTGATATTGATGTTTTGAATAGTCTGTCTACTGAACAAAAGAGGGCGTTTCTAAAGAAAGAGGAAATCAAGATTCGCCAATCTTTGGGAGAGGCGGTTCCAACTGTAATCTTTCAATCTATTGCTCAAAAAATTAAATCCGCATTGAAACATCCGCCTCTTAACACCGCAACTATCAACAAATTAGTTTCTTCTAACAAATTGTCCGAGGTTGATAATTTAAGAGATTTCATTGTAAATAACCCGATGAATTTGTCTGCTACAACATTAGGCAAGATTGCAGAATTAGCTAATACAAGCCGTACAGATAATGCAGCATTCTTTACAAGCAAAACCCTTATAACCGAAATGATGAAAGCCTTGCCGGACACCGAAAAGGATATTGTTCGTATTCTTGAACCATCTGTAGGCGTTGGCAACTTTCTGCCACTAATTATCAAAAAATTCGAGGGAAAAAGAATAATCCTTGATGTTGTTGATATTGATGAACATAGTTTAGAATTCGATGAACTTATTTTAAAATATTACAACATTCCTGACACTTGTACTATCAATTATATTCACGGTGATTTTTTGCTTCATAATTTTGAGGACAAGTATGATTATATAATTGGAAATCCGCCTTTCTTCAAAATGAAATCCACTAACAAATTACTGAATATTTATCGTAGCAATGCGATTAACAAATCAACAACAAACATTTGCTCATTCTTTTTAGACAAGGCAATCAATCTCGGTAATTATATAGCTTTAATTTTTCCAAAGTTCTTGTTGAACACTCCTGAGTTTGCCCCTACAAGAAGTTATTTATCTAAAAAGGCTGTTGAGTGCATTATTGACTTTGGAGAAAAGGGATTCCCCGGAGTCCTTGTAGAAACCTTAGCAATTTTTATCAATAATCTTAGCCGCCCATCGATTACTCGAGTGGCTTCCATTACACACGGTAAATATATTTCTCAAACTCAAAAGTATATATTTGACGAAAAGCTTCCATATTGGATTATTTACCGTGATGAAATATTTGATTCAGTTTGTAAAAAACTTGATTTCAACGTTTTCAAAGTGTTTAGAGATAGACAAATTACTAATAAATTACTTTCTTCAACAGGAGAAATCCGTGTATTGAAATCTCGAAATATAAGTGCTGACGGAGAGGAAATTATAGATATCGAGGGCTATGATTCCTATATTTCACAAAATACTGCCAGCAATTTATCTGTCTATAGTTATTTGAATAGCGATGGAGTTTATCTTACGCCGAATATGACTTATAAGCCACGTGTTATTAAAAAACCAAAAGGATGCCTTGTAAATGGCTCTTTAGCTATATTAATTCCTAAGAAAAATACAATGCTCACAAAAGAGCAAATGGCGTTTTTTGCAACGCCCGAATATAGAGACTTTTATCAAGTCGCTCGAAATTATCAAACAAGGTCGTTAAATGTTGATGCCTGTTCGGTGTTTTTTTACGGCATATTAAGAGAAAAGCCAAAAAAAGCACCTATAACAGAAAAACTGGACGAAGAAGAAAATATTCAAATTCTATTTAGAAATTATGCAAAGTGAGGATTTATTATGTTGACACAACAGGATATTATAGATTTTTGTAATCAACACGATTATGATATAAGAGAAAGTCATAACGGCAGATGGATTGACCAAAAGTGCACACCAGATGTTGTTTGGTCTATATCTGACTTTGTATTAGATTATATTGATACCGTCAACGAGTGTTTTACTGTTAAAGACATTTGGCAAAGTGAATATGCAAAGCAAACAATAGCTGAAACATATTCCAAACCGGGCACTGATGAAAGAACTGCGGAAAACGAATATGATAAGGTTTTCTCACAACCGCTTAGTATGCTCTGTTATGCGGGCATACTCAAAGATGTTTCGGAAACATCAAGGCATTTATATATTGTTGAAAATAGAGATGTTCTTGAATATATTGCCCGAAATGACGTGTATGCACTGCGATTTTTACAGTGCTATATTGAAAAAGTGCTAACAGACAGTGGACTAATTGATGTTTTTAACGATTTTTTCGAAAATCAAGATTCTGCACACTTTAATGCTATGAAACAAGCTTTTATTGATTTCTATCATAGCTATACTCCTGTAAAAAAGGATTACGAGCCTAAACGAATATTTACAAAGGTAGTAAACCCTCTTGCTTTCAGCAGGGACAAGTTAGGCTCTGAAAAAGGTCGAATGTCAAAACACAAAATAAATCGTTCCGATATGATGTATAATCAGGATAATTTTAGAGATGTGTATCGTGATAAGCCAAAAGATGTAACAAGACAAGAATGGCTTGCTACTCATCCCGATATTGATAGAAGAGATGGATATTTCGAACAGATGATGTCACGCTCCAAGAGACTGCTACGTGATTTCACAAATCAATATAGAGAGAATATTTCTGAATTGACTATGTTTGTTGATGGTCAGGATGATAATAACGCTCCGACACAGGCACACCACATATTTCCTAAAAATGAATTTCCTGAAATTATGCATTATGTTGAGAATTTGATAATGCTAACACCCAATCAGCATTATGGCTATGCCCACCCAAATAACAATACCCATATTGTAGATTTAGCAGCACAAAAAGTTTTACTTATTGCAAAAACTTATAGCATTCGTCAAAATCTTACGAGCGAGGTTGAGGAACATATTTTTGAGTTCTGCAAATTCTTACAGGTGTTAAGTGTAGGTTGGGATGATGAAACTGTTTTAGAAATTGCGGATAATGATTACAATGATATAATTCACGCCATAAACTATCATTATGTAGCATAAAAGGAGGACGTATATATGGTCACATTAAACTATAAAACAAACAATCCTCGTTGGGGGATACGAGGTGTTGAATTCCAGAATTGGGAAAGTTATTCTTTTACTCTTGGATATTTATCTAATCCTAAGCATTATATTAATTTTCATCCAATTTCACCTAACGCAGATATATCTGTGCATATTGAGGGTAATAATGAACAAGGAGCGTGGGATAAAGAGGGGCGAATTCATTATTATGGTGCATTGTCAGATTTGGAAAACACATTTGAAGACCTTTTTAATTGTAGTAGTGCTGGAACGAGAAATATTACCCGGAGGATTAACTCAAATGGATATATACTTTCTTTAATTAATGACTATTATTTTGAAATTAAGACATATAGTGGTTACACTACTGCAGATATTTTTCCTCCTGAATTAGAAATTGTTGAAAATAATTTAAGAAAGCATCTTATGAATCTGAAACTAAGCAACACACACATAAATACTTGCATTGATGTTTTTTATGATGGCTACAACTTGTAAAAGGAGTATTAGTAATTGAAAATTATTGATTTTATTGATAGAACTGAATTAAGTAATAAATCTGAAACCGAAAAAGCAAAGTTACTTTGTTTTTATCATTATAAAGAAAACGGCGAACAACAGTTTTCAATGACTCAGATTTCAGATTTGATGATTCAATGTGGGTTTAATGCTCCCAACACATCAAGACTGAAAAACAACTTAACAAAAGGAACGAACAAATCATTTTTGAAATCAAAAACAAATTCTACAATGCTTGAATTTATACCAGCTGTTTTTCAGAGTTTAGAAAAAGATTTGGGTGGATTATGGATTGATATCAGTACCATTGAATCTGATAGCGAACTAATTGATGAAAGTAAATTTTGTAAAAAACGAAATTATTTGGATAGGCTGATATATCAGATCAATCATTCATATGCAAGTAATTGTTATGACGCAGCAGCGGTGTTGATGCGAAGATTGTTTGAAGTGTTATTAGTGTTATCTTATCAAAATTTAGGTATAGATAATGAAATAAAAGATTCATCAGGTGATGGATATTTAATGCTTGAAAGGATAGTTAATAACGCAAAAAACAACCAAACGCTAAAACTTTCAAGAATAAAAAAAGAATTTGATACCTTTCGTATGATTGGTAATTTTTCTGCTCATAACATCACATATACAGCAGGGAAGAAAGACATAGACGATATAAAACTAAATTATCGAGTTATGCTCGAAGAATTATATAGTAAAGCGGGGTTAATGTCATAATGGGAGAAAAATCAGAAATTCGTGTAAAATTTGAAATCGGCGAAATCAAATTTGAAGCAGAGGGTTCTGCTGACTTGGTTGAAAGAGAAAGAAGTATTTTCAACAATACTCTTCTGCCAGCTGCAATTGACGCAATAGTACGCACTCGTAGTGTGCCACAAAGTGCTCAATACATAGAAACTCAAGATTTACAGCAACCAGCTATTTTGACAACGACTAATGCTGTTGATTTGCTAGAGCAAGCTACGGTAAATTCAACGATAGATTTTTCAAAGATGAGCCTTGCTTCTTTTGCAAAGTCAAAGGGGGCAGATGCACACTATGATTTTATTATCTGTGCCGTTTATTTTAATGAGAAGCGAAATGGTATTTCATCATTTTCTTCTGTTACTCTTAAAGAGTTATATTCCGAAGCAAAAAAGCCTTTACCAAATAATCTAAGTATGTCATTAAGTGAATTGGTCAAAAAAGGATTAATTATGGAAGACATTTCTGCGAAGGGATCAACTCCCAAAATGTATGTTTTAACTTCAGAGGGAGAAGAATCTATTAAAAATATGCATCCTACGGAAAATAAAGAAAAGAAAACGTCATCTAGACCACGAAAACAGCGTCAAAAGGTTGATTCTCCATATTCTACAATCAACTGTGATGATTTGAACTTAGCTCAGTATCCAGAAGTAAAATCGCTCAAAGATTTTAAAGAAAAGATGATGCTTGTTCTTTACATCATCACCAATGAGGGAAAGGGCGAATGGTTTACAACGGCAGATGTTCTTTGCCTTATGACTGATATTTTTGGTGAATCTGCAACCAAAGATAAAGTTAATGGTGTTTTTAAAAGAGAAAAGAGATGGTTTAAATCTGAAAATGTCGATGGAAATAACAAGTTAATGCACAGAAAATTACTGAACGAAGGAAGGACTTATGCTCAATCATTGGGTACTGCGACAGAATAACGTGGCAACAAAATGGCAACAAAAAATCGGATAGCGTATGCTTTACCGATAATTCAAATAATATAAATACTCTCTGATAAATCTCATAAACAAAAGTGTTTAATATTGATTTACGGGGAGCGAGTGGGAATAACGGACTAAAATGCCGAAAGCCTGTATTTATGCGGGTTTCCGGCATTTGTTTTATCAAATGG
>ERZ1023972.273-NODE-273-length-13322-cov-9.858823_pt1 | contig 13322 bp, 10 predicted proteins | sample MGYA00380431_ERZ1023972 | MGnify/ENA primary metagenome ERZ1023972 (study PRJEB33179, sample SAMN07449053) | human gut metagenome | biome: Human-gut; feature: Human associated habitat; material: Faeces | host: Homo sapiens | place: India:Kasaragod | collected... | reverse complement strand
ATATGGAGAACCCTATGATTCGAATTTCCCAGCTGAAGCTCCCTGCCGGACATTCCAAAACGGAACTGTACCACAGGGCGGCAAAGGCGTTACATATAAAATCCGAACAGATTGCCAGCCTGCAGATCCGCAGGCAGTCGATCGACGCCCGCAAAAAGCCGGACATTTTCTTGATTTACGTCGTGGACATCACATTAAACGGCATTTCCGAGCAAAACTGTGTGTCCCGCAGCAAAAATAAGGACATTTCCATCGTGACAGAGCGACCGTATCAATTTCCGAAGCTGGGGACGAAGGCGCTGCGCAGACGCCCCGTGATTATCGGAAGCGGTCCTGCAGGTCTGTTTTGCTGCTACATGCTCGCACAAAACGGCTATCGTCCGATTCTGCTGGAACGAGGAAAGGACGTGGAAGCGCGCAAAAAAGATGTCGAAGCCTTCTGGGACGGCGGACCCTTAAACCCGGAATCCAACGTTTCGTTTGGAGAGGGCGGCGCAGGCACGTTTTCAGACGGCAAATTGAACACTCTGATCAAAGATAAAGACGGACGTGGCAGACATGTCCTTTCGATTTTTGTAGAAAACGGCGCGCAGCCGGAAATTCTCTACGAAGCAAAGCCGCATATCGGAACAGATGTTCTGTCCAATGTCGTAAAACAGATGCGGAAAAAAATCATACAGCTCGGCGGAGAAGTCCGTTTTGAGAGCCGCGTAGAAACCTTCCGTACTGAAAATGGAGCGCTGACCGGCGTTATCCTTTCGGACGGCTCTGTGATCGACACCGAGACCGCCGTGCTTGCGATCGGACACAGCGCGCGGGATACGTTTTTTAAACTGTATGAAAGCGGACTTCATATGGAAGCCAAAGCCTTTGCAGTTGGACTGCGCGTAGAGCACCCACAGGAGCTGATCAACCAGTCCCAATATGGAACACTACATCCGGATTCGTTAGGCGCTGCTCCATATAAGGTGACGGCAAGGACTTCCGGCGGCAGAGGCGTTTATTCGTTCTGCATGTGTCCTGGCGGTTATGTGGTCAACGCCAGCAGCGAGCCGGGACGCATTGCGGTAAACGGCATGAGCTACAGCGGCAGAAACGGTGCAAATGCAAACAGTGCAATCATTGTTTCCGTTACGCCTGCAGATTACGGTTCGGACGAACCGCTCGCCGGCATCGAATTTCAGCGCAGGCTGGAAGAAAAGGCATTTTCTGCCGGATGTGGGAAAATCCCGGTAGAGCGTTACGGAGATTTTTCGGATACCGCAACGACCGGACATATCCCGACGGAATTTGTCCCTGCAATCAAGGGACAGTGGACGTTTGCAGACGTAAAAAGCGTGCTGCCGGACAGCCTGTCGGAAGCGTTTATCGAAGGAATGGAGCAGTTCGGACATAGGATTCCCGGTTTTGACGATGCAAATGCAGTCGTTTCCGGCATCGAAAGCCGGACATCCTCCCCGGTGCGGATTGTCCGCGATGAAACGCTGCAGGCAAATATCCGGGGGGTCTATCCCTGCGGAGAGGGTGCAGGCTATGCAGGCGGCATTACTTCTGCGGCGATGGACGGCGTGCGGGTTGCCGAAGCAATCGCTTCCTGTTACGCTCCATTTTCCGAAACCGGCAAATGACCAAAAGAGGAGATACAGACATGGATACCAGACGAAACCTGCTGAAAAAGAAACAGAGAGTTGTCATTAAAATCGGTTCCTCTTCCCTGCAGCATACCGAAACCGGCGATATGGATTATATCCGCCTGGAGGTTCTGGTGCGGGAGCTGTGCAATCTGAAAAATCAGGGAAAGGACGTTGTGCTCGTTTCGTCCGGCGCTATCGCCCAGGGCAAAAAGGCGGTGCATCTGACGCCGGAGCAGCTGCAGGAGCATCCGATCGCAGTCAAGCAGGCATGTGCGGCGGTTGGTCAGGCACGCCTGATGATGACCTATCAGAAAATTTTTGCAGAATATAATCAGGTGACGGCGCAGATTCTGATGACACGTCAGACAATTTCCAACGATACCAACCGCATCAACGCGCAGAACACCTTTGAAGAGCTGTTTCGGATGGGCGTCATTCCCATCGTCAATGAAAACGACACCGTCGCAACGCACGAAATCGAGATTGGCGATAACGACACGCTTTCCGCCATTGTCGCTTCGATGATCGGCGCAGACCTGCTGATTCTTTTATCGGATATCGATGGGCTTTATACCGATGATCCGCGGGCAAATCCGGATGCAGAATTTATTGAAACGGTCGAGCATTTGGACGAATCCTTCCTGCGGATGGGCAAATCCACCACCGGCAGCGGCGTTGGAACCGGCGGCATGTCAACCAAGCTGACTGCTGCCACCATCGCAACCGCAAGCGGAGCTGATATGGTGATTGCGAACAGCAAGGATGTCCGGATTATCCACCGGATCATCGACGGGGAGAATTATGGAACGCTGTTTCTGGCAGAAAAGCAGGATGCCTTCGATCTGCCGGATTTCGTAGAGAACCTGCACAGCTGCCGTGAGCGTGGCTGAGCAAACAGAAGCCAGAGCTTTGTGTCTGCGCACACTTGACACAAACTCGATATGCGCAAAAAACGTGCGCAGAAATGAGAGGAAAACATGACACTGGAACAGAAAATTGCCCGGATCAACGAGCTTTATAAAAAATCAAAATCATCGGAAGGTCTGACCGAAGCAGAAAAATCTGAACAGGCGTTGCTCCGGAAGGAATATATTGACAACGTCCGCCAGAATCTGCGGAATCAGTTAAATAACATCAACATCCAGAATGAGGACGGTTCGATCGAAAACCTTGGCGAACACTATGGATCAAAAAACGCGCAGTAACAGAGCACTCGGAAAACAGAACAGGGAACAGCTTTCGGAAGAGAGCCGTTTCCACAAAAGCAGGGAAATCGCAGAAAATCTGATGGCAACGGCTGTCTGGAAGCAGGCAAAACAGGTACTTTTGTATGCCTCCTATGGATCAGAGGTATCGACCGGACTTCTCATTGATGCTGCGCTGGCAGCGGGAAAGGAAGTTTTTCTTCCTAAGGTTCTGGGGGATCAGATGGAGTTTTTCCGAATTACAGACAGAGCAGAGCTTGCGCCCGGCTACCAGCATATTTTGGAGCCGCCCGGACAGACAAAGCGCTTTTTGCCGAATGCTTCGATTCCGACGCTTTTGACCGCTCCCGGACTTGCCTTTGATCGATCCGGCGCACGCATTGGCTACGGAAAGGGCTTTTATGACCGCTATCTTGGTAAAATTCCTGCTGCCGACAGACCTTATCTTGTCGGGCTCTGCTTTTCCTGCCAGCTGTTCGAGATACTGGATGGGCAAAAACCGCATGATATCAACATGGATTTGATTGTTACAGAACGACGATAAAGGAGGGAACCTTATAGATGGCTGATCTGAAAGAAATCGGAAAACAGGCAAAAGCAGCCCGCTACATCCTTGCTGGGCTTGATACGGATACCAAGAATAAGGCGCTGTTTACAGCGGCAGAATGTCTGGAAGCGGACGCAGCAGACATTCTTGCAGAAAATGCAAAGGATCTGGAAGCCGGACGCAGCCGCAACATGCCGGAAGGACTGCTTGACCGGCTCTCCCTGACGCAGAAGCGGATTTCTGACATGGCAGAAGGGCTTCGCCAGGTCGCTGCGCTTCCCGATCCGGTCGGAGAGATTCTGGATACCTTCACCCGTCCAAACGGTCTTGTCATCAGCAAACGCCGTGTTCCCCTCGGCGTCATCGGAATCATCTACGAATCCCGTCCCAACGTGACGGCAGATGCGTTCGGTCTGTGCTTTAAAGCAGGAAATGCCGTAATTTTGAAAGGCGGCAGCGATGCAATTTTCTCCAATCTCGCGATCGAAAAAAGCCTGCACCGTGCGCTGGCACAGTGTAACATCCCGGAGACAGCAGTGCAGCTGATCCCATCGACTGACCGGGCAGTGACGCAGGAGATGATGCGGTTAAACGAATTTATTGATGTCTTAATTCCGCGCGGCGGGGCAGGACTGATCAAAATGGTCGTGGAAAACAGCACTGTCCCGGTCATCGAAACCGGGACCGGTAACTGTCACGTTTATGTCGATGCGGACGCGGACTTCGATATGGCGATCCGTATTATTTTAAATGCCAAAACACAGCGCGTCGGCGTCTGCAATGCCTGCGAATCCCTTGTTATCCACGAGTCGATCTGCGATAGCTTCCTGCCAAAGCTCTATCAGGCGCTGCGGGAAAAGGACGTCGAAATCCATGCGGATGACCGTGCGTTTTTAGAGATCGACGGCTGCGTGCCTGCAACAGAAGCCGACTACGGAACAGAATATCTGGCGCTCAAGCTGTCTGTAAAGACGGTCAGCAGCCTGGAAGAAGCAATCGGGCATATCAACCGCTACAACACCGGACATTCCGAAGCAATCATCACGAACAACGAAGCGCATGCCCGGACATTTCTGGATCAGGTGGACGCCGCCTGCGTCTATGTCAACGCATCGACCCGATTTACGGACGGCTTTGAGTTTGGCTTTGGCGCAGAGATCGGCATCAGCACCCAGATGCTCCATGCGAGAGGTCCAATGGGCTTAAAGGAGCTGACCAGCTACAAATACACAATTCGCGGAAATGGACAGACTCGCAGCTAAGCAGCGTATAACGTCGGATAATATCTGGAAGACCCGTTTGCGGTATCCGGAAATGTCGTTACGCCAAAATACATTGCCGCACAAACGGCAGGCTGCTTTTATGAACAAAATGCTGCAGCCGGAAAGGAATCAATTATGAGTACCGTATTGGATAAATTTCTTCGTTATGTAAAAATTGACACGCAGTCCCAGGATGGCGCAACGACCGTCCCGAGCACAGACAAGCAGAGAAACCTCGCCTCCCTTCTGGCACAGGAGCTCAACGATATGGGCGCGCAGGATGTCGTATATGACAAAGCACACTGCTATGTGTACGCGACGATTCCCTCCAATCTTCCGGAAGGAAAAACAGCGCCTGTCATCGGCTTTATTTCCCATATGGATACGTCTCCGGCGGTTTCCGGCGAAAATGTCAATCCGAGAGTCGTTGCCTATGAAGGCGGGGATATCATCTTAAACGCTGAAAAAAATATCGTCCTGACCGAAAAGGAAAACCCGGAGCTTGCTCATTTTGTCGGAAAGCATTTAATCGTAACCGACGGAAACACTCTGCTGGGTGCAGATGATAAGGCAGGCGTTGCGGAAATTATGACGATGGCACAGGAGCTTTTATCCAACAAAAACCTCGTACACGGCAAAATTCGCATCGGCTTTACCCCGGATGAAGAAGTCGGCTGCGGCGTAGACTTCTTCGACGTAGAGGGCTTTGGCGCAGACTATGCCTATACCGTGGACGGCGGCGATTTGGGTGAGCTGGAATATGAGAACTTCAACGCAGCCGGTGCAAAGCTCATCATCGACGGACACAGCGTCCATCCCGGCAGCGCAAAAAATAAAATGCTCAACGCGATTTTGCTGGCACAGGAGTTTCAAAACCTTCTGCCGGTACACGAAAACCCGTCTGCAACAGATGGCTATGAAGGTTTCTACCATCCGGATTCCATCACAGGAAGCGTTGATCACGTTGTAGTCGACTATATTATCCGCGACCACAACATGGAAAAATTCGAGCAGAAGAAGCGCTTCTTTTTACAGTGCGCGGACTTTTTAAATGCGAAATACGGCAAAAAACTTTTTACGGTGGATTTAAAGGACAGCTATTATAACATGAAGGAAAAGATTCTGCCGGAAAACGCACATTTGATCGACAACGCAGTGCGCGCGATGGAAGAAGCAGGCGTAACACCCACCATCGTACCGATCCGCGGCGGAACAGACGGCGCGCGCCTGTCCTTTATGGGACTTCCCTGCCCGAACCTGTGCACCGGCGGCTTAAACTATCACGGACGCTATGAGTACGCCTGCGTGGAATCCCTTGAGAGCTGCGTGGAAATTTTGAAAAATATCGCTGCACTGTACGCAGAGTGAGATTACCACAATATAAAGAACGGAAAGGAAACACAACTTCCCTTATGATGTACGAAAACATTGACTTTAACAGCATCGATCTGACCCAGGAGCCCCCTGTATCGGAACCGGAGCGTCAGTATTATTTTATCGCCAAATGCAGACAGTATGTAAAGGAGCAGGAGGAGCTTGCAGGACATCCCCTGACCGCTGCCGTCGTGACCTTTGGCTGTCAGATGAACGCCCGCGACTCCGAAAAGCTTTCCGGCATTCTGGAACAGGTCGGCTACACCTTAAGCGACAGTGAGGAGGCAGACTTTGTCATCTACAATACCTGCACCGTGCGCGATAATGCCAACCAGCGTGTATACGGCAGGCTTGGCTTCTGCAACAGTATGAAGCGCAAAAATCCCCACAAAAAGATCGCGTTGTGCGGCTGTATGATGCAGGAGCAGAACGTGATCGATAAACTAAAGAAAAGCTATCGGTTCGTTGACTTGATATTCGGCACGCACAATATTTTCAAATTTGCAGAGCTGTTATGCCGCATGTTTGAAAGCAGCGGCATGATCATCGACATCTGGAAGGATTCCGATCAGATCGTGGAAGACCTCCCGGTAGAGCGCAAATATCCGTTTAAATCCGGCATCAATATCATGTTCGGCTGCAACAATTTCTGCACCTACTGTATTGTTCCGTATGTCCGCGGACGCGAAAAGAGCAGACGCCCGAAGGAAATTTTGCAGGAGATCGAAAGACTCGCAGACGACGGCGTTGTGGAAATCATGCTGCTTGGTCAGAACGTCAACTCCTACGGCAAAAACCTTGAAGATGAAATTTCCTTCGCACAGCTTTTGCAGGAAGTAGAAAAAATTGATAAAATCAAGCGCATCCGGTTCATGACGTCCCACCCGAAGGATCTTTCCGACGAGCTGATTGAGGTCATGAAAAACTCGGATAAGATCTGCAGACATCTGCACCTTCCGCTGCAGTCCGGCTCTACGAAGATTTTAAAGGCGATGAACCGCCGTTATACGAAAGAACAGTATCTGGAGCTTGCAGCCAAAATCCGCCGCGAAATCCCCGATATTTCGCTGACAACGGATATCATGGTCGGCTTCCCGGGAGAAACAGCAGAGGACGTGGAGGATACCATCGACGTGATCCGTAAGGTTGGTTTTGACAACGCGTTTACCTTTATCTATTCTGTCCGGACCGGAACCCCGGCAGCGGCGATGGAGCAGGTTCCGGAAGAAGAGGTTCACGCGGGCTTTGACCGTGTGCTGGAGGCAGTTCAGGAAACTGCACGCAAACAGGTCGCACGCCTGCAAGGCCAGACCCTTACTGCCCTTGTGGAAGAAGTAAACGAACAGGATGCTTCTCTCGTCACCGGAAGGCTGTCCAATAACACGATTGTACATTTTCCCGGAAGTGCTGACCTGATCGGGCAGATCGTACCGGTGAAGCTGGAAGAGTGCCACGGCTTTTATTACACGGGGCACAGGGTGGAAGAAACAAAATGAAACAGACAAAAAGCTTTGAAATCGATATGTGCAACGGAACGCTGATGGACAAGCTGATTTCCTTCTCCATTCCGTTAATGCTTTCCGGTATTTTACAGCTGATGTTCAATGCGGTCGACATTATTGTAGTCGGCCGTTTTGCCGGAAGCGAATCATTGGCGGCAGTCGGTTCTACAACCGCCCTCATCAATGTATTTACCAACCTTTTTATCGGCATTTCCTTAGGCTCCAATGTCCTTGCTGCCCGCTATTATGCAGCCGGGAAGGAGCGGGAAATGTCGGAAACGGTACATAGCTCCCTGACGCTCGCTTTGATCAGCGGAATTTTGATGGCATTTGTCGGACTCTTCTTTTCCAGGACAGCCCTCGAATGGATGGGGACGCCGGACGATGTCATCGATCTGGCAGCCCTCTATATGAAAATTTATTTTATCGGCATGCCTTTTTTCATGCTTTATAATTATGGTGCGGCTATTTTAAGGGCAGTGGGGGATACAAAACGTCCGCTGTTATTTTTAGTTGTGTCCGGACTGGTCAATGCAGGCTTAAATATGATTTTTGTCATCTGCTTCCATATGGCGGTAGAAGGCGTTGCGATTGCAACTGTCATTTCCCAGCTGCTTTCCTGTATTATGGTTTTGAGCTGCCTGTATCGGACGCAGGGCTGTTATCAATTCCGCTTTTCGAAGCTGGGTCTCAAGAGCATCTATGTCCTCCAGATTTTCCAGGTCGGAATCCCGGCAGGAATTCAGAGCACCGTCATCAACTTTTCCAACGTCCTGCTGCAGTCCTCCGTTAATTCCTTTGGCTCGATTGCAATGGCAGGATACACTGCGGCGAACAATATCTTCGGATTTTTATACACTTCAGTCAACTCTGTGACGCAGGCGTGCATGAGCTTTACCAGCCAGAATTACGGCGCGGGAAAAACGAAGCGGATGGACCGCGTTTTAATCGACTGTCTGATTTTATCCTGTGCGTTTTCCCTGACCATGGGCTGCTGTGCATGGTTTTTCGGACCACAGCTTCTGCAGATCTATACGGAGAGTTCTGCGGTTATTTCGTGCGGCGTTGAGATTCTGAGCTTTACGACCGTGACGTACTTTTTATGCGGAATTATGGATCTGATTCCGGGCGCGCTGCGCGGGATGGGACGTTCTGTCGTGCCCATGATTTTATCGATTATAGGAACTGTCGGAACGCGAATTGTCTGGATTTTCTGGATTTTCCCGTATCACCGTTCTCTGGATATCTTGTTCCTATCCTATCCGGTGTCCTGGATTCTGACGATTCTCATGCAGGTCATCTGCTTTTTTATCGTCCGGAAGAGCGTCCATGCGGACATGAAAACGCTACAAAAGGATTCTGCAAAATTATTATAATGTTACCTGTTCGGTAACTGTTCAGTAGGTCTGCGCATTTACTGCGCTGACCGTAAGAAAACTTGGACTAGAAGGCAAAAATCCTATCGGCACAGCCGATTTGGAATGGATTTTTGCGCGTAACTGTGAGGGTACTGAACAGTTACCCTGTTCGAAAGAACTGACAGAAGTTTTGAAATTCTGACTTGAAAAAGGAGAATACATACCGATGGCGGAATTAACACCGATGATGCAGCAATATCTGGAAACGAAAAAACAGTATCCGGACTGCATTCTTTTTTACCGTCTGGGCGATTTTTATGAAATGTTCTTTGACGATGCACTGACCGCGTCGAAAGAGCTGGAAATTACGCTGACCGGAAAAAACTGCGGTCTGGAAGAACGCGCCCCCATGTGCGGAGTTCCCTATCATGCTGTGGAGAGCTATCTGGACAGACTGGTTTCCAAAGGCTATAAAGTAGCGATCTGTGAACAGATGGAAGACCCGAAACTCGCAAAAGGACTGGTAAAGCGGGATGTCGTGCGCATCGTCACCCCCGGCACCAACTTAGATGTTCAGGCGCTGGAGGAATCCAAAAACAATTATCTGATGTGCGTTGCCTATTTTACCGGAAAAACAGGGCTGTCCGTCGCGGATGTCACAACCGGGGACTATTATGTGACCGAGGTGGAGGACGCCAAAAAGCTGCTGGATGAAATCAATAAATATCACCCGTCGGAAATCATCTGCAACGACGCGTTTTTGATGAGCGGTGTGGATATCGAAGATCTGAGAAACCGTCTGCATATCACGGTTTATTCCCTCGATCCGCACTATTTTGATGAAGATTTGTGCCGCAAATGCCTGCAGAAGCATTTCCATGTCTCTTCGCTGATCGGTCTTGGCCTCGAGGAATTTGCGAACGGCCTGATCGCGGCGGGCGGTCTGATGCAGTATCTGTATGACACACAGAAAACCAGTCTGGCGCATTTTACCCATATCGATCCGTATCTGACGAACAAATATATGCTGCTGGATTCCTCCACACGCCGGAATCTGGAGCTGACGGAAACGCTGCGCGAAAAGCAAAAGCGCGGTTCCCTGTTATGGGTTCTGGACAAGACGAAAACCGCCATGGGTGCTCGCATGATGCGCAGCTGGATCGAGCAGCCACTGATTGCGAAGAAGGAGATGAACCTGCGCCTGGACGCGGTCGACGAGCTGCTGAAAAATCCAATGTCCCGCGAAGAAATCCGCGAATATTTAAACGCGGTTTACGATCTGGAACGCCTGCTGGGTAAAGTCAGCTACAAAACAGCGAACCCGAGGGATCTGATCGCATTCCGTAATTCCATGCAGATGCTGCCGCCGATCAAAAGCGTGCTGGAGGATTTTCATTCCGAGGAGCTGGTAAAAATCGAAAACGATATCGACGCATTGCAGGATTTGTGCACGCTGATCGAAGAGGCAATCGTCGAAGAGCCTCCGATTTCCATCCGTGAGGGCGGCATGATCAAAGAGGGCTTCGACGAGACGATCGACCAGCTGCGCGCTGCCAAAACAGAGGGCAAAACCTGGCTGGCAGAGCTGGAAGAGCAGGAACGGGAACGCACCGGGATCAAAAACCTCAAAATCAAATATAACAAGGTATTCGGCTATTATCTGGAAGTCACTAATTCCTATAAGGATATGGTGCCGGACGATTATGTGCGTAAGCAAACGCTGACAAACGCGGAGCGTTATTCCATGCCACGGTTAAAAGAACTTGAGGATATGATTTTGAATGCCGAAGACAAGCTGACGGGACTGGAATATGATAAATTCTGCAGCGTGCGGGAGCAGATTGCCGCGCAGATCGAACGTATCCAGCGCACGGCAAAGGCAATTGCCCGCCTGGATGTCTTTGCCTCCCTTGCACTTGTTGCGGAGCGAAATCACTATGTCCGCCCGGTCCTGAATGAAAAGGGCGTAATCGATATCCGAGACGGCCGGCACCCCGTTGTTGAACAGATGACCGACCACGATATGTTCATTTCCAATGACACCTATCTGGATAACCAGAAGCATTGCATTGCGATTATCACAGGCCCCAATATGGCTGGTAAATCCACCTATATGCGTCAGACCGCACTGATCGTGCTGCTCGCCCAGATCGGCAGCTTTGTGCCGGCAAAAACGGCAAATATCGGCATTGTCGACCGGATTTTCACCCGCGTGGGCGCATCCGATGATCTGGCAAGCGGTCAGTCTACCTTTATGGTCGAGATGAACGAAGTCGCAAATATTCTGCGCAATGCAACGTCCAAAAGCCTTCTTGTGTTGGATGAAATCGGCAGAGGCACGTCGACATTTGACGGTCTTTCCATCGCCTGGGCGGTGATCGAGCACATCAGTAACCGAAAGCTTTTAGGGGCAAAGACGCTGTTTGCAACGCATTATCACGAACTGACCGAGCTGGAAGGCAAGATCGGCAACGTCAACAATTACTGTATCGCGGTCAAGGAAAAGGGCGACGATATCGTTTTTTTGCGTAAAATCATCAAGGGCGGCGCAGATAAGAGCTACGGCATTCAGGTGGCTCGGCTTGCAGGTGTCCCGGATATGGTTATCGACCGCGCAAAGGAAATCGTCAAGCAGCTTTCCGACAACGACATTACAGAAAAAGTACAGAGCATTTCCGTGGATACAGACACGACGGCAAAGAAACAAAAGCATTACGATGAAGTGGATCTGGAACAGTTTTCCCTCTTCGATACGGTCAAGGATGAGGACGTTCTCGAGGAATTAAAAAACGTCGACATCCAGACGCTGACGCCGCTCGATGCGCTCAACACGCTTTATCGGCTGCAGAACAAGCTTAAAAACCGCTGGGGAAATGGATAAGGGGGAATTTTACATATGGCTGAAATTATGGTTCTGGACAGCAAAACCATTGACCAGATTGCAGCGGGAGAAGTGGTGGAACGCCCCTCCAGTGTGGTCAAGGAGCTGGTGGAAAATGCCTGTGATGCGGGTGCAACCGCTGTCACGGTCGAAATCAAGGATGGCGGAACTTCGTTTATCCGGGTTACGGACAATGGATCTGGAATTGAAAAGGCGCAGATCCGGAAGGCCTTTTTACGCCATGCGACGAGCAAAATCCGCGGCGTAGAGGATTTGAGCCGGATTCATAGCCTGGGGTTTCGAGGGGAGGCGCTTTCCAGCATCTGCGCCGTTTCGATGGTCGAGCTGATCACGCGCACGAAGGATTCCTTAGTTGGCGTTCGCTATTGCATCGAAGGCGAGCGGGAAGCGGATTTTTCGGAAATCGGTGCGCCGGAGGGCACGACGATCCTTGTCCGCGATTTGTTCTATAACACACCCGCCCGTAAGAAGTTTTTAAAAACGCCGGCGACGGAGGGCGGCTATATTGCAGATCTGATGGAGCACATGGCGCTTTCCAGACCGGATATCTCTTTTACGTTCCAGATCAACCGCCAGACCCGTTTTTCCACCTCCGGCAGCGGGGATTTAAAGGAGGTCATCTATCGGATTTACGGCCGCGAAATCGCAAAGGAAATTTTTCCGTTTGAGGCTTTCAGCAACGGATTTTCTGTAAAAGGGTTCCTTGGCAGTCCGCAGCTGGTACGCCCGAATCGCAATTTCGAGTTTTTCTTTGTCAACAACCGCTATATCAAAAGCCAGGTGCTCTCAAAAGGATTGGAGAGCGGCTATCAGGCCTATCTGATGCAGCATAAATTTCCAATGGCATACCTCCATCTGCAGATCGACACAAATCAGGTAGATGTCAACGTCCATCCATCCAAAATGGAAGTGCGCTTTTCGGATAACCGCAGGGTGTTCGATTTTCTGGAAGAGCAGGTGCAGAAAGCACTGCACGACCGGGAGATGATCCCGCAGGTTGTTCTGGATGACGACAAAAGGACGGGAAAAAGCGGTGCGAAGGCATCCGAACAAACTGCCGTCAGTCTCACACAAAAGCTCCTTTCCTCCGGCATTCCGACTGGACATCGCCAGCAGGAGCGTAAGGATGTCCAGGCAGCAGCACCGATGCCGGATTCGGCAAAACAGCGATCGACCGATATGGTCAACTTATACAAAAGCCGACCTGTCAGGTCAACGACCATAAGCAGCCAAAGTGCAGAAAATAGCATAAATAAGCCAACTGCTCGAGCCTTGACTAACAAAGTCAATATGCTTGATACAGCCGTGGACGGTTTGCCCACACAAAAGACAGAGGAAGAATCTGCTGCCGGCGATTCGCTTTCCAAAGCTACGGCAGATCCCGTTTCTTCTACCGGTGCAGGGATTGGCACATCGGAAAATGTCGGCGTTTCCCCACAGAGGCCCCAGCACCCTTCGGCGATTATCACTCAGCAGCCGATTGAGAAAAAACGCGTCGAACAGGCGGTCCGTGAGAAGCGAATCGCATATTAGACACA
>ERZ1023972.271-NODE-271-length-13442-cov-11.638605_pt1 | contig 13442 bp, 9 predicted proteins | sample MGYA00380431_ERZ1023972 | MGnify/ENA primary metagenome ERZ1023972 (study PRJEB33179, sample SAMN07449053) | human gut metagenome | biome: Human-gut; feature: Human associated habitat; material: Faeces | host: Homo sapiens | place: India:Kasaragod | collected... | reverse complement strand
TTTTAGAGACATTCATCCTACTTTCATAGATATTTTTTAAATTCTTGCAGATATTTTCTGGATACATAATCCTTACAGCCGTTTTTCAGCTTCAGAAGAAGCGTTCCGTTAAATCCCGCTTCGATGCTGTCCAGATAGGAAAGATTGACCAGCGTGGATTTCGAAATCTGCATAAACTGCTTTCCAAGCTGCTTTTCTAATTCATAAAGTCTCTTTCTGGAACGATATTTTGAACACTTCCCAAAAAGAATCGTATCCCCGGCCTCCACACGCACCATATAGATTTCCTCCGGCTGCAGAACGACGAGATTTTCCTCATTCTGCAGCACCGTGATCGGCGTTTCCTGCCGGCTGAAGCTTTCCATGATCTTCTGAATTTCGTCCGTTATTTTATCCGCATAAATGACTGCATACGGAATTCGGTATTCCGGTGAAAGTTCAATGCTCACTTTCATGCCCAGACCTCCTTTCCTTTCGTTGACAAAAGCATACACGAAAACATGCGGTTTGTCTCAGGATCGGAGGTAAGTTGACAAAAAAGCTCCCTCAAATACACCTATGGCTTTGCTGCACAAATTTTCGTTTTTTGAAAAAAGGGGCTTGACAGTTTTATTATTTGTGAGTATGATACGTCACATAAAGCAAAGGCGCTTTGGAGAATCTTCTCCGAAGTGCCTTTTTTCGTTCTAAAGAATACCTTCTGCAGGACGAAACGTTTCGTCAGACAAAACACCGAAATGTACAATGCTTACCCTACAGTTGAAAGGAGATTTGATCTATGTCAAAAAGTATTCCTGAAATTTACGGCAGCCTGGTCTTTAACGACAAAGTGATGCGCGAAAAGCTCCCCAAGGATATTTACAAAGCGCTGCGTAAAACAATCGAAAATAACACCCATCTGGAACTGGATGTTGCCAATTCCGTTGCGGTTGCCATGAAGGAATGGGCAGTTGAGCACGGTGCTACCCATTATACGCACTGGTTCCAGCCCATGACCGGTTTCACTGCTGAAAAGCATGACAGCTTCATCAGTCCGGTCGGAGATGGTCAGATCATCATGGATTTCTCCGGAAAAGAACTGGTAAAGGGTGAACCCGATGCATCCAGCTTCCCGTCCGGCGGTCTGCGCGCTACTTTTGAAGCAAGAGGTTATACGGCATGGGATCCTACTTCTCCCGCTTTTATTAAAGATGGAACCCTTTACATTCCTACCGCTTTCTGTTCTTACAGCGGCGAAGCACTGGATAAAAAGACTCCTCTGCTGCGTTCCATGGAAACTCTGAACACAGAGGCAGTCAAAATTCTGCAGCTGCTCGGAAACAAGGATGTTACAAGTGTTTCCACCACCATCGGTCCTGAGCAGGAGTATTTCCTGGTTGACAAAGCTCTGTATGAGCAGAGAAAAGATCTGATCTTTACCGGCAGAACTCTGTTCGGCGCAATGTCTCCCAAAGGTCAGGAAATGGAAGATCATTATTTCGGCGCATTAAAGCCCCGCGTATCCTCATACATGCATGATCTGGATGAAGAGCTCTGGAAGCTTGGCATTCCTGCAAAGACAAAGCATAACGAAGTTGCTCCTGCCCAGCATGAGTTAGCTCCGATTTTCGACACTGCAAACGTTGCAGTCGATCACAATCAGCTGACGATGGAAGTCATGAAAAAAGTCGCTGACAAACACGGTCTGGTATGTCTGCTCCACGAAAAACCCTTCGACGGTATCAATGGTTCCGGGAAGCACAACAACTGGTCCATGATTACAAATACCGGTGTAAACCTGCTGGAGCCCGGACGTACTCCTGCTGAAAATGCACAGTTCCTGATTTTCCTGATGGCTGTCATCAAAGCGGTTGACGATTATGCAGATCTGCTGCGTATCTCCGTTGCCAGCGCAGGAAATGATCATCGTCTCGGTGCAAACGAGGCGCCTCCGGCTATTATCTCCATCTTCCTTGGTGATGAGCTGACTGCTGTTCTGGATTCCATTGAAAATGACACCTTCTTCGGCAAGCATCCTCTTGTTCAGATGGATACCGGTGCAACTGTTCTGCCTCATTTCTTCAAGGACAATACCGACAGAAACAGAACCTCACCCTTTGCATTTACCGGCAATAAATTTGAATTCAGAAGCCTTGGCTCTTCCAGCTCTGTGGCAGGTCCAAACATCATTTTAAATACAGCCGTTGCAGAAGCGCTGCGTCAGTTCTACGGAGAATTAAAGGCCTTCCCCGAAGATCAGATGGATGAAGCAGTTCGCGCTCTGGTAAAGAGAGCGATCCTGAAGCACAAAAAGGTGATCTTTAACGGTAACGGCTATTCTGACGAATGGGTTCAGGAAGCGGAAAAGCGCGGTCTGTACAACTTAAAGTCCACCCCTGATGCGCTTCCCTATTTCATTCACGAGAAGAATATTGACCTGTTCACCAGCCATCATATCTTCTCCAAAGAAGAGATTTTCTCCAGATATGAAATCCTGCTGGAGACCTACAACAAAACCATCCATATCGAAGCAAAGACCATGGAGGATATGGTTCGCCGCGATTTCCTGCCTGCCCTGATGACCTATACAGACGAGGTTGCAGCATCGATCTCCGCGAAAAAAGCAGTTCTTGCAACACTGCCCTGCACCGCACAGGAGAAACTGCTGACCACACTTTCCGGCTATTACGAAGCAATTTATACTGCGGAAGAAAAGCTGGAAGCAGATCTTGCAACAGCAGAAGGCATGAGCAATCAGCCTGCCCTGTCCCTGTTCTATCACGAGACAATCCTGCCTGATATGGATGCAGTCCGCAGCGCTGTAGATGCTGCAGAAACCTATATTCCTGACAGCATCCTGCCTTACCCGAACTACGAGAAGCTGCTGTTTTCCGTTTAAAACAGCCGGAAGGGACACTTTAAAATGAGTTTTTTTGATCCGGAACAAGAGGATAAACTGAAAGAGGAATGCGGCGTCTTCGGGATTTATAATCCCGATGGCAGCGCCGCTGCCCCTTCCATCTACTACGGGCTTTCTGCTCTGCAGCACCGCGGACAGGAAGCCTGCGGTATTGCCGTCTGTAACACAAATGGCCCGAAAGGAAATATCACCTGGCACAAAGACATGGGGCTTGTCAGCGAGGTATTTCATGAAGAATCCCTGGATTCCCTGAAGGGAAATATCGGCATCGGGCACGTCCGCTACTCCACGACCGGCGCAAGCACCGTGGAAAATGCGCAGCCCCTCGTCTTAAACTATTTAAAAGGCACGCTTGCGCTTGCCCATAACGGCAACATCACAAATGCATCCGAGCTCCGTCAGTCTCTTCAGGAGGGCGGCGCTATTTTCCGCTCCACGACAGACTCCGAAGTCATCGCCTGCGATATCGCACGGGAAAGAACCCACACCTCCTGTGTGGAAGATGCAATTTTACAGACTGCACGCAAATTAAAGGGCGGTTACGCTCTTGTCATCATCAGCCCCAGAAAACTGATCGGCGTCCGAGATCCGCTCGGTTTAAAACCATTATGTCTTGGCAAACGTGGTGACAGCTACATCCTTGCATCGGAAAGCTGCGCCCTGACAGCTGTAGACGCAGAATTTGTACGTGATATCCTTCCCGGTGAGATCGTTACCATTACCGAAAATGGGATCAAATCCGATTCCCGTCTCATCGAGGAAAGTAAAGCTGCACAGATTCCTCATGCACATTGTATTTTCGAATACATCTATTTTGCCCGTCTGGATTCCACGATGGACAATGTAAACATATATGATGCCAGAATCCGCGCCGGAAAAGCGCTTGCCGCTTCCTACCCGGTTGAGGCGGATCTTGTTACCGGAGTCCCGGATTCCGGTCTGGCTGCAGCAATGGGCTATGCGCAGGCCTGCGGTCTGCCCTTCGCCCTTGCGTTTCACAAAAACAGCTATGTGGGAAGAACTTTCATCAAACCCACCCAAAAGGAGCGAGAGTCCGCTGTTCACCTGAAACTGAGCGTACTCTCCAGCGTCGTCAAAGGCAAACGTCTTGTCCTGATTGACGATTCTATCGTCCGCGGCACGACAATGGCCAGCCTGATCCGTATGTTAAAGGATGCCGGCGCAACGGAGGTGCATGTACGTATCAGCTCCCCTCCTTTTCTTTTCCCCTGTTACTACGGAACCGACGTTCCCAGCAACGATCAATTGATCGCGTCCTCCCACACTGCTGCCGAAATCTGTGCCTCTATCGGCGCAGACTCCCTCGGCTACATGAAGCTGGAGGACTTGAAGCAGATGACCGGGGATCTTCCACTTTGCAAAGCATGCTTTGACAGTCACTACCCTGTATAACTCTCCCCTGACTGTCAGATGCATACTTTATACATCTGTACCGGAACTGCACCGGTATGGAAAATGCCAGCCCGCAGGATTGAAGCCTGCGGGCTGGTGTTATGTACAATAAAAACGTCCCGCAAAAATTCTTTACTTATCAACAAAACGACAGTTTTTGAAAGCCTTCCTGTTGTGCTTCCAGCTCCGCAAACAGGTTCCAGACCCGTCTGGTACTTTTCCTTGCCTCTCTCTTTCTCGCCTGATTATAATACATTTTTTCTTTATTGCTTCTCTGCGGAAGCAAATGATAATCCTGTTCCATAATCTTCTTAGCACGGTCATGACCGGCAATATATTTCAGATATTTCGCAGGATGACTATTTTCTCCTGCATCCACCTGTCTGTGATATCTGGCTTTTTTTGCCTGCTCCATTGTCATCTTTTTCCCGCCAAACGGACAGTGGAACAGCTTGTAACACTGCTTCCGGTCAAAAAATACTATTTTCCATGCAGCCATATCCGTAAGTACATATAAAATATCTCCGTCATACTCAATACTCATATGATGCTCTTTTGCCTGACGCTCAATATTCCACGCAGCTTTCCGGTAAGCTTCCGGATAAGATGCTGTTCTCTCTTTTCCTACAAGCAAAGCTATTATCTTCTCAAGCTGCCCTGTCTCTTCTTTCCCATCATATCCGCTGCATTGTATCAGATTCGTCCGTCCTATCGTCTCATCCCAAATTTTCTTATACAGCCTGAAATGCTGCTTTGCTGGATCAAACCGGATTTCCCAACAATAATTTTTCGCCTGGATTTTGATCTGATTTTCTTCCAGCTTCGCTAATCCGTCAATCTCTTCAAGAATCTTTTTCATCGCCGGTTCGTAGTCCCTGTACATTTTGCTGAGCTTACAGCAACATTTACAGGGAAATAATTTTCCAGCTGTTTTCTTCTGTAGCTCCACTAATGTCAGATATCCTTCCTTGATACGATTCAAATACTGACATCCCGGTCTGTGATATATTTTTGACTTACTGCTCATCTGCACGATCATACTCATCTTCTCTCTTTCTGTCCCTGTCTGGAACAATTCCAGCATAACAGATAATGTGTCCAAAAAAACGGACTTGCTCTTTGGATTTTCAAGTTTATAAATTTTTCATTTTTTCCTTGACACGTTCTTAGCACGGTGCTATACTGCCAACATAGCAAAGGTGCTACGACAAAACGTCGCAGCACCTTTTTTTATCCGACAACCCAACTCGATTTCGCATGCGGTCGGATAAACATATTCCGGATCTCGGGCAAACCGGATTGTCTGACATCCACCTGAAACGATGCAATGGGGCTTCGAAAGGAAGAAATCCCTGGCGTCGTTTTTTTATACCACAATATGAGGAGGAAATGTTCCTCTGCTCCTGCAGAGAGCAACCCACGCAAGCGTGGGTGGGCATTTTCCTCCGGGAAACGAGGAGGAACTATTATGACAGAAGAAATCTTAAGCGTTTTAAACGGCGAAGTATTCGGTGTCTGGTTTCTGATCGGCGCTGCGCTGGTATTCTGGATGCAGGCCGGATTCGCAATGGTGGAAACCGGCTTTACAAGAGCAAAGAATGCCGGCAATATCCTGATGAAGAACCTGATGGACTTCTGTATCGGTACCGTTGTTTTCATTCTGATCGGCTTCAGCCTTCTGCTCGGAGAAGACATGGCCGGTATCATCGGAAAACCCGGATTTGACATTTTTACCGATTATGCAAATTTTGACTGGTCAAACTTCGTATTCAACCTTGTGTTCTGTGCAACAACCGCTACCATCGTATCCGGTGCAATGGCAGAACGTACAAAGTTCATTTCCTACTGTGTGTACTCCGGAGTCATTTCCGCAGTCATTTATCCGATCGAAGCACACTGGACATGGGGCGGCGGCTGGCTTTCCCAGATCGGCTTCCACGATTTCGCTGGTTCCAACTGCATCCACATGGTCGGCGGTATTTCCGCTCTGATCGGTGCAGCAATGCTTGGTCCCCGTATTGGTAAGTTTGTAAAGGATAAGACAGGCAAAGTAACGAAGGTAAACGCATTCCCCGGACATAACCTTCCTATTGGCGCACTGGGTGTTTTCATTCTGTGGCTCGGCTGGTACGGTTTCAACGGTGCTGCTGCAACCTCCGTTGAAGAGCTCGGTTCCATCTTTGTTACTACAACCATCGCTCCCGCCATTGCAACTGTTGTTACTATGATCCTGACCTGGGTAAAATATGGCAAGCCTGATGTTTCGATGTGCTTAAATGCTTCCCTTGCCGGTCTGGTTGCCATTACCGCAGGCTGTGATGTTGTAGATGCTTTTGGTTCTATCGTAATCGGCGCAGTTGCCGGTGTTCTGGTTGTCTTTGGCGTATGGTTTCTGGATTACAAGCTTCATGTGGATGATCCTGTCGGAGCAGTTGCAGTACACTGCTTAAACGGTATCTGGGGTACAGTTGCAGTCGGATTTTTCGCTACTCCTTCCGCTCCTGCCTTTGCAAGAGGCTTCGGTGATGGCGTAAGCTTCGGCGCAAACCAGATCGCAGGTGCAGGTCTCTTCTATGGCGGCGGCTTCAAACAGCTTGGTTTACAGCTCCTTGGTATGTTCGCTACCATTGCATGGACTGCTGTAACCATTACGATCGCATTTATTGTTATCAAAAAGCTTTTCGGTCTTCGTGTTTCCGAAGAAGAGGAAATTGTTGGTCTTGATGCAAAAGAACATGGCCTTCCGTCCGCATATGCCGGCTTCTCCATCATGGATATCTCCAACACCATGACAATGGATGTCAACGAAAACACCGATCTCGGTGTTTCGGATTACGACAAGGCTTCCGAGTTCCAGAAGGATGCAGCTGTCAAGGTTGTGGAAGCTCCGATCACCGCTTCTGCAAGCGGCATCTACAAGGTTGTCATCATTGCAAAGCTGTCTCGCTTCGAAGCACTGAAGACTGCATTAAACGACCTTGGTGTAACCGGTATGACCATGACACAGGTAATGGGCTGCGGCATCCAGAAGGGTGCAGGCGAAATGTATCGTGGTGCAGAAATCGATGCAACCCTGCTTCCTAAGGTAAAGATCGAGGTTGTTGTCAGCAAGATCCCTGTTGATTCCGTCATTGCAACTGCAAAGAAGGTACTCTTTACCGGTCACATCGGCGATGGCAAGATTTTTGTATACAATGTTGACAGAGTCGTAAAGGTCCGCACCGGCGAAGAAAATACCGCTGCACTGCAGGATGTAGAATGATAACACAGCAAAACAATCCATAAACACGGCAGCATGTCGTATAAAAAATCCCGGTCTCCTGTTCCAAACAACAGGAGGCCGGGATTTTTATTCATGACAATAGAATGCTCGCAGAGCGTGCATTCTATTGTTTCATCATCCATCTCGTAACTATAAGACTCCAGAAAATCACATTCCTTTTCCCCCTTTCTGACATTTTCTACACAGACTTTTCCCTTCTCCTATGCTATAGTCAGCGTAAATAGCCTTTAACGCTCTTGGGGGAATATCATAATCCGGGGAAACACCGCACGCTGCGATCTGTTTTCCCTATAAAAAGGAGGACTTACCAATGACAAAAGAATATTCCTGGATGCTCGGCCCTTTTGAAAAGGCTGCCGAAGCCAATCCCTGTCTGGTTCCCAATGCAGTATCCCGTTTTTTCTGCCCGGTTCAGGAAAAGGAACTCGGCTGGGAAGCAAAGGATGTATTTAATCCTGCGGCCGTCGTAAAGGATGACCGCGTTTACCTGCTTTACCGCGCAGAAGATCACGAGGGGAAATATGCAGGAACCTCTCGCATCGGTCTGGCAGTCAGCGACGACGGGCTGCATTTTACCACCATGCCGGAGCCTGTCCTTTATCCCGAAAAGGACGAATTTTCTGTCTATGAATGGGAGGGCGGCTGCGAGGATCCCCGTATTGTAGAAACAAAGGACGGAAGATATTTTCTCTACTATACTTCCTATAACGGAAAGGTTGCACTGCTCTGCTGCGCAGAAAGCACCGATCTCGTCCACTGGGAAAAGCACGGACCGATCTTCAAGGATGCAATGAATGGGAAATATAAAAACCTCTGGTCAAAATCCGGCGCAGTTGTCTGCAGGCAGGAGGGTGACCACTTTTATCCGGTCAAGCTCAAGGAAACCTACTGGATGTACTGGGGAGAAAGTGACATTTATGCTGCCACCTCCGATGATCTGATCCACTGGACACCGGTGGAATTTCTTGCAGATGGTGCAGACCCGTCCCATTCCTTCAGCCAGCACGATTCCCGCTGCAAGGATAACGATGAAGTTGCAAGAGTCCTGCTTCCCATCATCCGCCCCAGAGTCGGCAACTATGATGAATTTCTGTGCGAGCCGGGCCCTCAGGCAATCCTGACAGATGCCGGTATCGTTTTAATCTACAACGGCAAGGGTGACAACCCGGAACGTCTCGGGGGACATGACACTATGTATCAGGGCGGTCAGCTCCTGATCGATCCCGAAAATCCGACCTGTCTGATCGCACGCACCACCCGTCCCTTCATCAGCCCGTCTGAATCCTTTGAGCTGGAAGGACAGGTCATGCCGACCTGCTTTTTGGAAGGTCTTGTCAGCTTCCACGGACGCTATTACATGTACTACGGCACTGCGGACTCCAAGGTAGCCGTTGCGTCTGCGCCGCAGAAGTAAGGCAGACCCTGCAAACGTGGCGAGGATGTGCATAGCTTCTGCAGCCTACGCAGACGTCTCATTTTTCATAGAAATTCCGATTAACCTAAAGGCGCTGTGCAACCGGAGATTATCTCTCACTTCCGTTACACAGCGCTTTCTTCAAAACGTTCTCCAATATCCATTTTCTCTATGACATCACAATATATCGCCACTACTGTCCTGTTGGCCCACTTTCTCCGTTTCTCCCCTACAGCAATTTTTCATAGAATCCCACGATTTCTTTTGCAATCTCCACATCCCGCAGCACATGCCCTGTTTCGATCGAATGATTTCCTCCTGCATAAGCGTGATGCTCGATTCCATGCTTCCTGCAAAAATCTGCCAGCAGTTCCGGCTCCATCCACTGATCCGCTGTGCCGGAAAAGACGATCTGGGACGAACCCATTTTTGTGCCGTTTTTTGCTTCGGTCAGATATTTAAACGTCGGCTCAATCGGCGTGAGGAAAAGGTTGACGATCTGCACACATCCGCCTGTTTCTGCCAATCTTCGGGTCAGGAAGCCCGCCGCCACGGTTCCTACACTTTTTGAAACAAACGCAATTTTATCATATTTTTCCCAATCCACATGTTTCGCCCATGCTTCTGCGCAGGCGCAAACTGTTTTGGCAGTCTCTTTTAAATTATCAAACGGATGCTCCGGCATCCGGCTATATTCCAGTTCCAGAACTTCGTAGCCCTTTTCCTGTCCCATCCGTTTCGCATAATATAACAGCGGACGCGCAGTCGAATATCCGATGCCCGGAAACAACACCAGTAATTTTCTCATTTTCTTTCCGCCTGCCCGATCGTGTCCTGATACCAGACGCTAAACCGCTTTTCCACATCTTCCATTCCTGCAAAGGAACAATCCGGCACAGTCTTTAACTGCTTCCAGCTATCCTCGAGTTCTTCTGCCATCAGCTCCTTAAACTCCCAGGAAAGCATCGCATCATCAATCTCAAAAATCTGTCCGCGTTCCTCTTCGCTCAAAACCCGTCCCGGAATAAAAAATGCCCACAGACGATCCTGCAACAACGCTTCCACTTTCAAATAATAGTCCAGGTCTTTTTTTACCGGTCTGGTCACATCCGACAGATATGCCTCACTCGCATCGTGCAAAAGACAGCCAAGCTGCACCCTTGCCGAATATCCGCGTGCCTTCGCCTCCTCCGCACATGCGATGCTGTGCTGCGCCACGGAATAAAAATGTTTCATGTGTCCGTTGCCGCGGCACAAAAGCGACAGCGCATGGGAAATATCTGTTAAATCAAATAAACCCGGCTCCGGTTGTATCGGGTCAAAATGTTTTCCGGTGTAGGTTGTAATGTAGCTCATTTGTCAGTTCTCCTTCTATTGCGTAAACGCATCCACAGACCCGGCCTCTACAGCATGGCAGGCTTTAGTCCATTTTTTCTTATATTTTCCAATTCTTCTGCCGTCAGACACTGTGCCTCATAAAGTTGCAAATATTCTTTTGATACGTCGGAATCAAAAATCAATACGTCATCCGAATTTATCGTAACATCGATGCCACTGCGATACAGTTTTCCAATCGGATGCTCCGCCATATCCGCAACCCTTCCCAGTAAAACGTTGCTCGTTGGCGTAATATTTAATCTGATTTTATTCTCAGCCAAAAAGCGAATGACGGATTCGTCTCCAGCCGCCGCTATACCATGCTGAACCTCGTCAAGCTCCAATTCTTCTACTGCCGTTCTGATGTCTTTCGCGGTTCCCCATTCTCCAACATGGGCTTTCAGGCGTAATCCTTCTTTTTTTGCCCTTTGGTAAATTCCTTTAAAATTTTCAATCGGCTGCGCGAATTCATCCCCATACAAATCAATCGAATAAAAATTTTTATTTCCCCAAAAATAAGACAAACAATCTTCTAGATAACTGATCGGACAATGCCTTGATAACCCAATCTGAAGCCTTAATTCTATCTCGGGAGCGATTTCTCTTTGTGCACTTGTAAAAGATTCCACCAGCTCATCGATATCATTATGAAAAAATTCTTTTAAGCCCCAAACGTCCTCACCGATTTCGAGCACCGTTACTCCATCTTCTTTCGCCTGTTGAAAGGTCGCACGGATTAAAAGTTTTCTTCCCTCGGTGCTGTTAAAATACTGACCGATATATTTTTGACTCCATTGATCCATCTCTGCCATGGATGCCAAAGGATGCACTAACGGCTCAATTTTTTTACCGGTTGCCTGATATAAGAACCTTCTGCTTCCACCGAGCGCAAAATGATTGTGCAAGTCTGCCTTGGGATATTTTCTTAATGTTTCCAGATTTCCCTGTTCCAATGCGTCCATAAACCGGTCCATAAATCAATTTTCCCCTTAAATGTTTAGATTTTTCCTGTATCCCCATCTTACCATAAGCCACCCCCTGCATCAAGCGACGCGATCTCCCCGATTGTTCTCATTTGTCCGCGGCATTTGGATTTTATATACACTAAAAACCTTATTCTATATATCAAAAACTTGACATTTTTCTTCGAATTATATATACTGAACAATATGTTTGTCGGATCTTCGATCTTTTCTACCTGAAAAAAAATCGACAGGCATAAGATATGTAGAGAAGCAACGGCGCTTTTATCCACAGACAGGATAACTGCGCTTCTTTTTATGGCACAAGGAGGAAAAAATCATGTGTGGAATTGCAGGTTATATCGGAAAACAGCAGGCGGCCCCCATCATTTTGGATGGGCTTTCCAAGCTGGAATACAGAGGCTATGACTCTGCCGGAATCGCCGTTTTTGATGGTCAAAAAATCCATATGGAAAAAGCAGTCGGCCGGCTTCGCGTTCTGGATGAAAAAATAAACCACGGCACATTGCTGCCCGGTTTTTGCGGTATCGGACACACCCGCTGGGCGACCCATGGCTGTCCCTCTGACACAAATGCCCATCCTCATATGAACGAGGAGCATACCATTGCTGTCGTCCACAACGGCATCATCGAAAACTATGAAAAGCTCAAGCAGCGTCTGGAAAAGAAAGGCTATCGGTTTGTATCTGAAACAGATACGGAGGTGCTTGCACACATGCTGACTGAATATTACCGCGGCGATCCGGTCGAAGCGATTGAAAAAGTCATGCACCGCGTAGAGGGCTCCTATGCTCTCGGCATCATGTTTTTAGATCATCCGCATCACATCTACGCCGCCCGCAAGGACAGCCCGCTGATCGTTGGCATAAACGATACCGGAAAATTCATTGCTTCCGATGTTCCCGCCATCCTGCAGTATACCCGGACAGTTTATTATGTGGAAAATGAAGAAATCGTCTGCCTTTCCAATGAGCACACGCGCTTCTGCAATATTGACGGCGAGCCTCTTGAAAAACAGCCCGTCACCATCGACTGGGATATCCACGCTGCCGAAAAAGGTGGCTACGAACACTTTATGCTCAAGGAAATCCACGAGCAGCCAAAGGCTGTCCGTGACACGATTTCTCCCCGCATTCACGAGAATGAAATCGATCTGGGCGAAATCGGTATGACCGACGAAGAAATCAAAAATCTCCGGAAAATATCCATCGTTGCCTGCGGCTCTGCCTATCATACCGGTGCAGCCGGAAAATACGTGATCGAAGAGCTGGCCCGCATTCCGGTTGAAACCGATCTTGCCAGCGAATTTCGCTATCGAAATCCGATCTATCAGGAAAACTTCCTCGTCATCATTGTCAGCCAAAGCGGTGAAACCGCCGATTCCCTTGCTGCTCTCCGTGACGCAAAGGCCCATGGCTGCAAGGTTCTTTCCATTGTCAATGTTGTCGGCAGTTCCATCGCCCGCGAATCTGATGCAGTGCTCTACACCTGGGCAGGTCCTGAAATCTCCGTTGCAACAACAAAAGCCTACAGCTGCCAGCTTGCCGTGTTTTATCTGCTTGCCTTAAAATTTGCCCAAATCCGTTCCGCCATTACACCGGATACTTTCCAGACCTTACTGACTGCCCTAAAGCAGCTGCCTGACCAGATAGAAGGACTTCTTTCTCAGAAAGAAAAGATCCAGTTCTTTGCAAACCACTACCTTGCGACAGAGCACATCTTCTTCATGGGACGGGGTATCGACTATGCGATTTCCATGGAAGGCTCCCTGAAGCTAAAGGAAATTTCTTATATCCACTCCGAAGCCTACGCTGCCGGAGAATTAAAGCATGGCACAATTTCCCTGATGGAGGAGGGTACCCTTGTGGTTGCCCTGGCTACTCAGGATGCCCTTTATCCGAAAACAGTCAGCAACATGATCGAGGTAAAAACTCGCGGTGCCTTCGTAATGGCACTGAGCACCAAAAAGCATCCGGACATCGAAAAATATGCCGACTACGTCCTCTATATCCCGGAACCCCAAACCCTGTTTGCCGGATCCCTTGACATCATACAGCTGCAGCTTTTTTACTA
>ERZ1023972.236-NODE-236-length-15133-cov-8.554251_pt1 | contig 15133 bp, 13 predicted proteins | sample MGYA00380431_ERZ1023972 | MGnify/ENA primary metagenome ERZ1023972 (study PRJEB33179, sample SAMN07449053) | human gut metagenome | biome: Human-gut; feature: Human associated habitat; material: Faeces | host: Homo sapiens | place: India:Kasaragod | collected... | reverse complement strand
AATCTATAAAAGCACCACAGAATCTGCGACACTACGTCCGTTAAACTCCGGTTTATTATCCTTACTCTTCGAAAGGAATAACTGCTCCGTCATATGTGTTGTTGATATAATCTTTGATCTCATCAGATTTTAATACATCAACTAATGCTTTCACACCTTCGTTGTTCTCATTTCCCTCTTTTACAACAATAACGTTTACATATGTTTTTGCTGCTTCAGAATCAGATTTCTCATATGCAAGTGCGTCTTTTGCTACAGAGAAACCAGCCTGTAATGCATAGTTACCATTTAATACAACGTATGCTACTTCATCTGCAACTCTTGCTACAGATTCTGCTGCAAGCTCCTGGATCTCAACATTGTAAGGATTTTCAGCGATATCGTTTACAGTTGCCTCTAAACCTGCACCGTCTTTTAATGTGATGATTCCGTTATCCTGTAATAACAAAAGTGCACGTGCTTCGTTTGTGGTATCGTTTGGAACTGCGATCACATCACCATCTGCGATATCATCTAAGCTGCTCTTTGTTCCCGGATAAATTCCGAATGGCTCGTAGTGGATTTTTCCAACTTCAACTAAGTGAGTTCCTTTCTCCTCGTTGAAACTGTCAAGATATGGTACATGCTGGAAGTAGTTTGCATCCATCTCGCCACTCTCTACAACTTCGTTTGGTAATACATAATCATCAAACTCTGTAACCTCTAAGTCCCATCCCTGCTCAGCTAAAATAGGTTTTGCTGCTGCTAAGATCTCTGCGTGTGGTGTTGCAGATGCCGCTACTTTAATTGTTCCTTTTGATTCTACTGTGCCGCCTGCTGCTTCTGTAGACTCTTCTGCGACTGCTTCTGTTGCAGGTGTTGTGCTGTTATCTGCTGCTGACTGGCTGTTGTCTTCTGTTTTGCTTCCGCATCCGGCAAATACGCTGACTGCTAAAACTCCTGCTAAAATACTTGATAATACTCTTTTTTTCATAAAATGAATCCTCCTTTTTTAATATCTCCTCTTTACTTTCTATGATCAAACTTATCTGCCAGTTTCATTCCAACTGTCTGGAATATCTGGAATAAGATAATCAACAATATAACTGTGACGATCATAATATCGGTCTGCCATCTGGTGTATCCATAACGGATCGCGATAGCACCAAGACCGCCGCCGCCAACTGCTCCTGACATTGCGGAATAACCTAAGATTGTTCCCAATGTAATAGTTGCTCCCACTAAAAGGGATGTTCTTGCCTCCACTAACATTACTTTTGTAATAATTGTAAAATTGGATGCTCCCATAGATCTTGCTGCCTCGATCACACCGGCATCTACTTCTTTTAAAGAAGATTCAACCATTCTGGCAATATATGGTGCTGCTGCGATCACAAGTTGAACGATTGTTGCCGTGGAACCATAACTCTTTCCTACGACTAATCTTGTAAATGGGATCAGCAATACAAGCAAAATAATAAAAGGTACACTCCGCACAATATTTGCGATCACATCTAAAATCTTATATAATACTGCATTTGGTTTAATCCCGTCTTTGTCTGATACCGTAAGGATAATTCCCATCGGAAGTCCGATCACATAACCAACCAATGTGGATACTAATGTCATATAAAGAGTTTCCCAGATACCGGTAATAATCATATTTGTCACTTCACTACTCCACATCGCCTGTCACCTCCTCAATCTCAAGTCCATGTTCTGTCAGATACTGTTCCATATCGATCTGAAGATGTCTGTCATCCGGCAGACCTAAGATCATTTCGCCTTTGGCTACACCGCCGACATTTTTTGTATCTGCCCTTAAAATATTGACCGGTTTTCCAAACTGTAAGATCATATTAGCAATCACCGGCTCAAATGCGGAATTTTCTGTAAATACAATACGCAGCTTCTTATCTCCCTGGATCCTCTCCATCTGGGCTGCAACTGCGCCCTCTGCTTTTCCACTGTTTTCAGGAACATCTCTTAAGATCAGTTCTCTGGCTGCCTTCGACTTTGGATGGCTGAAAATATCTTCTACCAGACCATTTTCCACCAGTTCTCCATGTTCAATGATCGCTACCCGGTTACAGATTTCGCGGATCACGGACATCTGGTGTGTGATGATCACGATCGTGATCTGAAACTGCTCATTGATGCTTTTCAGAAGTTCTAAGATAGAAGCAGTCGTCTGTGGGTCAAGTGCACTGGTCGCCTCGTCACAGAGAAGTATTTTCGGGTTGGATGCAAGTGCTCTTGCGATGGCAACACGCTGCTTCTGTCCACCGGAGAGCTGTGCCGGATAAGCCTTCTCTTTTTCCTCAAGTCCGACTGTCTTTAACAGTTCTCTTGCTTTGGCTCTCGCCTCTTTTTTCTTAACACCCTGAATCTGTAATGGGAAACAGATATTGTCAATCACATTCTTCTGCATCAAAAGATTGAAATGCTGGAAGATCATCGCAATGTCGCTTCTCTGTTTTCTCAATTCTTTCTCATTTAAAGTTCCAAGATCTTTTCCTTCGATCAGCACCTGACCGTCAGTCGGTCTTTCCAAAAAGTTCAGGCATCGTACCAAAGTACTTTTTCCTGCACCGGACATTCCGATGATCCCGTAAATATCGCCCGCCCCGATCGTGAGGTTAATATCCTTTAAGGCATCCACATGAACACCTTTTTGTTCAAATGTCTTGGACAAATGTTTTACTTCTATTTCAGACATATCGAATCCTTTCTTTTCAAAAATAAAAACCTATTGATTTTTATTTACGACTGTTACACAAAAAAATAACAGGCTCCATCGCGAAGATGATTCCTGTCTATTATGCTCTATCTATAAAAGCAAAATTCAAACCGAAACATCTAGCGCACATTTTTCTTTTCCGCAGCACATACAAGACATACACATACATCTGCACATGCACATCATTTCTGACATCATTCTTCTGCCGTTTTCAGGAAAAATAGCTGTTCTCATTCCCGGTTCTCCTTTCTGCTTCTTCTGCTTTTTGAAAATACAAAACTCCTGCTGCTCTGATCCATGTGCTTTGTATCTCCCTTTCACATTGACCATTATAGCAAGAGTTTTTAAAATGTGTTAATACGCGAAACCTTGAATCTGTTATAGGTTGTACCTATATCTACATTACTTTTTCCTTATACTTTTTCAATTCTTCAATGTATAATTCCCCGATATGACTGACTTTTGCGCCTTTTCGTTTGATATATCCGATTCTCATTTTCTCAGTTTCCTTTAACGGAACTGCTTTATAATCGTTACCGTTTAAATCTTCACAGATAATACCGGAGCAGAGCGTGTAGGCATTCAGTCCGATCATCAGATTTAAGAGCGTTGCCCTGTCATTTGCCTTGATCAGCCGCCTATACTCATAGGTGCTCTTCATCTCTTCCGCCAGATACAGGGAATTATTTTTTCCCTGGTCAAAGGAAAGACACGGATACTCATCCAGTTCTTCCATTGTGATCACATCCTGTTTTGCCAGCGGATGTCCGGACCACAGATATACAAATGTATCGCAGGAAAATAGCTCCACAAATTCCAGCCCATTTTCCTTAAACATTTTATTTAAGACTTTCTCATTGAAATCATTCTCATAGAGTACACCAATCTCACTCTTGAAGTTTTTTACATTCTCGATCACACTGATGGTCGTTGTCTCATGCACTGCAAATTCGTACTGTTCCATACCGATCTGTTTGACCGTCTCCACAAACGCTTTCACCGCAAACGTATAATGCTGTGTGGAAACGCTGAATTTCTCTTTTACCTTTTTATCGATATACTTGGACTGTAACAGCCCGAACTGCTCTGTCACCTGTCTGGCATATCCCAAAAATTCTTCGCCCTCCGGTGTGATGACGATTCCACGGTTTGAACGCAGAAAAATATCCAATCCTATCTCTGTCTCAAGCTCCTTCATCGTCTCTGACAGACTGGGCTGTGAGATAAAAAGCTGTTTTGCCGCCTCATTCATGGAACCGCAGTCGGCGATCGTCAATGCATATTTTAACTGTTGAAGTGTCATAAGCTATCTTCCTTTTCTTCCTTTGCAATCAATCATGAAAGCTAGTTCTGCTCCGGGACAACTGCAAAAAATTCAAGTTCTGCATCACTGTCATTCATGAGGCTGTGGGTATGTCCCTTCGGACAATAATGACACATACCCGCTTCCAGTTTCTCATATTCTCCATCCATAAGAACTCTTCCTGTTCCCTTTGTGATATAGATGATCTCACTGTTAGTCTCATGCGTGTGTACACCAATGGATGCTCCCGGTATCAGTTTTCCGTAGATAATGCGGTTCTTCTCATCGTGGAACATTTTGGCGTAAAGCGATTTCTCTCCGCCTTTAAAGTTTGGAAATTCCTCATATTCCTGCTCGTTATAATTAAAATTCATTGTAGTTTCCTCTTTTTCTTTTTATTCTTTACGCAATATTTGGACAATAGAATTTATCATTCCAATGATGATCACGGCATACATTATGGAATTAGGTTCCGTATCCGGTATGATGTGAAAATCCATAAAAAGCATACAGATTAATAAAATGATCCATATGACCAATGTAACCATGTAGAATTTTTTCTTTTTCATTTGTTTTTCCTTTCTAGCATGCTATTTACACCAAAACCTTCTGCAGCACCTCATCCTCCAAAACAATCTTCTTTGCAAGTTCCCGGTATGATTCCTCATGGAGATAAGTATGGCGGAATGGTTTGATCGACGGAGCCATCTCGATGACTTTTATAAAATCTTCACGCTTCATGCCAAGTGTCGCCGCATAGTCAAAGAATCCTGTCTCACGGAGCACGGTCTCCACCCGGACATAGCGGTGATCCTGCACTTTGCTCATAATATAAGTTGCAATGCCGACCTGGATACCGTGAAGCTGCGGAACTTCTAATATTTTATCCAATGCATGGGAGATCAGATGCTCGCTGCCGCTTGTCGGCGCACTGCTTCCTGCAATTTCATTTGCGATTCCGCTCATTGCCAGCGAATCCACCAGTTCTTTCAAAAACAGTTCATCTTTTATCGTCTCATACGGTGTCCGCACAAAACTGTTCACCGCCTTTTTCGCAATCATCACCGCAAAATCATTCACTTCTGAATATCCGCTTTTCTCCTCAAAAATCCAGTCATAAAGCGCTGTGATCTTTGAGATCATATCACCAATACCGGAATAGATAAACTTATCCGGTGCAGTCCTTATGACCTGCGTATCCACAATAATCCCATATGCCAGCTTTGCCGGAACGGAAGTTCTTTTTCCATGCACCAGAAGAGACGCGCTTGCGCTGGAAAATCCATCACTGGAACTTGAAGTGGGAACACTGATAAATGGAATATTGCGCAAAAAAGCTGCGTATTTTCCGGCATCGATCACTTTTCCCCCTCCGATTGAGATCACGGCCTGTGTCTTATTCGGCATTGCAAATGCCAGCGTGATAATATCATCGATATCGACTGTGTCCAACTCACTGTACTCCAATACCGTGATTCCTTCCTGTTTCAGTGAATCCATGACATCCATGCCAAACAGGTCGATCAGTCCGTTTCCGAAAAAGATCACGACCTGTTCCAGATTCTCTGTCTTAAGATACTGTCCGATTTTCTTCAAAGTGCCGTTTCCAACTTTTAATATAGATGGTATTAAAATTCCTTTTCCTGCCTGCATGCTGTCTCCTCCTGCCTATGGCTTTCTTACACTATTTTACAGTTTCCGTCTCTCCCTGTCCATGCTCACCTTCCATCAGTTTTAAGTAATCTCCCTTATCAATATGCATCATGGAGATCTGGTTCTGATGACGCCTGAATCCGTAGACGCAGTCCACATTGCGGATCAGCGACTGCAGACGTTCATCCGGCACACAGACAATGAGCTGAAGATCCATTTTTCTTGCATATTTTAAGCAGACGGCACTCCGCTCCTGATCCATCTTGGAAAATGCCTCGTCCAAAAGTACCAGCTTGATTTTGGAATCCCGGTTGCTCTGCTGCATGTACAGCATTGCAAAACCTGCCAGAAGTGCCACATATTTCGGGTTCTGCCCCTCTCCACCGGAATCTCTTCCTGCCATATCATCGACAAAATTTTCACGAATGACATTCCCCTGCTCGTCTGTCACCTGTTCAAACATGCTGAAGGAGAGATAATTGCGGTAGTCCGCGTATTGCTCCATCTCCTGACGCTTCTTTGCGCGCACCTGCTCGTCCTCGTCCCTCGGCGGCATGAATTTATCGGTGAGGAGTTTGATCTTCTGCTCATATTTCTGATAGAACGTGTCCTCCCCAAAGCTCAACTGACCATCAAAACCGGCATTATCCAGATTTTTACTGTCTAATTCCTCTGCCATTAACATCTCAAAGAACTGGCCATTCTCATTTTTTGCTGGCTCGATCTTAATCTGGTAGGTACTGTCGGAGAAGTTCGTCTCACGCAGCAAACGGTTGATCTCATATGCGTGACGTTTTGCCGCCTTGATATCTCCATGAATCGTTGCGATCACATTCTCCCGCAGACTCTTATAGATAAAATCACACTGTTTCTCAAATTCCGCTTCATACGCCGGCTCGTAGTCCGTCTGATATTCTTCCAGAAGCTTCTCATAGGCTTCATTGGACTTTTCTGAACCGTTAAACTGGCTGGACGGATAAGCAAAAATGTAACGGTTTCTGGCAGTGCGCAGTGTCTCCGCCTTCTCCTGCTCTCCTGCCGAAAGAGCTGCCAGTTCTGCGTTTTTCTGGTTCTTTAAGGACTGGCCGGAGCGCTTCTTCAACTGCTCCTGCACCTCCTGACTAATCTCCTCATTTGGCACGTATCCCTGCAGCATCTCCCCTAACTGCAGACGACGCTGGTCATTTGCGCCGGAAAGATTTTCGTGTCGGCGTATTTTCTCACTCATCTGTCCCTGATTTTCGCCGATTGAAGCCTGAAGCTCCCGCATCTGCTGTTTTAAACTCTGCTCTTTTTGCTGTAATTCCTTATACTGCCCCTCTTTCAAAGTGCGGATTGTCTCCTCAAGCGCAGTCTTTTTCTTGTTGACTTTTCCAAGCTCTTTTTCCGCGCCAGAAAGGTTTACATAATATTCTTTTTCCTCTTTCAGGCTTTCAAAATCCCTTGCCGCCTTTAAGCGCTCGGTCATGTAATGCAGTTCCTGATACTGTTTCTCAAGCCTCTCCACGTCAGCCTCGTACTCTGCCAGACGTGCCTTTGACACTTTCTCTCCGATGCAGGCATTTGTGGTATAATCTTTTTTCCGCAGATGCCGGAAAATAAAATTACTGTACGAATAGCAATCCGGCGTCACGCCGTCTTTCACCTGCTCCAACTCTTCCACGGAATGGCACTTGATAATATGACCGAGGTAACGTTTCAGGCACACATCCACATAGGCTTCCTTCGTCTCAACCGCTTCATAAAGAGAGTTCTCCATGACACGCGGCTCACTGTCTGCGATTGCTTTGGAATTAATGAGATCCACTTCCTCAAACTGTTTCATCTCACGAAAGACCGCCGCTGCATCATACGCAAACTTTGGCTCTGTGATCAGGGAAAACTTCAGCCTTCCCATACGGCCTTCGACCGCATTTTTCCACTCCTCGTCTGCCACATCAAAAAGATCCGCAAGAATCTGGATTTTTATCGTTCTTCCGTAGCGGTCGCTTAATTTCCGCTCCAGGGAACTTCTCGCAGAACGGAGATTCTCGCTGTAGGATTTCCGGTTGTTTTTCATATCATCCACAAGCTTCTGCTTTTCTTTCAGTTCTTTTCCTGCCTCGCGCTTCTGCTCACTGTAATCTTCAAATTCGTTTTCAATATCCTGCTTTGCAGACTCTATTTTCAAATGCAGTTCCTGACAGTTTTCCTCTGTCACATTTCCGTTTTCGATCGCTTCAATGAGATTTAAAACCGGATTGCTGATATAGTCAGTGATGACCTCATCCTCTTCCCACTGTTTCAACCCCTGAACGATTTTGCGCCACTGTCTGCTGTTATCGGTCAGCATCCGGCTTCTCTGCTCTAATTCCTCTAACTGCTGCTGTTTGCTTCCAAGATCGCTGGCTTTTAAATCTGCACTCACACGGATCAGCTCCTGCTCGACCTCTCCGCGCTCTCCGGCAAGCCTGTCTGCCTGCTGCAGCAGCTGTGCCTGTTCTTCTTCGATTCTTTTTTTGTCCTCCTCAGCGGCTTCTATTTTTGCCCGGAGATCCTCAATATCAATGCAGCGGATAAAACTCTCTGTGCGGATCATATCGGTCTGGAGCGTCACCAGCTCCTGCCCGGTCTCTTTTACGTCTGTCAAAAGTTCGATACGTTTCCGCATATCCTCAATTTTTTCCTTGATCTGGCGGTAGGCATCTAACTGCTCACTGATCGTTCCGATCGTGTCTGACATGCTCTTTGGAAACATATAATCACGGATAAACTGTCCTGTTCCGTTTGTCATTTTCAGTGCGATCGCACTTTTTTCCATCGTGATAAAACGGTTTGGATCAATGTAACCTAAAATGACATCATATAACGTTCCAAGATAAGCTTCCTTGGAAGCGTAAATACGGTTGACATCCCCTTTTCCACGGTTGTCCTTCGATACAGCTCTCTCATTTACCAGCTTTTTGATATCCTGATTGGAATAACAGAAGCCCTCCTCCGTGATATACCCCGGTTCCGGCATCTTTCCGGAATGGCTGAAATAAGAAAACTTTTTGATCTCAGAATCATTTCTTCTCACTTCAAACGCAATGCCCACACACGTAGTGATGTGCGTTCCCGTGTCCTCGATCTCCAACGCAATGACCGAGCAGAAATCGCAGTTTCCACGGTTTGCAGAACCATCTTTCTGCTCACCACGGAGGTAGCTTAAGACACTTCTGCGGTTTTTGGCATCATCCGCCGCCTTGTTCAAAAAACTCGGACTGAAACTTCCATATAAAATAACCTGGATTGCATCCATAACGGTCGATTTTCCAGATCCACTTTTTCCACTGAACAAATTCACATATTCATTAAATTCTAATACTTTATGATTAATTCCACCCCAGTTGTTCAGACACATGCGGGTGAAAATTTTCTTTGCCTGACTCAAATTTCGTGCTCCTTCGTATTTCCTGTTATTCTGTCATTTCATTCTGGTATTCGCGCACCAGCTCGTTGATATCCATCGCAGAGCAGAACACGTTTACGGTACTGTAAATATAAATCGGGGTAAAATCTTCCAGATTGACAACGGCACCCGGCAGTTCGATCATCTGATGCGTTTTCATCAAAACAAGTGCATCGTTCCACTCCTGCCCCGTGAGACGTCTTGTAATAAGGTTTGTATTTTTTCCATACTCACGGATCTCTGCCAGATTTGTAGTAGTTGCATGCAGACCTTCCCCCATGATTTTGTCACGGTAAATCATTTTTAAAAGAATGACCAGCTTCGTTGTCATAAGGCTCATACGCTCTGTCATAACGCCATCCCCCGTGATCCGGAAAATGTGTTCCTGCGGATCATGCACAAGTTCGCAATCCAGAACAGACAGATAGTCCGCGATAAACTCTCTGTGGCGCAGACACACCTGATACCTCGGATTGTCGTGCTGTACCAGAGTTGCCGGATCACATTTCACCTGTAAAATGCATGTCTGCCGGAATAAATCCTGTATCGTTTTTCTGATATTCTCTGCCTCGCCCTGTGAGACAGTTTCCATATATTGTAACATTTTTTCCAATGCCCTCTTTCCTGTATCATAACTCAATTTTATTGATTCTGCCCGATCACGAGTCTCGAATAGGTTAGTCCGTCCCCACTCCGTATCTCGCCGTCCACCGATACCGTATCTTCCGCCAGACGTTCCTCCGTCTCTTCCTGCCAGAGGAAAAGAAGTTTTTCCAGATCCTCCACGGACTGTACGGTCTCTTCTGTCGCCACAAAGGTTCCATCCACGGTATTTTTCCTTCGGAAACTCTGTAACTCATTTCTCGTATACAACGGTTTTGGCACAAAATCCGTCATGTGCTGTTCTTTTGCGTCCGTTCCGTCGTCCAGCACCACTGGTGCAAATGCTCCGTCCCCGCGGTCTCTTCTTCCGGCAAAACTGTTATCTGTAATATTTTTAAACTGCGAAGAAAACCGGATACGATTCCTCATTTCCACCAAAATCTCGTCTTTTTTCCCACTGCGGTCTAACAGATTGATCAGTTTGATAATGTTATCTTCCTCACTGACGCCCTCCTGCAAAATGTAATGGATGCGAGCCAGCGCACGCTTTGCAAAAACGGTTTTCTGTTCAATGAGTTTATTGTACTTGCGCTCGATCATGTCAAATTCCCGCTCCAACTGCATCACGATCCTGCTCGTATCCTCACAATACTGCAATCTGTACTCATTTCTCTTCTGTAAAAGTGTGCCTGCTTCGAGAGAATTTTTTTCTTTCAGAAGCACTGCTTTTTTCTCATCATTTTCGTTTAAAATTTCACTGATGAGTTCTTTCACTGCTTCCTTGTACCGGTAAAAACTGTCCGTCGTCGTGAGGATTGCATATTTTTTGCTGTCGCTGTTGTTGATCTCCTCCACAAGCACCTGCTGAATCCCGATAAAATGTTTCTGGGAGGACAGCTCATCAAAATAAGAACGCATTCCATCCTGCATGTTAGACAGCAGCTGTCCCAGACTTTTGGATGTGCGCAGTGCACTTTTTAAAATATCATTGTTTTTTTCATTATCGGAATGATAGGTAAACAACGCACTGTAAATGGAAAGCATGCTCTCTCTTTCACGGCTGTCATCATCACTCTGCAGCTTTTTAAACAGCTCGACATACAACTGGCTGTATTCCGGGAAAGAGATCACACAGGTATTCAGTTTCTCATCAAAATCGCTTTTCAACCATCCCCACCGGATCAGATGGTTTAACATGCCGGAAGGAGAATCGCTCGGAAATAATGCATCCGGCGTTTCTCCTTCCTCCATATCGTCCTCTTCCTGCCACACGATCTTTGATTTCTCGATCGTATTCTCAATAATAAGCGCACACTCTTCCTGCGTAAGACCGAGAGAAGCATATACTTCATTGTTTTCCTCGTAAATGGCTGTGACAAACTGCATATATGCTTCCCTGTTTTTTGTGCGGAATAATTTATAAAAATCATTTGGAATTTTCTTCTTTAAAATCATGTATCTTAATTCCTTTGTTTAAAGCTCTGTCTTTCTATTATACACTATTTTTAAAGGCTTCCGCAACAGACAATTCACTGACCGGCAGGTTTTGTGGTGCTCCGACAGATACTTACGGACAGATATCAGAGAATTTTCACAAGTTTTTTCTGATACTGCTGTTATAAAGAAAAATCGTACAGACGAAATATGATTTCCTTTGCGAGCTATGCGAGCAGGAACATCATATTTTGTCTGTACGATTTCTCTTTTTTATTACCTATCTTCTTAAGCCTCATCCTTAGGAAGCACAATATTTAAGACCAGTGCAACAATTGCAGCCGGAACGATTCCGGAACCACCGAAGATCAACTGCATGGTATCCGGCAGCATTCTTAAAATGTCACTGTTTGCTCCAAGTCCATAACCAAGTCCCAGTGCGACAGATACGATCGTAATATTTCTTCCGGTCAGTTTTTCCTTTGTGATCAGCTGGATACCGCTGACTACGATAGAAGAAAACATCATAACTGCTGCTCCACCGAGAACACTCTGCGGCATAATAGAGATCAATGCTGCAAGCTTAGGAAACAGTCCGCAGAGGATCAACACTCCTGCTCCGCACGCAAGTGCCATACGGTTTACTACTTTTGTCATCGTAACCAGTCCGACATTCTGGCTGAAAGAGGTATTCGGTAGTACACCAAATAACGCAGCAAGCGAAGAACCAAGTCCATCACACATAACACCTCCGGAAAGTTCCTTGTCTGTTGCTTCACGTCCAAGTCCGCCTTCCATAACACCGGAAATATCACCGATCGTTTCCACGGCTGTCACGATAAACATGATCAGTACCGGCACGATCGCACGCATATCAAAAATCGGTTTTACCGGCATTACTTTCGGCAATGCAAACCAGGAAGCTTCTCTCACTTTATCAAAATTCAAAACCCATGCCTTGGTGTATTCCACTCCGTCAGCATTCACTGCGGTTGTCGGAAGGATCATTCCCATAATAAAACATAACACATATCCTGCAATAATACCGATCAGGATGGAGGAAGAACTTGCCATTCCCTTTGCAAAGTGTTTTACCCCAAGAATAATGATCAACACAACAAGACCGATGAATAAATTTTCCAATGAACCATAGTCAGCCGCAGAAGATCCTCCTCCAAAGGAGCTGACACCAACACTGATCAGGGAAAGTCCGATCGATAAAACTACTGTTCCTGTCACCACAGCAGGGAAAAATCTGCGGAGCGGTTTTAAGAAAAATCCAAGCACGCCCTCAAACAGACCACCGATGATCGACGCACCCATGATCGCGCCATATGCGATCACTCCGCCACCCATAACACCTGCAACGCTTTTAAATACACCAATAAAACCGGAACTCGTTCCCATAATAATCGGAACACGTCCACCGACAGGACCGATTGCGAAAAGCTGAACCAATGTGACAACGCCGGCAATAATCATTGCATTCTGTAATAATTCCACATAAACCTCTGCAAAGTCAGATGCTGCTCCAATACCGCATGCACCACAGATCACGATCAGCGGTGTCAGGTTTCCGACAAACATTGCCAGAACATGCTGCAAACCATAAACGATCGCTTTCGGCCATGGAATTCTTCCGTCCATTTCATAAGGGGATGTGTACTCTTTTGTTTTTTCCATTTTTTAAACTCCTGTTATTTTTACTTTTGTTACAGACAGTCTGAATGAACCGGCTTGTTCTATCTGCCAGCATATATTTTCATCCTGTTTTTCCTATAATCCGATAGCAGTATAGCATAGGTTCTCTTTTCCTGAAAAGTCATTATTATTAATGAATTTTATCGATATAACTAATAATTATCTGTTCAAATATATAAAAATGTTCCTCAGATCTTCTTTTCTCACCGATAATAACAGTTTTGACTGCATCCATCCGGAAAAAGTGACGCTTTCATTTCCCTCTGATATTGCAACTCATTGTCTGATTTTTCCAGAATATCCAGAGCTTTCCGCAACTGCCTTATATCCTTTTCCATAAAATCGGTATAATTGCCACGACCAACCAGTTTTAAATGGGTAATGCCGACCTGTTTCATGCGGTAAAGTGCGCAGAGCCCACAGCCGGTACTGCCGGTCAGATAACCATCTTCATCCAAAGGAAGTCCCTTCCCCTCTTTTTCCTGTATTCTGTCTGTTTCTGCCACATCTTTTTGCGCAGCATCTGTCTCTTCTTTCTTGTGCAGATTTCCCAGTTCATATGGTACTCTGCAAAGATGTGTCAGTTCATCACAGTGCAGGGAATTACAGAATGCCCCGGAAAAATGACAGAGTTCATTCAAAATGAAGGCTTCATATTCATGTGGGAAACCTGCCTCTTTAATACAACTTTGCATATCTTCCAGCGAATTTTTTCTGTGAAAAATCACACGGCGGATTCCAAACGGTAACATCTGTTCTAACATTCCCCGGTTCACTTCTGCGGTCTCACCGCTTAAATGGATTCCGCAGTTGATTTTCTGCTGTCTGAGGTACTGAATCAGTGCCGGGTCTGCAATGATAAAATTTTCAAAGCCTGCTGCCATGCACTGTGTGATGATCTCCGCTATGACAGGATACTGCTCCCCTGTATAGTAGAGGGAATTTAACGTCAATGTTACCGGCTTGCCATAATAGTCCACCATTTTTTTCAGGATTTGCAGTTCGCTCATGGAACCAATCTGCACATTGTAAAAAAGTACTTCCCTACGGTTTAATGGATGGATCACACCGTACTTTTCCGCCCAGGAAAACGGCACATATCCACAAAAGAATTCATCCGCCCCCGCTTTTACAAATGTCTCATATTCATCAATACTTCCTAAACCTGCGACAATTTTCATCTGTTAAAGTTCCACTTTCTCAATCACGCAGGTATGTGTCTTTGTCTTTTTATCATAATTAATTCCGGCTAACAGAAGATTACCTTTGTAATCCTCTAAGGATTTCACGTACTTTTTCTCTTTTATTTGTGCGATTGCACCTTCTGCATCCTTATCCCACTTTAATTCAATAATCACTGCCGGCTTATCCGCGTGTATTTTTCTTGGGATCATGCAGATATCTGCAAAACCTTTTCCTGTCGGCAGTTCCCGGATGATCGTATAATATTCTCTTGCAAAATAGAATGCCAGATGAATGGTACAACTCAATGAGTTTTCATCATGATACTGAAGAATTGAAATCTCATCATGGACATTCTCAATTCCGGCAGCAACTGCTTTTGCATCCTGATTCCATAATGCTTCCACTAACTTACGCGAATTTTCGACCGAACGCATTACCTCGTGCCAGTCCATGGTACTGATGGCATTGAGATATTCCTGTGACACTTCTTTGTTTGGAATGGTCACTTTCTCTGTCTCACTGTTATATGTCAGATAACCAAGGTGCACCAGTAAGGTCAGTACATCATCCTTTGTTGCAAAAGTTGTCATGTCGTTGCTGAATGTTCCGGTATTAATACGCACACCCTCCCCTGCAAGCATCTGGATCACTGAATCTTTCAATCCATCCATATTCATCTGAATATATATTTTCAGTGCCTCATAGGTCTCTGTTCGGTTCCAGTATGTGCCGAATTTGTGCCGCAGCATCGCTTCTACCACTGATTTCGGGCTATAAATTGAATATCTTTTGTCGCCAAAACGACTATGTGAAATCAGATCATATCCATCATACCACGCTTTGACTTCTTCAAAGTTCATGGCATATTCCTCACACAATCCCTTAACTTCTTCTTCCGTAAACCCAAAAAATTCTGCGAGTTCTCCCGGATCGGTCATCGAGTACTCCATAAACATATTCAGTGCCGAGTGAGAACCGTATTTTTTTATCGGAAGTATCCCTGTCATGTATGCAAGAGCAATGTAGTCTTTGTCTTTCAACCAGAAACGCAGAAAATCCATATATTTTTTATGTGCATCTTTATACTATTGATATTCGAGGAGCA
>ERZ1023972.206-NODE-206-length-16528-cov-8.353123_pt1 | contig 16528 bp, 28 predicted proteins | sample MGYA00380431_ERZ1023972 | MGnify/ENA primary metagenome ERZ1023972 (study PRJEB33179, sample SAMN07449053) | human gut metagenome | biome: Human-gut; feature: Human associated habitat; material: Faeces | host: Homo sapiens | place: India:Kasaragod | collected... | reverse complement strand
ATAACAGTATAGATGATGCATTATTTGAATGCTATGCTCTACAAGGATTTTTCCCGTTTTTTCCGGATTCGTGATGCAATGCCAAACGGGTATTTTAGATGTAGCTCGTGCGGACAGATAAAGCCTTTTACACAAGCAGACTGCGGGCACTATTTCAGTCGTACACACCTGGCAACACGTTTCGATGAAAATAACTGCCATGCTGAGTGCCGTCACTGCAACAGGTTCAAAGCCGACCATTTGTAAGGCTATCGGGTGAATCTAATTGCTAAAATCGGTCAACAGAAGTTTGATTTGCTGAAAGTCAAAGTTGCCAGCACTTCCAAAATGACTGATTTTGAATATGAACAGCTAATCAAGTATTACAAGGCCCTTAATAAGAAATTACGAAAGGAGAAAGGATTATGAGAACAATTAAATTTAGAGGTAAACGCATCAAGGACGGCAAATGGATATATGGAAATATTGCCAATTATTCTTCTAACTATTGGTCTTTAAACATTAACAAACTTGTAATCTTTGAGAATATAGCAAGTTTTACAACAGATAACTTCGGATTTGTTGTAAATGATTGTGAAGTTGCCAACAACACAGTCGGGCAGTTTACAGGACTGATTGATAGGAACGGCAAAGAGATTTATGAAGGTGATATTGTACAACTTGACTATATTACAACGAGTGGAAAACACCGCATAGGACTTTCATTTGAGGTTAAATGGTGTACCCAAGAAGGATGCTGGGTCGGATGGGATGGCTTTGTAGAAAACACTCTTCAACAGACACGCAAAATGTTTGTAGTTAAAGGTAATATCCATGACAATCCCGAACTATTGAAAGGAGAAGTAGAATGACTTACCAACTACGTGATTATCAACAGAAAGCCTCTGATGCTGCCGTTTCTTTCTTCAACAACAAGGCGAAGAAAACAAATACTATCATGGTGTTACCTACGGGATCGGGAAAGAGCCTTATTATAGCGGATATAGCCGCAAGACTTGATGGACATACCTTGGTGTTTCAGCCAAGCAAGGAAATACTCGAACAGAATTTCAAGAAACTCTGTTCATACGGTATTCTTGATTGCAGCATCTATTCAGCTTCATTCAACTCAAAGGAGATAAGCCGGATAACATTTGCCACCATCGGCAGTGTGAAGAACCATCCTGAACTGTTCATCCACTTCAAGAACATCATCGTGGACGAATGCCACCTTGTTAACCCTAAAGAGGGGATGTACAAGGATTTCTTCAATGCGGTGAAGTGTAAGGTTCTTGGCTTGACGGCAACTCCTTATAGATTGTCTTCCTCACGTGACTTCGGCTCCATGCTGAAATTCATCACTCGGACAAAGCCTCATGTCTTTTCAGAGGTCATTTACCATGTACAGGTATCAACTCTCTTAGATATGGGATATTTGGCAAAGTTGAATTACTATCCGATGAATCCTTCAGGGTGGAATGAACTCAATTTGAAGGTAAATACCACTGGCGCCGACTATACGGATAAATCAATCCAAAAGGAATATGAACGAATAGACTTCTACGGTTATCTCGTTCATATCGTCCAAAGGCTGATGAATCCCAAAGCAGGTGGTAAGAGAAAAGGCATTTTAGTATTTACCCGGTTCTTGAAAGAAGCCGAACAGCTTACGTGGTCCATTCCCGGATGTGTCATTGTTTCCGGTGATACTCCAAAAGGCGAGCGTGAAAGAATACTCGAAGCGTTCAAGGCTGGAGAAATACCAGTAGTGGCGAATGTAGGTGTACTGGTTTGTGGATTCGATTATCCAGAGCTTGATACCATTGTCCTCGCACGTCCAACAATGTCATTGGCTTTATATTATCAGATAGTAGGTAGAGCTATCAGACCGCATAAAGATAAAGAGGCAGCTTGGTTTGTAGATTTATGTGGCAACATAAATAGATTTGGAAAAGTCGAAGATTTAAGATTGGTTGATGGTGAAAATAACAAGTGGGCTGTTTGGAATAAAAATAAGCAGTTGACAAACGTGTATTTTCAATAGTTTCTTTTGGCTATTAAGAAATTTGAGCTATCTTTGCAATGTTCACGCCAAGAACATGACATACGAAAGTGATTAAAGGGCATATTTTTATGTTCGTTTGTAAGCGTATATATCGCAAAGATATAAGGCTATCAAATCCCATTGGATGCTCGTTATCACTAACGGTGTCGGTTCTTGGCGGAACGGGAGGCGATAGCCTTTCTTCGTTTAATAACTCAAATTTCGTTCAATGCCAAGAACCAACGAAATTAGAGCGAACATGAATAATAGTAGTGCTCAATCTACGTCCAGCCACGAAACGGCTTATTCTGTCATTAACGGCAATGTGCTAAACTTGCTTATCTCTTTAAGGGCAATCGAACAATCTTTTTACAAAGAGTACAAACAACTTGAATCTGATAACAAAGATGCAGATTATGATTCGCTTTGTGATAGGTTCTACGATTCTTATGTAAATATGCAAGAAGCATTGAAAACCCTCCTTGCCGAAACAACCGAGATTAATATTCTTCATTCTTTATAAACCTTTGGCGGTTACCTTGGTAGCCGCCCTAAACCGTATTTCCTTATGAAAGAGGTGTGGATAGATATAGCCGGATATGAAGGACTGTATCAAGTAAGCAATTTGGGCAGAATACAATCTTTGCCAAGGGTAAACTTGTGTGTTAATAGAAAATATGTCAGAAAGGGAAAAGTTCTGAAAGGTATGTCTGACAAGGACGGATATTTATATGTTCTTCTTAGCAAAGAAGGAGTTCAACGAAAATTCTTAATACATAGACTTGTTGCCAAACATTTTATACCAAATCCGCAAAATTTCCTACAAGTGAATCATAGAAACGAAGTAGTCGATGATAACCGATTGGAAAATCTTGAATGGTGTGATTGCGTGTATAACATTCGGTATGGTACAGGTATCAAACGAAGGGCAAAATTGCAAACAAATAAGCATGGTGCAAAGGCTGTTTTGCAATTTACGTTGGATGGTGAATTTGTTAGAGAATTTCCGTCCACAATGGAAATTGTTAGAGTTTATGGATTTAGGCAGTCTCATATTAATGAGTGCTGTCTTGGAAAAGCAAAATCATCTTATGGATATGTATGGAAATACAAAGACAAGAGGACGTAACTACAAATACGTCCTTGACCTCTGTGGTAACATTAAACGTTTCGGAGAGGTGTCGGATTTGCGGTTATTTGATAGCGGCAATGGGAAATGGGCGGTATTTTCTAATGGTAGACAATTAACTAACGTGAGATTTTAGAAATATGAGTTTTAAACCTAAGTAACATGGCTGGCAGACCTACAAAACAAGGGATAGACTATTTCCCTATGGATGTCGGTTTCTTTTCGGACGTTAAGATAAGGAAGATTTCGCGAGCATGTGGTTCTCAATCCACTTCTATACTTATTTGCCTGCTATGTAATATCTACAAAGATGAGGGGTATTACATATTGTGGGATGAAGATTTGCCTTTTGTTATTGCTGACACAGTTGGGGTTTCCGAGGGCGCAGTAAAGGAAGTGTTGATAAAAGCATTGCAGGTCGGTTTTTTCGACAATACGCTTTACGAAAAATACAAGATACTCACATCTTCCGGCATTCAAAAGAGATTTCTTCTTGCTACTTATCAACGAAAAGAAACTACTATAATTCCAGAATATTTAATTGATTGCACAAATAATTCAATTAATCATGCAAATAATTCAATTAATAACAGTGATAATGAACAAAGTAAAGTAAAGGTAAAGAGAAATAAAAAAGAAAGTAAAGAAACCTCTACTAACGTAGAGGAAAAGAAAGCCGAACAAGCTAAGAAACTTGCCGCAGCTAAAGCTGCTACACTCAAACGAAGAGATGTTTTCTATCAGTCTTTAATTCCGTATGTAGAAAGATACGGAAAGGAGATGATACGTGCTTTCTTCGACTACTGGTCTGAACTTAACAAGTCAGAAACCAAAATGAAATTTGAAACTAATCAAACGTGGGAAGTAGCGAAAAGACTTGCTACGTGGGCTAATAGAGAAAAATTTAATGGAAAATCAAGTAATTCAATATCAATCACAGGAACTTATACCGGTGGGAGAGTTGCCCAAGACAAAGCATCAAGCCGTCAGTCTCTTGAAGACCTCGCCGATGCTATATTGGGACAGCATTAGGCCCAAGAATGTCCTTGATGTGTTTCAGGCTCAGGATAGCGTCTGTTTGTCTATTTCGACTATAGAAAAAGAGTTTGGTGGAGAATATCTACGGGCTTTAATGGTCAAATGGTTGAACAGATTTCTTCATTTTTACTCTGTCAATGGATCAATGGATGCATTACAGGTGGGAGATACCATAAATTTGATAATAGAATCATATCCCCATTATATCCAGGAAGACTTTAAGTTGTTTTTCAATATGGCTAAGAAAGGCGTATTTGGACAGATATTTGGTCGTATGGATGGGGAAGTTATTATGAATTGGCTTATCAAATACGATATTCATCGTGATACGATTGCACAAGAGGAAAGCATTAAAGAGAAGGATAAATTTAAGCCTTTATATCCTCCAGAGAGTGGAAATGGAATCACGTATGGTGAATATCAGGCTCTGAAACGTCGTGCAGAATCCGGGGATACTGAAGCTCTTGAACTATTAAAGCAGCCACCATGAAAGTAACTATCTACTGGGAGAACAAGTCTACTCCTGTTATCCGTAAGAGAATCCGTGATCGATTTGGCATTCCTCACTATATGTCTGTCAATGGTGAGACTCAGGCAGAAATAAGCGAAGAGGATATACCGGATCTGATGGAGTTGGTTAAACGAGGCTTTATAAGCTTAAGAAATAAATAAAATCATGTTAGTAGGAACAACAAATCTTAATACGACGCTCAACCTAACCTATGTGTTGACCGATGTCGTAGAAACGCTTCTCTACGATTTGAGAAGTGAAATGGGAAAACAAGGCTATGAATTGCGTCATGATGCAAAACGCAACTTCAACACTGCGATTTCCTCCATCCGTAAATTGAAGCTTGACGTTGACAAAACGCAGCTCTCTACACAGGAAAACTTCGGGAATGACTCCGATTGTCTTCTTGCCTTCATTAAGCTGTTAATAGATCGCTGCGGTGATGATGACAAGAAGATGTTTGAGTTCTATAATTATATCAAACGGTATCCGTCGCAACTCGGTTTGGAACTGTCTGATGAAAAGTGTGTATTTGCACATGTTTTTGAGAATAAATAACCCTCAAATCAAAATAGATATGAGCAATAATAGCAGTTATGATAAAATGGAGTCTCTGTATCAAAAGTATGGAGGAATGGAGATTGAAACTACAAAATATAAGGGTGTTGTATGTGGGTTTACTTACAAAGTCAATGACGATTATTTAGAAGGATATATCATTGCTGTAATAGAAGAAAGAAATAATTGGCGAGGGATTCACTATTTGCAGCGTGGGGACGTTTATGTGACACATAAACAAAATCCTAAAGGCTACGATTATGTACTCCCCGATGAATTGGAATTAATATTGAATCAACGATAACCCTCAAAACAAATTTAGATATGAATGAAATAGAATGGAAATCCGTTCCCGGTTACTCTAATTACCAACTAAACATGGCTACGTTATCGGTCAGGAATTTATCAACCAACAAGAATCTGGTATTAAGAAAGGGTATGGTACAATTAATCGGTAAAAATGGAAATATCTCCATTAATATACCGAGATTGCTGTTTTGTGTAAGCAAAGGGGTTGATCCGCGGCGTGTCCCCAGAAACATAATAGTCGTTTTAGAAAACGGACATCCTGTTGCTTACGACAGAAGTTCGTATATGTCAGGCAAGATAAAGTCTGTTTATCATGAAAAGACTAATCAAAATCCATTGGAATCTTATACAAATGCTCGTAATTTCATAGACAATATTATATCTGCTATGGAATCCGGAGATTATACTACGGTGGTCAAATCTCTGTACGGTTACCGGGATAAACTAATAGGACGTATAATGAAAAACGGAGTAATGAGGAACGAGAACGAGGCTGTTGAACTGGCTTCTGCCGCTATTGAAAGAACGGTTTCCAATATAGTATCGGGTGTTCCGGTCTTTTTCCCCTTTCAATATATGTACGGAGTCGCTAAAGGAATTTCAATGGATGTCCATAGAGCCGAAAAAGCAACCCGGGATTTTATCAGGTCTAATCCTAATTACAAATCATATGAGAAAAGAGATATTATTTAGCCTGTTTGGCATCGAAGACCTAAGATATCTTCCCGATGCTGTAATGAGCTTACTTCAAGGAGATGTTGAGGTGAGAAACGAAGTGTACAAGGAGCTTATTCGTAATAATAATATGGATATGTCTTATGACTGGTTTCAAGAGAACTATGAGAACGAATTGTCTGAACGTAAGCAGAAAAAACAGGATTTTACTCCAAACTCCCTTGGAGTTCTCTGTTCTAAATTAACCAGTCAGGCCGGTTCGATACATGAACCTACAGCTGGAAATGGTTCTATGATAATCGCTGACTGGTGGCAGCGCTGTAAGCAAAAGATGCCATGGGAGCATTTCCCCTCACAGAACATGGTAACCTGTTGGGAACTTTCTTCTCGTTCTATACCTATTCTGTTACTTAATTTGTCAATTCGTGGTATCATGGGTTATGTTTACCATGGTGATGTTTTAACAAAGGAGGTAAAACAAAAATATATTCTTCTCAATCGAAAGAATGATGCGCTTGCTTTCTCTGAGGTGATTAAAGTTGATATCAACGCTAAAATAGTAGAAGTATGAAATTAAATGACGTATATAATGAGTGGTTGCCTGTTAAAAGAAGGCAAGTTAAGGGCTCAACGCTAAGCTGTTATCAGCTTATATATCTGAATATACTTGCTCCCCGGTTTGGTAATACAGACGTAGAGAACATGGGGAAAAAGGTTGTTACAGCATTTCTCTATGAGCTTCTTGATTCTGGGACCAAATCAAAGAAATACTGTTCGGATATTCTAATCGTCATAAAGATGCTTATTCGCTTCGCCGGTGACGAATTGGATATCGATGTTCCCGACACCACCTGGAAGGTTATTTGGCCAACCAAGAATAAAGTTGTCACGCCCAAATTAGAGCGCTACACGCCTGAAGAATACCGTAAAATAGTGAGTTATGTTATGGATAATCCATCCCCTCGCAATTTAGGTATTTTATTGACTATATGCACCGGTATGCGGATAGGAGAAGTTTGTGCATTACAATGGCAGGATGTAGATATTGTTGGCAAGGTAATTCACGTTAATAAAACGATAGAACGCATATATCTCCCTGAAAATATCGGTACCGACAAGAAAAAGACAGTGGTAGAGATAGGATCTCCTAAAACTAATTCATCAGATAGATACATACCTATTCTTAAGGACATTTTCCCTATTGTGAAGAAGTTCTCAGCCGTATGCAAGCCCGAGTATTATGTCTGTTCCTGCTCTGAGGGGTTTGTTGAGCCTCGAACTTTACGTACATATTATCGAATATTCATCCTTGAAAAAGTGAAGTTGGATCATTGCATTAAATTTCATGGGTTGCGCCACACTTTCGCAAGTACCCTGATCGAAAATAAAGTTGATGTTAAAACAGTCTCTACAATTCTTGGACATTCGGATATAAGTACAACCCTTGATGTATATGTACATCCATCGGATGAAGCCAAAAGAGGTGCTGTTAATGGAGGCTTAAAAGGAATATTCAGATAATTAATTTAAATCAAATCTATACAGAAATGAAAGAAAGACCGCTTGATTTTAACAGACAAGATAAACCAGCTATTGTAGAAGATCCTAACGGAGAACTGATAACTGAACTGAAAAAGCAATATAAAGAAATTCAGCAAAATTTAGGATTGGCTATAACGATGCTCGAAAAAGGGCAGCTCACCGAAGGAATGAAAGAAAACATCCTTTCTCTGACAGACCACAACGTGAATAGGTTTCTTACCCGAATGGGATATGAAGGTGTACTTGCAGAGAAACAGAAGAAATTAACTGAACAAATCCGCTCATTGAATGATGAAAATCGAAAATTACGTCATCAGCTTGGGGAGAAGGTTTCAAACGAAGATGTTAGAGAACGTTTGAAGATTATGGTATCATCATTTGGAAATTGGTGGACTGAATATGGATTTGGGCATGTTAGTGACTTTTATTTTGGAGAATACGTTGCAAAAATCTCATTGAGTGGAATGGTTTTCGCTTCCCGTGCTTCAAAGGCAGGAGAAGAAAAGAAAGAAGAATACTTATCTCGGTTAGGTTTTGAGATAGAAGATAGGAGGGTTATCTACAATGACAAATCTATTGCGTTACTAAATAAGCTACTTACCGATAAATATCCAAGTATTGATATTTATAGTATCAATCTGACGACTTCGGCTTTGAATGGAGTACCCGTTATCCAAGATGTAGTAGTTTTCTTGAGAGATTTAGACAACCTTACCGAAACCGCATCTCCTATCAGCTAATTCGCAAATTATTAATTCAAACTGAAACAATAATGAGCGAAAAATCAATATCAGCTTCTAAAGAGCAGATTCTTTGGCTTAGAGAAATGTACGAAACCTACCGGGCACTACTGGAAGGTACTCCCGATGACGGGAATGCGGCTGAACTAAAGCAAGTGAAAAAGCATGTTCTTCCGCTTATTAAGAAATTGGAGAAAGTTACAAAATGACATAAAAAAGATAAATATGAAACAGACAGTAGAAGAAGCGGCGAATGATTATTATGAGAGAAAGAAATTTCATTTGTCAAAGAATCTATTCAGACCGAGAGTAATAGATGTTTTCAAGGATGGTGCTGAATGGCAGAAAGAAAAATCTCTTGAAGCACTTTCATCAGTATTAGAGAATTGGTGGCATGGTGGTGATGCAGATTGTATCATTGCCGAGTTTGAGGAAAAATTAAATAACGTGTAACAAACATAATAAGAAACAAATATATTATTAAATAAAGATATAACAATGAAGAAAATTGAATTTTACCCAGGAATCAATCTTGATAAAGCATATCAAGACTTGCAGGAGAATGCACCATGTTATGGTGAATTTAACGAGAAAACGTTGTATTCTACTGATTCTCTCGATGAAGTGTTTGTTAAAGTGACCGGTAAGTCAAAAGCGGAACACGATGAATATATCCGTAAGATACACGAAGAGTATGACCGTAAGGAAGCGGAGTTTAAGGCTAAAATTCCGCAATTAACCGAAGATTACAGAAAACGTGCAATAGGCATTATTCCGGAAGAATATTTGGAGTTATGGAATAAAATTGTTCCTATCAGGTTGAATGATCTCTATCATGGCATGGAACTTGACTGCTGGTTAGAATTGGTTGCAGTATTGAATGATACCTCTAAAAAAGAACTGGAAAGATTTGAAATGTGCCGGTCTTTGTTCTCCAAGCAAGGTCACAGTGGCATGAGTGAAGGGCTTGTCTTTATGGGGTTGACGCGTTTTCATCCATTAGGGAAAGCGTTAGTATCATATATTAAAGATTCAATAAAAGCATAGTATTATGAGTAGAACACCTAAAACAAATAGAGTTTGGAATAAACAGGAGAAGCGGATAGTCCGGCTTCTCTATCGCAAGGGATTTGATGTAGATTTACCAAACTTGTATTGGGCATCCTATAAAGAGACAGGAAAGAAGTACAGACATAAAGGCTCTACATTTAGCTTTTCGGGTTATCGTGATGAAGTTTATTTTTGTACTTGGGACTATTGGGGAGAATGTGACGAACATCCTTTAGTTGACCGTTTTATAGAAAAAACGACATGGGAAAATATTCCTGATGACGTACTAAAGAACTGTGATGATATGTGGAAAGTATATTCACTATCAAATTTCCAATATAAAGGTAGAAAGTGGCTGATTAAATATTTGTCAGCCCTTCCCACCGTTAGATGCGATTCGAAGATAAATAAAATTCTGAGAATCAAACATTATTAAAACAAGAAATATATGAAAGAATCACATACAGGCATTGGAATATGTCATTGTTACCAATGCCGAATGGATAAGAAGCATTGCAGTTCTAAAAAAAGAAAGTTTGAGAAACGGGCTATAAATAAGTTCCGTCGGAAACAATTGAAATTAGATGAAATAATAAAATGCAATCGTTTCGGAAAATATTGGGCTTGATTCCAATAAAAAAATAAAGAGAAATGAAGTTGAAAGATATAATAAATCAATTGGCTAACCGGATAAACCAACCGCATGTGATTGAAGTTTATCTTCGACAAGTATATGCGAAAGGTTTTGTGGATGGTACTAAGAAATCACCGTGGATAAGCGTGAAAGAACGGTTGCCGGAAGAAGGAGATCCTGTATTAATAAGACTTAAAGACGGTGTTGTTAGGCTTGCATGTTATGATATAGAAGAAGATAGTAATATATATTTCTGGAATGACAATTACTCCTATGAAACAATTAGAGCTTGGGACGTCACTCACTGGATGCCTATTCCTTCTTTCGATGAAATACTGGAAGCCAACAAAGATGTGTTGAAACGGATTAAAGAGAAAGGAGACTGAATATGGATAAAATCAAATGTATAACCTTCGATAAAGCAGCACAAGACGCTTTGCCAGAACACATCAAAGCTAAGATGAAGGCTGACAGAGAAAAAGCTAAACGAGAGGCATACAAGAAGCTATGTTATAACTTCGAGTATAAATTTGACTCCAATATTGCCCATTGTGCAAAGAAGGGAGTATGTGATGAAAAATGTGAATATATGAGAACTTTTAAAGGATAGAATAATGAAAGGAAAAACTAATATCGGAATTGAGCTTTCAAAAACAGAAATGCTTGCCATAGGTACAGAAGTTGAGATTTTAGATAGTTTGAACGGATATGCTGGTGTCGTATACCGATGTAAACTCCCCAAAGGAAAACAAGTTATGATTAATTCTAATAAAGTTGATATTACGGATTATAGCCCTTATATTGATTGGGAACAGAGGCGTTATGAAATAGCGAAAACCGCTATGCAAGGGATTTTATGCGCTCCTATTATTGAGGGAGTAGATCTTAATCCAACACCTTGTGAACTGGCAATAGCGGCAGTAAGAAACGCTGATGCTCTTATTAAAGAATTAAAGAAAGGAGAATAACTATGACCGAAGAATTTGTAACATTAGAAACAGCGAAACTGCTGAAAGAGAAAGGATTTGACGAGCCATGTTCGATAGCTATTAATATTGAAGATGGTAGAAAATACATAAGCAATCGAACAAATAGTGAGATGCCTAGAAAAGTATGTACCCAGCCTACACAATCCATCGCCCAGAAGTGGCTACGTGAAACCAAGAACATTCATATATGTGTATATAACTGTGCTTGTGGCTATGGATACGAAATATCTAAAGCTGACAATGGAACTCATATAGCCAGTTCTACTTATAAAGGAACAAATGACGGAGGTGAATGGAATACATACGAAGAAACACTTGAAGCTGGGATTAAAGAATGCTTAAAACTTATATGATGAAAAATATTAATTTGAACGAACTACGCGACCGTGCTTATAAGACCGCTTGCGAGCACGGTTTCCATGATAAGGAGCTGAGTAAAGAACACTGCCTTTGCCTTGTCATTTCTGAGCTTATGGAAGCTGTGGAAGCAGATAGGAAAGGAAAACAGCCCAATATAGAGCAATTTAATTGCGGTATGTCATATCCAAAGAACAACTTAAAGCAGGTGTATGACTACTGCATTAAAGGCACAGTGCCCGAAGAGCTTGCCGATGCAGCTATACGCCTGCTTGATTTGTGCGGACTTCGTAAGATAGACATCAAGGATTTTTCAGAAGAAATGATATATGGGGCAGTGGAAAGCTGCAACGGAGAGACCTTCACAGAAAGCATATACGCCATATCTACAATTCCTATACGGCATGAATATGAATACGATTCTTTGTTTGATGAACAAGTAAACGCTATGCTATTGGCAATTATTGGTTTAGCCAATTATCTTGGCATAGACCTCCTTTGGCATATCGAGCAGAAGATGAGATATAACGAGCTAAGAGAAAAGAAGCATGGAAAGAGATACTAATGTTTACAGCCAAGCTATTAAAGCAGCTTTAAAAGTTGATTTCCTTGAAAATAGTGAAGAACTATTCTTGTATGCAGGTGCTCTCTATTCTGCTATGATGTGGGGCAAAGATATTGATGAGAAGAATAAAGCTATACAGGAGATGGATAAACCTTTAAAATAGAAAAGGAAGAACCAGACCATCCCATTAATCTAAATTCTTCCTCCTTACACGATTATAGTACAAATATACTATTAATATTTTAAATTGCAAGTACTATGATTGATCAAATAACAGATGCCAAATCAATAAAAGAATTACAAGAGTCATTGGAGTATAGAAGAAAGCTATTAAGCACTCCTATACTTTCTGATTTACGATTAATAGAAACTATATATGATATTTTTAATGCTATAGAATCTACAAAAAGTATTCCTCCTAGAAAAGGAAGTGTAAATCAAAGGAAAAAATTTTGTTTTATAGCCTTAAGATTGTATTCTCCTGCTACTATACTTTTTGGCGATCAAATGATGAAAGGTCTTAGAAAAAAAATTGCAGAAATTTTAGGGGTTAGGGCATTTTCGTCAATTTCCGACTATTGCGAAGATGTCATCTTTTTGTATAAGACTTATAAGTCTTTTCGTCCTAATATGGACTATCTTTACAAAGAAATGCTGAGTCAGTTGATATCTAAGAAGATATTGAATAAGGATGTATTAGAATATTTATAGTATTATGGCTGCACCAAAAGGTAATCAATTTTGGAAACTTCGTAGTAAGCATGGGCGTGATAAGCTATTTGCCACACCTGAGTTGCTTTGGGATGCTGCTTGCGAATACTTTCAATGGTGTGATGATAACAATTCATTGACAGTGGTTAAGCGTAAGACAAAAGGTAAAACAAAAGAGAAAGAGGAAACAATTACCCAGCGCCCATATACATTAACAGGATTTCTTCTTTATTGTGATGCTGGAGAGGAATATTGGAGAAATTTCAAGGCTGCTAACCACATAGATTTTAAGGGGGTCATATCACGAATAGAGAATATAATTGAAACCCAACAACTGGAAGGAGCTATTGTTGGAGCATTTAACCCTAATATAATTGCGCGCAAATTAGGTCTTGCCGAAAAGCAGGAGAGTACATTGAATGTAAAAGGGAGTATTCCTGTGCAGGAATGGATTAAAGGAAGATCAACCAAGAAATGATAGTATTCAATATTAAAACTCAGAGTGCATATGATCCTCTTTATGAAAATAAAGATAAGCTAATTACATTGATAACTGGAGGCCGTGGTAGTGCCAAGAGTTTTAACGTCGGAACATTTATAGAGAGACTGTCTTTTGAGGGTGGGCATAAAATATTGTATAGCCGTTATACAATGACATCCGCTGATATATCTGTAATTCCTGAGTTTCAAGAAAAGATCGATTTAGAAGGTACGAGTGACTTCTTTGATATAACGAAGAAAGACATTATAAATACGTTTTCTGATAGCGTTATTATGTTCCGAGGGATAAGGACGTCTTCTGGGAATCAAACGGCTAAACTAAAATCTATACAGGGCCTTACCACTTTTATCTGTGATGAAGCTGAAGAATGGAATAGTGAAGATGATTTTGACAAATTAGTACTTTCTATTCGCCAGAAGGGGATTCAAAATAGAGTCATAATCATAATGAATCCAACAGATTCCAATCATTTTATCTACAAAAAATATATTGAGAACACTCATAAACTTGTGGAGGTTGACGGTGTTAAGGTTCAGATTTCCACACATCCAAATGTGCTCCATATTCATACAACTTACTTAGATAACTTGGAAAATTTATCTCCTCAGTTCATTCAGGAGATGTTACGTATGAAGGATGAAGAACCAGATAAATATGCACATATAGCTATAGGGAGATGGTCCGATGTTGCAGAAGGAGCAATATTTAAAAAGTTTGAGATCGTAGACTGTATACCTGATTACGTTAAAAAGAGAGGACTTGGTCTTGATTTTGGATTTACCAATGATCCATCGGCATGTGTTGAATGTGCTATTTTAGACAATGATCTATATCTTGATGAACATTTCTATAGAACTCGCATGCTTTCTGGGGAAATTTCTGATGCTCTTAAGCCATTGAAGTTAAAAGTAATATCGGAGAGTGCGGATCCTAGACTTATTCAAGAAATATCAAATGCTGGGATTCTTATTTATCCTGTTGATAAATATCCTGGTTCTATAAAGGCCGGAATTGATAAAATGCTTGGGATGAATATAAAAGTAACTAAACATTCATATAACCTTCTGTATGAGCTTAGAAAATACACTTGGGATAAAGATAAAGATGGGAATTATATAAATACTCCAATAGATAAGTTTAATCATCTATTGGATGCTGCTAGATATTGGGTCCTTGGTGAAGTATTAGGAAGAATACAGCAACCAAAACAATACTCAAAAGAGGATTTAGGATTGTATTAGTGTTAAAATGATAGAAAATATTGTCCAAAATGAGGTTTATAGCTTAGTTGAAATAAAACAAAATGTAAGATATGGGGTTCATAGATGATGTATTTAATGTATTAAGGAATAAAACCTTCAATTCTTTGGGAGTTGAAAGAGATCTATTTCAACTTATGCGTGACAAAGATGTCAGCCAAGTTAAATCAATGTTGCAAGATAGAAGCCAAGAGGTCTGTGAAGCTATAAAAGAATATAATCCAGATACTCACGCTGTAATGAGAAGGAAAGATAAGCCTCGTAAAAATAGATCTCCTTATATTGTAGAGAAGCTTCCGAGAAGAAGGCAAGTTTATATAAATGAAATAGAATTATTCTTTTTATTAGGAAATCCTGTTAAATGGAAACTTGCTAATGTTGAAGGTCAGGATGACGCATTTGAAGCATATAATCAATTTCTAAAAGATACGCGTTTTAATACCTCTATGCGTCAGGCTAAAAGATTGGCTGGCTCAGAAACAGAAAGCGCAAAAGTATATCATATTTATAATGATGGGGGGAAGCCTGCTGTAAAAGTCTTGGTTATTTCAAAGTCTAAAGGATATACTCTCCGTCCTTTATTTGATCAATATGAAAATATGATTGCTTTTGGCTATGGCTATTATTTGAAGGAAAATAATAAGACTGTAGAACATTTTGATGTCCAAACTCCACAGTATATCTTTAGATGTAAAAAAAGGAATGTAGGGTGGGAGGTCGTTCCAATTATTAATCCAACGGGTAAAATTAATGTTATTTATTACCGGCAAGATAAAGCATGGGATGGTGTACAAATTAGGATTGAAAGGGAAGAGATGATTGATTCTAAAGCTGCTGATACAAATAACTATTTCTCGGACCCAAAAGTAAAGGCAACAACAGATGTAATACAGTCTTTGGCTGATCCTGATACAGTAGGACAAGTTATACAACTTTCAGGTAAAGATAGTGCAATTGATTATATGGCTCCTCCAGAGTATTCATCAATGAAAGATAGTGAGAAACGAGATTTAAATTTATCCATACTATTTGATTCATTTACACCTGACTTTTCTTTTGAGAATATGAAAGGTTTAGGCACTCTCTCTGGTGAGGCGCTGAAGAGAGCTATGGTGTTGGGATTTATTAAACGAGATAATCTAAAAGAGACATATGATATTTTGATAGATCGCGAAAAGAATCTAATTCTATCTATTATGATGAATGTTACACACATCCATCTGAGAGAAAAACTTTCTAAATTAAGCATAGAACATGAATTTGCAGAGCCTTTTAATGAAGATATTACTTCTAAATGGGAAGCAATAGGGAAAGCATATAAGGATGGAATTATTTCTCTTGAACAGGCGGTTAAAATGATTGCTGTATCTGAAAATCCGGAAGAAGAAATTAATAGAATACGATTTCAATCTCTTGCAGATTAACTGACTTCTGGCTTATATAAGAAGATTAATAAAAATAGGCGTAAAACTAACTATACGCCTATTTTTTTTGTTTTTTCCGACACTTAATCAAATGTCATTTCTATCTATACTCAATATTTCTATAGGAATATTATTTCCTCTAATTTTATTGCTGAATTAAAACATTTTAGTATGAAAGATAAAATATTTCAGTCATTAAAACAGGCTTATTCTAGCTTTGGGTTAAGTGATGATATTCTGCAGGGACATGCTGACGCTTTAACTGCAACAGGATTAGTAACTGATGACAATCTGGCTACAATCGTGGCCGCTCAAAAACCTTTATTTTCTTCTTTGCAAAGCGGTATTGATAAGCGCGTAACTGATGCTTTAAATAAAGCTAAAGAGAAAAAAGAGGTAACAGTCCTTGGAGGTGAAGAATCAACTCCACTACCGGATCTCCAAAAGTTGATTGATGATGCAATTGCTGCTAAAGTTATGCCGCTTCAGGAGAAAATAAATCAGTATGAAGC
>ERZ1023972.202-NODE-202-length-16700-cov-13.677501_pt1 | contig 16700 bp, 16 predicted proteins | sample MGYA00380431_ERZ1023972 | MGnify/ENA primary metagenome ERZ1023972 (study PRJEB33179, sample SAMN07449053) | human gut metagenome | biome: Human-gut; feature: Human associated habitat; material: Faeces | host: Homo sapiens | place: India:Kasaragod | collected... | reverse complement strand
AGCTGACAAATACTAATCGGTCGAGGGCTTATCCTGACAGGTTGGGAATGGATGTGGAAGATACGAAAGAGGATTTCAGTGTTCAGTTTTGAAGGCATGAGAAAAGGAAGACAGGTGAAAAACCTGTCTTTTTTGTTATTCCAGTTCACTCGTGGGACCCAACAGGCTGCTCCGTGACCTGCGTAAAATCCTACAGAAATGCTTACGATTAGGTCTTGCCCTAAAAACACCCTTATGTTATAATATTCACAGCGGGCAATGATAAAAAATTAACAAATAAAAATAAGCCCGAAATTAGGCGATTGATTCAAATGGAGGAAAAGACATGGCTAAGAAAATTGTATTAGCAGGTGCTTGCCGTACAGCTATCGGCGTAATGGGTGGAACACTCAGCACTACACCGGCAACTGACCTGGGCGCTATCGTAATTAAAGAGGCACTGAACCGTGCAGGTGTTCCTGCTGATCAGGTAGATCAGGTATATATGGGCTGCGTAATCCAGGCAGGACAGGGACAGAACGTTGCTCGTCAGGCATCCATCAAGGCTGGTCTGCCGATCGAGACTCCTGCAGTTACGATTAACGTTGTATGTGGTTCCGGTCTGAACTGTGTCAACATGGCTGCAGAAATGATCGCTGCTGGCGATGCGGATATCGTAGTAGCAGGCGGTATGGAAAACATGTCTATGGCTCCTTACGCAGTTATGCAGGGTCGTTACGGCTACAGAATGAACGATGGCAAGCTGGTTGATACCATGGTTCATGACGCTCTGTGGGATGCGTTCAATGATTATCATATGGGTATTACTGCAGAGAACATCTGCGAAAAATGGGGTCTGACCAGAGAAGAGCTGGATAAGTTTGCAGCAACCTCTCAGCAGAAGGCTGTAGCTGCTCAGGAATCCGGTGCTTTCGATAAGGAAATCGTTCCTGTAGAAGTTAAGAAGAAGAAAGAGACTATCGTATTTGCTAAGGATGAAGGCCCTCGTCCGGGTACCACCGCTGAAGGCATTGCAAAACTTCGCCCTGCATTCAAGAAAGACGGTATTGTAACTGCTGCGAACTCTTCCGGTATTAACGACGGCGCTGCTGCAATCGTTGTTATGAGCGAAGAAAAGGCAAAAGAGCTGGGCGTTAAGCCTATGGCTACATGGGTAGCTGGCGCTCTGGCTGGTGTTGCTCCTGAAATCATGGGTATCGGTCCTGTTGCTGCTACCAAGAAGGTTATGGCAAGAACCGGCATGAAGATCGAAGACTTCGATGTGATCGAAGCAAATGAAGCTTTTGCAGCACAGTCTGTAGCAGTACAGAAGGAGCTGGGCTTTACAGATGAGCAGTTAAACCCCAACGGCGGTGCAATCGCTCTGGGTCATCCGGTAGGTGCATCTGGCTGCCGTATTCTGGTTACTCTGCTGCATGAGATGGAAGCTAAGGATGCGAAGAAGGGTCTGGCTACTCTGTGTATCGGCGGCGGCATGGGCTGCGCTACTGTAGTAGAAAGAGACTAAGTTCATTTTCTGGGTGCAAGACACCCGTTTTCGGAGAATGCCTTCACGAACAGGACGATGGTTACCAGGATCAGGCAGCCATTCCATAATAAGAGAAGACATTCTCCAAACTATGTAAAAAAACATCGGGAGGAAGATCATGGAATTCGTATTGTATGAACAGAAAGGTCAGTACGCGATCATCACGATCAATCGTGAAAAAGCACTGAACGCCCTGAATTCTGCAGTTCTTGATGAACTGGATAAGACTCTGGACAGTGTTGATCTGGATCAGGTAAGATGTCTGATTCTGACCGGCGCAGGACAGAAATCTTTCGTAGCAGGCGCTGATATCGCTGAGATGAGCACTCTGACCAAGGCAGAGGGCGAAGCATTCGGTAAGAAGGGCAACGATGTATTCCGTAAACTGGAAACATTCCCGATCCCGGTTATCGCTGCAGTAAACGGCTTTGCACTGGGCGGCGGCTGTGAGATCTCTATGAGCTGTGATATCCGTATCTGCTCTGAGAATGCTGTATTTGGTCAGCCGGAGGTTGGTCTGGGCATCACACCCGGATTCGGCGGCACACAGAGACTGGCTCGTCTGGTTGGTGCAGGCATGGCAAAACAGCTGATCTATACCGCACGCAATATCAAGGCTCCCGAAGCATTCCGCATCGGTCTTGTAAATGCTGTATATCCCCAGGAAGAGCTGCTTCCCGCTGCTGAGAAGATGGCTGCCGGCATCGCTAAAAATGCGCCCATCGCTGTCCGCAACTGCAAGAAAGCCATCAACGAAGGACTGCAGGTTGATATGGATCAGGCGATCGTGATCGAAGAGAAGCTCTTTGGTGACTGCTTCGAGACAGAAGATCAGAAGTATGGCATGGCATTTTTCCTGGACAAAAATAAGGAAAAAGTAAAAGAGCCTTTCAAAAACTGCTAAGGCAACAACCTTTTAAGGTTTTTAATAAAAAATCAGGAGGATAACATCATGAAGGTAGGTATTATTGGCGCCGGCACAATGGGTTCCGGCATCGCACAGGCTTTCGCTCAGACCGAAGGCTATGAAGTATTTCTTTGCGATATCAACGAAGAGTTCGCTGCAAACGGCAAGAAGAAAATTGCAAAGGGCTTTGAGAAGAGAATTGCAAAAGGCAAAATGACTCAGGAAACTGCTGACGCTGTTCTGGCTAAGATCACAACAGGCGTTAAGACCATCTGCACAGATTGCGATCTGGTTGTAGAAGCTGCTCTGGAAAACATGCAGATCAAGAAGCAGACATTCAAAGAGCTGCAGGACATCTGCAAGGCAGACTGCATCTTTGCTACCAACACATCCTCTCTGTCCATCACAGAGATCGGCGCTGGCCTGGATCGTCCGGTTATCGGCATGCACTTCTTCAATCCCGCTCCTGTTATGAAGCTGGTTGAGGTTATTGCAGGTCTGAACACTCCTGAAGAAGTTGTGGAAAAGATCAAAGCAATCTCCGTTGAGATCGGCAAAACTCCTGTACAGGTAAATGAAGCAGCTGGTTTCGTTGTAAACAGAATCCTTGTTCCGATGATCAACGAAGCAGTTGGTATCTATGCAGAAGGTGTTGCAAGCGTAGAAGATATCGATACCGCTATGAAGCTGGGTGCAAACCATCCCATGGGACCTCTGGCTCTGGGCGACCTGATCGGTCTGGATATCGTACTGGCTATCATGGAAGTTCTGGAATCCGAGACTGGCGATCCGAAGTATCGTCCTCATCCCCTTCTGAGAAAGATGGTTCGCGGCGGACAGCTTGGACAGAAGACCGGCAAGGGCTTTTACGACTACACGAAATAAATAATAATAGGAGTGAGGCGGCTGCCTGATCAAGACAGCCGCAAGCTCACAAGGAGGAATATAAAATCATGGATTTTACTTTGGACAAAAAGCATGAGATGGCGAGACAGCTTTTCAGAGATTTCGCCGAGAAGGAAGTAAAGCCTCTGGCAATTGAGGTTGATGAGACCGAAGAATTCCCCAGAGTGACTGTTGACAAAATGATCAAAGCTGGTTTCATGGGTATCCCGGTACCGAAGGAATACGGCGGACAGGGCTGTGATCCTCTGACCTACGCTATGTGTGTAGAGGAGCTTTCCAAGGTTTGCGGCACCACAGGCGTTATCGTTTCTGCACATACATCTCTTTGCTGCGATCCGATCATGACATTCGGTACAGAAGAGCAGAAGCAGAAATTCCTGGTTCCCCTTGCAAAAGGTGAAAAGCTGGGTGCGTTCGGCTTAACGGAGCCCGGTGCTGGTACAGATGCTCAGGGTCAGCAGACCAAGGCTGTTTTAGACGGCGATGAGTGGGTATTAAATGGTTCCAAGTGCTTCATCACAAACGGTAAGGAAGCTGACGTTTACGTTATCTTCGCTGTAACCGGTGTTGTTGAAAAGCGCGGCCGCAAGATGAAAGAAATCTCTGCATTTATCGTAGAGAAAGGAACTCCCGGCTTCACATTCGGTACCAAAGAGAAGAAGATGGGTATCCGTGGTTCTTCCACATACGAGCTGATCTTCCAGGATTGCCGTATCCCCAAGGAAAATCTGCTGGGTCAGCAGGGCAAGGGCTTCAACATCGCTATGCATACTCTGGATGGCGGCCGTATCGGTATCGCTTCTCAGGCTCTGGGTATTGCAGAGGGCGCTCTTGAGAGAACCATTGCATATGTAAAAGAAAGAAAGCAGTTCGGCCGTGCGATCGGTGCATTCCAGAATACACAGTTCCAGCTGGCTGATATGGCAACCAAGGTTGAGGCTGCTCAGCTTCTGGTTTACAAGGCTGCTATGGCAAAGGCTACTCAGAAGTCCTACTCCGTAGAAGCTGCAAAGGCAAAACTGTACGCTGCAGAAGTTGCTATGGAAGTTACCACCAAGGCTGTACAGCTGCACGGCGGCTATGGTTACACCAGAGAGTACGAAGTAGAACGTATGATGCGCGATGCGAAGATCACTGAGATCTACGAAGGTACCAGCGAAGTTCAGAGAATGGTTATCTCCGGCGCTCTGCTGAAATAATCAATACAAAGTAAAGAACTTTGCAGGCAATAGACAAATTAAAATAAGGAGTGAATCATACAATGAAAATCGTTGTTTGTATCAAACAGGTACCCGATACCAAGGGCGGCGTTAAGTTCAATCCCGACGGCACTCTTGACAGAAGTGCCATGATGGCAATTATGAATCCCGATGACAAGGCTGGTCTGGAAGCAGCTCTTCGCTTAAAAGATCAGTATGGCGCAGAAGTTACCGTTCTGACCATGGGTCTTCCCAAGGCAGAAGAAGTTCTGCGTGAGGCTCTGGCTATGGGCGCAGACAAGGGCATTCTGGTAACAGACAGAGTCCTGGGCGGCGCTGATACATGGGCTACTTCCCAGACAATTGCAGGTGCACTGCGTAATCTGGAGTATGATCTGATCATTACCGGACGTCAGGCAATCGACGGCGATACCGCACAGGTTGGTCCTCAGATTTCCGAGCATCTGGATATTCCGGTTATCAGCTACGCTCAGAACTTAAAGGTTGAAGGCGATTCCGTAATCGTTGAGCGTCAGTACGATGACAGATATCACGTTCTGAAAGCAAAAATGCCCTGCCTGGTTACTGCACTGGCAGAGTTAAACGAGCCCCGTTACATGACTCCCGGCGGAATTTTCGATGCATATGATGCAGAGATCACCGTTTGGGGCAGAAAAGACTTAAAGGATGTGGATGATTCCAACCTTGGTCTGAAGGGATCTCCGACCCAGATCGCAAAGGCATCTGATAAGGTTCGTAAGGGCGCAGGCGAAAAGGTTGCTCTTGATCCGGCAGAGTCTGTTGACTATATTATGGACAAGTTACTGACCAAACATGTAATTTAACAAAATTATAGAAAAGCGTGGTGAATGAGATGAACTTAGAAGAATATAAAGGCGTATTTGTCTTTGCACAGCAGGTAGACAACAAGTTAAACGGTATTGCACTGGAGCTGGTGGGCAAAGGAAAAGATCTGGCAAAAGATCTTGGCACAGAAGTAACTGCAGTTTTAATCGGTAGCGACGTTATGGGTCTTACCAAAGAGCTGGCTGAGTACGGCGCAGACAGAATCATCGTTGTAGATGATCCTGAATTAAAGGAGTACAGAACCGAGCCTTATGCACATGCACTGGCTGAGGTTATCAAGAAGTACAAACCCGAAATCATGCTGGTTGGCGCAACAGCAATCGGCCGTGACTTAGGTCCCCGTGTATCCGCAAGAATCCATACCGGTCTGACCGCAGACTGCACACAGCTGGAAATCGGTGATTTCCCGATCAATCCGATCCCGGGCAGAGAACAGCTGCACAACCAGCTGCTGATGACTCGTCCTGCATTCGGCGGCAACACAATTGCTACCATCGCTTGCCCGAACTTCCGTCCTCAGATGGCGACCGTTCGTCCTGGCGTTATGCAGAAGGCTGAGCGTGTGGAAGGCGCACAGGCTGTTATCGAAGAGTTCAATCCTGGATTCGTTCCCAACAACAAATATGTTGAGATCCTGGATATCGTAAAGGCTGTATCTGACGTAGAAGATATCATGGACGCTAAGATCCTGGTATCCGGCGGCCGTGGTGTAGGCAGTGCAGAGAACTTCAAACTGCTGGATGATCTGGCAGAAGCTCTTGGCGGTACCGTAAGCTGCTCCCGTGCAGTTGTAGATGCTGGCTGGAAGTCCAAAGACCTGCAGGTTGGACAGACCGGTAAGACCGTTCGTCCTCATGTATACTTTGCAATCGGTATCTCCGGTGCAATTCAGCACCTGGCTGGTATGGAAGAGTCTGATATCATCATTGCAATTAACAAAGATGAGACAGCTCCGATCTTCGACGTTGCTGACTACGGCATCGTTGGCGATCTGAACAAGATCCTGCCTGCTCTGACCGAGAAGATCAAAGAAGCAAAGGCTGCAAAGAACTAAATTGTATATAGAATGTATACAGAAAAGACCCGTCGATGAGGCGGGTCTTTTTTATCGTATAGGAAACTTCGTTTCCATACGATAAAAACGCTCTGCGGGGATGCGCACTCGGCGCAAGGGTAGATGGTTGCTGAAGCAACCGCGCCTCGGCGCGAGAATGTGCCAGGGCACATTCTTTCTTATCGTATAGGAAATTTCGTTTCGATACGAGAAAAAAACGCTCCGCGATCATGTATGCCGCAGGCTTGTATCCTATCCCCGAATTTGATATACTTGTCGCTGGAAAGGGATGACATAATTTATGGCGAAAGAAAAAGAAATCAAAACAAACGTGATGCGGATTCTGGATCGGATGAAGATTCCGTATACCCATTATACCTACGAATGCGACGAATTTATCGACGGCATGCAGATCGTGGAAAAGCTGAACTTAAAACCGGAGCAGGTCTATAAGACGCTCGTAACGCAGGGACACAGCAAGGCCTATTTTGTCTTTGTGATCCCGGTGGCAGAGGAGCTGGATTTGAAGAAAGCGGCAAAAGCGGTCGGAGAGAAATCTCTGGAGATGATCCATGTAAAGGATATCAACCAGATCACCGGCTATATCCGCGGCGGCTGTACGGCAGTCGGCATGAAAAAACAGTATAAAACGGTAATCGATGCCAGTGCTCAGACATTGCAGACAATGATCGTCAGCGGCGGACGGATCGGATCGCAGATCGAACTGACTCCGGAGGACCTTGCAAAGGCGGCAAATGCGGTATTTGCGGAGATTATCGCTTGACCCGCAAGTGGGTAAGTGTTATTATTTTGAATGGTGAAGTGCGTGTTTTGTGGACGCGCACAGGTTTCAGAAGAAAAAATGAGGTGTAGAAAGATGAGTGCAAATTTTGAAGAACTGATCTCCAAGGTCAAAGAGTACGGCAAAAAGAAAGTATCTGTTGCTGTAGCAGAAGATGCTCCGATTCTGGAAGCTGTAGAAGAAGCAAGAAAACAGGGCTTTGCAGATGCTATCCTGGTTGGTGATGAAGCAAAGATCCGCGAGATCGCTGCAGGTTTAAATATCGACCTGGCTCCTTACGAAATCATCAACGAGCCGGATCACTGGCAGGCTGCTTTAAAGGCAGTTAAACTGGCACATGACGGCGTTGCTGACATGTATATGAAAGGTCTGATCGATACCAAATCTTTCTTAAAGAGCATTCTGGACAAGGAAGTTGGTCTGCGCACCGGCAAACCGCTGTCCCACGTATGCTGTTTTGAAGTAAAAGGCATTAAGCAGCTGTTGTTCCTGACAGACGTTGCATTTATGACATATCCTACCCTGGAAGATAAGGTACATATCATTGAAAATACCGTAGAGGTTGTGCATGCATGCGGTATTGAGTGTCCGAAGGTTGCTCCTCTGGCAGCAGTTGAGGTTGTAAACCCCAAGATGCCTGTTACCGTTGAAGCTGCTGAGCTGACCAAGATGAACGAAGAAGGCAAGATCACAGGCTGTATCGTAGATGGCCCTCTGTCTATGGATCTGGCAATTGATCCGGAAGCTGCAAAGCATAAGGGTGCTACTGACCGTAAGATCCAGGGCGATGCAGATATCCTGCTGTTCCCTGATATCCACGCCGGCAACCTGGTATACAAGACTCTGGTACACACTGCAGAGGTAAAGAACGGATGTATCCTCACCGGTACGCAGGTTCCCGCAATCCTGACCAGCCGTTCCGATACCTTCCAGACCAAGGTAAATTCCATCGCTCTGGCAGCAGTTGTAGCAGAAGGCTTAAAGAAAAACAAATAATTTCGCAGCATAACTGGAAGCTGCAAAAAGGAGACAGATATGGCAATCAAGAGTCTGATTATCAATCCCGGTTCCACTTCCACCAAGATCGGTGTATTCGAGGATGAGAACCTGTTATTTGAAGAAACACTGCGTCATTCCACAGAAGAGATTGCACAGTATGCGTCCATTATCGACCAGAAGGATTTCAGAAAGAACATTATCCTGGACTTCCTGAAGGCAAAGGATTTCGATGTTAAGAGTTTCGATATGATCGTAGGTCGCGGCGGTCTGTTAAAGCCTATCCCGGGCGGCACATATACCGTAAGCGATGAGCTGCTTGCAGACCTGAAAAAGGGTGTACAGGGTCAGCATGCTTCTAACTTAGGCGGTATCCTTGCACGGGAAATCGGTGATGAGATCGGTGTTCCCTCTTATATCGTAGATCCTGTCGTTGTGGATGAGCTGGAGCCTGTTGCACGCCTTTCCGGTATGCCTGAGCTTCCCAGAAGAAGTATTTTCCATGCGCTGAACCAGAAGGCTGTTGCAAGAAGATATGCAAAAGAGCACGGCGTAAAATACGAAGATCTGAACCTGATCGTAATCCACCTGGGCGGCGGCGTTTCTGTTGGTGCGCACAGCCAGGGCAAGGTTGTAGATGTAAACAACATCCTGGACGGTGAGGGTGCATTCTCTCCGGAGAGAGCAGGTACCGTTCCGGTTGGCGATCTGGTTAAAATGTGCTATTCCGGTAAATATACGGAGAAGGAAGTTTATAAAAAGATCTGCGGAAACGGCGGCTTAAATGCTTATCTGCACACCAACGATTTCCGTGATATGCAGAAGATGGCAGAAGAGGGTGACGAATATGCTGCTCTGGTAAGAGATGCCTTCTTCTATCAGATCTCCAAGGATGCTGGTGCAATGGCAGCAGTATTAAATGGTAAGGTTGATCAGATCATTCTGACCGGCGGTATTGCATATGCACCTGTTACCAGAAAGATGCTGGAAGAAAAGCTTGGCTGGATCGCTCCGTTCACTGTATATCCCGGTGAGGACGAGCTGCTGGCTCTGGCACAGGGTGGTCTGCGCGTTATCCGTGGAGAAGAAGCTGCAAAAGAATATTAAGCTGATACAGAACATTCCTGCGATCTTCTAAAAGGCAGCAGGAAAGGATTAAAAGATACTGCGGAGGTCAAAAAGGCTTCCGCAGTTTTTTATCGTATAGGAAACTTCGTTTCCATACGATAAAAACGCTCCGCGAGGATGCGCACTCGGCGCAAGGGTAGATGGTTGCTGAAGCAACCGCGCCTCGGCGCGAGAATGTGCCAAGGCACATTCTATTTTACAGGTCAAAAAGCCGGGAATCATATATTAAGAATTTGTGAAAAAACTGTAACAACCTGTTGCCAAAGGGGCGCGCGCCTTGCATTTTCGGGCTTAATCTGTTAAAATAACCTTTAGTTTTTTAGTTATCGTGGCAAGGAGGGCTCTTTTTGCCCTGTTTTGGCAGGAGTAAGGCGTCCGGCGGGCGCATTTGAATGGAGAATAACGGATGAATGTCATTGAAAAAGTTTTTGGTACACACAGCGAAAGAGAGTTAAAGCGAATCCTTCCGATCGTGGATAAAATTGAGTCTCTGCGTGACGACATGATGGCGCTGACGGATGAACAGCTGAAAGATAAGACGAAAGAATATAAAGCACGTCTGACGCAGGGCGAGACCTTAGACGACCTTTTGCCGGAAGCGTATGCAACGGTTCGGGAAGCGGGACGTCGTGTCCTGAACATGGAGCATTTCCGCGTACAGCTGATCGGCGGTATTATCCTGCATCAGGGACGTATCGCAGAAATGAAAACCGGTGAAGGTAAGACGCTGGTATCCACGCTTCCCGCTTACTTAAACGCGCTGGAGGGTAAGGGTGTACACGTTGTAACGGTCAATGATTACCTGGCAGCCCGTGACGCAGAGTGGATGGGAGCAATTCATGAATTTCTGGGCTTAAAGGTCGGCATTGTATTAAACAGCATGAAGCCGGAAGAGCGGAAGGCAGCATATGCCTGCGATATTACTTATGTCACCAACAATGAGCTGGGCTTTGATTATCTGCGTGACAACATGGCGATTTACAAGGAGCAGCTGGTACTGCGTGATCTGCACTATGCCATCATCGACGAAGTGGACTCTGTCCTGATCGATGAAGCGAGAACTCCTCTGATCATTTCCGGACAGAGCGGAAAATCTACCAGCCTGTACGAAGCCTGTGACATTTTGGCAAGACAGTTAAAACGCGGCGACGATGTTGGCGAGTTTTCCAAGATGGATGCGATCATGGGCATCGAGCAGGAAGAAAACGGTGATTTCGTTGTAAATGAAAAGGATAAGGTTGTAAACCTGACTGCAGAGGGTATCGAAAAGGTTGAGAAATTCTTCCATATCGAAAACCTTGCGGATCCCGAAAATCTCGAGATTCAGAACAATATCATCCTCGCCCTGCGTGCGCACAACCTGATGCACCGCGATAAGGACTACGTGGTAAAAGAGGATCAGGTTCTGATTGTCGATGAATTTACCGGACGTATCATGCCCGGACGTCGCTATTCCGACGGTCTGCATCAGGCAATTGAAGCAAAAGAGCACGTTAAGGTTAAAAGAGAAAGCAAGACGCTGGCAACCATCACCTTTCAGAACTTCTTTAATAAATTCGAGAAAAAATCCGGCATGACCGGTACCGCTCTGACAGAAGAAAAGGAATTTAGAGATATTTACGGAATGGACGTTGTGGAGATCCCCACCAATCGCCCGGTTATCCGAAAAGACCTGCACGATGCGGTTTACAAGACCAAGAAAGAAAAGCTGAACGCCATTGTGGAAGCGGTCAAGGAAGCACATGCAAAGGGACAGCCGGTTCTGGTAGGTACGATTACGATCGAAGCATCCGAACAGCTTTCCGGCATGCTGCGCCGGGAAGGTATTCAGCATAAGGTGCTGAACGCAAAGTTCCACGAGCTGGAAGCGGAAATTGTTGCAGATGCCGGTATTCACGGTGCGGTTACCATTGCAACCAACATGGCAGGCCGTGGTACGGATATCAAGCTGGATGAAGAAGCAAAGGCAGCAGGCGGTCTGAAAATCATCGGTACCGAGCGTCATGAATCCCGCCGTATCGACAATCAGCTGCGCGGTCGTTCCGGTCGTCAGGGAGACCCCGGTGAATCCAGATTTTACATTTCCCTGGAAGACGATCTGATGAGACTGTTCGGTTCCGAGAAGATGATCAGCATGTTCAATGCGCTGGGCATTCCGGAAGGTCAGGAAATCGAGCACAAGATGCTTTCCAAGGCGATTGAAAACGCGCAGAAGAAGATCGAGGGCAACAACTTCGGTATTCGTAAAAATTTGTTGGAATACGATCAGGTCAACAACGAGCAGCGTGAAATCATCTATGCGGAGCGCCGCCGCGTTCTGGACGGAGAGAGCATGCGCGATGTGATCTACAAGATGATTACCGACATCGTAGACAATACGGTGGATATGGTCATCGGGGAAGAAAACGATTCCGAAGAATGGAACCTGGCGGAGTTAAATTCTCTGCTGCTTCCGATCATTCCGCTTGAGCCGATCACAAAGGAACGGATTTCCAAGCCGAAAAAGGACAGCTTAAAGCAGCAGCTGAAAGAAGAAGCCGTTCGTTTCTATGAGACAAAAGAAGCAGAGTTCCCTGAACCCGAAATGATCCGTGAAGCAGAGCGAGTTGTTCTGTTAAAGGTTATCGACAGAAAGTGGATGAACCACATCGACGATATGGATCAGCTGCGTCAGGGTATCGGCCTGCAGGCCTATGGACAGAGAGATCCGCTTGTAGAATATAAGATGAATGCCTATGAGATGTTTGAAAATATGACAGAGAGCATTAAGGAGGATACGATCCGCGTGCTCTGCCATATCCGCATCGAGCAGAAGGTAGAAAGAGAACAGGTAGCAAAGGTGACCGGCACCAATAAGGACGAGAGCGGTCCGAGACGGCCTGCAAAGCGGGAAAGTGTCAAGATTTACCCGAACGATCCCTGTCCTTGCGGCAGCGGTAAGAAATACAAAAACTGCTGCGGAAAGAACCGGTAAAGGTGGACGAAAATTATGGCAATGGTAGAATTAGATCAGATGAAGTTCGAGCTGCAAAGCTACGAAAATACCCTTCATGAAGTGAAGGATTCCCTGGATCTGGAAGGAAAAAAGAAGCGCATCGAAGAGCTGGAGATGGAAATGGAAGCACCCGGCTTCTGGGACGATCCGGATTCCTCCAACCGCAAGATGAAAGAGCTCAAAAATTTAAAGGATACTGCGGAGCTGTGCAATAAGCTGGAAACCCAGTATTCCGATATCGAAACCCTGATTGAGATGGGGCACGAGGAAGAAGATCCGGATATGGTAGAAGAAATCCGGGGCGAATTGGATGAGTTTATCGAAGAGCTGGATGAGCTGCGTATCAGCACGCTGCTGTCCGGCGAATACGATAAGGATAATGCGATCTTAAAGCTCAATGCGGGCGCAGGCGGCACAGAGAGCTGCGACTGGTGCGGCATGCTGTACCGTATGTATACCAGATGGGCGGAGAAAAAGGGCTTTTCCGTGGAAGTTCTGGACTATCTGGACGGCGAAGAAGCGGGCATCAAGTCCGTTACCTTCCAGGTAAACGGCGAGAACGCTTACGGCTATCTGAAATCGGAAAAAGGCGTACACCGTCTTGTCCGGATTTCCCCCTTTAACGCCCAGGGCAAGCGCCAGACCTCCTTCGTATCTCTGGATGTTATGCCGGATATCGAAGAAGATCTGGATATCGAGATCAACCCGGAAGATCTGCGCATTGATACCTACCGAAGCAGCGGTGCAGGCGGTCAGCATATCAACAAGACCTCTTCTGCGATCCGTATCACGCATCTGCCGACAGGTATCGTGGTACAGTGTCAGAATGAGCGTTCTCAGTTCCAGAACAAGGATAAGGCGATGCAGATGTTGAAGGCGAAGCTGTATCTGTTAAAGCAGGAAGAAAACGCCGAGAAGCTTTCTGACATCCGTGGCGAGATCAAGGATATCGCATGGGGCAACCAGATCCGTTCCTATGTCCTGCAGCCTTATAAGCTGGTGAAGGACCTTCGGACAAATCAGGAGGTTGCAAATGCAGACGGCGTACTGGACGGCGGTCTCGACCCCTTCATCAACGCATATCTGAAGTGGATCAACACAAAGGATAAAGCGACGGAAGAATAGCTCACCCGCGCCATTCGCAATACAATAGAATGCACGCTCCGCGAACATTCTATTGTCATGAATCGCATCTTCGATGCTCTCCGCTGCTTTGCAGCTCCTTTTTGCTCATAAAATGGCGCTCCCTTCGAAGCTTTCTGAGTTCAGATCCTCATGCGAGCATGAAATCTGAACTCGGAAAGCTTCGAGTGAACTGTAAGATAAAAATAGAACCGGACATCGATTCCTGACAGAGTAATTCGTCAGAGAGTCGGTGTCCGGTTTTTTACGCTTCAGCGCTCTTTAACGATACCAGCTCAAGATAGAAGTAGGCATAGGTTTGCTTCTGATAAGGATACACATACAGCAGTCCGATGCCGCAGGTTAAGAACCCGCCCATTAGCCATGGCAGGAAGCTTACCATCAGGAGGAAATACTGCCATTTGTGGCCTTTCATGAGCCTTCTGGAGCGTTTTAAGCATTCCTTTGCACTCAGCTCGGGAAAGTCCAGCATGATGAAGAAAACCTGGGAATACAGCGTTTTTACATACAGCACAAAGGGCAGGAAAACGATGCTGATCCCTGCTGCAACATAGAGATAAACCATATTCACGTGACCGGATTGCAGGTACAGGCTGAAAAGAAGCGACGGCAGGATTTCCGGGATACATAACAGCAGGGACAAAACGAGCTGAATCTGGATGGCCTTTAACGGCTCATGCCAAAAGCCAGAGAAAATGCCGCCCGCATAGACCGGCTGATGGCAGGCATTGCTCAGAAACAGTCCTGTGATGCCGACCTGGAAAATCCCAAAGAAAACACTGATGGCAAAGGTGACGGCATAATACAAAATTGTACCAAAGGGCGGATGCACCTGAATCAATCCGGAGGGAGCCGTGATAATATACTGCAAAATAGCGAGAGAAAGAAAGGCGCTGGAGAGCGGCATATAATGTCCAAGCAGGGATGCGCGCGCTTTTCCCTTCAGGACAGACCTCTTTAACGGGGAGGCTGTGCCGGTGGTTGTAGTCTGATCATTCATTTGTAGGTTACCTCTCAGTCATGTAAGCTTTCGGGAAGTTCGATCCCGTATTCGTTCAGAATCTCGTCAAAGGTCAGACCGGTCATTTGCTCGTAGGTGTCATTGACCATTGTCCAATACTGCTGTTTTGCATCGGAGTTGGAAAAGACAATAAAAAAAGAAAACCCACCGACAGCAATATTGATGAGGAGTGCACTGCAGGCGACGATGACACCTGCGAGGGCGTGATTGGACATGGAGGTGTTCCCTCGGGACAACAGCCCAAACATGATGGACAGGATCGCGAGAAAGATCGGAATGACAATTGTCATCGTAAGGGTGCTGGCGAGCGCAGCGATGGCGAGAACCAGCGAAAACGTAGCAAAGCCGTTGCGCTTTGGCTGAGGTTTCAATTCCATAATATAGTCTCCGTTCTGGGAAAAATGCAGTCGATGAAATGCCTGCACTTTCCGCGTTCTTTTGAGATATTCTAACATTTTTTATGGTAAGATTCAAGTTTTTGAAAAAAAGTGTTGACAATTCGAAGAAAAGAATGTAGAATAATTTTTGTTGTGAGGGACACGAAGTCCTAAACAAGAAAAATGTGCGCGTAGCTCAGCTGGATAGAGCGTCTGACTACGGATCAGAAGGTCGGGAGTTCGAATCTTCTCGCGCACGCGACTGGAACCGGAATGTGAAAGCATTCCGGTTTTTTTATCGTATACGAAACTTCATTTCTATACTCTATACGATAAAAAACGCTCCGCGAGGATGCGCACTCGGTACAAAGGTAGATGATTGCCGAAGCAACCGCGCCTCGGCGCGAGAATGTGCGGAATACATTCTGGTTTTCACAAAAACTGTCCATGACAGGGAGCGAGGGAGAAGCTTATGATTCCATCGAGAGAAAAAGCAGAACAACTGCTGCAGGAGGGACTGCAGAAAAATCCCGGACCGTGGGGCGACCACTCCAAAACGGCGGCGCATTGCGCGGAAAAAATCGCAGCCGCGTGTGGTGACCTTGACCCGGAAAAAGCGTATGTGCTGGGACTTTTGCACGACATCGGGCGGACATTTGGTGTGAGACATTTAGGACACGTTTCGGACGGCTATTCTTATATGAAGAAGATCGGCTGCGACGAGGTGGCGAAGGTGTGCCTGACGCATTCCTTTGCGACGCAGACGCTGGAGGAATATATCGGAAAATATGACGTTTCGGAGGACGAGTTGTCCCTGATCCGGACAGAGTTGGAAAAATCGGTTTACGATGATTACGACCGGTTGGTTCAGCTGTGCGACAGTATTGCCGGAGCGGAGGGCGTGCTTGACATAGAAGAGCGGATGTTGGACGTCAAAAGGCGTTATGGCTTCTATCCGCAGAAAAAATGGGACGCGCATATCGGACTGCGGCGGTATTTCGAAGAGAAAATGGGGCGGGATGTTTACGAGGTCTGCGAAAAGGAAACTTACGATCCGAAAAAGTGCTGAGCGGACAACAACCGTGGGAAAAAATTCTCCGACCGGGGATAAAAATTTTTTTCAGGAGAATCTGTGTGTATAATTTACCCGCAGCGTGCCGATACTAGTGTCTGTAAACGCAGGAGAGACAGTGATGGCAGCAGGGATGGACAGCCTTTCTTGCGCGACAAATATTATCTGCTGCATTTTGATTTTCATGGAAAACAAAAGCGGCGAAAACAGGAGGGCACTATGGCCAAGAACGATTACACACAGAAACAGACCAACAAGAATAATTCTGAAAATACTCAGAAGAACCAGAGCAAGAACAGCACCAAGGAAAGCACTTCTGACTGCAAGGACAAGAACAATCAGTAAGTGAGCCTTTGAAGGCTGTAATGCAGACGAAAAGAGAAGCCGGCGCAGAACGGGTGAAAATCCGGGAGCGCCGGCTCCTTTTTGGGTGGGAAGAAATTTCGGTGCGTTTTCCTTGACAGCCCACAGAAAATGCCCGTACAATAAAAAGAACGAGAAATCAAAGAAAAGGTGCCGGGGCAAGGATGCCTGCGCATAAATGCCGAAGTAAAGCTACCGTGGTATAAATGCCGGAGTAATGCTGCCCGTGCACCGATAGAAATGGAAGAGAAAATGAGAAAAATGGAATTGATTGCACCGTGCCATTTCGGTCTGGAGGAGGTTCTTCGGCTGGAAATGCAGGATCTTGGATATGAAATGCGG